>JAEEGH010005661.1_pt1 | contig 31199 bp, 25 predicted proteins | sample 9134181 | NCBI WGS metagenome assembly JAEEGH01 (sample SAMN16246544, study PRJNA631951) | gut metagenome | biome: gut microbiome; feature: rumen; material: DP-attached | host: Bos | place: Iran: Karaj | collected 2018-10
CAGGGACGCAGGATTTTCGCTGCTTGGAGGAGTACAACGAGTTCCAGATTCCAGAAGGTTCAAAAGCAGTCGCTCCGCGCCATGAGGGCGGACAGAAGGTAAAGATGGCGCCGAGAGAGAGATTCGAACTCCCGAGGATTGCTCCAGCGGTTTTCGAGACCGCCGCCATACCGGGCTTGGCTATCTCGGCTTGGCCGAGCGATTAGGATTACATTATTTAACGTCTTGGTCAATCGGGCGCATATGTCCGACGTGGTCTTAGAAGTCAAGAGGGCGAAGGAGGCATCAATCTCGATGGCGGTGTTGCCGACATCCGTCAAGAATGCCGCGCTGGAGGCCATGGCTTCGGCGCTGGACTCCCGCAGGGCGGAGATCCTGGAGGCGAACGTCAGGGATCTGGAGGCTGCGTCCGCCATGCTGAGCCGCGGGGAGATCTCGCAATCCATGTTCAAGCGCCTCAAGATTGACGACTCAAAGATAGACGGGATGATCGCCGGCATACGCGACGTCATCGGTCTTGCCGACCCGGCGGGGGAGGTGATGTCCGCTTTGGATCTGGACGACGGCCTCACCCTGTACCAGATACGCTGCCCCATAGGCATGCTCGGCGTGATATTCGAGTCCCGCCCGGACGTCGTGCCCCAGATAATGTCCCTCTGCCTGAAATCGGGGAATTCCGTGGCTTTCAAAGGAGGCCGCGAGGCGCTTGAGTCCATACGCTCGCTGTTCTCCGTGCTCAGGGACGCCGCTTCTTCCGCAGGCGTTCCGAAGGAGGCCTTCGTGCTCATGGAGTCCCGTTCCGACATAGACTCGATCCTCGGCCTCGACGGGTACATCGATCTGCTCATACCCAGGGGATCGAACTCGTTCGTCCAGTACATCCAGTCGCACACCAAGATCCCGGTCCTGGGGCACGCCGCCGGAATATGCCACGTGTACGTGGACCGCGTCTGCGACATGGGCATGGCCGTCGACGTGGTCGTGGACTCCAAGACGCAGTACCCCGCCGTCTGCAATGCGGCGGAGACCCTTCTGGTACATTCCGAAGCGGCCGAGGAGTTCCTTCCCAAGGCCGCCGTCGCGCTCGGAAGCCGCGGAGTGGAGATAAGGGGGGACGAGAGGACCTTGAAGCTGGTGCCTTCCGCCGTCCCCGCCACGGAAGAGGACTGGGACACCGAGTACGGAGACCTGACGATATCGGTGAAGGTCGTGGATTCCGTCCAGGAGGCGATAGCCTTCATCAACCTGCATGGGTCCCATCACACCGATGCGATATTGACATCCGACATGTCCAGCGCCGCATTGTTCGCCAGCATGGTGGATTCCGCAGACGTCTTCGTCAACGCGTCCACCCGCTTCGCCGACGGATACAGGTACGGCAAGGGCGCGGAGGTCGGCATCAGCACCAACAAGATACATTCCCGCGGGCCCGTGGGGATGGAGGGCCTGATGATCTACAAATACGTCCTGATCGGGAGCGGGCAGGTCGTCAAGGACTACGTGGGGAAGGACGCGAGGCCGTTCACCCACGTTCCGTCGGATAAGGAGTACCCGTTCCGAGGTGGCCGGCGATGTCCGAGAGGAAAGAGATCCTGGGAAAGGTCGGGCGCGTGGTAGTGAAGATAGGCACCTCCTCCTTGATAAAGGACGGGGCCGTGTCCACCGGGTTCATGGACTCGGTGGCCGAGCAGATCGCCCGCCTGCGTGACGAAGGGCGCGAGGTCCTGATAGTGACCTCCGGAGCCATCGGCATAGGCCTGAAGGCGATGGGCGTCAGGCCCAAGCCGCACGAGATGCCCATAAGGCAGGCCGCCGCATCGGTCGGACAGAGCATACTCATGCAGAGATGGGCCGAGAGCTTCCAGAAGCACGGCATACTCGTGGCGCAGATCCTCATGACGCTGGACGTGTACTCGGACAGGGACAGCGCCATCAACCTCAACAACACCGTGGAGTCCCTGCTGGAGAACAAGGTCATCCCGATCTTCAACGAGAACGACGCCGTTTGCATCAACGAGATCAAGTTCGGGGACAACGACACCCTCTCGGCGATCATCGCCAGCAGGACCGACTCCGACCTCCTCGTGATTCTCTCCGACATCGACGGGTTGTATGACAGCAATCCCCGGGAGAACAAGCATGCCAGGTTCATCCCGGTGGTGTACAGGATCGACGAGAAGGTGAGGGCGATGGCCGGCGACGTCGGCTCCAGCCTGGGCACCGGAGGCATGAGGACGAAGCTGGACGCCGCCGAGATATGCGCCGATGCCGGATGCAACATGATAATAGCGTCCAGCGGGGAGTACGGGGCAGTCTACCGCACGGTGGCGGGCGACGACGTCGGGACCTTGTTCGTCTCCGGAGACGAAGTCACCAAGAAGCGCAGGTGGATCAAGCACGCCCATGCGGTTGGCCGCATAGTGGTCGACGCCGGCGCCGAGAAGGCCGTCCTGGGGCACAAGTCTCTTCTTCCGGTGGGAATCCTCTCGGTCGAAGGAACATTCGGGAAAGGCGACGTCGTGGAGGTCGTCTGCAATGGGATCGTGATCGCCAAGGCGGTCCCCAGCTACGGGTCCAAGGACCTCGCCGCCATAGCCGGGAAGCACAGCGACGAGATCGAGGCGGTCCTCGGCTACAGGGTTCACGACGACGCGGCGATATCCGAGAACATCGCCCTTCTTAAAATCTGAAAAAGAAAGGGGGCCAGGCCCCCGTTTATCCTCATTCCTTTATCTTGCCGTACCTGTCGTTGCCCCTCTTCTCGATGAGGAAGAAGAAGACGAATATGGCTACGAATCCCAGGATCAGCGGGATGAAGGCGAGGTTGAGGTCGTCGTTGTGCCTCTCCAGGTAGGCCATGGCGACTCCCAGGAGCACCGCTATGACGCCGACGGCGGCTATTGCTTTGCTTATGGTCTCCATGATATCACTCCCACTCCGTCACGCCGTCCTGGTCCGAGAGGGCGCTCTTGTGGAACACAGGCTCCTCGACGCCCTCCCTCTTCTGCCTGCGGTAATCCGCGTAGGCTTCGAACACCTGCCTGCTGAGCAGCGCGACTATGGCCATGTTGACCGCCGCCATCGCGGCCATGAACGTGTCGCTGATGTCGTCCACGATGGTGACGTCCGCGATTATGGCGGCGATCAGGGCGGCCGCGATGACCACTATGCGCACGATGTTGACGGTGAGCTTGTTGTCCTTGATGAACCTGGCGTTGGATTCGCTCATGGTGTAGTATCCGATCATGCTGGTGAACGCGAACACGAACATGAAGATCGCGATCACGATGTTCGCGGCGCTTCCCAGCGGGGTGCTGCTGATGACGTCCTGGACCAGGAGGGATCCCTTGTCCCCGAACGCCATGATGGAATCGAAGCTGCCGTAGGACAGGACGACGAGGGCGGTGACCGTACAGACCAGGAGGGTGTCCACGAGGACTCCGAAGGACTGTATCTTGCCCTGCCTAACGGGGTGCTTGATGTCGGAGGTGGCGGCGACGTTCGCGATGGAACCCAGTCCGGCCTCGTTGGAGAACACGCCCCTCTTCAGACCGGTGATGATGATCGTACCGATTCCTCCTCCGATGAGGCTCGGAAGGCTGAACGCGTTCTCGAAGATCATCGCGAAGGCCCTGCCGATGTTGCCGGCGTTGAAGGCCATGGCGATGATCGCGAACACGATCCACAGGGCGGCCATCACGGGCACGATCGTGGCCGAGAACTTCGCGATGACCTTGAATCCTCCGAACACCAGGAAGGCGGCGATGGCGGCGATCATCACTGCGAAGATTATGTTGTTGTTCTCGAATTCGAAGGCCCCGCACAGGGCGTTGGACGCGTTGCAGGACTGCACCATGACGAATCCGACGCCGAAGGTCAGCACCAGCAGCAGGGCGACGAATATCCCCAGCTTCCTGCTGCCCAGGCCCTTGGTGGCGTAGTACGCGGGGCCGCCGTGGTATCCCCCGTCCGTCTTCTGCTCCTTGTATATCTGGGCCAGCGTGGACTCCATGAAGCTGCTGGCGGACCCGATGATGGCGAAGATCCACATCCAGAACACGGCTCCCGGGCCTCCGGTGACGATTGCGGTCGCCACTCCGGCGATGTTTCCCACGCCTATGCGGGCGCCCATGCTTATGCAGAAGGCCTCGAAGGCGGAGAGCTTCTTCTTCCCCTTTCCCTCGCTCACTCCGGACAGGGCGAGCTTGGCGTTGTCGCCTAGGTGGGTGATCTGGATCCCCTTGAGTTTCAGGGTGAAGACTATGCCCAGCCCTATCAGGAAGACGAACGATATGCGCCAGAAGTAAGTGTTCCAGACGCCTACCATCCCGTCCATGATTGTCAGTAAATCGCTCATTGTATCTCTCCATGCCAAGCATGAGTGATTGCTTCATGCCGGAATCGGTCGATACTCGACATTTCAACGCAATCCGATGCCGGGTGGTAAGAAATCATTTTATTAATACAATTGTTCAAAAAATTACGAATTTCGTAGATATGTTATTGCAAAAACGAAGAATAATTGCCGATTCTATGGAATTCGTAAATGCAGAACGCATTAGAGAAATAGAGTGAAGAATGAGTGGACCCGGCCGGATTTGAACCGGCGACCTCCGCCATGTCAAGGCGACGTCATAACCATCTAGACCACGAGTCCGCTGGTTCCGTGGATAGAGTTTTGTTATTTAAAGGTTGCTCATTGTTCCCAGCCAGGCGTCCGACACATATTAACCGTCGCTCAAAGTTCCGGTGGCGATGATCACTCTCGGGATAGAGGGGACCGCCCACACCTTGGGCGTCGGCATAGTGGATTCGGACCGCAGGGTGTACGCCAACGAGGTGGACATGTTCAGGCCGAAGGAGGGAGGGCTCCACCCCAGGGAGGCCGCCAACCATCACGCCGACGTGGTCGCCCGCGTCATGAACGATGCGCTGGACAAGGCGGGGTTGAGGTTAAGCGACATCGACCTGGTGTCCTTCTCCATGGGGCCCGGCCTCGGCCCCTGCCTCCGCGTCGCCGCCACGGCGGCCAGGGCGCTGTCCAGCTATCTGGACGTCCCGATAGTCGGCGTGAACCATTGCATAGCGCACATCGAGATCGGCCGCGCCCTGACCGGATGCGCCGATCCGGCCCTTCTCTACGCCTCCGGCGGCAACACGCAGGTCATAGCCTATTCCGCCGGGCGCTACAGGATATTCGGGGAGACCCAGGACATCGGGATAGGGAACATGCTGGACAAGCTCGGGAGGGAGCTCGGCATGGGCTTCTACGCCGGCCCCGTGTTCGAGAAGCTGGCCAAGGACGGCGTCAGGTACCACGAGCTTCCCTATTCCGTCAAGGGGATGGACGTGGCGTTCTCCGGCCTGATGACCGCGGCGCTGGCGCTCCACAGGGACGGCGTCCCGCTGGAGGACATAGCCCTCTCGGTCCAGGAGACGGCCTTCGCGATGCTCACGGAGGTCACGGAGAGGGCGATGGCCCATACGGGGAAGGACCAGGTCCTCCTCGGTGGCGGCGTGGCCCAGAACGCCCGTTTGAGGGAGATGGTCCAGGAGATGGCCGAGGACAGGGGCGCGGAGATGTTCGTCCCCGACCGCAGGTTCTGCATGGACAACGGCGCGATGATAGCCTGGCTGGGCAGCGAGATGCACTCGTCCGGCGTCAGGATGGACATCGCCGACACCGAGGTCAGGCAGAGGTTCAGGACGGACGAGGTGCCCGTCACATGGAGGAGCCGATCTGCTCCCCTATCTTCTTGTCGAGGTTCTTCAGGAACTGCTCCACCTTGTCGGAGGGGACCGATCCCCCAGACGCGATCTTGTGGCCTCCGCCGGCTCCTCCGACGGACGCGCAGGACTCCCTCATGGCCACGGACAGGTCCACTCCCTTCTCGAGCTGGCGCCACATGCCCCTGGACGAGATGTTGACCGGGTCGTTCGACATGTTGAGCCCGATGGTGGGCTTGTCCGGGTCGCCGATGGACTGCATCGCGATGCCGCAGAGCATCCCCGTGAACCCCGAGTCGCTGGTGTCGAACCACTGGATGTGCTCCATCTGGTTCAGGCCCTTGCGGTCCAGCTCGACCATGTTCTCCACGACCATGGCGGCGGATTCCCTGTCGGCCTTCGCGCCGGCCTCCAGGCTTCTGGAATCGCCCATTCCGGCGGCTACGCCCGTTCCGCCTATGCCGGCGCGTCCGCAGCTGTTGAGCACCGCAGAGAGGACCTCCGCATCCATGTTCGGGCCTTTGAGGAGGTATCTGCTGCGGGCGACTTCGTACATCGAGGACAGTTGCACTCCCTGGGAGACGAGCTTGACCGCCAGAAGCGACGAGAGCTTCCTCTTCTCCTCCTGGGTGAGGCCCATGTACGACTTCCCGTTGGAGATCCCGGCGTCGCGCATGAGCTTCGCAACGCCCTCCTTGTCGCCGCTGACTCCCCTGACGTAGGGGTCTGTCATCAGGTAGAGCTGGGTCATGAGGTCTCCGGAGGGTATCAGGGAGCCCGGCATCTCCTCTATGTATCCGCGCCTGGTCCCTTCCGCGAGGAGGTAGGTGTTGAGCCCGGTGAGGCCGTTGATGTGCTGCCTGTCCCCCGCTATGCCGGCGAAGGCCACCTGCACCAGGTCCCAGTTCTTCTCATCGACGGCGACCGAGAAGAGCAGCGACATGGTGGCGCCGCATCCAGAGGTCATCCCGTCGATGCCGTAGAGGTGCGGGTTGGCGTACACTATGCGCTTGGCTTCGGATATGATGGTGTGATGGTCGAGCACGACGATGTCGAACGGCATCTCGTCCAGCTTGTCTATGTATGACGCGCCGAGGTCGGTGATTATGACGCATTCGGCCCTGCAGTCGCGTATTATGTCCACTCCGCGGTCGTTCAGCGTGGTGAAAAGCGTCACGCGGAACTCCTTTCCCATGCGCAGAAGGGTCTTCGCGATGATGGCCGCCGACGATACGCCGTCCGCGTCGTAATGGGAGTATACTTGGATGAAATCGTGGCCGCGGACGACGTCCGCGGCTTTTGATAAGGTTGTAAGTAGTTTGTCAGGGACCTGATCGCCCATTTGACTCACTTAAGCATGAGCTCCGCGTTGCTGAGAGAATATTTCCAGTCTGCGGGAAGGACGCCGTTCCTCTTGTAGTAGCGCTCGAGCCTCCTGATCTTGGCCTCGATCAGGTTGAGGCCCCTCTTGTTGGAGATGTCTCCCCTGTTGTCCTTGAGGTGGACGTTGAGGGAGATGGCGCGCCTCATGAGGTTGGAGAGGTCCTCGGGAAGAGAGGGCTTGACACCTTTCTCGTCCATGATCTGGGTGACGGTCTTGCCGGTGGCGAGCTTGACGCTGGGGACGCCGTACTGGTCCCTGAGCACGAGCCCGATCTTGGCGGAGACGAGTCCGTCCTTCGCGAGCTTCGCGACGAGGTCCTCTATTTCGGTGGCGTTGAGAGGGACCCACGAGGGATTCTCGGAAATCATGGGGCGTTTGGAACAGGATTTTCCCTTTCTTCTGGTGTGCATTCTTGCCATAGTCTGATCCTCCGAATCATGTCTATGCGGCGAGGCTAATGCGGCCTATGGGCAATCCGTATTTAAACCTTCTATGGCTTCCGCCTGTCGTTTTTCTATATTTTCAGAATGGACGCCGTCCGGCATCCGAAACCGCTATATCGATATGGAAACATGCGGAGACAGGTTTTTTCCGCTCACCGCATAGGAGGTCCTGAAATGATATACGACATAGGCATCGACCTGGGAACCACTTATTCCTGCCTTTCTATAATCAACGCGACCGGGGCGCCGATCGTGGTCAAGAACAACATGGAGCACGACACCACCCCGTCCGTCATAACTTACGACAACGGGGAGTTCTGCGTCGGGGAGACCGCGAAGGACCAGGCTCCGTTCGCCGAGGCGGTCGTGGAAGCCGTCAAGAGGAACATGAGCGAGGCCGATACCTGGCGCATGACCATCGGCGGCGTGGAGTACGGGCCCATCGAGCTCTCCGCCAGGATAGTCAGGAAGCTCGTCGACGATTTCCTGGAGAAATACCCCGATGCCGAGCTCAAGAGCGCCACCATCACCTGTCCCGCGTACTTCGGGCCCAAGGAGAGGGAGGCGACCCGCCAGGCCGGCCTTATCGCCGGATTCGAGGAGGTCAACATCATCGAGGAGCCCACCGCCGCGGCCATATCCTACGGCCTCAAGAACTCCGGCCTCAAGAACATCCTCGTCTACGACCTCGGGGGAGGCACGTTCGACGTGACCATCATGAGGGTGGACAACAACAAGTTCAAGGTCATCTCCACGGACGGGGACTGCAACCTCGGAGGGAAGGACTGGGACGCCGCGCTAATCCAGATCATCAAGGAGAAGGTGTGCGAGAACGGCGACATCACCATGGAGGAGCTGGAGGCCGACGAGGACGCGATCATGGTCATCACCACCGAGGCCGAAGGCAAGAAGATCTCCCTCAGTTCCCTCAAGGAGGTCAAGGGAGGGGTGCGCTTCGGGACCTCCACCATCAAGTACGCCGTCACGAGGGAGGAGTTCGAGGCAGCTACCGCGGGAGAGCTCCATGCGACCATCATGAAGGTCGAGAGCGCCCTCGAGAGCGCCAAGCTCACCATGGACGACATCGACGACATCGTCCTGGTCGGAGGGTCCTCGCGCATGCCGCAGGTCAAGGCCGGGATCATAGCCGCCTTCCCGTCCTGCGAGCCCAAGATCCACATCCACGACCCCGACCTGGCCATAGCCACCGGCGCCGCCATCTACCAGAACACCCGCGACGTCGTCACGGACCTCGAGGGCGCGGTGGCCGGAGTCACCGCCGAAGGAAAGATAGCGAAGTTCGCCCCGTCCGTCGGGAACATCGAGATCGAGAAGGTCCTGTCCCACACGATGGGGGTCATGGTCTGGGACGAGGGCAAGAACAAGGACATAATCTCCAACATCATCTTCAGGAACTGCAACCTGCCCATAGTCGACACCGGCGACTACTGCGTCCACAGCGACGGCCAGACCGGCCTAACCATCAGGATATTCCAGAGCGACTTCGAGGACCCCGAGACCGGGAAGGAGGTCGCTCCGGAGGAGTGCGAGGAGATAGGCCACTTCACCGTGGACATCCCTTCGGACAGCCGCGCGGGGGAGCCCGTCAAGGTCTCCATCGAGGCCAACGAGAAGGCGGACATCATATGCACCTGCACGTTCAGGGACATAACCAAGAGCCACACCCTGTCCGCCAAGGGAATGCTCACCGACGAGCAGATACGCAACGCCAGAAGGTCCATCCTCGGATGAGGGCCGTCCCGGGCGGGCGCGTCCCGCCCGGTTTTTTTATTCAACAATCAGAAGAATTCCTTTCCGTCGAAGCCGCTCCTCTCGCACAGGAAGCTCATCACGGCGTCGGTGGACCCCGTCTCCTTTGACACGTCGCAGGAGAAGTACCTGGCGAGGGAGAAGTCCTTCCCTATCGAGTTGACGAGCTTGAAGTAGCCGTTCTCGGAGAGCTTTCCGGGAAGGTCGTCCTCGCCCACGCCGCTGAACGGCCCGGCCTTGTCGGCGCGGGTGATCACCACGGCCAGGGGGACCGCGATCTTCCTGGACGCGTCCATCCTGTTGTATTGGCGGTACTTCTCCAGGAATCCGACGTACGCGTCGTAGGCCGTGCCCTCAGGGGAGGGGCGGGTCGGATCCAAGGTGAACACGATGGCATCGTTGTACGCGTACTGCGGCTGGAGGTCCATCTCGGAGCCGGTCGGGAGGAAGTAGTTCCCGCTCACGTCGCTCATGTAGATCAGCCTCTGGGTAGGGCGGCTCGACTCTATGCGGAGGATGCGCGGAGGGGTGAAGTCCTCCGGAGTGGGGCGGCAGGTCCCGGCGCGGTAGCCGGAAAGCAGGGCGTCGTCCCTGGAGCAGTAGAACTTGACCGAGGTCGCCTTCCCACCGCAGGACGTGCTGATCGCCCTTCCGGATGCGGACATTATGAAGCTGGTCTTCCCCGATCCCGGCGCTCCGGCCATCGTCAGCACCCAGGGCTTCCCTTCCCTGGTGTACACCGACGCGCCGCAGTCCGGGCAGTACTGGGGGACGTCCTTCCTCTTTCCCTTGGACCCGAAGCAGGGGACCTTCGAATGCTCCATCTCCACGTGGAATATCCCCTTCTCGCTGGGGCTGAGGCCCTTGATGAGCTTTCCGGCGGCGTCGTACGTGGGGCGGGGGGACAGCTTTCCGCATTCGGGGCATATGAACCTGCGGGTGTTGGATTCGTACTGCGACATGTCTACGGACTTGGCCACGAACGCCGACAGGAGGAACAGGCCGTCGGATATCAGGCTGAACGGAACGATGCACACGGCCATCATCAGCATGAATACGCCTATCGGGATGGTTATCAGTCCCACCAGTATGGATATCCTGGCTCCGGTGCCCAGGGTCGTTATGCATGCGCCCAGCATCGTGAGCCCCGCCTTGCCTAGCTTGAATATCTGGTATCCGACCATCTTGCTGAGGCCTGTGAACGGCACCGGGTAGTCCGTGACCTCCGGCATGCCGAGGTCGGATTTGCTGGAATCTTTCAGGCAGATGAGGACGGCGGTCCCGAATGCGCCTATGACCACGGGAATCTGGATTATGAGTCCCTCATCCTCCCAGAAATAGAGGAAGATGGCTCCAGCCATTATCATGGATACGACGTAACCGGTGTACCATACCACGGCGTTCAAGGTCTTCATGGGGGTCGTGCACGGTATTCGCTACCGTTCCTATTAGTTTATGCCCGGGCCGGCTCCGATGCAAAACGCAGGGGACGCGGCGGATTTCGTAGGGCAAATATAACCGAATGCCGATGCCCCAATATGTCGTTCATCTGCCCGTATTGCTTCGAATCTATCAACAGGATAGACGATGTCCATTACGTGTGCACGGACGTGGGTCACAGCAAGAGGGCCATATTGGAGGAGGACCTCGAGTACGCCAGATACCACGGCCTGGAGACCTACACCCGCACCAGCCATGTCGTGAGGAACTACGACAGGCGCAGCCCAAAGTGCGACGTGTGCGGCGCCCCCCTGAGAAGGATGCTCTGCCCGGCCTGCCACAACGCGCTTCCCTACGGGATCGACAAGTGGGACCTGAACTTCTTCGCCGTGGTGGGCCCCCGCGCGGTCGGGAAGTCGCACTACATCGGCGTCCTGATCAAGGTGCTGGAGAACATGAGCAGGGAGTTCGAGTGGTCCATGAGCCCGATCGACTCCAAGGTGAACGACCTGTACAACAAGAAGTACGCCAACACCCTCTTCACGAAGAAGCAGAGCATGGGGTCCACCCCCCGCGTGGTTCTGGAGACGTACGAGCCCCTTGCATACACCCTGAAGATGTACAACGGGAAGGTGGCCGGCCTGTTCTTCGTCGACACAGCGGGGGAGGACGTCTCCGCGGACGACTACGCCTACACAATCCAGAAGTACATCTCCAACTCGTCGGGGATAATCTTCCTGGTGGATCCGCTCCAGTTCGACTACGTCAAGGACAGGATAGGCGCCAGGGACAGCAACAACGCGAATTATACGACGGCGCTGTCGGTGATAAGCCAGGTGTACCGCTCCGGAAAGGGCGTCAACGTGAACAAGAAGCTGGACATCCCGCTGGCCGTGGTGATGACCAAGTGCGACGTCCTTCTGAAGGAGCCTACCAACGAGGCCGAGGAGGAGGTCTTCCTGGGATTGGACTCGGCCGTCAACAACCCTCGCAAGTACGGGGTGTTCGACGACGAGAACTGCAGGCAGATAAGCGCCGAGATAGAGGCGTACCTGGACCGCATAAGCGGAGGGACGTTCCCCGTGGCGGTCAGGAACGACTACAAGAACTACAGGTACTTCGCCGTGTCCGCGCTCGGATCGGAGCCGGATCCCAAGGGCGCGCTGGGAGGCATCTCGCCGATAAGGGTCGAGGACCCCATGCTGTGGCTTCTCAAGGAGGAGACCGGCGCGTTCAAGGGCGCCGCTTCGCAGATACCGGTCAAGGAGTCCGTCTCCAGGATAAGGAGGCTCTTCAATGTCTGAGCAGCTCATATACACGCTATGCAGGAGCGGGGTCGGGGTCACCGCGGGATACGGCGTGTACTCAACATCGGCGGGGATGTCCGCGGCGGACAGGGCCGAGATCGAGGCGAAGTACAGCCTCTACACCGCTCCGGAATCCATCCCCGTGTCGGGGGCGGACGACCCGAACATAGCCAGGATGCCCGTGAGCCTGGGGTTCGCGAGGCTCGGGTCGGGCTCGGAGTGCATCACCAGGCAGGTCTACACCGGCGCCGACTACGACAACCCCGCCAGGATGGGGAACTTCATATCGCATTCCATAACGGATCCGTGCTTTCCGTTCCATCCGATAGAGGCCCTCGGGTTCCAGGGATTCTGCGGCGACATGCATTACGAGGAGATGGACTGCTCCGTGGCTCCCCCGGTCCTTCCGGCCATGGAGGTCTCCTGCCCCGATATCACGGGGCGCGTGAAGGCGTTCGTCGCCGGTCATGACAAGGCGTTCCTCCGCGAGCTGGCGTACAGGATGCTGGACGCCGTGGACGACAGGCTGAAGAGGGTGTTCGTGGCGGAAGGCTACGACAACGCCGACTGGATGGCCGCCGCCACCATGCTTCTTCCGCCGGACCTGTCCAAGTCGGTTCCTTTCATAACCTACACGGGGACGCCGGGGCGCTGCTTCCACAAGCTCGCAGGGATATTCGACGACGGTCCGCAGCCTCCCGAGGTGTCTCTCTTCAAGATCTCCGTCAAGGGGCTCAAGGAGTCCGAGAGGGACCCGCTGTTCGACTCCTACGTGGACGGCGCATACGCGGAGGGCTCCGACAGGGAGGCCTTCTTCGCGTTCCTGTCCAGGACGGGATGGACCGAGGCGGGGAAGCGCCTGATCGACGCCTACCATCTGTTCTCGGTCTGCGAGAAGGGGTACGTCCCTCCGGCGGAGCTCTGCCACAAGTGCACCGATGCCCTCAGGGCGGTCATCGGCTCGGCGACGGACCAGGACATCCGCCTGGCCTACGACGCCGTCAAGGGCGCCATGGACGACGGGGACGCCGCGTTCTACAAGGAGGCGGCCGCGTCGGCGGTGAAGGACCGGGCGCTGGCCGACAGGATGCTGGCCGAGATCGCGGTCCGTTCCCTGGAGCCGTTCCGCGGTCTGGAGGACGGGCGCTCCATTGCGGAGTCCTACGCCGGGAACGCCGGCGCGGTATCCGACTGCCTGCGCCTGGGGGCCTCGGGGATGCTGGACTTCCCCGCCGGAAGATACTACTGCCTGAAGGATTGGATGGCCTCCGGCCGCAAGGAGGCCGCCGACGCGCTTTCAGGGTATTCCGATCCCGGCGAAGCCTTCGCCGAGGCGGCGTGCGAGGATGCGGACGTGTTCATATCGGCCGTCGGGGACGGGTCCCCGCTTCCGGATTCCGCCAAGAGGCTTCTGAAGGACAAGATGGCCGGCATGGAGGCCAGGCTTCCCAAGGAGGTGCTCGGGAAGGTGTTCGGATACGCCCTGGAGAAGGACCAGGCGCTCGCTTCCGCCCTGTTCGAGGGGGTCTCATCCAGGACCGACGGCCTGGCGGTGAAGGAGGAGTTCATAGACGCGGCCATAGGCGTCGGATCCACGGATCTGGCGGAGACCATGGCCGAGGAGTACGTGGAGAGGGCGATCGGAGGGGACCTGAAGCACGCCATATCGTTCATCGGGTCCAGGGCCCCGTCCGTAGGGAACGAGGCGCCCAGACGCCTCCTGTCCGCCCTGGCTCAAAGCATCGACTTCTCGAGCTACGGGCCGCTTCCCGCCGCCGACGAGGCGCTGAGGATGTTCCCGGAGATGGAGGGGATGCTGCCGGCCGACGACGTCTCCCGCATACGCCTGCTGGCGGCAGCCGACGAGATACGTCGCAACGGCACCGTGGACGGCCTTCTGGACCTGTCCTGCCTGCAGGACCCTGAGGCGTTCGTCGCCCTGTGCATCAAGGGGCCGCTTCCGCAGAAGAACGTCGAAAGCTGGATATCCGACCGCATGAGGTGGTTCAAGGACTGCCCGGACGCGGCCGCCAAGCGCATGCAGACGATGATAGCGCGCTCCGGAGCCGGCGAGGACGCCGACGCGATATCCGCGTTCATAAAGTCGGCGAAGTCGATAGGGGCGTCGGACGAGGCCGTGTTCGCATCCCTCAAGCTGGACCGCAAGACCGCCCGCAAGGTCAGGAAGCAGATGCCGGAGGACCTCCAGGCGGCGTTCGACAAGTACTACGTCGAGGAGGAGGAGCAGCCGGGGCCCTTGAAGGGGCTGCTGTCCAGGACGTCCAGGGACCCCGAGGCGAAGAAGGAGGACTCCAAGAAGCCAGAGGCCAAGGAGGAGCCGAAGAAGGGAGGCCTCTTCGGACTGTTCAAGAGGTGACGAGATGAAGGTAGGGATAGACCTCGGGACCACCTATTCGGCGGTGGCGTACGTCGACGAGACCGGCCAGCCTGTGATAATCAAGAACGAGTTCGACGAGGAGACGACCCCGTCGATCATCGCGTTCGCCGACGGCGACATCAGGGTGGGGCGCGAGGCCAGGGAGCTCCAGGCCGCGGGCCTCAGCACCGTCGTGTCGTCCTTCAAGCGCAACATGGGCGACGCGGGATACAAGTTCGAATGCGACGGAAGGAGCTACACGGCCACGGACCTGTCGGCCATCCTCCTGAAGCACATGAAGGAGGTGGCGGAGGAGCGCATGGGCCGCAAGATAGAGTCCGCGGTGATAACCGTCCCGGCCTATTTCAACGACCTCCAGAAGGGCGCCACGCTCGACGCCGGGCGCCAAGCCGGCCTGAACGTGGAGATGCTGGTCCACGAGCCGACGGCCGCCTCCGTATGCTACGGCATGAAGAACGCCAAGAACGGCACCCTCATGACCTTCGACCTCGGCGGAGGGACCTTCGACATAACGATCCTCCGCATCGAGAACGGCTCAATAGACGTGGTCGGATCCCTGGGGGACCCCAACCTCGGCGGGAAGGACTGGGACGACGTGGTGAAGGAGATCCTCGTAGAGCAGTTCTACGACGAGTTCGCCATCGACCTGTCCACGGACGACTTCTTCGACACCACGTTCTCGGTGGAGGCGGAGAAGATCAAGAAGATGCTCACCTTCAACTCGCCCATCCGCGTCCCGTTGAGGTTCGCGGGAAGGAGCATGGTGGCCACGGTCACCCGCGAGGACTTCGAGTTCCGCTCCTCCGGCCTGGTGGAGTCCACGATATCGATGTGCGAGCGCATCCTGGCCGATCTGCACATGGCCTGGGGCGACCTCTCCGACATCATCCTAGTGGGCGGGTCCACGCGCCTTCCCGCCATAAGGAGGGCGCTGGCGGCGACGGGCGTGCACCTGATAATCAACGAGGACACCGACACCGCCGTGGCCAAGGGCGCAGCCCTTCTTTCAATATCGGAGGAGGGCCGCATATCCAAGAGGGCCGTCTCCGGCGAGGGGCGCCTCATGAAGGTGAGCGACGCCATCGCCCACAGCCTGGGCGCGCTGGCGGAGAACGAGGACGGCACCGCCTACGTCAACGACATAATCATCCGCCGCAGCTCCAAGATTCCGGCGGTGGAGAAGCGCCGCTTCGAGATAAGGCCGGGGAACTTCACCGACAAGATAGAGATATACACGATGCAGGGCGAGAGCAGGCATCCCTTGGAGTGCACCGTGCTCAAGATGGTCACCGCCGAGGACGTGAAGAACGACGGGCGCGGGGTCAAGGTGGACATAGAATACTCCTACGACCGCAGCGGCATGGTGAACGTCAAGGCGTTCCAGGACGGGACCCCTCTGAGGATGGTCAAGGGGGAGGTCCCGGAGGACATATCCTGGATGGGGAGGCCCATCGAGAGGAAGGAGCCCCAGATCGTGCCGATGCACGTCATCCTCTCCATGGACCTTTCCGGGAGCATGTCCGGCAGGCCGAAGAAGAACGCCATCGCGGCCGCCCACAACTTCGTGAACATGCTGCCGACCGCCAGGTTCTCCGTGATAGCCTACGCCGACAAGGTGAAGGTCCTGTGCTCCAATTGCTCCGCGGCCGAGGTCGGGCGCCATATCGACGAATTGGCTGCGACCAACGTCGGCGGCGGGAACTCGGCCCACCCCTTCGACAAGATCCTGGATCTGGCGTCCCGGTCCGACATGAGGGTATTCGAGATAACGCTCACGGACGGATGCTGGTACTGCACAGACGACGCCATCGCTTCGGCGAAGAAGTGCATGAAGAAGGACATAGGCTGCATCTCCGTGGGGTTCGGGAGCGCCGACCACGACTTCCTGAAGATGATATCCTCCATGGACGAGGCCGCCCTCATGAGCAGCGTGGACGGCCTGGCGGCGACGTTCTCGACTATCGCGACCACGATCAGCTCCGGGGGATACAAGAGCATAAGGTGATGGGATGGGCGCGGAAAGCTTCAAGGAACTGGGGGTCGACCCGTTCAAGGAGTACAAGCCTTCGGAGCTCGACGCGCTGGTGGAGGCCAAGAGGCAGGAGCTGGTCCGTAGCGCCTCCAAGGCCCAGACCGTCCTGCAGAAGAAGGCCGTGGACGAGGCCCTCAAAGCCCTGCCGTCCCGCCGCAAGGACCTGGACGACCCGGAGTGCCGCTCCAAGGCCAAGGAGGAGGTCCTCTCCATAATAACCGGCTCGATCCAGCCGTATCTCTTCCACCGTCTCGACGGTTCGGACGTCTTCTTCGGGGAGAAGTCCGAGGAGATCATGGACCTGGTCAAGAAGAAGGGCTGGAACAACGTCGGCACGTCGGCCCTGGGCCAGCTCAAGGGGATCAAGGCCGTCAGCAAGAGCGACTTCAAGGACGTCCGCTCCGACACGGCCTTCAGGACCCTCGGAATGCTGGGGACCGACGACCTGGTGACGTGGACGAACAAGGCCATAGGGTATCTCTACGTGGAGGGAGGAAGCGAGGCCCCTCCCGCCAAGGTCTCCGACGCCACGTCCTTCGAGACGTTCAAGACCACCATAAACACGATAGCCTCCAGGGCCCAGAAGCAGCAGAAGAACCCCCATTACAAGGAGGCCGAGAAGTACTCCGCCGTCCTGAAGAAGCTGACGCCCATGTTCGCCGACGAGAAGTCGTACAGGGCGTTCAGGACCGCCGCGGTTATGTATTCCGTCGAGACGGAGCTGCAGTCCAGCGTCTCCGTCATGGGGTACCAGGACATAATCGCGCTCGTCAACTCGAGGATCGCCGGCAGAGGCGTCGACGTGGAGGACGCCCTCCGCGAGCTGGAGAGGTTCTGTCTTTCCAAAGGGATAATGGCGGACTTCTCGAAGGTATCCAAGGAGTACGCCGTGTGCGGATTCTGCGGATGCCGCTTCCAGGCCGACGCCGAGACCAATTTCTGCCCTTATTGCAACAAGCCGGTCGCGATCAACTGCCCCAGATGCGGCGTCCGCAACCCGTCCTTCAGCGTCCACTGCAAGGGGTGCGGGATAGATTTCTCGCTCATATCCAACATGCCCTTCGCGGAGAAGGGGCTCAGGGAGGACCTGGAGCACGGGAACCTGCGCTCGGTCAAGGCGACCCTGGCCAAGTTCGAGGGCTACGAGGAGTTCGCGGACAAGAACCTGCTGAGGGACGCCAGGGAGTTCGTGAAGCACACCGAGTCGCTCTTCTCGGAGCTGGACTCCATGGAGGGGTCCAAGCGCTACTGCGCGGCGGTGTCCAGGTGCGACTCGTACATCCGCATGTACCCGGGGCTCACCGAGGTCAGGGACAGGAGGGAGAGGTACTCCGCCATCGTGAAGGACGTCGACAGGAGGTTCGAGGCGGTCCCGAAGGGCTCGGAGAGGATGTACATAGACCTGGTGTCCATGTGTTCCGATCATCCCGGCCTCCTCTCGTATTTCAGGAGCAACCGTCCGTCCCCGCCATCCCGCGCCGACGTGTCGAAAAGCGACGACGGCAACGTCCTGATATCCATGGGGTCGCCCCCTCCGGAGGACACGAGCTACCTCATAGTGAGGAAGAAGGGCTCCTCGCCTCTGGATGAGACCGACGGGGACCTGGTGGCGGAGACCAGGGACGGGGAGATCGTGGACCGCGGAATCGTCTACGGGACCGAGTACCGCTACGCCGTGTTCTCCAAGCGCTGGGGGGTCGTGTCGCCTTCCGCGGCGCTGTCCGGGCCGATATCCGTGTTCGCGGAGGTCATGGACGTCTCCGCCTCGCCCGCGGAGGAGGGGATACGTCTGGACTTCAAGGTCCCCCGGGGCTGTTCCAGGGTGCTGGTGTTCAGGGCCGAGGGCTCCGACCCGGCCGCCGCGGGCGTCCCGTACGCGGACGTGGGCACGCTGTCCTATTTCGTCGACAAGGAGGCCACGGACGGCGAGGTCGACTACCATTACAAGGTCGCGGCGGAGTATTCGGACGGCAGGGCCACCCCTTACAGGACTTCCGGCTCGGTCGTCCGCTGCAGGCCGAGGCCGCCTCCGAAGCCGGTGTCCGACCTGGTCGTGACGTACGGAGGGGGCAGGTTCATCGCCAAGTTCACCTCCTCGGAGGACGCGGAGCTGTTCATCTCCGACCCGTCCCGCGATCTGGGGATGTCGTCGTGCATGTCCTCGGACCTCGGACGCAGCGCCAGGCGCCTGGGAGGCGTGATAAAGAACCACACGGGGGCATACACGTTCACCCTGCCTCCGGGGACCGTAGGCTACGTCTATGCGGTCATAACCTCCGGGGGCACGTCGGTGATAGGCAACGGGGCGTTCGTCTCCACGTTGGCGGACGTGACCAACGTCAGGACCACGATGGACGGGGACTCCTGCATCCTCACCTTCCAATGGCCGGCGGGATGCGACAGGATAAAGGCGGCCATGAGGTCCGACAGGTTCCCGAACGGCGTCTCGGACTTCGAGATGGAGACGCTCATCCTTCCGGACAAGTACGCCCGCGACGGGAACGCCAGGATAAAGCTGCCCTTCCCGAGGACGTACGTGAAGCTCTACTGCCTTTACGGGGCCAAGGGAAGCTCGCAGGGCGTGGGGCTGTCCCTGTCGTCCAAGGGCGACGTGCCGGTGATTAGGTACTCGTTCAACAATTCCCTCCTGGGCCGCAAATGCACCTGCAAGATCACGGTCTCAGGCGACGTGAAGGAGATCCCCGCGATGATACTGAGGGGGGACGACAGGTCCATGCCCTTGAAAAGCACTCTGGGCAAGACCCTGGCGGAGATACCCGCCCAGCAGATGAAGGGGTTCAACTTGGCGGTGACCGTGAAGTCGCCCGCCAAGCATATGAAGCTGTTCTTCGTCGACTCGGAGGATAACAACAGGTATCGTCTTATCCATCCGCTGCGACGTCATTCCTTTCCGGATTCGCCGACGTAGCGGTACACGCGGACCTTCTCCGGGAGCAGGACCTTCCCGTCCAGGACGTATCCGGAGCTCATGACCTCGGCGATCATCTTGTTGAGCGCCGGATCGTCGGTGTCGACGAGCTTGGTCTTGTTGTGGGTCGGATAGTCGTAGGGGGCGCCGGCCTCGTCGCGGAACCTCACGGCGCCGTTCACGAGGAGGATCTCCTCCAGCATGTCGCCGAAGTTCTCTATGGCGTCTATGGCGTCGTCGGCGGTCACGGCCTCCTTCTCGGAGCGCATCTTGTCCGCCAGGGACGCGGCGTTCTCCCTGACGTTCGCTATCTTCACCAGGAGCGAGCGTATGGACGAGCTCTTGACGTCCGAGAGCTCCCCCTTCATGGTCTTGTCGAACTGGGCCAGCACGTCGCGGGACATCATTCTGTCGGAAAGGATGGAGCCCAGCTTGTGCACGTCGTCCGCGAGGGCGTCGATCTTCCCGTCCAGGGCCTCGACGTCCTTCCGGATCCCGTCGATGTCGCAGGCCTCCTGGACCTCTTCCTTACCGGCTTCTTCGACGGGGGCCTCCGTCCGAGGTTCTTCCGTCTGAGGATCCTCCTTCTGCTCCGTCTCTTCCAAAACGAGTTCTTCGGGCGCTTCTTCCATGGAGGCGCCATCGTTCGGAGCGATTATAACGGTTTTCGATTCGACCACGGACCTAGCCCAAGGCACGGTGTCCTCGTACTCCTCCCTTCCGAAGGACAGGGGCGACGGCAGCTCCGTGAAGAACTCCGACCGCATTTCGCAAGGGCCCCCCGTCTTTTCGGCCACGACCGCGGCGCACACGTCGCAGCTTCCTATGTCGCGGACCTCCAGGACCTCGATGCGGTATCCGGACTCCTCCTCGAACTCGCGGGCGGCGGCCTGGGCGGACGTCTCCCCCTCCTCGACGTGCCCTCCCGGCATCTCCCATCCTCCGCGGCGCTCGTTGTAGACCATCAGGAAGCGGCCTCCGCTGAACGCCACCGCATAGGCGGTCCTCATGCCCTCGCCCTGCGGAACGCTATCATCTCGTGCGACTTCTCGTACGGCTCTATGGACCTCGCATCCGTTATGCGGAACCCCCTTTCGCGGATCCTCTCCTCCGCGGCGGCGAATATGCTCTCCGGAGAGGCGGTGACGTCCTCGGACCTGGCCTTCACGGCCACCATCCCGAATTCCGCGCCGAACGCGTCCATGTTGTCGCAGACGATGTCGGCCTGCCTCTTCTGGGCGACGTCCTGGTACACCACGTCGACGGATTCCACGAACATGGAGTACTCCTGCGGCTTGGTGGCGTCCCCGAGTATGGGCATCATGTTCGGCCGGGTCCCGCAGGTCCCCACGAGGTCCCTGAACATCCTCTGCGCGAACTCCACGCAGAACACCCTCCCGTCCGGGCATACGTCGGCGACGTGGGACGCGGTGGTCCCGCTGGACGCCCCGAGGTAGAGGACCTTGCCGTCCTTGCGGAACGGGAACTCCTTCCCGCCGCAGTGGAGGTAGGCCGAGAGCTTGCTCCTGCGGGGGTCCCATTCCCTGTACTCCGTCCCGGAAGCCGCCGTCAGCCTCTCCCCGTATATCCTTTTCCCAGGGCACAGGGACTCCGTATAGAAGCGGCCCCTGTCCGTGAACACCCTTCCGCCGGTGAAATCCAATGGTTGCACGGCGGTGAATCGGGCGGTACGCTATAAGCGATTCTCCGTCCGGGGAGCAAGAACCATCTATCTGCATGCGATTGCTCGCCGCATGATAACCCTAGAGACGCTGTCCCTCATCGCCGACGCGGTCCAGGAGGCCATCTCCAAGATACCCGATTCCGAGAGGGGAGCGAAAGTCTGCATGGGCGCCGACGGCACGCCTACGTCGCAGATCGACAAGGTGGCCGAGAACGCCGCCATGATGTACATCCAGCGCAACGCGGTACCGGTGAACATTCTCAGCGAGGAGATAGGGTTCGTCGACAACGGGGCGGAGGAGACGCTGGTGATGGATCCGATAGACGGGACCTCCAACGCCATCGCCGCCGTTCCTTATTACACGGTGTCGCTCGCCGTGGGCAGGTCGTCGCTGTCGGAACTGTATCTGGGTTATCTCCGCAATCTCGCCACCGGCGACGTCATCTGCGCCGAGAAGGGGAAGGGGGCGTACAAGAACGGGAGGAGGATATGCGTCCGCAAAGCCGACCTCAACGACCTGTTCATGATGATATACCAGGGGAACAGCGCGCATCCCGACTCCCAGGCCCTGGCCAGGAGGGTGAAGTCCTCCCGCTCGTTCGGCTGCGCCTCCTTGGAGATGGCCATCGTGGCCGAGGGCGCCGCGGACGGATATTTCATGGATTCCGAGCGTTACACCCGTGCGATAAGGGTGGTCGACATAGCCGCAAGCGTGCTGATCCTCAGGGAGGCCGGGGGAGAGGTCTACGGGCTCGACGGGAACCCCCTCGACATGCCGCTGGACCTGGACCACAGGTCCAACTTCCTGGCGGTCGGGGACAGGAAGGTCTACGACTTCGTGATGAGGAGCGACGTCCTTCCCCAGGAAGGGCTCAGATACGGCGTGTACACGAACGCGTCCGTCCCGAAGGCCGCGGAGTACACCCGGCAGGTCCTGGACGCCCTGAAGGGCCACGAGGTCTCCGTGGACGTCGACATAGCGAAGGTCCTGGGGATCCCCGGGGTCCCGCTCCAGGAGATGGACGCGGACCTGGTCATCGTCATAGGCGGGGACGGGACCCTTCTCAGGGCGATGCAGGGCACCGACGCGCCTGTGATCGGAATCAACGGGGGAAGCGTCGGGTTCCTGGCCGAGATAGACAAGGACCGCATCGACGAGGGCATAGCGCGCCTCCTCGCAGGCGACTACTCCGTGGACACCAGGTTCAAGATAGCCACGTGGTACGACGGCGAGTATCTTCCCGATTCCGTCAACGAGGCGGTGGTCCATACGGACACGGTGGCCAAGATACGCCATTACAGGATATACGTGGACGACGTCCTGGCCGCGGACTTCCGCGCCGACGGGATAGTGGTGTCCACGCCCACCGGGTCGACCTGCTACGCCATGAGCCTGGGCGCCCCCTACATGGATCCCAACGTGGACGCCATCCTCATAGTCCCCATGGCCCCCTACAAGTACACCTCCCGTCCGTTCGTGGTCCCCGCCACCTCCAAGGTGACGGTCGAGAACGTGATGGACAAGGGATGCATGCTGGTCCTGGACGGTCAGAGCGAGACCCAGATGCGCGGAGGGACGACGGTGCAGTTCATGATGTCGTCAAAGAAGGCTCGCCTCATCCGCTTCAAGAGGGATTTCTACAGCAGGGTCAGGGAGAAGCTGGTGAACGGGGAATGAACCGCATAACAGGGGTGGACGTCGACTTCATCGACGGGTTCAACGACGCGGCCAGGTCCACGTATCCGGACGAGTTCCTGTGCATGACGAGGGAGATAGACGGAGTGATCTCGGAGATCATACTCCTCCCGGGGACGGTGTTCGGCGACAGCCACAGCTTCCTCAGCCAGTGGATGGCCCCCATCGACTACAGCATCGCCGGCACCGCCCATTCCCATCCGGGATATTCCAACAGGGCGTCCGACGCCGACCTCGACTACTTCAGGAACATGGGCGGGGTGCATCTGATCACCTGCCAGCCCTACGACAGGCACAGCTGGAAGGCCTACGACTCCGAGGGGAACGTCCTGGACCTCGAGGTCGTTTACTGATGGTGCGAGCTCGCCCTCACCAGGTCGGACGCGGCCTCCATCAGTCCCACGAGATACGCCTTGTCGGTGGATTCGGCGAGCACCTGGACGCGTCCGTCGGCCGGCTTCCTGATCAGGAACCATCCGCCCTCCAGGTCCACGCGCCATCCGTCGGCGGCCGACACCCTGACGGCCTGCATCTCGTTGAGGATCTCGGTCATCCCGCGGGTGAACGCCGCCAGGTCCTCCCCTATGGACAGGGACTCCTCCCTCCAATAATGGACGGGCATGGCCAGGCACATCCTGTTCAGGCTGTCGCTGTAGGCTATCTCCGACAGGATCGACGCCGTGCGGAACGGATCGGGGGAGGGAAGGCCCCTGTACATCAGGCCCTCTTCGCATATCCCGATGTCCGCGCCCTCCCTGACCATCTTCTCCGCCACCGAGCCGGCATCACATGACGCTATCAGGTATTCTGCCTCGGCGCAGGCCTTCTCTACGAGCGAGGACGTGTCGGCCGAGGCCACGACCTTCTTCGGCCTCAGATGCGAGACCACCATCGCGGCCGCCTCGAAGCGGGTGATGATTCTCCCCTCCTCGTCGATCATGACCGCGCGGGATCCGGACCTGTTGAACCCCGCTCCGATGTAGCCGTCCTCGGCCTTCACGATGTCGATGAGGTTCGAGAGCCCGTCGGCGTCCAGCGGATCCTCGGCGGACCTCCGCCCGCGGTCGGGGTGCCCATCGATCGATATGACGTTCGATCCGATGATTCTGGGCGCCACCAGGGCGGCGGTTCCGCATCTGCAGTCTATGGCGGTAGGGGACTTGTACGTCTTCCCGAGCTCCGATTCGAGATGATCAGCGTATTCCTCGGCCGCGCGCCCGTACTCCAGCCTGTTCCCGATCCCGGCGTAGTCGGGTGCGGCCGTTCCGCCCAGGGAGGTCTCCGTGTGCCTGACCTGCTCCTTGGTGAAGGGGCTTCCGTCCTGGTTGAAGACCACGTACCTGCTTTGGGCCCCCTCTTCCTTGACGAATACGGCGCAATCTCCTTTCCTGGCGGCGTATGCGACGGCAGGCTCGGGGGCGATTCCGCCGTCGATGACGTCCGCGCCTTGGGACAGCAGGCCTGCTATCAGGGCCTCGCACATCATGCGCGAGCTGCGGGCCATGTCGGTGGCGACCACCACCCGTTTCCTTTCCGCGGCCAGGGCCCGTCCCAGCCGTATGCCGATCTCGGGCGAGGAGACCCCTTCTGGCCAGTGTCCGAGAGGGGCGCGTTCATCTTGTTCCATGTCGCCGTCTATACTTGGACGTTCATATCCGTTGCGGTCTCATCAGTGATATATCCACCGTGTAGGATGCGTCTCCATGGAGTTCAGGAGGGTTTTGCCAGGGGGCGAGGAGGCGTTCTCGGATTACGCCCGCCCCTTGTGGCTGGATGCCAACGAGTCCCTGGTGGGAGGCGGCAGGCCGATGATCGAGGAGATATGCGAGGATTGGATCGGGCCGGAGACCGTCCGGAGGAAGATGGAGGACGGCTTCGTATTCGGATATCTCGTGGAGGACGGAAGGAATGCGGGATTCGTGTCGTTCGGCTTTCCAGAGGACGGGGTCATCGAGCTCGACAAGCTGTACATAGAGCCCGGGTTCCGCGGGATGGGCCATGGAAGGAGGGTCTTGGAAGGCGTATTGGAGCACGGCAGGAGCCTGGGATGCGTGAAGGCGACGCTTGTCGTCAATTCGAGCAACGCGCCGGCCATATCGCTCTACGAATGTCTCGGATTCGTTACGGAGGAGGTGAGGGCCTATCGTAGGAACGGATGGCCCGAGACCCGCCTGTACACGATGTCCGCGCGCATCTCATAACAATCGTCGGAACCATTGGTCGGATTATACATCCAATATACTAGTCAATCTTGTATTGGATATAGTACGTTAAGGGAATTTTTCTTCCATATTATAAGAATGTATTTTATACTGGACTCGGTGATTTGATTTACAGGTGCCGAAAATGTCTATGGAACCCATATCTTTGGACAAGGCGAAGACCATCGCCAAAAACAAGGGATTGAAGCCTGGGAAGGTGAAGGGCATCCAGGGGGTGCAGTTCACCAAGGGAAAGAACGACAGGATCGAGGTCATCAGCTGGGATGATTTCGAGAAGGCCCTCAAGAAGAGGGGTCTGGCCGTCTACGAGTCCGGCGGCTGGATGAAGATAATGAAGAAGCCCAGTCAATAAGTTAAAATATAAGCACTTGATGTGGGTTTCTGAACTATTGCAAGGGTATCCGAGCCTGGCCAAAGGAGATAGGTTCAGGGCCTATTCTCGTAGGAGTTCGAGGGTTCAAATCCCTTCCCTTGCACCTCACTTCTTTTCTAATGGGTTTTTACAGCATGGCTACTGCCGCTCCGGCTGCCGTGATACAGAGGAGCGCGGCCACCACTGCGGCCCAGAACCAGTCCTTGAGCGACACCAGCGATGCGAAGGTCGCGACCACGCCGGCGAACGGGGACAGTATGAGCACCAGGATCCCGGCGTAGAGGGCCGCCTCCCCATAACCGGACATGGATACGGCGAGCCCCGCGGCCATAAGCGCTATCCCTATCACCACTCCGACGCGCAGGGTCAGGGCGGTGGACCTGTTCGGATTCATAGGATCCCTCCGGCTTGGAGGAGGACAAGCGCCGCGACCGTTATCAGAAGGATCGAGAAGTACTTCCGGAGATGCCTCGTCTCCAGCCTTCTCGCTATCCCCGTGCCGACCAGCGAACCGATGAAAGCCCCTATCGCTATTCCCGCGGCGTATTCCAGGAGCACCTGCCCGGACAGGAAGTAGGTGATGGCTCCGGAGAACGCGGTAATGCCTATCATGTAGCTGCTGGTCGGGCTGGCCGCCTTTATCGGTATGTGCATGTAGATGTTCATCAGAGGGACCTTGACGGCTCCGCCTCCGACCCCGGTCATCGAGGAGATCATTCCCGCCGCCGTGCACAGCGCCATCCCGCCCTTGACGTTCTGCACCTCGTACTTCACGTCGTCGCCTGAGGCCTCGTCCCTGTATTCGAAGACGAACCTCCCGTCGGAGTCCTCGGAAGGGGGGATGACCTTCTCGGGGTTGAGGATCATCCTGGCCGCGCTGTAGAGAACGATGGCGGAGAAGATGCACATGAGGATCCATTCCTCGAGATACGTGGCGACGATCGCGCCTATTATGGCCCCGGTGGCGGTGGTTATCTCCATCAGGAGCCCCAGGCGCACGTTGGAGAGGCCCTTGTCCACGAACACCGTGGACGCTCCCACCGAGCCGGCGATGATCCCAATCAGGCTCACGGCCACCGCCTCCGTCGGAGCCAGACCGAATACCAGCATCAGCACCGGGACGAAGATGAAGCCTCCGCCCAGCCCGAACAACGCTCCGAGCATGCCCGCGGCCGAGCCGGTCGCCAGGAGCCCGATGAGGATCAGCGCTTCCATGCGGCGACGGAAAGGGCTTGACCGCTTTATCGTTTTCCAGAACGATAAGTATTTTATGCGTTCCATGATGGGCGTCGCATGGCAGTTCTCCTGCTGAGGTACTCCGAGATAGGCCTGAAGAGCGATTCCGTCCGCAGAAGGTTCGAGAACCAGCTCAAGGACAACATAGTCACCATGTTCATGGCGGACTCGGTGGAGGCGTTCGTCAGCAGGAAAGGCGCCAGGTTCTACGTGGAGACCGAGGATCCGGATGCGGCGATCAGGTCCGTCAGGAAGGTCTTCGGGGTGGCGTCCGTGTCCCTCGTGGAGCAATGCTCCTCCGACCTGGACGACATCTGCAGGGCGGCCGCCGAGTATTCCAGGGGAAGGCTGTCCGAAGGCCAGACGTTCGCCGTGGACGCCCGCAGGGACGGAAGCCACCCGTACACCAGCCTCGACGTCGCCAGGGAGGCCGGATCCGCCATATTCCTGGAGAACGAGCGCCTAGGCGTCAAGGTGAAGCTCTCCGGGCCTGACGTCAAGTTCTTCATAGAGGTCAGGGACAACCTCGCGTTCCTGTTCAGCGACGTCATCCAGTGCCATGCAGGGCTCCCCATAGGGACCCAGGGGAAGGTCGTCGCGGAAGTGGACGACGACAGGGGACTGGTGTCCGCATGGATGGTCATGAAGCGCGGGTGCAGGGTCCTGTTCCGCGGTTCGGGGGATTACGAGTCGCTGAGGCGCTACGATCCCGAGATGAGGAGATGCGACGACAAGAACGTCAAGTACGCGCTCGCATACGTCCAGGGCAGGAGCCTGGAGGACATGGCGGACTTCGACGCGGAGGCCTACGACCTGCCGGTGTTCTTCCCGACCGTGGCCATGTCCGACGACGAGGTCGCGAAGCTGGCGGGTCTCATCAGGGAAGGGTTCTGAGAGAATCCCGTCGCCGGAGGCCGACTCCAGGAATTTATCGTCAAAAGAAGAGAAAACGTCGGGAAAGGGTTTATGCCGCCCGTCGCCGGACGGCGGAGGATCTCACTTGATCCTCCTGTTGTTGGCCCTGACGGAAGGCCTGGCCTTTTCGGCTCCCTTGCCGGTGTGCCTCATTCCGCGGCCCTTCTTTCCCGCGGAGGTCTTTCCGCGGTAGACACGGTTCTTGTGGACGCTGTCGCATATCCAGTTGATCTTCTTGTCGGCCTTGATGACGGGGTGCGCGGGATCGACGAGGATGACCTCGTACCACTCCTGCTGTCCGTCTGCGCCGACCCAGTAGGAATTCAGGACCTCGAGGTTGGGGTACCTCTTGGCGGTCCTCTCCTCGGCCATCCTCTGGAGGCTCTTTCCGACGGTGATCTGGTTGATCCCCTTCCTCTTGGCCCTCCTTCCGGTCACGATGGCTCTCTTGCGGAAGCTTCCCTTCCTGACCCTGGCCCTGACCATGACGTAGCCCTGCTTGGCCTTGTACCCGAGAGCCCTTGCCCTGTCGAGGCGGGTGGGCCTCTCGATGCGGCAGAAGTTCTCCTCCTTCCTCCACATGATGCGGCGCTCGTAGTTGAGCTCCTTGAGGTAGGATTTGCTGGGCACTTCCCATGCTTCGGCTATGTAGCTGTACATGCTTCTCCCGTTGACCGGGCGTGTCTCCTGAGTCTCTTCGCTCATTTGCATCACCTTTACGGATTCGCCTTTCGGTACATTTCCGTTCGCGGAGCAAAGCGCTCCGCAAAGACGCCGAAGATTGCGCCGTATTTAAAGCCGTCGCAGGAAGTCGTCCAGGCTCTTGACCTTCGGCTTGGGCTTCCTGGAGCGAGGCTCCCCTCCGCCGCCGCTTCCGAAGGAGAACAGGGTGGACTGCTGGTTCCCCATCATCAGGTCCTTCTCGCTCCAGCCGAACACCTCGGTTATGCGGGAGGCGGTCTGGGCTATGCGCTCGGCGTAGTACCTGTAGTCGGGCTTCGCCTTGAACGGGGCCCCGCTGACGTACGGCTCCACCTTCTGGGGCGAGCTCTTCCCGTCGACCACTATCCAGGAAACCTTCATCCCCGGTATGAACTCGTATCCCATCTCGATCATCTTCTTCGCGGCCTGGACGTTGGCCATCCTGTCCGGGTTCTCGTAGGCGTCCAGGCCCTTGCAGGTCCTGGAGATCACGAGGCTCTCGAGGGGGACGTTGCCGGAGATGGTGTTCTGGACGGTGCGCCGGACCGTCTCCAGGGCCTCGTCGTTCCTTTCGGCGAGGATCTTGTCGAACAGCCCCGACAGGAGGTCGCTCTGAAGGTCGAAGGAGTCGGAGCGGCGCATCTCGTACCCCCTGACCAGGAGCTCGTCGGATACGACGGGCCATACGACCCTGCCGACGTACCTCTTCTTCATCCCGTGGGTGAACATGGGCTCGAGAAGCTTCTCGAACTCCAGGACGCCGCCGTCCTTGGAGAACCTCTCCGCCATGGCGTTCCCGAATTCCACGGCCCCGTCCAGGTCGTGCTTCGGGGACTGCATGAAGACCGAGTCGGTGTCGGAGTAGATGACCGGGACCCCCTCGGCCTCCACCTCTTCGATGATTCCTTTGACGTTGGCCCTGGCGAACGACGTTATCGCCGCGCCGATGCTCTTGTCCGTGAAGCGGTAGAACGATGACGCGAACACCCCGTAGAAGGTGTTCATCAGGACCTTCACGGCCGCCTGGAGGCCGTCCAGATACCTCCTCTCGTGCTCGTCGGAGGTCTCCCTCATCCTCTTCTTGATGCCGTCCCTCTCGTTCATCAGGTCCGACAGAAGCCTCGGCAGGAGGCCGACCCTCCTGTCCTTGGACATGAACCTGGCCCCGGTGGGGCTCTTTATCTCGCCGTCGGGGGAGAGGGTCGTGAAGCAGATGTTCTTCGAGATTATCAGGGAAGGGTACATGGACTTGAAGTCGAGGACGCACACCCAGTGGTAGAGCCCCGGGTTCATGCTGTGCACGTATCCCCCCTCGATCTGCTCCGAGGCGGCGGTGCGGACCCCCATCGGGGGGACCCCGACCTTGTTCCTGTCGGCCATGCGTATCAGGAGGGAGTCGACCAGCTGGGACGATCCCGACGTCAGGACGTCCTCCAGGGTGAGCTTGGACACCGTGGAGAGGTCCATCCCCTTGCGGAGGGTCCCGACCTCCAGGAGGATGCGCAGGGACAGCTCCGCGTCCTTCACGCAGTACTCCAGGACCTTCTCCCTGTTCTCCGCCCATTCGGAGTCCATGCGCTTGGGGTCCACGTCCAGCTTCTGCTCCCCCAGCACGAGCATGGAGACGGCGTTGAGGGTCTCCTGCTTCGGCCGGAGCTCCCTCCTGACCGCCCACCAGGCGTCGCACACCACCCTGCCCTTGACCCTCCAGAACCTGTCCCCGACGAGCCTTGGCTGGCTGCCGTCCCTGCCCCAGGGCATGGCGTCCTTCATCTTGTTGGCCTTGGCCCTCTCGTCGATCTTCCTGATGTCGTAGTTGTCGATGTTGTATCCCGATATGACGTCAGGGTCCTCCTTCCTGATGAGTTCGGCGAAGGCGGAGATCATCTCCTTCTCGCTTCCGACGATCGGCTCGCAGGCGCGGAGGCTCTCCCCGTCGGAGACCACCGAGCAGATCGTCAGGAGGTCCCCGTGCTCGACGCTGTTCTCTATGTCGAACGACAGCACCCTGAGTCCGGGGTCGAACGGCTCTATGTTCTCGAACGATTCCATGCGGATGACCGCGTCCGTCCCGTAGTCCTTGTCCACGGGCTCCCCTGAGACCCTTATGCACGCCCCCATGTCGTTGTCGTAGAAGAACCGGTGATGGTGCGGGATGTCCCCTGCCAGGATGCGGTTGGTCCTCCTGAGCTTCGCCTTCCACTCGGTCATCCTGCGGGGGCCGTCGAACTCGATCCTGAGGACGTCGTGGTCCTCCGACTTGTACAGGAGCCTGTCCTTGGAGACGGAGACGACGCCCTCGGCCTTGGACAGGTTTTCCTCGAGCCCCGGGGCGGGGTCTACGGCGAAGAAGTACGGCCTGAATCCCGGCGACAGCACGGTGACGGACTTCCCGCCGCGGGCCCTTCCGAAAAGCTCTATCACGGACTCCTCCCCGTCCTGCGTGAAGGAGGAGCTTATCAGCCTCAGGTCGTACGTCTCCATGCGGATCACTTGTTCGCGACTATCCTTATCACGTCGCCGTCCTGGAGCTCGTAGTCGGCCCCCACCGTGCGCTTGGTGCGGGCGTTGACGGCGCGGATGAACTTGTCTCCCAGGTCGGTGTGTATCTTGTATGCGAGGTCCTTCGCCGTGGATCCCTTGGGAAGCAGGAACGCGTCCGGCAGGACCCTTCCGAAGTGGTCGGTGAACTTGTTCTCGTCCTCCACCGGATATACCGCGATGAGGCCGAGGACGTCGAACGCGGCCTTCTCGATGCATTGCTGCACCCCGGTGCCGCCGTACTTCTCCATGTTGGCCTTCATGTAGTCCAGCGCCTTCCTCTGGGCGTCGTTGACCTCCTTGACGATGGTGAACGTGCTGTCGCCCGGAGAATACTCGACGATCCCGGCCGCCGCGGCCTTCTTCAGAGCCAGCTCGGTCTCGGCCATGGTGGGGACGC
>JAEEGH010005662.1_pt1 | contig 31193 bp, 21 predicted proteins | sample 9134181 | NCBI WGS metagenome assembly JAEEGH01 (sample SAMN16246544, study PRJNA631951) | gut metagenome | biome: gut microbiome; feature: rumen; material: DP-attached | host: Bos | place: Iran: Karaj | collected 2018-10
ACCGCCTGCGATAGATGTAACCTTAACAGAAATCCAACTGAGCTCATCAATGCCCTTATTACCACCAGCTGATACAGTAGCTGTCTGAGTGCCGCCATTGATAGTCCATGCAGTAGCGTACGTTGCGCCTTCTGCAAAAGAGAGGATTGCAGCTGAGTTTGCTGCATCGTAGATGTTGAAAGCCGTAGCAGTCTGGTTGGTAGAAGCACCAAGCTTTACATCGAAAGACATAGTGAAGCTTTCACCAGCAGCTACCTTACCTTCAGTTTCAGTAGAAGTAATGGTAGTACCATTGTTGTTACGCTGATCCTGAGTTACTGTGAGATAGCCGTCTTGAATGATTGGAGTGAAACGGCCACCTGTAGCAGTTGTCCAAGTAACAACTTCGTTAGAGTAATCGTTAGAGTACTTAATCATACTCTTGCTTTCAATCTTCAGACCATAGTAGCCTGTAGCACGGTCACCATTGTTGCTGGCATTTGAAATGACAACCTTGTCAAGATTCAGCTTAGTACCAGGTTGAGCAGCACGACTGTAGGTAACGTCATTGTTGTTCTTGCCACCTACAATGCTAACTGAAATACCGCCAAAAGAGTTAATCTTGATGGTTACTTCAGCATTGTACTTGGTTTCTGCTGTGTTGATCTTGAAACCCTGACCCTTACCGTTGCCATAACCATTAGCGCCCTTGGCACCAGCAGAACTCTGGCCATTGAAAGCAGCAAAGTCATCAACCATTGAGTTGTCGATGAGCACTTCGTTAATGTTACAACTGTTATTGTTGTAAGAAATGCTTGCAAGTGCCACTCCATCAGAGTTTAGAATAGCAAACTTGTTATCCTTACCACCACCCAACCAACCGTTGAGCATCTGGAACGAAACAGTCACTTCTTCGCCGTTGCTGAGGGCGTAAGGTGTAGCAAACTGTGCATACGACTCACCATTGTTCGCAGCGATCAACTTGGTATCACCAACACCGTCATCAATGGTAGCCACAAAAGCAGCAGAGCCACCGGTAAACGGAGCTACATCGCCTGAACTAAAGTCAGCAACAAACGGAAGAGAAGCAATCTGTGCCCATGCACTACCACCGACCACGAGAGCCAATGTCATCGCAAGGGACTTCAAAGAAAAGATAAATTTTCTCATACTTTGTTTGTTTAAAAGGTTAATAATTAGGTTAATTAAAAAAATGTTTGTTTATGTTTAATTGTTTTTCATCGTCCTTCCCTATTGTGTACGCATATACATTATTTATATTATACGCGCGCAGAACAATTGGGACACAAATGTAAATCAAACCGACCCTAGTAAGCACACATTTTAATAGAAAAATTCGAACTCTTAACACTTTTTAATAGTTTGCGACCCGATTTGCTGCAAAAGCATAGCAAAAATGCATCTCTCCCGCACGAGCATTTGATAGAATTTTTAACAAAAACAGTATAGACAACAATTGAATGCTTTTTTAAAATATTTGGATGAGAGCTTTTATACTTATTGCTTGGCGCAATATTTCACCAACAATAATTACAAATAATTACCAATAATTGTACCAATAATTATTCTTATCGCCATGAATTTTCTTTTTCATCGAGAAGAATTCTATGTTCATAAGTTATGAACTTATGTTCACGGCTTATGAACTTGTGTTCATGACTTATGAACTTATGTTCACAAGTTATGAACATAGAATATATAGGCAAGAAAAATAAATTTCTCAGTTTAATTTCTTTCAAGAATTAGAGAATTAGAGAACTCTTCTCACCTAAGATTATAATTGCAACATTGAATTGAAAAGAATCAATAGAATGTTTTTGTCTCGCAAAAACACCAATTCTCTAATTCTCTAATTCTTGATAAAAAAGAAAAGGATTATTGTTTCCGATGCAAATGGAGGAGATTCTCCTTGAAGATAACTACGAGGAGGTAGATGAGGATAAGCAGAGAATTAGCTCCGAGACGAAGGAAGATATTCCATTCCTGTGGCACATACTGCATGGCTACGAAGAAGAGTCCGGCAAGGAAGAAATAAAGGAATATCGATTTCATCGGATAATTGATAGGATTCTTTGCCTGTCCGACAATATAACTAAGAGTCATGCTAGTGGCATATCCCGCAAAACCTGCCCAAGCACAAGCCATATAACCATACTGAGGAATGAAGTAGATATTGACAGCGATAAGCACAGAACAGCCTACAAGGGAGAACCAGGCTCCCCAGATGGTACGGTCTATGAGCTTATACCAGAACGAGAGGTTGAAGTAGATACCCATCATTATCTCTGCTGCCATCACAATAGGTACTGTACGAAGACCTGCATGATAGTCCGTGCCGATAATGTTCTTCAAGAGGTCCATATAACCAATGACGCAGAGGAAGGCAAAGAGAGTGAAGATGATGAAGTACTTCATTGCCTGAGCATAATACTCCTTGGAATCGCGATCTTTCGACTTCGCAAACACGATGGGTTCGTATGCATAACGGAATGCCTGAGTAATCATCGCCATAATCATAGCTATCTTCACACAGGCACCATAGATACCCAGTTCGACAGTTGCCTCAGCAGCATTGTGAGCACCAGTATAAGTGTAAGCCCAAAGGAAGATAATCTTATCGAATGCCTGGTTCAGAATGCCTGCAATACCCAGAATCAATATAGGCCATGAGTAGGAAAGCATGCGGAGCAAGAGTTTGAAGTCCACCTTCCAATGGATATGTATGAACTCAGGGATGAAGAACAGGGTGATAAACGATGTACAAACGAGGTTGAGGAAGAATACATAATATACATCTGTCTTGCCCAAAGTGACGAAGAACAAGATGTTGAGTCCGATGTTCAGGATGATGAAGAGCATCTTCAGAGTGGCGAATTTTATCGCCTGCTGACGGAATCGGAGGAAGGAGAACGGAATGGCTTGCAAGGCATCTATTGCCACACAAACTGCCATAATCTGCATGTATTCTGCATGACCTCCCTGACCTATGGCTTGTGCGATTTCATCGGAGAAAATGAATATTCCGGAGAGAAATACAGTAACCAGAGTAGCTATCACAGCCATAGCTGTCGAGAATACTGTATGGTAGTCTTCTCCTTCTTTGTTGGCAAAGCGGAAGAAGGTGGTTTCCATTCCGAAGGTGAGGATGACAAGCACGAGTGCCACAAATGCATACAGGTTTGTAACAACACCATATCCGCCGTTTGCTGCAGCAATCACATGTGTGTATAGTGGCACCAACAGATAGTTCAAGAATCTGCCAATAATTGACGACATTCCATATATCGCCGTATCCTTCGCAAGAGATTTTAAGCTCGCCATAACTACAATAATTTTATATAATGTCTTTTTTCTACAATAATTGATTCTAGGTTTATCACCTGGCGGTGATGGAAGGAACAATAATTACAAATAATTGACAATAATTGTTCAATAATTATTGATTCCCGCTTCGAGCAACAAACAACGCAACATTTGATTTATTGATTAGTTCGAACTTATCATTAATATTATTGTAAATGTATCGCTCAGCATGAAAATGATCCTCTCCAAAATTAACCAGAAGTCCCATCTTTAACTTAGTCAGACGCAGATAATTGAATAATTGAGCCCTATGATCTTGAGTGATACTACTTGCAGACTTAAACTCAATGATTACACCTTGAGAATAGAAATCAGCTATGTACTTCTTCTTCATCTCACGACCCTTATAGTATGCATGAAGTACCTTTTCCCGTTCGAAAGGAATACCTCTCTCACTCATCTCTATCTCCATTGCTTCTTGATACAATGCCTCTTCAAGTCCTCTACCCATTTCGTTATAAACTTCCATAGCAACGCCAACCAGTTCATACATCCTATCATATTCAGCCTGAGTAACCATAAAATATTATTGGGTCAAATTATTGTTTTCGACTGCAAAGGTAAAACAAATTGGTGGATGAGGGGAAAGAAAAGCGCTGAATTTTCCATAAAGAAACAACTTTAACTCGAAAACAAAAAACAAATAAATTATTGGGTCAGATTATTGGGAATTATTTGTAATTATTGTTGGCAGATATTGCCACAGGCAATAAGAAAAAACAATAATTGATTCTTGGTTTATCACCTGGCGGTGATTGGATGGAACAATAATTACAAATAATTGACAATAATTATTCAATAAAAAATTACACTAAGAACAACTTTAACTCGAAAACAAAAAACAAATAAATTATTGGGGCAAATTATTGGGAATTATTTGTAATTATTGTTGGAAGTATTGCCACAGGCAATAAGAAGAAACTATCCAATTATTGTTTCCGATGTATATGAATAAAAGAAAAGGCGCAGGGCTGGAAAGCCTTGCGCCTAATATAGAATATGTGTGAGAATCGATATTACTTCACGAAGAGCTTCTTAACTGTGCCGTTAGCGTACTTCACAATGTTCAGACCCTTCTGGAGCTGAGCAACTGGAGTACCAGAAGCTGTGTAGATAGCTACGATTTCAGCCTCAGCAGCAGCTTCAACACCTTCAACCTCCATTGGGTTGCCAGAGATTTCCTTCTGGCTTTCACCACCGAAGTAAGTGAGAGTGAAGTTATCACATACGAACCAACGAGCAGTCATCTTACCAGAAGTCTGGAAACCGATAGTTACTGTCTCACCTTCGTTTACTGTGAAGAATACAGAGTAAGTATCGTACTTTTCTGTACAAGTCTCTTCCTGAACAGCAACTGGGTCAGAAGAGAAGTAAGTAGTGTCGCTCTCTTCTGTGTATGTAGCTGCATAGAGGAATGCACGACCTGGGTTCTCTGGGTCTGCCTGACCATTGAGTGAGTTAGAAGCCTGAGCTGTGAGCTGGTAAGTACCAACTGGGAGAACTGAGATGTTCTGCCAGATGTTGAACTGGAGACTTGCTGGGTCGTTGTTCCAGAATTCGATTGACTGACCTTCGATACCTGATGCGAGAGAAGGACCGTTTCCACCATTCTTAGTGTACTGCCAAGCAACTGTAGCACCCTGTTCGATATCTGCATTTGCAATAACAGCAGTCATATCTACTGGGTTCTCATCAGAAGCATCCTGAGCACCACCTGGAACCTTCAGAGCTGCAATAGCATCCTGGAGATTAACTGTGATAGCATTAACCTCTTCTGTAGTAAGGGCTGAGATAGCATCATCTGAAGCATCCTCATTCAACAGAGTTGTAGCAGCATTAATAGCTTCTTGAGATGGAGTGTATGCAGACATTTCATTGTTCATGAAGTCATCGAGAGCTGTGCGAGCATCGCGGCACTTAGTAACTGCCTCAACATTTTCATTTGCGGATTTCTGAATCTCTGCTACCTTCTTAATACCATCATTAACATCATCGATAGCCTTAATAAGTACTTCTTCGTCTTCGCTTGAATCGTTAATGCCTTCTGCGTCGTCAACCAAGCCAAGAGCATCGTTGTAAACTTCACTAATTACTGAAGCAACAGGAGATGTGATGTCATCCGTATAGTCGCCTGCATAGCTGTTGAGAGCCTCAGCATCAGTATTGAGTGTTTCAATAGCACCTGCGAGTTCGTTGTGGAGGTCGCTTATATCAGAACCATTGTAACAGATTGAGAACTGATACCAAGTTACCCAGTTAGCATCTTCCATCTGGTCAGCAGTTACACCAAAAGTGAAGTCGCCTTCCTTAGTAAGAACTGTAGCAGCAGATGCGTTGTAGTTATCAGCATAATCTGGGTCGTTGAAGATCTTTGAAGCACCTTCACGATTGTTGATTACAAATACACTACCTGCAGCTGCAAGACCGGTGTATGCATCTGATGTATCAAATGTTACAGAAGCAACATTCTGCATGTCAGCCTTAGAAGCACCTGCAAATACATAAGCACCTGTAGTACCACCACCTTCGTAAGCATCGATGTTTGCATCATTATTACTGATACGATAGAAGCCCTTAGTAGCTACTGTATATTTACCCTTTGGCAATTTTTCAATAACCTTGCTTGCCTTGAATGGAGTGTTGTTATAGATTTCTGCTACACTATTCTGTACAGAAATGCTACCCTTAGTAGTTGTCCAGCCTTCGAAGTTGCCATTCTCACCAATACCTGTGAAGAGAATAGAGATATCGATACCATCACCGGCAATCTTATCACCAGAAGCAACAAGAGCATCCCAGTCTGCCTGAACACCTGTCTTGATAACAGTAGGAAGTGAGCTGATGATTTCGTTGATTCTGTCTGTGCTCAGGTTGTAGTCTAAGAGACCCTCTTCGATTTCGTCACCAAGAGGATCGAGAGCAGAAGCAGTATTCTTATAACCTGCTTCAGCTGTGTATTTCTCGCGAGCAGCATAGAAATCACCACCTTCATTGAAGAAAGCATCGAGTTTCTTGTATGCAGCAATACTTGCGTTTGCTTCGTTTACAAGACCAGAGATCTTTTCGTAAGCAGCCTGATTAGCCTCTGTATCTGTGCTTTCTTCATCGATAAGCTTCTGACCTGCTTCAATTGCCTCTTCAAGAGCCTTTTCAGTTACTGTATAGAATGGTTCGCCACTTGCAAGAATCTTGTTACCACCAGAAACGGCAGCCTTAAGAGCAAACATAGATGGGTCGATACCAGAACCTACATATACGAGTGAGATACCGTCTGTGAAGAAGTGAGGCATATTGTACGAATAATCATTAGCAGCCTTGTAACCAAGTGTGAAATAACCTGTAGTTTCTTCATCAAGAGTGAACTTGATTTCGTCCTTTGTCCACTGACCTACTGGGAATGTAGTTCTTGTAGAAAGGTACTCCGTACCGTCATCAGAAACGAAACCGATAAGATTTTTCACGATAGCCGCGGTTCCCGCCACATTGTAATAAGACATTGAAAGTGTATAGCTACCAGCTGGAAGAGTTACAGCCTGCTTATATTGCACAATGTTACTCCAACTTGTAACAAAACCAAGAACTTTACCCTCTGAAGAGCCATCAGACATAATTGTAGGTACCACATATTTTGGACCACCAAGTGTTGTTCCACTACCTATTGCAAACACACCAGCAGCTGGGCCATCTGTTGTAGTTGAACGATCCCAGCCAACCACAGGAAGCATACTGTAGTTGCCTTTAGGTACATTAGGATTATCAGCGTTCCCACAGTCCTTAGCATATGTACAGATACCGCCTTCTACTGGTTCATCCTCGTCGAAGTGAGAGTTTACGATGAAGTAAGAAGAAAGGTCTGTTACACCAGATTCGTTAATCTTAGTCTGAGCCTCGATAGCAGCCTCAACCTGTGCAAGAGTAGCAGATGGGTTGTTATATACTGCCTCAGAAGCAGATGTATCTACATTGTAAACCTTACCGATGTTGATGAGATCGAGAAGTGTTGCCTTTGCCTTAGCAATCTCTTCAGCAAGAACCTCTGCTTCGTCAACTGTGTAAATCTTCACATTGTCGATGAAGATGTGTGGAGCAGCACCTGAACCGCCAGCCTGAGAGAAACCAAGAGTAATCTTACCAGCTGTTTCAGCATCGAGTGAAACTAAAACTGTATCCTTCACCCACTCACCTTCTGGATAACCAGTTGCTTCAGAATAGAAATTCTTACTTTCTGATGCAAAACCGATTTTGTTTGTGAGTGCACCAGTACCCTTGTAATTATACAGGGTAGTTACGATGATGTAGTAACCTGCTGGCAGAGTAACTTCCTGTGAGTAAACAGGAGATGCACCCCATACAGCTACGATACCAAGAGCAGTCTTGTCTTTCTCGCCAAGTGCATAGAAGGCACCACCAAGTCCGATAGGATTCTCGATTTCATCAATCTCAAGTGGATCGTAAACCGGGAAGATACCTGCTGCCTGAGCATCGCGAGGGTCACCGTCTGTGGTGTGCTTGATGTTGTCAGTAGGGTTGTTTGCTGTCCAACCTTCTACTGGCTGCATACCATAGAGGTCAGTACCATCAGAACCTGCACCATTGTCGTCCAAGTCCTTCGCATAAGTACGGACTGTACGAGCAACTGGAGTCATAGCGCTGAAGTCGTGATTAGTCAACTTCGAAGACGTGATGTCTTCCTTTCCTGTGTATCCGTAAGCCATGCTGCAGAATACACTCGCTACAAATAGTAGCGCAAGAGAGTAGAACTTTCTCATGTCCAATTGTTTTAAAAGATTAGTAATAATGTTTGTTAGTTATGTTATACCATTTGGTTTGAATCGAACACCTAAAAACGTATGTAATTTTCACGTTTGGGTGCAAAGTAAGCAGAAATATTTTTATTACACATAATTTATTAAAAAAAAATTGCCACTTTGATACAAAGTGACAACTTTTTATACATTTATGATAAAAAACAGACTTATTTGTCGATCGTTAGCAATAGTTTATTCCAGATAAGTATATCCGTAAAGTCCGCTTCGATAAGTATCGAGGAATTCCTTACCTTCTTCGAGGGTTACCTTGCCCTCCTTGATAGCCTGCTTCACCCATACCTCGAGCGAACGAACCATCTTCTTTGGTTCGTACTGAACATAACTGAGTACATCAGCTACAGTTTCTCCATCGATGACATTCTTGATGTGATAGCCTTCCTTGTCTGTTACCACATGAACAGCATTGGTGTCGCCAAAGAGGTTGTGCATATCTCCAAGGATTTCCTGGTAAGCACCTACGAGGAATACACCTATGTAGTACGATCCTTTCTTCTTGTCGAGAGTATGTACAGGTATGAAGTGGTTTACCCCGCCTTCGGTAGAGAAATTGGCGATTTTACCGTCAGAATCACAAGTGATATCCTGAATTGTGGCATTGCGGTCTGGACGTTCAGTAAGTCTCTGGATTGGCATGATTGGGAATATCTGGTCGATAGCCCAACTGTCAGGCAGAGAATGGAAAAGTGAGAAGTTGCAGAAGTATTTGTCGGCAAGGTTCTTCTCCAGCGAACGAAGTTCCTCTGGCATGTGTTTCATCGAATGTCCCAAAATGTTTACTTCACGAGCCACAGCCCAGTACATTCGTTCTATCTCAGCACGAGTGCGAAGGTCGAGCATTCCGTGTGCGAAAAGGTCGAGTGCCTCCTCACGAATCTGCTGGGCATCGTGCCAGTTCTCAAGCATATTCCTCTGGTTCAGGTTGCACCATATATCATACAAGTCCTTCGCCAGTTCGTGATCATCTTCTCCTACCACGAATTCATCGGGCATTGCAGGCACTTCTGTAGTTTCCAGCACTTCGATAACAAGTACGGAATGATGGGCTGCCAACGAACGGCCTCCCTCTGTTATGATGTTTGGCTGAGGTATCTCATTGCCGTTGCTCGCCTCTACAAATGTATAGACGCAGTTGTTGACATATTCTTGTATAGAGTAGTTGACGGACGACTCTGAACTGGAAGAGCGAGAACCATCATAATCGACTCCAAGTCCACCACCACAATCCACGAATTCAACGGCAAATCCCATCTTTCTCAACTGCACATAGAACATGCTTGCTTCACGAAGTGCATTCTGAATGCGACGAATCTTAGTAATCTGACTGCCTATGTGGAAATGGATAAGTTTCAGACAGTCCTTCATATCGTTTTCCTCGATATACTTCAAGGCACCAAGGAGTTCGCCTGAAGTGAGTCCGAACTTACTTGCATCGCCTCCACTCTCTTCCCACTTACCCGAACCGGAAGCTGCCAACTTAATACGAATGCCGATATTAGGACGAACACCCAGTTTCTTGGCTACACGAGTAATAATTTCCAGTTCGTTGAATTTCTCCACAACGATGAATATACGTTTTCCCATCTTATGGGCAAGGAGTGCCAATTCGATGTAGTCCTGGTCTTTATATCCGTTGCAGACGATGATAGAGTCGCTATCCATATTGACAGCAAGGACTGCATGAAGTTCTGGTTTAGAACCAGCCTCAAGACCGAGGTTGAACTTCTTGCCGTGTTTGATTACCTCTTCAACGACAGGAGAAATCTGGTTTACCTTGATAGGATAGATGACAAAACTCTCGCCCTTAAATTCGTATTCCTTTGCTGCCTTCGCAAAACAAGTAGATGTCTTCTCAATGCGATTATCGATGATGTCTGGAAAACGCACCAGAACAGGCGCCGACACATCGCGCAACGACAACTCATCCATAACTTCCCTCAAGTCCACCTCAACACCATCTTTCTTCGGAGTTACAGCAACATTACCTTTTTCGTTAATGTGAAAATAGTTGACTCCCCAGCCATTTATGCCGTAAAGTTCATTGGAGTCTTCAATTCGCCACTTTCTCATTTATCAGATTTGCGTAGTTATTAATTTGTTCTTGGGTGTGAATAACACTAATGTCTATAATGTGCTTTGCCTTAGAATAGAAAGGCAGGCGTTTTTGCAGGTTTTCCTCGATGAAACCGATTAATTCGTCTGGTGACTTCCCCTGTATAAGAGGACGCTGGGTCTTTCCCATCAGGAGGTGTTCCTTCAGCACTTCAGGTGTGGCACGAAGGAATACTGTCTCACCCTGCTGATTCAGGTAGTCCATATTATCGGAGAAACAAGGTGTGCCTCCACCACAACTGATGATGACATCCTCAAATTCCGCTACCTCATGAAGCATGTTCTTCTCCACCTCGCGGAAACCTGTCTCACCCTTCTCAGCAAATATCTGAGGAATGGTCTTGTGGGTGCGACTCTCTATATACTGGTCCAAATCGTAGAAGGGGCGCTTAGTCACTCTGGCAAGAGCCTTGCCAAGAGTGGTTTTGCCGGCACCCATATAACCTATGAGGATGATTCGTTTCATCGGTCTGTATTACTTACGGGGACGACGTGTGGTGCGCTTTGCAGGTGCCTCACCCTGAGCATCTATGATTTCCTTACATTGTTCATAGGTAAGAGTCAGAGGATCTTTCACAGAACGAGGAATCTTATAGTTGGCATTCTTATACTTGATATAAGGACCAAATCTACCATTCATCACCTCCATATGCTTGTCTTCCTCGAAGGTCTTCAGGTGGTTCGATTTCTCTGTTTCACGCTGCTGCTTGATAAGTGCTACAGCCTCATCCAAAGTGATTTCAAGAGGATCTACATCCTTAGGAATAGAAACATATTTCTTTGCATGATTTACATATGCACCATAGCGACCTGCACCAATAGTTACTTCAGAACCCTCGAATTCACCGAGATTACGAGGCAACTTAAACAGTTCGAGGGCTTCGTCGAGGGTGATAGTCTGAACGGACTGGTCTGTCTTGAGCTGAGCAAAACGAGGATGCTCTGTCTCACTGGCAGTACCAATCTGAACCATCGGACCATAACGGCCTATCTTAACTGTTACAGTGAATCCTGATTTAGGGTCAGTACCAAGAACTCGTTCTCCTACCTTATACTCAGAACGCTCATGCATAGCTGTCTCGATAGTAGGTTCGAAGTCTTTGTAGAAGTCTGTCATAACAGTTTTCCAATCTTCACGTCCTTCTGCGATTTCATCGAAGTCTTTCTCCACACGAGCTGTGAAGTTGTAATCTACAATTGAAGGGAAGTGTTCTGTGAGGAAGTCGTTTACAATAACACCTATATCTGTTGGCAGAAGTTTTCCTTTCTCATTACCGAATACTTCTGACTTCTGAGTAGTCTTTATAACGAATTCACCGGCTTTTTTGCCGTCTGGAACAAGCGACAATACTGTGAATTTACGTTTTTCGCCTTTCTTATCACCCTTCTCTACATAATCGCGCTGCTGGATAGTGGAGATGGTAGGAGCATAGGTAGAAGGACGACCAATGCCGAGTTCTTCCATCTTCTTAACCAGACTTGCTTCTGTATAGCGAAGTGGGTGCTGGCTGAATCGTTCTGTAGAAGTAATCTCATCCACACCCATCACAGTACCTTTCTTCACTGCTGGCAGGATTACTCCGTCCTCATCTTCCTGTACAAGTGCATCATCATCGTAGCTCTCACGATAAACTCGCAAGAAACCGTCGAAGGTGATTACTTCACCAGAAGCAGTAAATACCATTCCATCGGGAGCATTTGATGGAGTGATGGTGATAGTTGTCTTCTCAGCTTCTGCTTCAGCCATCTGACAAGCTACTGTACGTTTCCAGATAAGGTCGTAAAGACGACGTTCCTGAGATGTACCAGCTATCTCGTGCTGAGAGATGTATGTAGGACGGATTGCTTCGTGTGCTTCCTGTGCACCCTTGCTGCTTGTGTGGAATTTGCGTGGATGACTGTATTTTTCGCCATGCATCTGTATGATTTCATCCTTTGCAGTATTGATGCAAAGTGATGAGAGGTTTACAGAGTCTGTACGCATGTATGTGATATGTCCGCTTTCATAAAGTCTCTGTGCCACAATCATTGTCTGTGAAACAGTAAATCCAAGCTTACGGGCTGCTTCCTGCTGCAGGGTTGACGTAGTGAATGGAGGTGCAGGGAATTTCTTTATCGGTTTCTTATCTATGTCGGTAACCTTAAACGAACATCCCTTGCAACTCTCAAGGAAAGCACGAGCCTCATCTTCTGTCTTGAAAGAATGGTTGAGTGTAGCCTTCAACTGCTGACCATCAACAGTGAAAACTGCATTTACACGGAAACTGCTCTCGCTTTGGAAACTTTCTATCTCGCGTTCGCGCTCTACGATGAGACGAACTGCTACAGACTGAACACGACCTGCCGACAGACTTGGTTTCAACTTACGCCACAATACTGGAGAGAGTTTGAAACCAACCACACGGTCGAGCACGCGACGTGCCTGCTGTGCGTTGACAAGTCCCATATCGATAGTTCTCGGATGCTTGATAGCCTCCAATATAGCTGTCTGAGTGATTTCGTGGAAAACAATTCGTTTTGCCACCTTGGGGTCAAGACCCAGTACCTGACTCAAGTGCCATGAAATAGCTTCTCCTTCGCGGTCCTCATCGGATGCGAGCCAGACTGTCTCTGCCTCCTTAGCATTTTTCTTCAGTTCGCTAACAAGACGATTCTTGTCACTTGGAATTTCATAGACTGGTGAGAAATCAGACAAGTCAACACTCATCTCCTTTGATTTCAAGTCACGGATATGTCCGTAGCTCGACATCACCTTATAGTCTTTTCCAAGAAATTTTTCCAGCGTCTTTGCCTTTGCTGGTGACTCGACAATAACTAAATTCTTCTGCATATCTTTCTAATCAAAACAAACGGCACCAACCGCTTGTTTATATACATTATTAATAGAAATTTTAAAATCGGGGGGCAAAGGTAGTGCAAACCGAGAGAAATACAAAACAAAAAAGCTTAAAATTTACTTTTTGCTTTTGTTTTGCATTTCCGAGGTGCAGCCTACCTTGCACGAGCGTAGCGAAGTGAACGGTACGAGTAAGTGAGCAAAATGCAAACAAAAAAGATGAAAATATGACTTTCAGTCGAACAGCGAAGGTTGCGAAGGTGTAAAGCCGCTTTGCGGAGTGCGTCCCAGATGACGATAAGCCAGTTCTGTAACTTCGCGTCCTCGCGGAGTGCGCTTTATGAATCCTTCTTTGATAAGGAATGGTTCATATACCTCTTCCACAGTTCCGGCATCCTCACCGATTGCTGTGGCAATAGTACCTATTCCGACAGGACCACCCTTGAATTTATCGATGATGGTCAGCAGAAGTTTGTTGTCTATCTCATCCAGACCAAACTTATCTATGTTAAGTGCTTCGAGAGCAAAACGGGCTATTTCCAGATTGATAGTGCCATCACCACGCACCTGTGCGAAATCGCGTACACGGCGCAAAAGGGCATTTGCAATACGAGGGGTGCCACGAGAACGGGAAGCTATCTCACCTGCTGCATCAAACTCACAAGGAACACCAAGCAAGTTGGCAGAACGCAGAACGATTCCTCTCAGCGTCTTTGAGTCGTAGTACTCAAGGTGCATATTGATACCGAAACGGGCACGCAACGGAGCTGTGAGAAGTCCGCTTCGGGTAGTTGCTCCGACAAGGGTAAACGGATTCAGGTCTATCTGAATGCTTCGTGCCGAAGGACCTTTATCTATCATGATGTCGATGCGGTAATCCTCCATAGCACTATAGAGATATTCCTCAACGACAGGGGATAAACGGTGGATTTCATCGATGAAAAGGACATCATTCTCCTCAAGTGAAGTGAGGATACCTGCCAAATCACCTGGTTTGTCAAGCACAGGACCACTGGTCACCTTGAAACCGACACCCAGTTCGTTGGCAATAATCTGACTGAGAGTAGTCTTTCCCAGTCCTGGAGGACCATGAAGGAGGGTGTGGTCAAGCGGTTCACCACGATAACGGGCTGCCTCGACGAATATCTTCAGGTTTTCAACTACTTTCTGCTGACCTGAGAAGTCGTCGAAGCGCAAAGGACGCAGCGCCTGTTCGTAGTCCTTGTCAATGGTTGTACGCTGTTCGCGTATATCGAAGTCTTCCATATATTGAGTTTTATTCGTTTACAAGTATCTGACCCTTTGCTGTGATGCCCTCACATGATATGTGCATCTCTTTGCAGGAGGAGTTGTTCCAGAATTCCACCTTCGCCTTACCTTCTTTGTCGGTAATGATTTCCGGTGCCCAGAAGATGGTACGACGGAAATCCTCTACAGGTGGAATGATGTTATAGTCTTCCATTTCGAATGTAGAAGGTACATTGTAACCTTGGAAATGGGTTGTGCGCACTCCCTTCGAAGCTACGTTGAAACGGAAATGAGAATAGAGGAATACCGTCACAGGATTCTTTACCTGCAAAGCAGGACAGAACAAAGCATTTCGGAAGGCATAAGGGTTTTCGCTGATATAAACTCCTTTGATTTCATCGAGGAAAATAGGCAAATCCTGACTTGTAGGACGCTCTACTCGCCACTCTGTTTCATTGCTTGTATCCAACTTCTGCGATAAACGGGATATAGCAGCATAGTCATTGTCGAGAATCCATACGATAGGTCGGTTCTTATATCCTAATCCGTCACGATAGATGCGTGGTTGTTTTGCCGTAGTCTGGAATTGCTCATTTCCTTCCTGGGCATTCTTATCCATCTCTTCGGACTGTTCATTTCCAGTTGTTCCCATTTCTCCGGTTTCATCGGAAACACTTACATCTCCTCCACCACCATCTTCGAATAGTGTTTCATTAACTGGTGCCTCCATTGCCTCGAGAGCTCCCAGCATATTGGTACCTCCGAAGAACGGATTGCGAGTGGCAAGCCACTCATAGACTGTTGGCAAATCCTCACCCCTGTCGGCATATTTATCTGCATCCTGATCGGCATTATAATAGATGGATGCATAGTGCTGGCCTTCTTTTTCCGATGCCCATGCAGCACGGGCATTTTCAAAGAGACTCTTGCGTTTTGCCTTCACCACTACCGTTGGAAGCACATGTTCTTTTTTGTTGATAGGGATGTACTCCTTACTCTCGGCTGCTGCCTTGCGGGTAACTGGGTCGTTGAACAGATTCGGTTTTAGCAGAGGGAGTGGGGTAGTCTCCTGTGCCGTCAGCAGGCGTCGGGTAGGGGAGAAGTGCCTGTCAATTCCCACATAGAAATTGGCATCTTCCCAGTAGCCGTTCTTATCTGCCTTTCCAGTATTGATGAGTAGGGTATATTCCCCTTCTACATCTGGCATTTTGAAGGCGTAAAAACCATTGGAATCGGTTTTTGCCTCGCCTTTGAAGTGATAACCACTCTTATTGAAGAGGTTTACATCGAGCCAGACATTATCAACGGAGTATTTCTTTTTCTTCTGGCGCAATTGTCCATATATATACAACTGGTCTTCGATAGGTTGTGTAAATCCAATTGAATTAGGAGGCAGGAAAGATGTCTTTACAGCGGTTTCATCGGGCTTTTTCAGTCCTGCCATAAATGCCCAATCGTAGCGACGCCAACCCTGTACCATCATCAGCAGGTCGGCATCGGCACGATGTTTTTTATCGTCTGCCTCAAAGTAATAACCAGGGTCTGAGATATAACCTTTCAGTTCGCTGGAGAGCAGAAGATAGGTCTGTGCATTGCCCTCGGCACCATTCACCATAGTAGCTGCATCGATAGCAGACAGAGACAGCAACGACAGGGGTTGAGTCTGTATGTTGAGTGTTATCTTGCCACAAGGTTTTGGGAAAGCCACTGGGGTTGTAATACGGATGGAATCGGCTTCTTTCGATTCAGGACGGATGAAGAAAAGTCGTTCGGCAAGGATTTGTCCGTCGCTGGTGAAGAAGGTGATTTGATTGACTCCAGGACGCATCTTGGCACGATCGAACTCCATCATTACAATGTATTCAGCTACGACAGTATCGGCACGAAGTGTAACTCCATTATGCATTATGGTGTAACCAAGGAGTTTGCCGTGCAGGGACTTACTACAATAGAGTGTAGCTACTATCTTGTTATCTTCGAGAGTGTTCAGGTCGAGTGACATACCTTCATCCTCTGCATCGGGCAGACGGAAATCGTGCTGTTTGCCTTTACTATCTGCCAAACGCAGATAATGGGCGGTTTCATCGGGAATATACCTAAACAAACCGCGTCCTTCGCGTTGTGTGGCAACTGCATCCAGAACGTCTTTCTTGTCATTCAATAATGCTCCTCCGGCATCTACTACATTTCCAGTTCGGTCGGTAGCATAAAAGGCAACACGACAAGGCACCCCCTTCACGAGATGTCCTCCCTCAGGATAGAAACGAACACGCAGGCGTCCGTCGGCATCGGAAGTGTCGTCGGAGGTGTCACGAAGGTTCGGAAGACGTTTCTTATAGGTGACTTCATCCATAACCATCTGAGAATAGTCTCCAGGATTCTTAGGACGCTTAAATATAGGTATTGTACGAGAGAATATACCTCCGTTGCCCCAGTTGGTCATATAACGGGTATAAGCTCGCAATTCGTAGAATCCGGTACCGAAGATGCTATCTACCTTTATGTCGCCATAGGCACAACCATTCGATACTTTCAGTTTGCGAGTTTCTACTACATCGCCAGAGGGATTTACCAATTCCACATACACCACCTTACTCAGGTTTGTCGGGATATTGAAATCGGCACGAACCACATATGCCTTGAACCAGATGGTTTCACCCATGAAGTAACCTGTGTTGTCGATATGAAGATATACCTTCTCCTGAGGAATTGCCTTGTTGAAATTCATAGCATGTCTCATATACGACATTATCTGCTGAAGTTCAGCTGGTTGCTGAGCAAAAGCAGATAGCATAGTAAGGAGCAGTAAGGAGAATATGTATAATTTCTTCATGGACTAAACTGATTATTTCTGGGTGAGCATCTGACTTTCGTCGTTCACAAGTACGTACATCCTGTCGTTCAGGCGCACTCTATCATTCACTTTTATACTGATTACATCGCCCTTTTGAGCCGATTCCACCGGATAACTCTTACTGTTGTCCTTCGGGTCATCGACACGCAGTTCGCCAACTGGCTGAATCAAAGCACCTGTGGTAGGACCTGTAACGAGTATCTTGTCTGTGTTGCTGATAGAACTGTTTTCCACCAGAAACTCTGCAACACCAATCTTTGAAAAGAACTTAGTACACTTGCCACAATAGACTTTTTTCTCTGTGGCTTTCGAACCATATACATCGCACCATTCGCCAAGCTTCTGTCCCTGATAGTAGCCGTCCCAGAAACCGCGATTGAATACTGTGCTGAGCTGTCGGTCCCATTCATCCTTGTCAGCTGAAGCAAATGTACCGTTTATAACAGCATTGATAGCCTCATCGTAGGCACGAACAACAGTATATACATATTCCGGACCACGAGCTCTGCCCTCAATCTTGAATACACGCACCCCGGCATTCATCATTATATCCATGAAACGGATGGTTTTCAAGTCTTTAGGCGACATGATGTATTTATTCTCGACAGTCAGTTCTGTACCACTTTCTGCATCTCGCACATCATAGGCACGACGGCATATCTGCACACATTCCCCTCGGTTTGCAGAACGACCAGCATTATGAAGACTGAGGTAACACTTGCCGCTGATAGCCATGCAGAGAGCTCCGTGACAGAACATCTCGATGCGAACTGGTTTACCGCTTGGTCCGCAGATATGCTGAGCCTCTATCTGTTCGTAGATATCCTTTACCTGCCACATATTGAGTTCGCGTGCAAGCACCACTACATCGGCAAACTGAGCATAGAATTTAAGTGCCTCTACGTTGCTTATGTTCAACTGAGTACTGAGGTGTACCTCTACCCCTTGCTGACGACAATAAGTCATCACAGCTACATCGCTGGCAATGATGGCACTTATCTTTGCATCACGAGCAGCATCAACTATCTCGTGCATCGTTTCTATATCGTCCTGGTAGATGACTGTATTAACTGTCAGATATGACTTCACCCCTGCCTCATGACAGATGGCAGCTATCTCGCGCAAATCGTCAATGGTAAATGCATTGGCACTATGAGCTCGCATATTGAGTTTGCCAATACCAAAATAAACAGAATTTGCTCCAGCCTTAATAGCTGCAGCAAGACTTTCCCTCGACCCCACAGGAGCCATTATCTCACAATCTGATCGTTGCATTTACTTATGTCTTATAGGAATATCCGACAAAGGTAGTACAAACTGAATGAAATGCCAAATAAATTGATTTTTTAATTAAAGATGAAGGGTCAGGGATTAGTAAATAAGAGTGAAAGAAGTTTGTTGAGCCATCCAGCAAGAGGGGCGGGACTACTTAATAGTCCTGAATTGAACTGGAGATTCAGCATAGAAAAACGAATACGGTAGTGCGGCTCATACTTTTTAGTATAAACAGAAAGACTACTGCCACTGATATTATCTTCTGCTTTCACCTCAATAGGTATAATTTCAGCATTCCATTGAATAACAAACTCTACTTCAGCAGTTGCAGACGACGTCCAATAATATGGCTTTTGATTATCAGAAAGCGACATAATTGACTGTAATACAGCATTCTCGGCCATAGCCCCTTTAAACTCTGTATAATTAGCTATAGGATCTGTTACAACAGATGCTGGCAAATGAGCCAAACGGCGAAGCAATCCACAATCGCAAGCATAGACCTTGAATGCATCCGTCTCTTCATATGCAGAAATTGGCATACCAGGCTTACTGATATTGAAAATGCGGTATATCATCCCTGCATCCTCCAACCACATCAAGGCATCTTCATAGTCTTTTGAGCGGGCACCAGTTTTGATTACTTTCCACACAAATTTCCGATTTTCTTTTGACAGCTGGGCTGGCAGCGAATGCCACACAGCATGAATACGTGGTATTTCACGTGGCTCGGCATATTTTGCGAAATCCAACTCGTAAAGGTCAAGAATGGCTTGAAGAACTGACTCAACTTCGCCAATACCCTTGTTCTGAAGTAAGGCAACAACAGCCTCTGGCATACCACCTGAAACCTGATAACGTCTGTACTCTGTACGCAATTTGTTCATGATGATTTCAGGTAGATGGTGAATTTCCTCAAGCGAATCAATATATTCGTATGTTCGGATATCGCTGGCTTGTAAGAATTCCTTAAATGTAATAGGATACATATTAATTATTTTCACCTTTCCCACAGGTACCGCCATTCTGCGTTTTTTGACAGCAACACCCAATAATGAACCAGCAGCAATAACATGATACAGGGGAGCCTCATCACAGAAGTATTTCAAGCTGTTAAGTGCTTCCTCACACTCCTGTATCTCATCAAAGATTATCAACGTCTCGCCAGCTACAATTGGTTGGTCGCAATAAAGCATCAGTTCCTTGATAAGTCTCTGCGGATCTTTTGTCTGCTGAAATACAGATTTCAGTTCTGGCTGATGGTCAAAGTCAAATTTAACACAATATTTGAAACACTCTTTACCGAATGTTTCCATTGCCCATGTTTTACCAATCTGACGTGCACCACGAAGCAATATGGGCTTTCTGTCAGGAGTGTCTTTCCATGCCTTAAACTTGTTGATAATATCTCTTTCTATCCTCATATTACACTACAAAGTTCGATTTTGTGTATAAAAATTACATTTTTTCTAACTTTCTGGTGCAAAAGTACTAAACTTTTTATAAACCTCTGCAAAAAAGATGTATGTTTTTTTGCCGATACCAAAATAAACAGAGTTTGCTCCAGCCTTAATAGCTGCAGCAAGACTTTCCCTCGCCCCCACAGGAGCCATTAGATTGTTGCATTTACTTATGTCTTATAGGAATATCCGACAAAAGCAGTGCAAACTGAATGAAATGCCAAATTTGACTGCTTTTTTACTCTTTTTCTTCAAAAAATTTGGCTATTTCAGAGAAAAGTTGTTCTTTTGGAGCAACAAATCCCACAACGCTTCTCGTCGCAAGACCAGCGGACCAGGGTGGGACGTTTTTTTATTATGGAATATACTAAGCAACCCATCACCCTCTTCTGAATAGATACCCAACAGTGCACCCCTCCATGATGGGTTTCCCCTGCGGATGGGAAAACGAACCGCTGTGGCAATAAAAACGCCAAGTTCCTATGAGTGTGCCTCCCCGTTTGCTTCGCTACAGCGGGCGACGGGGAGTTTTTTAAAACAAGCAACGATATTTCAACAAGAAAAGGAATAGAGACGATAATATGACACCAAACAAGCAATTCAACACCTACAAGGAGGGGCTGGACCTGGAGTTCCTGCGCACGTACTGCATGGAGCACGGGGAGCGGCGGACGTTCCTGCGCGGCGAGACGCTGGAGGAGGCGGGCGAACCAGCGCAGTGGGTGGCCTACGTGGAGCGGGGATGCTTCAAGTACATGGTGCACAACGACGAGGAGGGCAAGGACTACTGCACGGGCTTCGCCTTCGAGGGCGAGTTCGTTGCCGACTTCCCCTATTGCCTCGACGGTGACGTGTCGGAAGTGAGCATCGAGGCGGACATGCCCTGCGAAGTGCGCATCATCAGCGGACGCGAGCTGCAGGCACTGTTCGACAGCGACCCGAAGATGATGCTCCACAACGTGAAGATACTCAAGAACCTGTTCAAGATGATCTATGGACGCGACCTCGACCACTACCGCTACACCGCCCGCAGTCGCTACCGTCGGCTCATCGACCGCTGTCCTCAGGTGGTGCAGATGCTCTCGTTGAAGGACATCGCCTCGTTCCTCAACATCACGCCCATCTACCTGAGCAAACTCCGCAAGGAGATTACATTCGGAAAGACATAAAGCCAAACAGTCTTCCCATCATACTTTTGGCTCAAAAGACGCTCAACTGAGCCAAAAATTTCTTGAATTTCTAAAACTAGTTTTAGAGTTGCACCCTCGGCGACCTGTTTTCGGGCTTCGCCGTTTTTTTTTCGTGCCTTTTTGTATAACTTCGCAGCAAAAAACGCGAACAAGATGAATTGTAATTCACCTACTCCCCAGTGCCCACTCCATTTTCTTCGCCCATCGCCATACGGTGACGTGGGGAATGTCGGTCAGGTTTTCTATCTGCGTGTTCGTCAGGCCAATGCTCAGAAGGTAGCAGACTTGTTGCTGTTGTTCGGTGAATTTGCCGACATGGTGTACCAGACGCTCCATGAGGTCGGGCTGCAATTCGTCCACGGCAGCAAATATTCGTTGCCAATCTGCCGATGTCATCTTGTGGCGCCCTACCGATGCCTTGCGTATGGCTGCTACCACGTCTTCGGCACTCTCCTCCAGGTCGGCTTTGTGCAGCAGTCGGACGAAACGCTTGTTCTCATCCAGTTTCTCTTCCAACAATTGCTCCTTGTCCCTCAGTTCCTGCTTGTAGCGGTCTATTTCGCCGTTCACCCTCGCCAGTTCGTCTTTCGTCGTTTGCAGCGACATTTCGCTGTCTGCAAGTTGCGCCTTGTGGGTAGCCTGCTTTGCTTTCATTTCTTCGGCGTTGCTGCGGCTGACCTTCAACTCGTCGGAGAGCTGAATCAGCTCTTTCAAATGTCTGTTTCGTCGCCAAATCAGATACAGCGCCATACCCAGAATGACAACCACGGCCATGGTGCCTACGCCCCAGAGCTGCTGATGGTAGCGCGTATTCTCCTCTTTTATCCTTGCTTCCTCCTCCACGTTCCTGTAATACTGGTATTGGTTATTAACCGTCGCCGCCATTTCCTGCCGATGGCCCAAGTCGATGGAGTCGCTTACCTCTATATATCGTGCCGCCCATCTGTTGGCCATGACCGCATCGCCCCGCTCATGGAAGATTTGGAACAGGGCTTTGGCTGCATCGTACATGAGAAACAGGTCTGTCTGGTTCTTCAGAATCTGCTGATAGCATACGATGGCCGAGTCGGTCTTGCCCGTCATGCGGTAGTATTCTGCAAAGGCGAAGCATTTCATGTCGATGTCGTCGCCGAGGTTCCGGCACTCCACAATCGAGAAACATTTCCGGGCATTCACCTCGTCTTTCAAATAGACGAAGTTAAACAGCATCGAATACAGCAGTTCCGCCTCATATTGTTGCGTGGTGTCCGCCTCCACAAGAGCCAGCGCCTTTTGGTACACGCGGTGCGAGAGTTCCAGACTGTCAAGTGCCGCAAGCGTTGCCCCCAGATGCGTCAGGCTGCGCAGCGCGTCGAGTCCCAGCCGCTCGGTCATGTCATATTCGCGCTCGGCATAGAGACGGGCGTTCTGGCAGTCTTGCACATTGTAGAAAAGATAGTGCAGGTTGGAGTAAGTGTTTCTCAGCATCAGCGAGTCACACCCGTCATTCTTGCTGGCAATGTCCTCTGCTTTCATAAAATGCCTCAGCGCGTTGGGCGTGTCCTGCAAGTCTCTGTAGGTACTGCCAGCATAGTAGTAAGCCTCCTGACGTTCACAGGCTGTGCCGTGGCTGTCGAAGTAGGAGGCTACCAGTCTGGCCGAATCGTCCGATGTCGGCATCATGTCCGCTTTATCGCGCAGCCGCATGTCGAGCATCAAGCACTTCATCTTCGTATGTTCCGACGTGCTGACCACCTGCGGCCTGATGGCATCGAGCATCTTCATGGCCTGCTTCGGCTCCTTGTCACCCACAGCCTTGATATCATTGAGCCGCTCTTGCACATCGTCCGAGTGACACGAAACCATGACCAAGGCCAGCAGCAACATCTTTATGATACAAATTCTGTTCATTGTTTATGGAATTACTAATTTCGGTGCAAAGGTACGCAAAATCCTCAGATTGCGCCTATAAAAATGCGACATTTTGCCGAAAGTGAAACGAAGTGGAACGACTTTTGCTTCCCCCATCCTTTATTTATAGCTACCTTTGCAGTCGAATTTCCTTCAATGCGCTTCGCGGACTTCCTGCAAGAACACAACTACCTCAAAATATAGAAAGTATGGATAAAAGACAAATCATCATTATCATCATCGCCCTCACCGCCATGACGGCATACGGGCAGGAACAGTTATGGCAGCAATGCAACGAGAACTTGCCGGGCGAGATTCGCATCATGCCAGTGCGATGCTCGGACAACAACCACCAAGAGGGCGCAAAGGCAAGTGTGGAGTTTACGCTCGACGGAGATAACAACACGTTATGGCACTCGGCATTTTACCCTGAACACAAGAAGGTGACACCTGAGACACCCGCCGAACTGGTGTACGAGTTCGAGAACGTGGAAAGGATTGACCGCATGTTGTATATTCCACGTCAGGATGGCTCGCCCAACGGTTATGTCACCGAAGCGGAGATATTGGTTAAGAACGCCACAGACACTGAATTTCATCTTGTGGGCCGCTACACATGGGAGAGCGACATTGAGCCGAAGACTGTCCGCTTTGAAGGAGGGCTTCAATGGCCGACGGCTATCATGCTCCGTGTCCTGCACGGCATGGGCGACTTGGGTTCATGCGCCGAAATGCGTTTCCGACGTGACGGGGAACCGCTAAAGCTCTGCCCGCTCTTTGCCGATGACCTCTTTACAACCCTGAAACCAAACGTGACGGACGAGGACATAGAGCGCACGGAAAGCCCCATTTTCCGTGAATTGGCCAAACAGCTAAAGAACGGCTCTTATCAAACCGCCTACCGCGTGGCCACGTTCGACTGCTACGACCATCCGCTATGGCTGTCAAAGGAATGGCGCACACCCAACAAGTTCTATGACCAGTTGCAGGGCGTGACGGGAATCGTCGTGGAGCCTGGGAAGCATCTGATTATGGTGAGCGGTCTGCCCGACGGACAGGCTGCCGACTTGAAAGTGGTGGCATGGTATGCGGGAAAGACGGGCAATAACTTCGATGGTAGCAAGCCGGAAATACTCACCTACCATCTGAAGAACGGAGCTAACATCGTCGACCACGAAAGTTCATGGTCGGGACTGGCCTACATCACTTACTTCTCTGAGGGACATGCAGCCGATAATCCGCCTATCCGTGTCCACTTCGTCGGTGGCACCGTCAATGGCTACCTGACACCCGACATGACCAACGAGCAGATGCATCAGATGACGCTCACGGCACCCTCACGTTTCATCGATGTGGTGAGCCGCAAGGTACATGCCGTGTGGACAGCGGCGGGGATGCATGAGTTCTGCAAGGCCGATGATGGCAAGTCGCCCGGCTACCGCCAATATATGAACATCCTCGATTCGCTGATGACTTGGCAACAACAGCTTGTAGGCATGGAGAAGTACGGACGCATACCCCGCAATCGCAGTCTGCTCTATGTCAACTTCACATTCGGTTCCCTCTATCAAGACAAACTTGGTATCAGCGCACACATTGACTTGGAACGCCAGCTGCTCAACTGCCAATCTCTGCGATTCAGCAACTCGGAAACCATCTGGGGACTGGCTCATGAGTGGGGGCATCAGCACCAGTTGCAGCCCTACTTCTGCTGGGGTGGAGTGAGCGAAGTAACCAACAACCTGAATGCTTATTATAGTCTGCAACGCATGGGCTATCGCTATAAAGACCTTGAAGAGGGCAAACGCATAAGTCTAGAACACGTTGTGGAGAAATACATCGATGGCGAAACTGACGAATGCATCTTCCAGCAGAACGAAGCCCACGAGAACGCCTTCGAGCAGCTTTGCCCCTTCCTAAAGCTCGTCAGCTATTTCACCACCGAGGGAAACATGCCCGACTTTATGCCAGACCTATACGAGACACTGCGCCATTCTGATGTGACTCCCGACTCGACCAACATTGTGCCCTACGTCCTCAACTTCATCCGCAAGGTCTCACAACAGAGCGGCTACAACCTGACACCCTATTTCGAGCGTTTCGGATTCCTCCGTGTCAAGGTCTTCGAACTTGAAGACTATGGCAAGTTCACCTACAACCTGACGCAGGAACAGCTCGACAGTTTTCATCGTGAAATGAATTTGCTGGTGAGGGAAAAGAAACTGAAGGCGATGCCCGACGGCATGGTGGAGCATATCGCACGGATGCAATTGTAAGTTATCGCGGACTTCCTGCAAGAACACAACTACATCAAAATACAGACAGTATGAAGAAAAGACAAATCATCACCATCATCCTCGCCCTCATTTTGGGCGCAGTTACCGCACAGGCCGACATCATTCAAGGCCGCGTGGTGGATGCCGACACAGGCGAACCACTGCAAGGAGCGAATGGGCCGCGACTACATGGCCTACCGCTTAGAGCTAGTCAAATCACAAATCTACAGTCACTATTGTGAGAAAGGAGTCCGCGACGTATGAAACACACTCTTATTCTCCTCCTGCTGCTGACCCTCTGCGCCTGTTCCGACCGTCAGGAGCAGCCCCGCGACGGCATCGACCTCACCGGCGCATGGGTGCTGCGCCATATGGAGTACCCGTCGGGCACCGAGCGCGACTATGCCCTGGACGTCGACGGCACCTTCTGTCTCATCTACGATCAACGAAACCTTCTCTACGAGTGCAACATTGCGACCACGCCCACGGGTCTGCTTGTCCAGCCCACGGCCACGACCACCGTCACGCTCGTTGACAAGGGCGGCGGCGAATGGCTCTATCTGGAAAACGGCGACCCGCATCCGCTCCGTGCGACGGACTCCACCATCACCATCCAGCGCATGGGCATCCTCTACACTTTCTCACGCGCCGACAGTCTCTACAGCGAATGGGGCGCCGACATCCGCGACATCTTCGACCGCGACATCGACAGCCCCGAGTCCGAAACCACACGCTACATGCTCTCGGCCAAGGAGCGCCTGCTCAACAACTACGTCTATTGGCTCGTCGTGGCCGTTGCCCTCATCACCATCGTCGCCGCCGCCAACTACATCGTTTATCGTCGCCGCCGCCGTCAGATGCAACTCCAGCTGCAACAGATTCACGAAATGCAGGAGAACCGTCCGCCGTCCGTGCGCAAAGCCGCCAAGTCGGTCGAGGACACCTTCTTCGCCTCCGACGAGTATGCCGCCCTCAGGCACCGCATGGCCACCGGCCAACTGATGAAGGACAACGACTGGCAGCAGGTTGAGCACAGCCTAATGACCGTCTATCCCGGCTTCACCACCCAGCTGCGCAGCCTCTACCCCATGTCCGACGTGGAGTACCGCACCTGTCTGCTCATCAAGCTACGCATCCCCGCCAAGGACATTGCCGCCGTGCTGGCCCGCGAAAAAAACACCATCAGCTCCCTGCGCAAGCGACTCTACAAGAAAGTGTTCGACCGCGAGGGCGGGGCCAAGGAGTGGGATGACTTCATCCTCTCCATCGGCACCTAAGCCAAATTCGCAAACAGTTCGCAAAGCAGAAGCGAACCAAATGCGAACAGAAATCCATTGCAGAGTATCAAAAATACCGTAATTTTGCAACCGAATTTTCAATCATGTATCACTAAACACGTAACGATTATGAGACATTTCCTAATGACTATGGCGACCTTGTTTATAAGCCTCGCCAGTGCAAACGCCCAGACGGGCAACGTCACCGACCGCGACATCATCGGCGCATGGACGCTCGAATGGATGCAGTACGACGGCGAGAAGAAAATTGTATGTGGGAAAGCCAACGGCTACACCCAGTTCAAGTACTACGGTCCCGATGGCGAATATGCCGCAGCCGGCATTGCCCTCACACAAGACGGCAAGATAACAGTCATACCACAAGAGTATGGCACATACAGCCTGAAAAACGGATGGTATATGGAGATGGGGCGAACTGCCATAAAGGATGGCGTCGTGCTGACCGACAAGACCCATTACAAGGGACGCTGGAAGAACCGCTCCGACTTATGGGTGAAGCATCCGCAGATATCCGACATGGTTGTCAGCTACATTTTGGAACGCTGCAAGACAAAAGACACACCTGCCGACATTCAAGGACTCATCAAGCATGATTTCTTCAAATAAAGTTAGTCAACGAGTAGTCACTGGAGGCCACAGCGATGCATCTTCCTGTTTCCAACGAAAAAAAAAACACCAGTTCCTATGAGCGTGTCTCCCCATTAGTTTTGCACGCAAAAATAAAGAAAGATGAAAAAAATACTGATTCTATTGGCTGCTTGTCTGCTGATTGGGTGCTATTCCAATAACAGTAGCGACAAATCGAATGTCCTTCAGGGAGCATGGACGCTGCGGCAAGTGGAATATCCCTACGACCGCCCTGATACGTATTACAAACCAGAGAACACCCTGCTTCGGCTATATGACGGCGACAGCGTGGTGTATCAGTGCTGGCTGAACAAGACAGAGTCGGGGTTCATCATAAGACCCGAACTGCGGTGCCCTGTGACGTTGGTCGACAAGGGGCATGGCGAATATGTCTATATAGAGGAGGACAGCCCACGCCCATTGACAATAGCGAATGATTCAACGATAGTCATTCAGCAGCAGGGAATACTGTACACTTTCCATCGCGCCGATGACATTGGGGAGGAATGGGGCGCAGACATCATCACTATTATTGCCGGAGGCACAAAAAACGGCTCTTCGGAGGAAGCACAGAGCTATGTGCTGTCTGCCAAGGAACGACATCAGTCCAATGTTATTAACAGTTTTATTCTCTTCACCACTCTCGTCGTTATTCTTATGCTGCTCATCGTGCGTGTTGCTATTCAATACCGCAGGGACAGGCAAAGACTCCAACTGCAACTTCAGCAGATTCAGGAGGTGCAACAGGAACGTCCGCAATCCGTCAGAAAAGCTATCGAATCAGTGGAAGAAGCCTATTTTGCGTCTGGTGATTACGAGGCGCTGCAGCGTCGCATCGCTACTGGGCAGCGACTGAGGGACGCAGACTGGCAAGAGATAGAAAGCCATATCAGGAGGGTATATCCAGGATTCTGTAGTCAGTTGAAGGGTTTGTATGCCATGTCTGAACTCGAATATCAGGTGTGCCTGCTCATCAAACTCCGTATGGCTCCGAAGGACATCGCCGCCGTGTTGGCTCGCGACATGAGTACCGTCAGCACCGTGCGCAGCCGTCTCTATGGCAAAGTGTTCGGTCGTAAGGGAGGAGCAAAGGAATGGGATGATTTCATCCGTTCCATCGGTGTATAAACTGTATGTCAACAAGATGCAAAGTGAATGCAAAGTAGATGCAAACTCAAAACCTTGGTTAGATAGCGGAAAGACCGTACTTTTGCAGCTAGTTAGTTCACTCGAAGTCAAACCAAATTAAAAAGTAAAGCTTATGAAACGAGTAATGTTAGTGATGGCAGTTGCACTCATGAGTGCGCTGCAGGTGAGTGCCCAGAACGTGAAGATTGACGACAAGGAACTTGTCGGCGTATGGCTCATGGAGTCGATGCAATGGGAGGGCGAGAAGAAAACCGTGTGTGGAAAGCAGACAGGCTACACGCAGTTCAAGTACTACGGGGCAGACGGCGAGTATGCCTGTGCTGAGATTGCCATGACCAAGGACGGCAAGTGTGTGGTGATGCCTCACGAGTATGGCACTTATACATTCAAGGATGGCTGGTACTCAGAAATGGGACGTGAGGCCATCAAGGATGCCATCGTATGGGTGGACAAGACCACGACAAAGGGCACATGGCAGAAGCGCCACGACATTTGGAAGAAACAATTGAACATGCCTGAGAAGCTGCGCAAGTACATCGTGGATTGCTGTAAGATGAAGAATACACCCGATGACATTCAGCAGATGATAAAACAGACGATGTTCAAGTAACGGAATCCTACAAACAACTAAAAACTCACAGGCTATGAATAACAAGAATATTTCATTTTCATGGTTGCGCATAATGTGCGTGGCTGTGGTAGCCCTCTTCTCGATGAGTGCAACAGCGCAAAAAAATGACAAAACCATCTATAGTGTTGTAGAAGAGATGCCACAATATGCGGATGGTGATGTAGCATTGCTACAGTTCCTACGCGATAACATCAAATATCCAAAAGAGGCTGAGGAGAACGGGCATCAAGGTAAAGTAATAGTGAAGCTTCTCATAGAGAAGAACGGCACCGTATCTAAATATGAAGTTGCACAAAACGCCACGCCTCCTCTCGATGCAGAAGCATTACGTGTGGTAAAACTATTGCCGGGCAAGTGGAAACCTGCAAAGAACAAGGGTAAAGTGGTTCGTTGTTACTTCAGTTTGCCCATCACATTTGGACTAAAGTAGGTAAAGTTAGTAAAAACAAAACGAGTAGTACCCGGGTGATTCTGGAGGCCGCAGTGATGTGCCCTCCAGAATTTGCCCGTTAAATTTATAATGTGGTATGTCAAAGAGAATAATTGTGATTTGCATGGTCCTCGCGCTGACCATAGGAGCGCAGGCACAACAAGACGATGGTATGGATGCCATGATGGCAGCAATGATTGCCGCCAAGGTTCATCAGGACAGTATCGACACGTCGAGCCTCGTGGCAGTGTACGACTACGAATGTCAGACGCAGGACGCGGACGGCAAGGCGGTGACGGACAGGATGAAGGTATGCCTACAGGTGGGGCAGCACTACATGCGCAGTTTCCCTTACCGCAAATACCGCAAGGAAAGGGAATGGGCAGAAGGCGAAGAGCGGGCTGGCACTGATTTTCTGCAACTGAGAAAGAGGGAGTACATGGATGGCTATGACTTCTGTAATGACGAAGAACTGCCAATGCTGAAGGCCGAATCCTACTGCTTTGTACCTCAAGTGTGGACGGACTATCCCGAGGGGAAGGTGACGGTGCGCGATGCCATACCTCCCACCATCTACGAGACACAGGAGGAACGCAAGCCGATAACGTGGATGCTCAGTGACGATACGCTGATGGTTGCAGGATACCTATGCAAGACGGCAGCCTGCCAGCTGCACGGGAGGAAGTGGACTGTACGCTACACAGAGGACATCCCCACTACGGCAGGCCCATGGAAACTCTGCGGCTTGCCGGGATTGATTCTCAAAGCAGAAGCCGATGACGGTGTCCACCGCTTCACGCTTGTCAGCCTTGAGCGCATAGCCGCCCCCATCTACTACGAGACCAACGCCATCACCTCGAAAACGTCTGAGGAGAAACTGATTAAGAATCGTATCAAAACATTCGGCAACAGGCTCTACCTGAAGGACCCCTACTACTACATTACCGACTACGGCTCCTTTGACAATGTATATATCAAAGAGGGGATGATTATCAATGGAACATGCGTAAACGATAAGCCGCATGTGTATCAACCGTTGGAATTAGAATAGAACAATGAAAAAGATTATCGTAACAATGATGGCCCTCACGCTGACGATAAGAGCGCAGGGACAAACAGAGACAATCGACACGAGCAAATTTGTAGTCACCTACGACTACGCAGTACAAACCAAGATGGGAATAGACGACAGGGAGATTGTCGATTCCTGCTGCGTTGCACTCATGGTGGGCACACGTCACACGATGCAGATGGAATATTACCAGTATGTGTGCCAATGTCTGGGCGACCGTAGCGTGGAGATCGAGATGATACGCAACAGTATACACCTCTATCCTACCATTTACAGCAACTATCCAGACGGCATGATGACTACACGAGAGTTCCTTGCTCCAAGATTGTATGTCATCGAAGAACCAATGAACGCGCAGCAATGGACGCTGACCGACGACACGCTGACGGTGATGGGCTATGCGTGCAAAATGGCTACTTGCCAATATGCCGGTAGGAGTTGGACGGTATGCTATACAGAGGATGTTTCCTCAACCGCTGGTCCTTGGAAACTGCACGGGCTGCCAGGACTGATTGTCCGCGCAACGGATAATCAGGGCATACACACCTTCTGTCTTCGGTCATTAGAACAGAAAGCCGTGGCGATGCCATCATTTAACGACCCGAAGGATATGCGCGAAAAGCGTGACAAATTAATCAAGGCGCGAAACAAACGGC
>JAEEGH010005663.1_pt1 | contig 31193 bp, 29 predicted proteins | sample 9134181 | NCBI WGS metagenome assembly JAEEGH01 (sample SAMN16246544, study PRJNA631951) | gut metagenome | biome: gut microbiome; feature: rumen; material: DP-attached | host: Bos | place: Iran: Karaj | collected 2018-10
ATAGCTTGGCGTAATATATGTCTTGAGATGTGAAAATTCTTGCGATATATTCATGGTAATTATTCGTTTTCCGCTACTACCAGACGTGCCGTACGACGCGTGGTCTGGCTGAGCATGATCGTTCGGCCGGCTTTGGCTTGCTCGAGTATCTCTTTGGTCGTACCGCGGATAGTGAGCAGCGACAAGTGGTCGTTATACGATACATTAAAATGTTGTTTGAGTTCGTTCATCGCATCGGGCACAAAGCGCGTGTTGTCCACGCAGACCGATATCGTCACGGCGGAGGACTGAATGAGCGACACTTTGAGACGATGACGATGGATGATATCGAAGATCTCGCTCAGACTCTCTTCAAGCACAAACGCAAAATCCTTGGGGCGCATGGTGATCAGAATCTGATTCTTACGCCATATATAAACCGGTATATTGATCGGCCCTATGCCGTCTTCCGAGATACATGAGCCTGCGGCGTTCGGGTCGGCGAAGGGCTTTACATACAACGGGATACGCTTGTTCTCGAGTGGTTTAATCGTTTTCGGGTGAATGATCTGTGCACCCGAATAACTCAGTTCGACCGCGTCTTGGTAACGCAGCGTGGGGATAAGAACCGTATTGGGTTCGATACGCGGGTCGGCATTCAGAATACCCGGAACATCTTTCCAGATCGTCACCGATTCGGCATCCAGGTAGTTACCCAAGAGCGCTGCTGTGTAGTCCGAACCTTCACGACCGAGCGTCGTACGTTGACCATCCGCCGTGCCGCCGATGAAGCCTTGCGTAACCACTATATCAGGTCGTTGGGCTCTATCCCACCCTGCACGGATGGTAGCAGCACTGGTCGCGTCATCGACTTTCGCCTCACGCCAGGTGTTGTCCGTACGGAGCAACTTGGGCATGTTCCACCACTCCACCGACAGGCCTTGCTTGAGCAGATAGACCGCGATGATCTGCGTGGATAGGAGCTCACCCATCGAGACGATCTGGTCGTAGTTCTCGTCGTAGGATTTGTTCGGATCGTAAGGGATCTCGCCTTGCAGACGGATATCGACACCCGGTTGCAAGCCCAGCTCCTTCATGATGGCTACGTGGTGATCGATGATGTCGATCCACTGGTTGAGCGCCATCTCTTCCTTGCCGGCATCGCAGAACTCAACCACCCGCTCGAGGGCATTGGTGGTCTTTCCGATGGCCGATACCACGACCATCAGTCCGTCGGGCGTGTTATGCATACGCACGATTTGCTCCAGGTTCCGGATGCCTGCTGCATCCTTCACCGATGCCCCACCGAACTTAAAGACTTTCATCAATCACCAATTACCAATCACAAATTGGCCATCCTGATGGCCGTATAAGCGCCTTCGACACCTTTATTACCGAGTTTGCCACCACAACGATCGAGTGCCTGTTGTTGGCTCAAGACCGTCAGCACGGAGAAGATAACCGGCACTTTGCCTTGTGCGTTGAGCATCGCTACGCCCTGCGTCACGGACTGACACACGTAGTCAAAATGCGGTGTCTCGCCCTGGATAACACAACCGATGACGATGACGGCATCCACGCGCTCCTCTTTGGTGATACGCGCAGCGCCATAAGTCAACTCAACGGTTCCCGGCACATGAATCACATCGATATTCTCTGCCGGCACACCGTGCTGAACGAAAGTGTCAATGGCACCTTGCGTCATCGCGTAAGTGATCTCGCTGTTCCAATCCGCTACTACAATAGCATAGCGCTGACGTCCGAGAACATCAGCGCTAGGCAATTGATTGGCATCATATTTCGACAAATCCGTCGTCATCTTATTGCGCGATCGCGATGTATTTGTCAATATCCTGAGCCTCTGTCGAAGTCGGATAGCTCTCCTTGATTGCCTTGAAAGCTTTCAGCGCTTTGGCATTCTCACCTTCGTGCAGATAAACCAGACCGGCTTTCTTCAGACTCATCGGAGCGATGATGTCATTTTCGGACTCAGCAGCCGACTCAAACGCTTTGGCAGCCTTGCCGTACTCACCGAGCTCTACATAAGCATCACCGAGCAGTTGCTTGGCAGCCGGATCGATGTTCAGATCATCGGCATCGAACTTCTTGAGGTACTTAGCAGCCTCTTCGTACTCACCCTTCTCAAAGTAGCAGATACCTGCATAGAGCGCAGCGAGTTTACCTTGCTGATAGTGACCGTACTCGTCAGCGATTGCCTCAAAACCGATGCACTCAGCGTCGTCACCGAAGAGCGCTTTGTCATAATCGCCTGCCATGAAATAAACCACAGCCTTGGCGTTCTCATTGCTTGCCTCCAGCGCCTTCGGTTTGATAACGTAGTTGTTGATGGCGATGATGCCCATAACTACGACAGCGATACCGAGAATAACCCAACTGATGAGGTTAGCGTTGTCTTCAATCCACTTTCCGGCGCCGGTCAGCGCCTCATTTACTTCTTGCAATTGTTCGTCCTGTTTTACGAACTCTTCTTTCTTTTTTGCCATTTTATTTGTTTGTTTTATTGTTTACAATAACATTATATTCCAAAATCGGGCACAAAGGTACTACTTTTTTTGCATATATGCAAGAAAAAGTGCACAAAAAAAGCACCGTGTAGCATTTTTGCGCGAGAAAACTTCCTTAAGATAGGATTTGAGGCCTGCTTTTTCCTTTGTAATCCGACCACCTCATCGCTATCCGTTTCCGGGTCACGGCGTAGAGTATCGGCACGCCATTAGTGAAGCATTTGCACTCGGTTAGTTGTTATTTGTTGAGTTTTCCGGTCTCGTAGCTACACGATGCCGTATATGTCTTATCGGTGCCAACCCAGGGTCAGCACGATACGATGTGTCTCTGCTTTGACATCGTAGTCCGCAGCCATCGGGTGCGCATACAGATTGATCTTCTGCCAGCGGTATTGGTAAGCCATCTGAACGATCATCGCCGAACCTCTGTAGCCTATCGCACACGAGGCGTAATGGACGCCGTGCGTATATTGCGAGTACGTATCCCGGCGCTCAAAGAGCGGGTCGATCGCATATGGGTTGTCTCCCTTTACAAAATCGTTCTCGTACGCGTAGCCGGCATTGATATAGAGTCCCAATACAGGGATCGCCTCGAGTCCGACACGGAAGGTGTGACGGTCGTTTTGGTACTTGGCATGACTATAGTCATATTGCACCGCCACCATGCCGTACGCCCCGATCTGGAATGCCAGCGAACTCGACAGACGCAACGGCAGATGGAAGTCATTATCCGGGTAAGACTTATCCGGTGCCCAACTGGTACGAATCGAATCCATTCCGGCTATCGTCGTACCACGGCTGTAGGTGGTCAGCGAACCCAGCGACGGGGTCTGGATTGCCAAACCGATACGTAACCAGCCCGTAGGACGGTAGATAGCACCCGCAGCCAGGCTCACACCTACCCCTCGATGGGTGACGTAGGTCTTGTTATCCAAATAAGAGGTATCGATCGCAAAATCTTCTTGATATACCGCATCTTCGGTCAAGCCGTAGGAATGGATCCGCAGACCCAGACCGGCGTACCATTGATTGGAGTAGTTCATCGCCCAGTCGAAGCCGAACTCATAGGTCGAACCCCGTTCATCGAACGTCAGACAGTTCCCGTCATTGGTCATGTGATTCGGGTATTTGATGCGTATATCTACCCCTTCCAAAGCCAAGAGGCTACCCAACGAAGCGCCATACGTAGCCAATCCGTACATCGTACGGGCATAGGTGCGGCGGCGCTGGTAGGAGAACATCAGGTTATGGGCAATGATTCCCTTGTCTTCGTTGCCGGTTCGTAAGGAGAGCACCACCGAAGCCTGAGCCAGTGAGAAATGCAGTAAGGACTTGGTGCCTGTGGTCTTATCGATGCCGAGGTCACCCGTCAGCATCACTTCCGAGCGGCGATAGAGACCTAAACCGGCAGGGTTATCCTGCGCCGCCGAAGGATCACCTCCGATGGCCGTCATCGCGCCGGACATACCTACATAGCGCGCCGTACCGAGTATCGTTCGCTCGGACAGACGGGCGTAGTCCTGCGCTTGCAAAGCAAGCGAGAGCATCACAAACCCTATGATTCCTATGCGTCTCATCTTTTAATCCTAACGGTTATCGTCGTATCGTTCTGCGAGACCACCTCCATAGACTTCTCACTATCGACTTTCTTCTCTCCACTCTCCACTTTTGTCTCTCCACTATTGCCCCGCTTATCCGGCCAATAGTAGGCATCATCAAGGGGTGCTTGTGAGGCACAAGAGCCACACAAGATCGCCATTATTCCTATGTAGATGAACTTTTTCAAATCTTTCTGAATCCAATAATTTCGCGGACTTCTTCGATAGTCTTTTCTGCCCGTGCAGCAGCTTTCTCTGCACCCTGACGCATGATCCGATCGAGCAATGCATCGTCGCTTGAGTATGCGAGAATACGCTCGCGGATTGGTGCAAGAAGTGTATTCGCATCAGCCGCCATCTGCTTTTTCATATCACCGTAACGGATCTGCATGTTGTTGTACAGGTCGTTGTAGTAGTCAGCGGCTTCCTTACCGGACAGCAGTTCGCAGAGCAGGAAGAGGTTCTGGATCACTTCGGGTTTCTCTTGGTTGAGTTGGGTCGGACCCTGATCGGTTACTGCACGCATGATCTTCTTGGTGACGGTTTTCTCGTCATCGCACAGATAGAGGCAGTTACCTTCACTCTTACCCATCTTACCTGTTCCGTCCAGACCCGGCACTTTGACAGCCTTGTCTGCGAAATAGAACGAAGCGGGCTCTTTGAAGTACTCTACGTTATAGATGCGGTTAAAGCGACGGGCAAACAAACGCGCCATCTCCATATTTTGCTCCTGATCCTTGCCTACCGGCACTTTATCTGCCTTGTGCATCAATATATCCGCTGCCATGAGGCACGGGTACGTCAGCAAACCGGCATTGACGTTATCCGGCTGCTTGCGCACTTTCTCCTTGAACGACGTCACGCGCTCCAACTCACCCAGATAGGCGTTCATATTGAGGTACAGGTAGAGTTCCAGCACCTGTTTTACGTCCGATTGAACATAGATCGGTGCTTTCTCGGGATCGATACCGCAAGCAAGGTATTCCGCCAAGATTGTCTTGACCGAATTGCGTATATTCTCCGGTGTCGGATGCGTCGTGAGTGAGTGCCAATCGGCAATAAAGAACATACAATCATACTCATCCTGCATCTTCACGAAGGACTTCACCGCACCGAAATAATTACCTAGATGCAAATTGCCCGTAGGCCGTATTCCACTAATTACTCTCTCCATAATCTATCATCTATAATCTATACTTCTATGGGTAATTGACGATCAATCGGCTGAGCGAGTGTGGTTAGCGTGGTTGTGTCAGCTACACCCGGGATGATCTGAATCTTACTGTTCAGCAAAGTCAACAGGTGCTCATTATCGTGCGCGTATACTTTAATAAGGAGTCCGAACTCACCCAAGGTATACTGCGCTTCCACGATCTCGGGGATCTGCTCGAGGGCAGTAATGACTTGGTTATACATCGAGGCTTTCTCCATCTTGATACCGATATACACGCAGAGCTGGTAGCCAAGCGATTTGGGTTGCACATGATAACTCGAACCGGTAATCACACCATTATCAAACATCTTCTGTACACGCTGATGAACAGCAGCACGGCTCACACCGCATTGCTCCGCTACATCGCGGAAAGCGATACGCGCATTTTGCGTGATAATCTTCAGAATCTTACGATCTAATTCGTCAATTTTTTCCATTATTTTAATAAAATGCTTAAATTCTGCTGCAAAATTACAGAATTATTTTGACATATGCAAATTTTTTTATACTTTTGCGGCAAATTTTGTAACAAAATGACACTTGACGAGTATATTTCGTTTCATTCGACGCCGGAAAATGAAGCCTTAAAGGCCATCACGCGCGACACTTACATACACGTGCTTAATCCTCATATGTTAAGCGGGCACGTGCAGGGACGCGTACTGAGTATGATCAGTCACATGATCCGTCCGAAGCGTATCCTCGAACTCGGAACCTTCACCGGTTATAGCGCTTTGTGCCTTGCCGAGGGCTTGGCAGAAGGCGGCAAACTGATCACCATCGAGCATAACGACGAACTTGAAGAAACCATTAGACGCAATTTATCCCGATCGCCCCTGGGCGAGAAGATAGAGCTCCTCATCGGCGATGCAAACGAGATATTAAATCAAAAATCGAAAATCGAAAATCAAAAATACGATCTGGTATTCATTGACGCCGACAAGCGAGAGTACTGCGTGTACCTCGATCTCGTTTATCCGCTCGTGCCGGTTGGTGGTTTTATCCTCGCTGATAACACCCTTTGGGACGGTCACATCATTGATCCGGCGTACGACAAAGACAAGCAGACGCTCGGTCTCCGTGCCTTTAATGACAAGCTAAAGGAGGACGACCGCTTTGAGCAAGTCATCCTCCCTTTGCGTGACGGGTTAACGATGATCAGGAAAGTGAAGTAGCTTCTTCCCAAGTATAGTCTTTCTCTTCCGTCTCGGAAGGGATGTAACCCATCGTTTCTTTCGCTTTGTCCTGCGGGAAGGTGAAGTACGTACACGTGCATTCGCAGAGCAGTTCGCCTTCGGCGGAATACAACTCCCCTACTACGATCGCTACGTTTCGGCGCATCTCCTTCAGATACGCCCGCAGTTTGATGTAGTCCTGTAGCGTGGAGACGGGTTTATGATAGCGCATCTCCATCTTGGCGGTCACGCCGGCAGTCTTCAGTTTATGGAAAACGACCCAACCGCATACTTCATCCAGCAGCACGGCTTGAATTCCGCCGTGAAGCGTATTAAGCCACGACTGATGGTTCTGGGTGGGACGCCAGATAGAGACAATATCATCGCCGTCTTCAAAGAAGCGCATACGCGTACCTATCGGGTTGTCCGGACTGCAGCCGAAGCAGTTGTATCCGGGATAGGATGTCCAAGGATTGATGATCCGTTTCATTGCAGACAGTTATCTAGTGCTTGTTTCAGCGTTTTCTTATCCAAGTGCTGGCCGATGAAGACAAGTTTCTGCATGCGGTCGCCGTATTGGTCATCCCAGTCGTGACGCAGTTGCGCATCGTCCGCCATAAGTTGCATCAACTCCTCTTTGGGCATCGTGGCGAACCACTCCCCTGCCCGCTTGAGGTTGAACTGCTTACCCGCCTGCTCGAACAGATAGCACATGTCATACTCCTCGGCGAAATAGCACATACCCTTACAACGAATGACGTTTTTCGGCCAATGTGCCGCTACGAACTCATCAAACATCCCGAGATCGAAAGGTTTACGCGCGTAATATACATAGGTCTCTATACCGAACTCCGCGAGGTGATCGTGATCTCCATGCTCGTGGTCATGGTGGTGGTGCTCGTGTTCATCCTCGTCGTCATCGTCGTCATCTTCATCGTGGTGATGCTCGTGGTGGTGACTTGCATCCTCCACTTCTTGGATCCAAGTAGCGGACGTAGCAGTCTTATCAAAGTCAAACAATCCGGTGTTCAGGATCTTGTCCAAGTCCACATCGCAGTAGTTCGTTTCGATGATTTCCGCCTTGGGTTGTATTGCGCGAATAATAGATTTGATTCGCGCCAACTCTTCTTCGCTTACTTCGGAAGCCTTATTTAACAGGATGATGTTACTGAACTCGATCTGCTCGATAACGAGTGCGGCGAGGTCTTCTTCCTTGGGTACATAGTGCGCCAATTGGTCACCTCCCTCAAACTCATCGCGGATACGCAACGCGTCCACTACCGAGCATATACAATCGAGTGTCGGCAGCCCGTCTGTGGCAAACTGCGGAACCATCTGGGCATAACTGCAGAGCGTCTGCGCGATAGGCGCCGGCTCACAAATACCCGAAGCCTCGATCACGATATAGTCATACGCATGTTGAGCCGCCAGATCGTGCAGTTGGGCAATCAAGTCCATCTTGAGCGAACAGCAGATACAGCCGTTCTGCAGCGCTACCAGCGAGTCATCGTTCTGACTCACCACCCCGCCCTTCTGAATCAACGATGCATCAATATTCACTTCGCCGATATCATTGACGATAACAGCAAAGCGAATACCTTTCTCGTTGGTCAGGATGCGGTTGAGCAGCGTCGTCTTACCGCTTCCGAGATAACCGGTAAGCAGCAAGACAGGAATTTTTGCAATCTCTTTCATTCTTTATTTCACATACGCGGCATAGTCGCCGTAATATTTATCTACGATTTCTTTTTGTCCGTAACGCTCGCAGGTCTGCAGCACGTAACTCAAGATCGCTGCCTCACGACCGGTGGTCGATTCCATCAAGCTCCGTTGACGGCGATCCAGGCTCTGCGCAAAGCGCAGGTACTCAACGCACGAGTTAGCAACGACATCCATGATGGCCACAGCTTTCTCGTCCTCGTGGAGCATGAAATACATCTGCGCCATCGAAGCAGAGGTGTAGTCGTACGGTACGTTGTAGCCCGGCAGCATCTGTTCCGCATAATCCAGTACCTCCAGCGCTTTCTCGCGTTGGTTCTCACGGCTCAACTGTTCTGCCAGCTGGGCGAACATCATTCGGTGGGTGCGGCACATGCGCATCAGGTTCTCGTCGATATAGATGCCCGGGATATTCATGTTGCCGTATTTGAACTTATGCATCATGTTCTCGTACATCTTCTCCGTGTTGACGCGCGGTTGACCGTCACGACTGCGGGTCGGCGTGATCTGGTATGCCAGACCGGTGAGCTCCATATACGGCTCCAGACCGAGGTAGTAGTCATTACCTACCGTCGCGCAGAAGTACATCGGACGCTGCCATTTGTTTGTGCTCAACATCTCCATGATCATCATCTCCGAGCGCGTGTACATACGTTTTTTCTTGAAGTTGATCTGCTCGCCGTCCGGGGTCTCTACGTACAACTGATCCGAAGGGATGTAGTTATCGCCCTCACGGGTCTTGGTGCGCGGATCGTCCGAGCGCAGGAAATTGAATGCTTTCTCTACGCTGATCGGTTGTCCCAGACGGTTGTCCACGCGGGCAATCTCGTTGCTACCCGGCATGAAATCCTTGTACTCCCATGAGATCGGCAGTGCCTTGGACTCGTAGTACGGACGTTTCATCTGAGAGATATACCAATCGGTCTGTAGGTACGAGAGGTTACATACACGCAGGTCGGTACCTACTTCCTCTACCTCTTGGTTGTACCAAAGCGGGAAGGTGTCGTTATCACCGTTCGAGAAGAGGATAGCCTGCGTCTCGCAGCTCTTCAGGTAGTTCGCACCGAAATCACGGCAACTGTAGCGCTGGCTGCGGTCATGGTCATCCCAGTTCTGCTGTGCCATGAGCGCCGGTACACCGAGGCAAAGGAGCGAAGCCAAAACGGCAACACAGGTCTTGCCGGCATCGGATTTGAGGGCGCTGTTAATCCAGTCAATCAGCGCTAATACGCCCAGACCGATCCATATACAGAACGCGTAGAACGAACCCGCATAGGCATAGTCACGCTCACGCGGCTGGTACGGCGTTTGGTTGAGATACAGCACGATTGCCAGACCCGTCAGGAAGAACAGCAGGAACGTCAGCGTGAAGTTCTCCATGCCTTCTTTCTTCTTGCCGAGTTGCCAAACGATACCGATGATACCGAGCAGCAACGGCAGGAAATAATAGACGTTATGACCCTTGTTCTCCTTGAGTTCGGTCGGCAGCAGGTCTTGGTCGCCGAGCATCGCGTTATCGATGAACGAAATACCCGAGATCCAGTTACCTTTCGTGATATCGCCATAGGACTGCAGGTCGTTCTGACGACCGGCGAAGTTCCACATGAAGTAGCGCCAGTACATGAAGTTCACCTGATAGCGGAAGAAGAAACGCAGGTTCTCGCCGAAGGTCGGACAGTACTCTGTCTTCTGCTGACCGCAGTATTCATACCGCACGCGTTTGCCCTTTACGTTCGCCCACTCTTTGTATGCCCCCACGTGGCTACCCTGACTCGAGTACATACGCGGGAACAGCATACAGAACTGCGGCATGTACTTGTAACTCGTCTTGTAACCGGTGATCACATATTTGTCCTTCTCGCCTTCTACTTTCGGCGCCGGGGCATACTGCGCATGGCCTTTCTTCTCGACGGGGATGCACATATTGCCTTCGACGCGCAGTTCTACCGGGGCATTATAGGTCTGACCGTAGAACAAAGGACGGTCGCCGTACTGCTCGCGGTTGAGGTAGTACTTGAGGCTGAACACGTTGTCCGGACTGTTCTGATCCATCGGCGTGTCTGCATTGGAGCGGATCACAAGCGCTGCGTACGAGCTGTATCCGATGAGGATCACCGTCACCATGATAGCTGCCGTATTGAGCCATCTCCACTCGCGTTTACGCGTGTACCAGATCGCCCAAGTCAGGAAGGCGGCAATCAGCACGAGGCATACTGCCAGACCCGTATTGAACGGACATCCGAGGCCGTTGACGAACAGCAACTCGAACCAACCGATCAGCGTCGGAACACCCGGGATGATGCCGTACAGGATCACGAGCAACACCGCGCAGGAAGCCAGGAACGCATAAATCATTCCCTTCCAGCTGAACTCGTATTTACGGAAGTAATAAACGAGTCCGATAGCCGGTATGGTCAGCAAGTTCAAAAGGTGCACGCCAATACTCAAGCCCATCAGGTAGGCGATCGCAATCAGCCATTTGTCACTACCCTCTTCCTCAGCCTGCTCGTCCCACTTGAGGATTAACCAGAACACGACGGCCGTGAAGAGCGACGAGCTCGCATACACCTCGCCTTCAACTGCACTGAACCAGAACGTGTCGCTAAACGTGTACGCCAAGGCTCCAACAGCTCCGGCACCAAGGATACCAATCCCCTTCCAGAGACTGTCCGGTGCAACGAGTTTCTTCGCGAGCGCTATGATCGTCCAGAAAAGGAACAGAATCGTGAATGCTGATGCAAGCGCCGAGAGGGCGTTGACGCACATCGCTACATGCGAGGTGTCGGATGCAAACAGACTAAAGAAATGCCCCATGAGCATAAAGAACGGTGCTCCGGGCGGGTGACCAACGTCCAGTTTCCAGGCGCTGGAGATGAACTCACCGCAGTCCCAGAACGAGGCGGTGGGCTCCATCGTAAGGAGATACGTCGCAGCGGCAACGGCAAAAACTGCCCATCCGCACAGCGTATTCCATAATTTAAATTGCTTCATTTTATCGTTGATTTTTTATTATTAGGCCACATTACGGCAAAATCGGGTGCAAAGGTACACAAAAAAAATGACATATGCAAATATTTGTATATTTTTATACAAAAAAAGCACCGAAGCGCCTCTTCGTTTATTCCTCCGACTGATAGGCGCCCGGCTTCGGTTGTTCTGCCGCATATTATTAGGCTCTCCTATTTCCCGTTTCCCTAGTTCCCTAGTTCCCTAGTCCCCTAGTTTCCTGGTTTCCTAGTTTCCTCTCTTTTAATAGTACCATCCGTACGAACACGGGAAACATCCCGTAAACGACCTTCTCTTTCCGACCTTCATTCAAAAAAGCATCGCAACCGCCCTTGAACTGCGCATTCCATCGTGCCCGCAGTTCTGCGTACCTCGGATGACTCGTGTCCTTTACGATTGCACTCGCCTCGCGACATACCTCACGCCAAATCCCCGCCTGCGCCTCTTCCGCCGCCGTCCTCGGTCGATACTTGTAGTCGCGCTTTCTCAAACGGTAATACTCTTGCGGACCCATAGATACAATGTTACCTTCGTCGTCGCGGTAACTCTTGATACGCATCACCATATGCGCATTCGAACTTCCTTGCCCGCTCATTTTCCCTCGCAGGACATCCAATCCCGCACTTAATTCTGCCTTTGACATAATTCTTTCTTTCCTATCTTTTACGTATATATCATTGATTATTCTTTAACTAATCTTTAGTGATTATTTAATGATTCCTTAATGATACCTTAGTGATTAAGCCTATCATAAGCCTACCACACTATAACCAGAGTATAGGATGAATATAGTATTCCCCGACCCTTTGCGGCTGCAAAGGTACAACAAAGAATTGACATCTGCAAAAAAACGAGAAAAAATTTAAGGAAAAATGCGCGCGCACTTGCGTATATGAAAAAAAAGTTGTAATTTTGCAGGCTTTTTGTAAGAAAACGAATAAAAACAACATATCAAAAATGATAAAAGTAGGAATTATCGGGTGTGGCTTCGTAGGAGGAGCCCTGAAAAACTGGTTGGAGCACAACAACCCTGAATGTAAGTTATTCATCAGCGATCCGTACAAGGGTTACAATGATGATTTGAGCGACATCGACATCGCGTTCTTGCAGATTCATGTGCCGACCGAAGAGGACGGTACGCAAGACCTGACGCTGATGAAGGAATTGATTAAGAAATTGCCGGACGTGCCGGTATTTGTTCGTACGACCATTCTGCCGGGTACGAGTGCGATGTTGACCAAAGAGACCGGCCACAACGTGTATTACATGCCGGAGTTCTTGACCGAGCGTACATTCATCGAGGACTTCAACAAGCAGACGATGGTGTTCACCGGTGCACAGGAATTACTGACGAAGATCTTTGTGGGCAAGAAATTCACGGTGATGTCGCCGCTGGAGGCTGAGTTGACCAAATACATGCACAATGTGTTCGGTGCGTACAAGGTTACGTACTTCAACGCCTGCCGTGAGTACTGCGAGAAGATGGGTGCGGATTGGCGCAAGGTGCACACGGGCGTGTTGCTGTCGGGATATATCAACGACACCCACACCTATGTTCCAGGACCGGACGGTAAGTACGGTTACGGCGGTAAGTGCTTCCCGAAAGATGTGAACGCTTTTGCTGAGATGACCAAAGGTACGTCGTTAGGTACGCTGTTGGAGCATCTTCATGAGTTAAATGTACACTTTAGAGGTGTAGAAGAGCATATTTAAAATGAAAATAGCAGTTGCAGGAACGGGGTATGTGGGACTTAGTATAGCTACCCTACTCGCCCAACACAACGAGGTAACGGCGGTGGATATCGTGCCGGAGAAGGTGGAGGCGATCAATCATCGCAAATCCCCTATTCAGGACGAGTATATCGAGCGATATCTCGCTGAGAAGAATCTCCATTTAACGGCTACCTTGGATGCCGAGGCGGCGTATAAGGATGCGGAGTATGTGGTGATTGCCGCGCCGACGAACTATGACAGTCGGCTCAATTACTTCGACACGAGTGCCGTAGAGAACGTTATCGAGACGGTGCTGCGCGTCAACCCGAACGCGATCATGGTCATCAAATCGACCATCCCTGTCGGATACACGAAGTCCGTTCGCGAGAAATACAGCTGCGACAACATCCTCTTCTCGCCGGAGTTCCTGCGCGAGAGCAAGGCACTCTATGATAACCTCTACCCAAGTCGTATCATTGTCGGTACTATCCTAGACAATACTGCTATGTATCAGGCAGCTGATACCTTTGCAAAACTGCTCAAAGAAGGTGCCATCAAACAAGATGTGGAAGTACGTATCATGGGTTTGACGGAAGCGGAAGCAGTGAAGTTGTTCGCCAATACCTATCTGGCGCTGCGTGTCAGCTATTTCAACGAACTCGACACTTATGCGGAGATGAAGGGCTTGGATACGCAATCGATCATCGACGGCGTCTGTCTCGATCCGCGTATCGGCACGCACTATAACAATCCTTCGTTCGGTTATGGCGGCTACTGTCTGCCGAAGGACACGAAGCAGTTGCTGGCTAACTACGAGGACGTGCCGGAGAACCTGATCGAGGCGATCGTGGAGAGTAACCGCACGAGAAAGGACTTCATTGCCGACCGCGTACTGGCTAAAGCCGGATATTACGACTACTACCATAAGGGCGATTTCGACGCGAAGCAGGAGAAGCACTGCACGATCGGAGTGTACCGTCTGACGATGAAATCGAACAGCGATAATTTCCGTCAATCTTCTATCCAAGGCATCATGAAACGCGTCAAAGCCAAGGGTGCACAGGTCATCATCTACGAGCCGACGCTGGAGAACGGCACGACGTTCTTCGGTAGCGAAGTGGTGAATGATTTGGCGCAATTCAAACTTCGCAGCCAAGCCATCATCGCCAACCGCTACGATGCGGTGCTGGATGACGTGCAAGAAAAGGTATATACACGCGACATATTCCGAAGAGATTAATGAAAAATTACGCCTATCATATTTTTGCGCCCTACCGCGTTTGTCCTCTGGGTGCGCACGTCGATCACCAGCACGGTCTGGTATCGGGTTTTGCCATCGACAAAGGTGTGGATCTATGGTTTAACATTACCGAGGACGGGAGTGTTCGTCTTACGAGCCATTCCTTCGCCGGAGAGGTGAACATACGTATCGACGACAAGACGCGTGTAAAGGAGGGTAACTGGGGCGACTATGTGCGCGGCGCCAAGTATGCATTGAGCAAACGCTTTGTGCTCCAACACGGCATCGAGGGCGAGATCACGGGTTCATTGCCTATCGGAGGCTTGAGCAGCAGTGCCGCCGTTTTGATTGCGTACGTGATGGCTTTTGCCAAAGCGAATGCAATCACCTTGACGAAGATGGAAGTAATCAAGATCGCTTCGGAAGCCGAGCGCGAATATATCGGATTGAATAACGGTATCTTGGATCAAGCTTGTATCGCGTTGGGCGAACAAGGCAAACTGCTCTTTTTGGACACCGCCACGGAGCAGTACCGGTTGATTGAACCCGGCGAGGACTTGGGTAAATACGAGATTGCGATCATCTTCTCGGGCTTGACACGCAGTCTGGTTAACAGCGACTATAACCTGCGTGTGAGTGAGTGCAAAACTGCCGCATGGTGTATGCAAGCCTACAAAGAGCAACCAATCCGACCGCTGGATCAAACCTTTCTGCGTGATGTGCCACTGGAGATGTATGAAGAGACCAAAGACCGCATGCCGGCTCGCTTTGCCCGCAGGGCGGAACATTTCTACTCCGAATACCGTCGTGTACGCAAAGGTGTGACGGCATGGGAAAGCGGAAACATGGAATTGTTCGGTCAACTGATCAAGCAGAGTTGTGAGAGCTCGATCCATAACTATGAATGCGGCAGTCCGGAGTTGATCGCCATCTACACCATCCTCAAGAACCTTGAAGGAGTGTATGGAGGTCGGTTCAGCGGCGCGGGTTTCAAAGGTGCGGTGATCGCGTTGGTGGATCCGGCGTATAAGAAAGAAGTGGAAGAATCCATCACCCGAGAGTATCTGGCGCAATATCCGGAATACAAGAAGACATTTGGTATCTATTGGGTACACTCGACCGACGGTGCCCGCTTTGTGGAAGCATGAAAACGATCGTGATAGCAGCAGGATACGCAACACGTTTGGGCGAACTGACAAAGGACTTCCCCAAACCGCTGTTGAAGATAGGCGATAACACTATTTTAGGTCGCTTGTTAGACGATATCGATCCGATCGCGGCTATCAACGAGCATATCATCATCACGAACCATCGTTTTGCACCGATCTTTGAGAAATGGACTAAGGAGCAACACTATACCAAGCCCGTGACGATCTTGGACGACGGCACGAGTAGCAACGAGACGCGTCTGGGTGCGGTAGGCGACCTGCTGTTCGCGATCGAGCACTTGGCGCTGAAAGAAGATATCCTGGTGGCGGCGGCCGACAACCTCCTCTTCTTTCATTTCCAAGACTTCGTGGATTTTGCAAAAGAAAAGGGCACCAGTTGTATCATGTACCACGAGCAGCCGTCGATAGAGAAATTACAAAGGACAGGAGTTGTGGTGCTGGACGAGAACAACAAAGTGCTGGAAATGGCAGAGAAACCGCAAGTTCCGAAGACGCATCATGCCGTGCCGCCGTTTTATCTGTATATGCAGAAAGATTTTGACCTGATTCGTCATTGTCTGGAAAACGGTTGCGGGAACGATGCCCCTGGTAATCTGGCGCATTATCTGGTAGAGCACACCACGATGCACGCCTGGCCGATGAACGGCGGACGATTGGATATAGGCAGCCTCGACACCTATTACGAGGCCTGCGAGAAATACGGGAAATAACGATGAATCAGACGACAGGAAAAAGACTGGCAAAGAACACGGCATTCATGTATATACGCATGTTTGTGCTGATTGTTGTTTCTTTTTACACGTCCCGTGTGGTCTTGCAGCAGTTGGGGATCGAGGACTACGGTATCTACAATCTGGTCGGCAGTATCGTCGCGATGCTCAATTCGCTCCGTACACTCTTCGCCTCCTCCACACAGCGCTATCTCAATTATGAGATGGGACAAGGCAACGAACATCAGTTACGGTTGGTTTTCAATTTGAGCATCTATATCAATCTGTGCATCGCTCTTCTTTTTGTGGTGCTGGTCGAAGGAATCGGCATATGGTTCTTTGCCAATGAGATCAATATCAGCGCCGACCGAATGCAACCGGCTTTCCTACTTTTCCAGTGCGTCGTGGTGATTGCCGTCTTAGGTCTTATCACCTCGGTTTTGGATGCTGAGATCATCGCGCACGAGCATATGAATTTCTACGCGGGTTTGGCGATCGCAGAGAGTCTGATGAAATTAGGGGTTGCTTTTCTGCTGAGCCGTGCGCCGTTTGACCGGTTGATCTTCTACGGCGTGCTGCTGTTAGGCGTCAGTGTGGCTGTGTTCCTGATCAATCTAATCTACTGCCGTTGGCATTTCCCGGAAGTAAGACTGCAGCGGGTATGGGACAAGAGCTATTTCAAGAAGATGACGCAGTTCGCCGGATGGAACTTCCTGGGTAACACCGCTTATGCCGTGACGCAGAACGGACTGAACATGATCCTGAATGTGTTTGGCGGGGCTGTAGTGAATGCCGCACGAGGTATTGCGTTCCAAGTGAGCGAGATCACCAAACAATTCCTCATCAACATCAACACCGTGATGACGCCGTACAGCATCAAAGCATACGCCGCCGAGCGACATGAAGAATTCAAGAAAGCGATCTTCATCTCATCGAAGATCCTGTTCTACGTACAACTGATGCTGACGATCCCGTTAACCTACCTGACGCCCTGGGTGCTGCAAGTGTGGTTGGGTCAGGTCCCGGAATATGCGGTCGTGTTCCTGCAGTTAACGCTGGGTATCATGCTCATTCGCTCCATACACGGTCCGATTGACACGATCTTCAAGGCCTACGGCGATATCAAGTACTATCAGATAGCCGAAGGCATCATTCTGGCCCTACCCTTGTTGCTGGGTTATATCGTGCTTCGTCTCGGTGCTCCCTACGCATCCGTTTTTGTGTGCTGCATCGTGATGGAAATAGTCAATACGGGTGTCATCTTGGTGCTGGCGCACAAGATTGCGCATTTTGACAGCAAGACCTATGCCCTGCGCGTCCTTTGTCCGGCATGCCTCTGCATCATCGTGGCGCTCGGGATGCTCTATATGAATGCGCAGACGACGTCCTGCGGACTGCAGATCGCATGGAGCCTGATCAGCATGAGTGTATGCTCCGCTATATGGTGGTTTGGCATGCTCAGTAAAGAAGACCGGGCTAGTATTCAATCTTTAATACCGCATCATTATGCTGCTCATGGCGAGAGATAAATTCGTAACAAGCATCCTACTGCTGTTCATGCTGACGCTGTTTTTCGTAGCGCCGGAATGGCAGTCTGTACTGCTGATGGGCATGTGGTTGACGGTAGTGGTATATTGTTTGCTATCTATCAAAGAGCGGCTGCTCTTGCTCTTGTTCCAAGCCACGATCTTCACCTTCCTCATGACGCGTCTGATCCTGCCGGATTTCTTCACGACAGCTTATATAGCCGGTGATGCGGACGGTACGATTCGTATGTTTGATGAAGCAACCATCCGATTTATCTACACCACCTTAGCCATCAGCATATGCGGTTCTTATTTGGGATTTGTCATTATCCCGGCGAAGAAGGACGAAGTGATTCTGCTATACGACAACGCCACGCCGTACGTACAGAGTGTACGGCACATCAGTAAGGTACTCTCGTATGGTTGTGCTCTGTTCTTCGCTGTGACCATCATCGAGAAGAGCATGTTCGTGTTCCAGAACGGTTATTTCGACCTATACGCGAATTTCGAGAGTCATCTACCCTCGATCGTGCATAAGTTATCGTCCCTTTACACGCCGCTCTTTATGCTCTATCTGGCAACCTTCCCCACTAAGAAAGAGGCGCGGTGGACCATCTTGTTATACTTGCTTATCGCGATCATTTCTTTAACCACGGGAAGTCGTACCGCGTTCATGTTGGCGTTGGTATTCCTGCTTTTCTACTACTGTCTAAGGAACGTGGTGAATCCGGAGGAGCCTTGGTTGACCCGCAAATCCGTGATCGTTATGCTATGCGCTATTCCGCTGCTGTTAGCCGGCATGTTCATGATGGATTTTGTCCGCGCCGATAAAGAAATGGAGAATGCCGGTGTGGTCGATCTATTCATCAATTTCTTCTACCAGCAGGGTGTTTCCGCGCAAGTGATCGGATTGACGTACAACATGCAGGATCTGTTAGGCGATCGTATTTTCTCTTTCGGTCAGATCATCGACAACTTCAATAAGAATTTTGTCTTCCAACTCATGGGCACCGCCGTTGAATATCGCCCGCAAACGGAAGATCTTGCTCTACACGGACATATGTTAGGAAGTGCGATTACCTATTATAGTCATTATACCGGATATTTAGGAGGCTTAGGATACGGAACATCATATGTAGCAGAAGTATGGTATGATTTTGGCTATGTGGGGTTACTTTTGTGGAATATGATGTACGGAGTTATCTTTGCTCTTTTCCCGCTTTTATTACAAAAAGGATTATGGTTTTGTGCGTTTGGACTGAATATCATTCCGGATATATTATATGCTCCACGAGGTCATGCTGCTGCTTTTTTAAATATCTTCCTAAGTATCATCATTATCCTAGCATATGTTGTCATTCATATACTGGCTAAACGAGCAATGAAAAAGGTATGAAATTATTAGTATTTATAGATCATATGGCATTTGGTGGAGCTGCACGAGTTACATCCATAATGTGCAAGGAGCTTGCTGAACGCGGATATCAGGTCACGTTATCATGCGATTGTCATAAGCCAATATTGTATGATTTAGGCAATAAGGTACAAAAGATAGATAATTATGTTCATCGTCTCGGTAAAAGTCATTTTGCAGGACTATTACTATTGACACAAAGAGTGCAGCGTTATAAGAAGATTATTACTGCGGTTCAGCCGGATATAGTAATTGGAGTTGAGCCAGAACCCTATTTATACGCAAGGATTGCCAGTATAGGAAAGAAAAATGCCGTTGTTGCTGTGGACCACATCACCTTCGGTTATACCGAACAACATTGGTTTACCCGTTGGATAAGATGGCACGCATATAAATGGGCAAATACAGTAAGTATATTGAGTTATGTTGATAATAAAATTTTAGGGAAACGACTGCCACAAAAGATTGTGGTTCACAATCCTATTTCGTTTGACACCTATGATAAAATCGTCCAAAGAGAGAATATCGTTTTATGCGTAGGAAGAGTGGATGGATGGGAGCAAAAGGGTTTTGATCGTATGATACGAATTTGGAGCAAAGTTACTAAGATTCATCCAAATTGGCAACTCGTTATTGCCGGAAATGGGAAAGAAGAATCATTTAATTACCTCAAGCAGATTGCTAGAGAGCAAGCGAATTATGATAGCATTAAGTTTGTTGGAGAAGTAATTGATATGCAAACCTTATATCAAAGGGCTTCGATTTTCGCCTTACCGAGCCGTTTTGAAGGTTTCCCTATGTGCTTATTAGAAGCCGCATCACAAGGCTGTGCTTGCGTCGCATTTGATTTGCAAGGAATCAGTCACGAGATATTTACTGATGAGAAAGAAGGAATGATTATTCCGGATAATGACGAGCAACTTTTTGCAGATAAAATCAATTACTTCATAGATAATCCAAATGTTTTGAAAGAGTACTCTAAATATGGTTCTAAAGCGATGAAGAGGTTTAGCAAAGAGCAATTTGTTGAAACATGGGAACAAATATGCAATAGTTTAGTGAAAGAATGAAGAAATTCTTTACATACTTAATATACCATCCTGAGCGCATTGCGTTGCGTCTATGGAATAGCATCGCTCCGGTAATTCCGGATAAGTTATTCCTTGCCGTAAAATTCCGCCTTTCTATGGGGTATTGGATGGACTTTGATTATCCAAAGACATATAATGAGAAACTCCAAAGGCTCAAATTGCACGATCGACGTCCGGAGTATACGCAGATGGTCGATAAAGCCGGAGTCAAAGAATATGTTGCACAACGCGTTGGCGAGCAATATATCATTCCCACCATCGGAGTCTGGGACAGACCGGAAGATATTCCTTGGAACGAATTACCGACTCAGTTTGTAGCCAAAGTGACCCATGATAGTGGAGGAGTAGTGATATGCAAAGATAAAAAGCAGTTAGATATTCCTGCTACTATCGCCATATTATCCAAAGCGCTCAAAAAAGATTACTATGCTGTATCCCGTGAATGGCCGTATAGAAATGTCAAACGTCGTGTGATTGTAGAGCAATACATGATAGATGAAAGCGGGTATGAGTTAAAAGACTATAAGTTCTTTTGCTTCTATGGAGAACCCAAGATGCTGTTTATTGCAACCGACCGCGAGAATCCGAACGAAGAAACGAAATTTGATTTCTTCGATATGGATTTTAACTTATTACCATTCACAAATGGTCATGAGCATGCATCTCACATACCGGCAAAGCCAAAAGGATTTGACACGATGGTAGAATTGGCACGCAAACTCTCTGCAGGCATTCCTCATGTGCGAGTGGATCTTTACGATATCAACGGACAAGTATATTTTGGAGAACTCACATTCTATCATTGGAGCGGGTTTGTTCCATTTGAACCTAAAGAATGGGACAATAAAATTGGAGCATGGATGAACAAATGACACATATTCTCATCATAGCAGACGGATATCCGAGTCCGGGTCTTCCCTACTCGGCTTTCATCGCCAATATCGCGGAAGAGATGACGCGACAAGGGAATTGTGTGGCGGTGATTGCCCCGCAGTCGCTCACCAAGCACTGGTTGCGCCATGTGCCGTTGGCTCCGCGTCATTTCACGCAAGAGGTGGAGGGCAAGACGATTCATATCTACCGTCCCTACTCCATTACAGCAGGTGACGGACGCTTCGGAGGATGGACTCGCTGGTGCAACCGAATCGTGACGACACTGACGGCACGCAGGTTGAAGACTCCGGACGTGGTGTATGCGCATTTCTGGTTGAATGCCGTCATGGCGATGCCTTATGTAAGCCAAAAGCAGCTCCCGCTGATCGTAGCGACCGGTGAAGATATCATTCCTATGGAGCAGATCAGCCACGCAAAGCGTGCCTGGCTCAAGGAGCATACGAAAGCTGTCGTTTGCGTGAGCACGAAGAACAAACAGGAGAGCGTGGCTTATGGCTTAGCAGAGGAAAAGAAATGTCATGTGCTGCCGAATGCGTATAATCCGCAGGAGTTCTATCCGGAAGACGGTTCTGCCATGCGCAAGAAGTTGGGCATCCGGGACGATGATTTCGTGGTGGCTTTCTGCGGACGGTTCAATGACCGCAAAGGAGTGTTCCGGGTAGATGCCGCGTTGAAGCAACTGAACGACCCGCATATCCAAGCGATCTATATAGGCAGCCCGATGGATAACTGCAAGGCAGAGCCGGATTACCAGCATATTGCCTTCAAAGGGCAACTGCCGCATCACGAGATCGTGCATTATCTGAATGCCGCGGATGTATTTGTGCTGCCGAGCATGGCGGAAGGATGTCCGAACTCTGTCATCGAATCGATGGCTTGCGGTCTGCCGATTATATCTTCTGCCCTGCCGTTTAACGACGACATCTTGGATGAGAAGAACAGCATATGCGTAAATCCGTCTGACGTGCATGAGATAGCCGACGCGATCTTGCGCTTGAAGAGCGACCAAGAACTAAGCCGACGTTTGGCACAAGGCGCACTCACTAAAGCCAAAGATCTGCGCCTCGAAGAACGAACAAAAAAGATATTGATGATAATAGGACAATGATAGTAGCACTCAATTTCATAGCATTACCCAATACGCAGCCCACAGGTGCTTTTCATTATATTCGTCACCTGCTGAATATAATGAGTGAGTATGACACGAGCGGTACGCATTTCATTGTGTATAAACAGAAGCATATCGCTTCCGATTTCTTCGGCATGCCTGCTCACGCGGATGTGGAATATATTGATGTGCCGACGCTGGGAAACGGATGGACACGTATTCTCTTTGAGCAAACCTTGTTCTATCGGTATATCAAGCCCTGCGATGTGTTCTACAGCTATTGTACATCGTTCCCGTTGTTGGTTCGTGCCAAGCGAGTGTTTACACTTCATGACGTTTATTACCTCACGAATCCGGAGCGATACGGATGGTTGCAGCGCACCTATTTGACCCTCATCACGCGTCTTTACGTGCGCATGGTGGACGAAGTACTGACGGTCTCGCAATACAGTTATCGTCAAATAGCGCACTATATTCCTGCGGCTCGGAACAAGTTGAAGATCACCTATAATATCCTTCCGGCCAGAGAGGCAGATGAAATGCCGGTTGAGGTAGGTGCAAAGCCCTATTTCCTTTTCATCGGAAGTATTCAACCCAGCAAAAACATCCTTCAGATGATGGAGGGTTTCACACGGTTTAACAAAGACGGTAAGTATCAATTGGTGATTGCCGGCAAGCCTTTACATAATTTCGAGCAGATACTCAAGAAGATAGAGGAAACGCCAAATGTGCGCTATTTAGGGTATTTGCAAGACGGTCAAGTCACCTATCTGTACAAACATGCAGAAGCGGTTGTGCTGCTTAGTCTATGCGAAGGATTCGGTATTCCGCCTTTGGAGGGCTTCCGATACGGCAAACCCGCTTTAGTAGCCAATGCCACCAGTTTGCCGGAGGTAGTAGGAGAAGCCGGCATCAAAGTCGATCCCTATGATATAAATGCTATTGAAGACGGCTTTAGAAACGTGCTGAAAGAGAAAGACACCTTATGCGCACACATTCCTACGCAGTTACAATTTTTTGACTCCAAACAATCCTGTGAAGTTTGGATGAAAAGTTTAGAAATACAATATGCATCATGAATAATCCGAAAGTAATCGTATTATTGCCCGTTTACCGGCAAGACTCCCCAACGTACTTACGTTTGTCGGTGGAGAGCATGCTGAGACAGACCTATCAGCCCCTACATGTGCTGATGGGTGTAGACGGACCTGTAGAAGACGAACTGGAGCAATGCGTTCGTTCCTATGGGCACAACGAGCAGGTGACGATTCTGTGTTTTGAGCAGAACAGAGGTTTGGCGGCTGCACTCAATGACATGATTCGTTGGGCGCAAGAGCAAGGATACACCTATTTTGCCCGCATGGATGCGGACGACATCTCTGTTCCGGAACGAATTGAGTTGCAAATGGACTATCTGCTAGCGCATCCGGAGATCGATATAGTCGGAGGTGCAACCAATGAGATTGACGAAAACGGCAACGACCGCAACAAGATCAATCACTATCCGCTTACTCCGGAGGCCTGCTTCCGTTATTTTGCCAAACGGGATCCGTTAGCGCATCCCGCCGTGCTGATTCGTCAGTCGTATTTCGATAAAGCCGGATGTCTCTACCGCCCGGAGTTTCGTAAGAACCAAGATACGATGTTATGGTTTGACGGTTTGAAGAACGGCGCCAAGATAGCGAACGTAGAGGAGGTGGTGCTCAACTTCCGCGTGAACAATGATTTCTTCACCAACCGACGAAACGGATACGCTTTTGCCAAAGGATTATTGGACCAACGACGTATCATCAATCGGGAGTTGCATTACGGCATTGTGGCATGGTTCTACGCTTATGCCTTATTCCTTTTCCGTATCTCTCCGGTATGGTTGAAACGACTCCTGTATAAAATCATGTAAGCCCATGACAGCCTCGCAACGCATAGTAGTAAACACGATAGCACAGTACACCCGCACGATCATCAACGTGGTGTTGTCGCTCTACTCCACCCGCCTTATTCTGGCGGCGCTGGGGCAAAGCGATTTCGGCATCTTCTCGCTGGTAGGCGGTGTGATCTCTATGCTGTCCTTTATCACCAACGCGTTGGCCGGTGTTCCGCAGCGCTTCCTGTCTATCTATCACGGGGCTAAGCAAAGCGATAAGTTATCTGCTACGTATGCTAACTGCATGCTTCTGCACCTGATGATAGGCGGTGCTTTGTTACTGATTTTGGCTGCCTTTTATCATCCCGTCCTTTACCACGTGCTCAATATAGAGCCGGAGCGTATCACCGCCGGCATATGGGTGTATTTCTCTGCCGGTATCGTGTTGCTTCTCACTTTTGTGACGGCTCCTATCCGGGCGCTGTTCATCGCGCGGGAGAATATCGTCTATACCTCTGTGGTGGAGGTGTTGGACGGCGTGTTCAAGCTGCTGATTGCGATCTTCCTGACCGTTGCGTTGGGCGATAAACTGATTCTCTATTCCGTTTTGCTGATCGGTATTTCGCTCTTCAACCTATGCGCGTACCTGTTCTACGCGATGCGCCACTATGACGAGTGTCATGTTCCGCGGATACAGGAGATCGATTGGTCGTTCATCAAGCAGATCTTCCGCTTTGCGGCATGGAACATCTATGCCTCCGGCTGTATCATCATTCGCAGTCAGGGCTTGGCCGTGCTCTTCAACCGTTTCTACAGCGTTATTGTCAATGCCGCCTACGGTATCGCACTGCAAGTGACAGGTGCTACGAACTTCCTCGCCTACTCGATTCTTAACGCGATGAGTCCGCAGATCATGAAAGCCGAAGGGGCTGGAGACAGAAAGAAAGAGTATCTTCTCGCGGCATACGCCAGCAAATACGGCGTTCTGCTGCAAGGCATCGTGCTTATTCCGATTGTGTTTGAACTGCCTGCGATACTGACCTTATGGTTGGGAGAAGTGCCGGAATATAGCGTGGCCTTCAGTGCTTTTATGTTGATCGCTTCAGTCATCGACCAGCTCACCATCGGTCTGACAGCCGCTAATCAAGCCATCGGCAAACTGCGCATATGGAACCTCACGGTGAACACCTCCAAGTTGTTGGCACTACCGGTCGGTTGGGTTTGTCTGCACTATGGCATGCCGTTGGTCAGCGTATTATGGGCGTTCATCACATTTGAGCTAGTATCCTCCTTACTGCGTATCCCCGTCATGCATCTGGTGGGCGAACTCGAGGTTATGCCGTTCATCCGAACGGCGATCCTGCCGATCTTCCTGCCGATGGCAATCAACGTAGGAGTTTGCTACGTAATGACCCATTATATACATATTGGTGATGATTCGTTCCGCTTCTTCCTTACAGGAATCGTGGCGGTCATCATCACCGGCTTGTCAATCCTCCTGTTTGCTACGTCCAAATGGGAACGACAAACATTATTGGAAACAATCAAACAACGCAAAAACAAATAATATATATGCTTAAGTCGCTATTCAAAAAATCGTTTTATTACCTCCGATCGGTGCTGATCAAACGCGGACTCAAGAAGCGCTTGTCCACCATGCCGCAGGCAGATCTGACCAAAGAGGAGAAGGATCTTATCCGCAAGCAATATGATCCTTTGCATCTGGCGTACGACTGGCAGTGGTTCCGGTACTATAAGTTCTATCACGGCTACGTCAATCAGTACTTCGTGCCGCGCGATGTATGGAAAACTTTTGAGTATAGTTTGAACCCTAAAGAGCTGCGGTTTATCCAGAACAAAGCTACCCTACACCGCTTTATCGACAAGCAATACCTGCCGGTAACGATCATCAATAAGTTCCACGGTTTCATCTTTGATCAAGACGATCGTATCTTGTCGGAGCAAGAAGCGACTCAACGGCTGCTTAAGCATGACACCTTCGTCTATAAACCGACCGATCATACCGGCGGAGGAAGAGGCGTCAAACTGGTAGAACTGAAGACGATCGAAGACAAAGAGGCATATATCGCAGAGATGTTGAAAGGAGATTTCTTCATCTGCCAGGAGCTGATTCAACCCAGCAAACGTATCACGCGTTTTAACAACGGCGACAAGACCGTCAACACCGTACGTTGCTTCACTTTATGCTTAAACGGCAAAGTATCTGTTCTCAGCGGCTTTATGCGTATGGGCGGCGGACAAACCTTCAATGATAATGCATCCGCCAAGACAGCCGCTAACCTGGATCCCAAGACGGCCAACGGTTATGTGGGTATCAAACCGTCTGACGGACAACTGAATGAATTCTGCCTATATGCCGCTGACCTGTACACGAAGTACTTCTACGCTCCGTCGGGCTTGTTGCTCAAAGGCGAGAAACTGGATTTCTGGAAAGACATCACGGAGGTGGCTGTCTCACTGCATCAGAAACTCCCGATGCTCGGTTTTATTGCCTGGGACTTCACCATCGATGCCGACGAGCACCCGCGTATCATCGAGATCAATCTGGATTCACAGGATGTAGATGATCATCAGATCTTCAACGGACCGATCTTCAAAGACTATCTGCAAGATATAATACACTATACACAAACCCATCCAACCCCTGTTGTTTATGGATAAAATGAAAACTATCGGATTTCCTATCGGGCACAAAGAACATGAGTTCCGTCGGGCATTAGTACCGGAACATATCGCCCTCATCAAGCACCCGGAGCAGCTCTATGTAGAAACGGGTTACGGAGATGTGTTGGGTTATAGCGATGAAGATTACCGTGCGGCGGGTGTGCATGTGGGCTCCCGTGAGCAAGTGCTGACATGCGATATTATTTGCGATCCCAAAGTGGGTGATGCCGATTATCTGGAGCAACTCCACGGGCAAACGGTGTTCGGTTGGCTCCATGCCGTACAAAATAGGGATATCACCGACAAAATCCTGCATAGCGAACTCACTGCCTACGCTTGGGAAGATATGTTTGAAGACGGTCGTCATTCGTTCTGGCGCAATAATGAGATCGCCGGAGAAGCAGCCGTGAGTCATGCCTATCTATGCCACGGTGTTTTCCCCTATGACACCAAGGTCGCTGTGCTCGGACGAGGCAACACCGCGCGCGGCGCTATCAAGACCTTGAACTACATGGGTGCAGAAGTGATTGTGTATGACCGGCATACGGAGCAGTTGTTCCGCAAGGAATTAGGCCGTTATGACGTGGTGGTGAATGCGATCCTGTGGGATACGCGCCGCCGCGATCATATCATCTACCGTGAGGATCTGAAGCGCATGAAACACGGGGCGATGATTATCGACATCAGTTGTGACAGAGCCGGTGCAGTTGAGACCAGTGTGCCGACAACGATTGAGAATCCCACCTATATAGTGGACGGAATAAGGCATTATGTAGTGGATCATACGCCGTCGCTGTTCTTCAAAACGACCTCGATGTTCCTCAGCGAAGTAGTTGCACCGCTATGCGACGGACTGATATGCGACGAGCCGGCAGAGGTCTTGCAACGGGCCAAATGTATAGAGAACGGCAAGATTATCGACCAACGTATCATTGATTTTCAACATAGGAACTGATATGTGGATTAAGGACTTTATATTAAAAACGCTGACACGCATTTCGCCGAAACTGAATACCCAAGTATTGTGGTACCGGTACTTCGGCCGATGGTGGGATCTGAAGAATCCGCGCACCTCCAACGAAAAGATCCAGTGGTTGAAGCTCAATACCTATTTAAACAATCCGCTCGTCTCTCAGTGTGCGGACAAGTACGCCGTGCGCGAGTATGTACAGAAACAGGGGTGCGGCGATATCCTCAATGAATTATACGGATACTGGACTGATCCGGATGCGATTGATTTTGATCAGTTACCGAATCAGTTTGTGCTCAAGTCGAATTATTACTACCACCTGAATCTGGTAGTGACCGATAAGTCGCAATTAGACATCCCTGCTACGCGTAAACTCTTGTGCCGATGGATGCGTTCCAACGGTCACCTACTCCATTCCGAGATGCAGTACGCGGCGACTCCGAAGAAGATCCTCGCAGAGAAATTCATTGAGACGGAAGACGGTTTGGCTCCGGCAGATTATAAAATCTACTGCTGCAACGGAGAACCCCTTTACGTAATGGTTTGCGTAGGCAGAGGCATGCATGTAAAACCCAAGTTCTATTATTTTGACACGAAAGGTAATCTGCAACGCGAGTTGACGAAGGACGGTATAGAAGCCCCAAAAGACTTCACGTATGCTATCCCTGCCGGATGGGACAAGATGATGGACTGCGCTCGCAAACTCTCTGCCCCGTTCCCCTTCGTACGGGCTGACTTTTATATCGAACAAGGAAAAGTAATTTTCGGGGAGTTGACCTTCACTCCGGGTGGCGGTTTGGACTCCGACAAACTATATCAGGCAGACCTGCTCATTGGCGAGCAAATCCGCTTACCGCAAGAATAAGCGATGAAGTACAGCGTTATTATACCATATAAAGATATTGTTGACTTAGTCGTTCGCGCAGTCCAAAGTGTGCCCGACAGGCCGGATATTGAGGTGATCATCATCAACAACGGCACGACAGAGTTGCCCGCTTCCTTGTTTGCAGGGCGGCATAATGTACAGGTGCTTTGGGAGGCGATAGGCAAAGGTGCAGGAGCAGCACGAAACGTAGGACTGGAGCATGCCAAGGGTGAATGGCTACTGATGCTGGACGCCGATGATTTCTTTACGGAGAACGCTTTTGAGATCATGGATCGTTATGCGGAAGGCGAAGAGGATATCACCTTCTTCTACACAACGAGTTGTGATTCCGATTCATTGGCGCCATCGAATCGTCAGGAAGATACCAACGAATTGCTTGACGCTTATCTACAGACAAAAGATGAAGGAGGCTTGCGATACGGTTGGAGTTCGCCATGGGCCAAGATGATCAAACGTAGTTTGGTGGAGGAAAAACAAATTCGTTTTGATGAAATACAGGTATCAAACGATGTCCTTTTCTCTGTTAAAACAGGTTTTTGGGCACAAAGTATTACGGCGAGCAAAGAACAGATATACTGCATTACGACACGGCAAGGCAGTTTGACGCAGACACCCAATTTGAAGAACCTCAACGAACGGATAGATACGTCCATTCGGTTTAATGCTTTTCTTAAGGAGCACAAAATCAGGCAATATCGCAAATCCATTATGTATCTGGTCTATACAATAGCCCGTAATTACGGATATCGAGAAGCAATTAAAACCATTTGGCAATCTATCAAAGCAGGCAATAACCCGTTTATAGGAATGAGTCGATGGGCAAGTACGATCCGCAAAAACAGACATAAATGATCAGTATCATCATCCCTACATATAAACCGCAGGACTATTTATGGCAATGTCTTGATAGTTTTGCCGCACAGACGCTGGATAAGCAGATGTGGGAATTGATAGTTGTGCTTAATGGATGTTCAGAGCCTTGGTTCTCGCAAATCAAAGCATATCAAGCGGCTCATCCGCAACTGCCGTTACAACTCTACCAAACGGATGAACCGGGTGTGAGCAACGCACGGAACATAGGGCTGGATCATGCTAAAGGCGAATATATAGGTTTTATAGATGACGATGATCATGTATCGCCGACGTATCTGGAGGATTTGGCCAAGTTGGCTTCGCCGGACACGATCGCAGCCGCTTATACGATCGCTTTTGACGAGACGCGCTCTTTTATCCCCTATTATATCGAAGCTGCTTATCAACAATATGCTCCGCAAGGGGTTATGCCCTATCATAAAGCACGCAAATATTTCAGCGGACCCTGCATGAAGCTGATTCATAGGGATATCATCGGCGACCGGCGTTTCGACACGCGCTTCCGTTTGGGAGAAGATACCTTGTTTATGTTCGCGATCTCCAATCGGATGAACCGGGTCGCTTTTACTGACACACGCGCCGTTTACTACCGGCGTATGCGTCCGGGCAGCGCTTCGCATAGGATGACTTGGAGCCAAGTCGCACACAACTGCATCCGCTTAATAGCGCAATACACCCGCATCTATACACAAGGAAAAGGATATCATCTTTCCTTCTATACCACCCGCGTTTTAGCGGCATTACACACGATAATAAGCCAATGAAAGAAGTAAGCATCATATGTCCTATCTACAACGAGGAGCGGTTTATTGAAACCTATATTCAATCCGTCCTCGCGCAAGATTATCCCCAAGACAAGTGGGAGTTATTACTCGTGGATGGCGGTAGTACCGATAAGACGCGCGAACTCATTGCGCCTTATCTAAAGCAGTATCCGAATATTCGTCTGCTGGACAATCCCCGTCGTACTGCCCCCTGCGCCATGAACATCGGTATTCGGGAAGCCCAAGGTGTCTATATCTGTCGTATGGACGCGCATTCCTCCTTCCCCACCCACTATGTCAGTACCCTGCTGCGTTACCTCAACGAGCTGCCGGATGCGTCCAACGTAGGCGGTGTATGCGAGACGATGCCGGCTAATGAAAGCAAGAAAGCACAAGCGATCGCTATTGCATGCAGTCATACCTTAGGCGTCGGAAATAGTATGTTCCGTACCGCCACGGTTCATGAGCCGGTCAAAGCCGATACGGTTCCTTTCGGTTTTTGGCGCAAGAGTTTGTTTGACCAAATGGGAATGTTTGACGAAGAAATGACACGCAACCAAGACGATGAGTTCAACGCCCGAACGATCCAAAACGGCGGACATATATACCTCGTACCGGGTATTTGCATCCGTTATTTTGCCCGCAACACATTGGCTAAGACCTGGGGCATGTTCTACCAGTACGGTCTCTTCAAACCCCTGGTAAACAAGAAAATCAAACACCCCGCTACGGTCCGCCAATTCGTACCGTTGCTGTTTGTCATCAGTCTGCTGATCGGTTTACCGCTGGCATGCCTGTTCCCGATGGTGCGGATCATCTACCTGACGATCATCGCCTTATATATCGTCTTATTGGGCTTTGAAGGACTGAAATACAAGAATGCCTACCTACCGCCGGTCTTTGCTACGATTCATATCGGATATGGACTCGGTTATCTGCACGGCATTGTCAAAGTACTATGTAAACGACCATTTTATGTAGAAACCAACAGATAATATGAAAAAATTTAATATTCCTTTCTCGCCGCCGGACATGACGGAGGCGGAAGTCAACGAAGTACGGGAAGCGATT
>JAEEGH010005665.1_pt1 | contig 31192 bp, 23 predicted proteins | sample 9134181 | NCBI WGS metagenome assembly JAEEGH01 (sample SAMN16246544, study PRJNA631951) | gut metagenome | biome: gut microbiome; feature: rumen; material: DP-attached | host: Bos | place: Iran: Karaj | collected 2018-10
TTTCAAATTTTTAAAAGCAAATGTTGACTCCTCAGTTGCAGAGAGTTTCCGCCAAAGTCTGTATGACTGGCTTGATAAGGATAACATCCTTGCCGCTATCAATGAGCATGAATCTACAACAATGGAGTTTTACAGCGAAAGTGCTCATCGTTGGTTCAACGGAGTATTTATGATCGGTGATCGAAACGAAGATGGAAGCATATCGCATATAGTCTATGGTTGCCTGGATACCACAGACGCCAAGCTGCAAAACTTGGAGCAGCAAAAGATAATTTCAGAATTCGAGGCGGAAATATATATAGACTCTCTATCCAAAATAAGAAACAGAAAATTTTTGGATGATAAACTCATCTTTAAGCCCTGTAAAGCTGTGGTTATGGGTGATATCGACTTATTTAAAAAAGTCAATGACACAGCCGGCCATCAAAGCGGTGATGAAGCCATCGCAAAAGTCGCAAATATTTTGGAGCATTCCGTACGAAAAGATGACGTAGTCATCCGTTATGGCGGCGATGAATTTATGATGGTCTTCTTTGATATCACTAAACAGGACCTGGAAAATAAGCTTTTACACTTAAAAGAGGCTTTAAAAGATGTTACTATCGATAATAATCCAGAAGTCCATATAACCATGAGTTTCGGGGGTGCCTTCGGAACTGAGCTTGTAAGCAACTTGATCAAAACTGCAGATAAGGCACTCTATGAATCTAAAAAGGTTCGAAATACATATACCGTGATTGAAATATAAGAGAAAGACATGTGGACGGCTCCAGAACCGTCCACATGTCTTCTCTTTATTCAAAATACCAATTCTTCAAAGACATTCGCAGGCAGTGCCGGTGAAAAATAATATCCCTGTATCATTTCACAGCCGCGGGACTTTAGGAATTCGAGCTGTTTTTCCTGCTCAACGCCCTCTGCTACCACCGCAAGGTTAAGGTTTCTTGCAATATCCAGGATAAGCTCTACGAGACGAACATCCTCTTCCCTTACTTGTGACTCAGCCAATTTATCAACAAAGCTCTTATCAAGCTTAAGTATGTCCACAGGCACTGATGATAGCATATGAAGAGACGAATACCCTGTTCCAAAATCATCCATTTCAATGACGTATCCCATATCTCGCAATTTCTTAACAGTTCCGATAAGCTGGTCTGTGTCCTCAGTGTAGGCAGATTCTGTAACTTCAAGATGCAGTTCTTTCCTGTCCAAGCCATTTTGCGTAACAATTCCTTCAAGTGTTTTCACAAGAGAAGGATCAAAAAAATCAACTCTTGAAATATTAACAGAAATCGGAATTGCTACTCCATATTTCTTTTTCCACTCACTGATCTGGCGCGCGGTCTCCTGCCATACAAATCTATCTACAAGGCCAATTTCCCCGTGTTTCTCAAAAAGTTCGATAAATTTACCGGGTGGTATCATTCCGATTTCATGGTGTTTCCACCTTACAAGCGCCTCAGCACTATCAATTACAGGAGGGTCAACCTGCACGTTATACTTTGGCTGATAGTAGACCATAAATTCATTATGCAAAAGAGCTGATTTCAGGTCATTAAGAAGACGCTGATCAAGGATTTCTTTATCTCTCATCTCCTCATTAAATACCTTTATCATCTCATGGTTACTGCCGCGTAGTAAGCTGCATGCAGATCTGGCTCTGTCAAACATCTCCATAGGCTCAAGCCCAAAGCTATACGGCATGACGCCCATCCTGATGCGGATACTTACATTCTCTGAAAAGCTATCAAGCGCATGTTGAAAACGCTTGTAAATAGCATTGTGATCATCTGTAAAAGTCGAAAAGATATTAAACCTGTCCGCGCTGGACCTGCAGGCTATACCGTTGTTTTCACCAATAAAGGCCTTGATCTCATCACCAAGAGCTTTTAATACTTTGTCTCCAAACTCCCATCCATAGAGAGCATTGACTACATGAAACTGCTCAATATTGACCACAATTGCATTATATTCTTTTTCAGGATCATCATTATGCATCCTGTTGGCATATTCCAAAAAGTAGTTTCTGGTATACAGCTTTGTAAGCGGATCAAGCTCTGTTGCAGATATAAGTCTCTGGCTATCAATCGCCTTTTTATCTGAGCGAAGCTTTGTCATCATAAGAAAGATCATGGCTGCACAAATAACAGTTGTTACGATTGCAAAGGAAATGGCATTATCCTCAAGATAATCCCAGAAAGTAACCTTATGAACATTTCCGGTATACTTTGAAAGGATTGCTTCCATATCGCGCGAATCCATGTTATTTATGATCTTATTCATGATCGAATACATTATCTGATCTTCTTTTTCCAGTGCAAAAGCAAAATCCATGTCTCGACCGGTAGCAAGAATATCCAGTTTATAATGCCTTCTTCGTCTGTCATTCTGCGTTATTCTATAGCTGTTCACCATGGCGCAATCTGCTTCTCCCAGTGAAACAGCTTTATAGCACGCATCAAGGTTATCCTTATGCTCTATTTCCCAGTTCGGATAGTAGTCCTGAACAAAATTATCGAAATTAACATTACCTAAAAGAAGTGCTACTTTAATGCCTTCTCCACCAAGTATATCCTTTGAGCTTTCCGGATTAACTAAAGCAAATACTTCTGTATGCATGAGGTTTTCCGAACTAAGATAACCCCTGCGCTCCATTTCATATGGACTTAAATTGATAGGAAATACAATATCTACTTCTCCGGCATCCATGGCATTTAACGAGCTTTCAGTAGTATCGTAGGGAATTGCTTCAAATTCAATTTCAGCATTGCTGAGTATGCCGCTGGCTTCAGACAAAAAATCTCCAAGAGCCCCCGTCAGTTTACCTACGCTTTCCGTACAGAACGGCATATACTTATTTCTATAACCAACGCGGATTTTCCCATGGTCCTTTAGCCACTTTAATTCCTTGTCCGTCAGGTAAGTGTTTGTATTTACAGACCATATATATTTTTGGAGAAGCTTTTGACTATAATATGGATCTTCATTTTGAATACTCAATAATGCATGATTAAGCTCATCTAACAGATCAGGCCTATCTTTGCTAACTGCAAAATAAAATTCCGAGTTGCCAACAGGACATACAGGAACGATATTAGGCCTGTTTCCATAGGATTCAACAGTAACATAGGCATCGATCTGGCCTTTTTCAAGCATCTCAAACCATTCATCAACCGTTTTGTCTGAGGCAGTCATAAGTTCAATATCTATGCCATTTTTTCGCGCCCATTCAATGGTAAGCTTTTCCATTATGCTATTTTCTTCTGTGGCAACAACTTTTCCGGAAAAAGAATTAAGATCATCCAATGTTATTTCTGTATTGCCAGCTCTTACAAAAATATAGTAGGACTCCGATCCCATAGGCACACTAGGATAAAGAATTGCCCCTTCTCTTTCCTCCATATAGGAAACATCACTTAATATGTCAATTTCACCATTTTCAAGCATCTGATATAATTCAGGCCATGGAGCCTCCACATATTCGTATGTCCACCCGGTATAAGCCACAAGCTTTTGATGGTACTCATATGCATACCCCATACGCTTTCCAAACTCATCCTCATAGCAATATGATGAATCATACCAGCCAACGCGCACCACCTTATTTTCCTGCACATTGGCAAAAGACGGAATTTCAGCCACAAGAGCAGCACAAATAAGCATGCATGCAACCATAATAATTGCAAACACTCTTGATGCAACTATGCAGATCACCTTGGACTGTGATCTGTTTTGACATAAAAAGTCATTCTTCCGCATACTAAAATGATAACATTATGTTATAAATTTACGATAAAAACATTATTATATATAGATAAAAAGTCCCCTGACTCTAATTGAATTTTTAGAGCCAGGGGGAAGTGTTCTTCTGTTTTATTAAATTAGCTGACCTATTTCAATAAGCTGCTTTAAGTACAACAGACCGACAAATCCATTTTTATCAACGTATTTTGAAATATCTGTTCCCTTTGGTATGATCAGCCTTGTGAGCTTTCCCTTATACATAAAGTATAATTCAATGTCAGCATCCACACCATTTAATGTCTTTAAAAGGCTCGGTGTAAGATAATCAAGTTTTCCAAGATTTATACCAATTCTTCCTGTATCAGTAACAAATACCTTGTCTGTGATCTGATTGCCCTGTCCATCAACGATGGAATCGCTGATATATCTGCCAATCTTTATATCTCCATTCAGATTATCCTTCTGCAGTAAAGAAATGGCGCCGCCTGACGGACTGTCTATTCCTGTCTTCTTTATCGTTTCAGTATTTATCTTGTCTAAAAGCTCAAGAGCATCATCCAGGTCTTCTTTTACTTCCTTCTCTGTTTCAACGTAGTCTCTTACAGTAGTTCCGTCATCTTCAATAGGCTCATCGATCTCATCCCAGAAATCATCGTCATCTTCATAGTCCTCATACCAGTCATCGTCATAATCCTCATCGTCATCATCACCGACATAATTCCAACGGGCATAAAGCTTATAGATGCTTGTGAAATCTGAATCTGCTGTGACTAATGTTCCTCCGTCAGGAGCGGTATACCAACCCGCAAATTCATAGTCTTCCATAGACGGTGTTATAAGTTTTCCTGCCTTAAACTGCTCAACTGTAAGAGTATTTCTGACAATTTCATAATCGTCTCCCATGTAGAGATTAATTGTATGGAACTGCCACTTTGAATCATTTGGAATATTGTTGTCCTGGGTCATTGATAGCTGCACTTCAGCAAAAGCATTTATCAGCTGCTTGGATGCAAAGCTCATTACTGAAGACGCATTGAATCCAGGAAGTGCATTTATTGCCCTTACAATATTTGAAGCAGAATTCATTGTTGATGCAAGTCCATTTACGATTGTAATATACATTGATGTCGGCGAAGTGACATCAGTAATAGCTGCAATCGTATTCTGCCCCTCAGGAGCTATAGATGTAGATAATATTCCGGCAAGGATAGGATATTTACTGCTTAAGGTTGCATCTCCTATTGCTCCCCATAAAGCTTCATTGAGGTACTTTTCGAATGTTTCACCTTTAAGAAGTGCCTGGTATTTAGCTCTCTTTTCAGTCTGAACAGAACCCTCATCACCTCTTGCAAATGCCTGCTGGGCATCAATAGCAATATTCATTCCGGTTGATGTTGGATCTTTTTCATCAATAGGTTTTGATAGCGCATTTACAAGTGCATTGGATAAAAGAGTAACTACTTCCTTTTGAATTGGTGAACTCTTGTAATTACTTTCCTTCCATCCATCAACATTAAGATAATTGTTAATGGCTGTAACCATCTTATTAACACCATCGGAAAGGGCAGTAAGATTTACCTTAAGAGTACCTTTCTCTTCCATAGTGCTGTCTTTTATAGAAACATCATACTTTATAATGCTGTCCTCACTGCCGTCACTTGTTCGAATAGCAGTAATCGACACATTTCCGAGATAAGGTATATTAAAATCAGTCGCAAACTTATCATTCTTTTTGGCCAATTCAGTAGTCTGATTAAGTGCATAGTCTCCCAATGAGTCCTCGGAGTACTTTATCATATTCTTAAGGTACGCCTCAGTTCCTCCCGGAGTCTCTGTTATAGAGTAAGCTATCTCTCTTGCAAAATAATCAATAAACGATCCTATGCTTTCCTGCCTGATTCCAGACTTATCATAGCTGTAATCCTGCATACTTCCCTGATAATCATTGTCAAAGTTTTTTTCCGTCCCACCGGTAGACACCTTCCAGCTTGAAGTGTCTACATCTTCGAAATCCTTATCTATAAATGAAGTGTCAATAGAAAAGCTATATACCGCATCTTTTCCACTACCTGTAATATCAATGTTTATCTGTCTCCAGGCAACCGGGTAAGCACACAGAGCTGCTGTCTGAATGTCATAGAGAACATTTCCATTTGCAGATACGAACTTAGCTATATCATTCGCATGCGAGTGTCCTGTAAGGACTGCAGACATACCGGCATCAGCCAGGGCAGTTGAAACCTGCTCATGGTTACCTATGATATATTCTGACATGTACGCTTGAGTAACCTTAGTATCTATAGAGCAGTGGGGCATTATTGAATGATGGCACATTCCGAGAACGAGATTTCCTTTCTCTTTAGCCGCCTGAGTCTGCTCAACAACCCACTTCAAAAGGCCATCAGAAATATATCCCGCAGTCTTCTGCGCATTTGCATATCTTGAATTAACTAGGTCTTCATAGCTGTAGATGCCTGTATCCATAACGACAAGCGTAACTCCGTCAGCTATTTCTGTAGCATAGGAAAGTCCGCCATGATTTTGTGCAATAGAAGGATCGTCACCCTGAGGATTATATACAGTTCTTGTTCCACCCTCGCAGTGATCATTTTCTCCGTATCCAAGTCCCGCAAATACTGTTTTAAAGTCTTCAGGTCCAATTCGCTGAGCCTTGGCAATCTCCTCTGGCGTCAAATCAGCAGCATAAGAATTATTGATGTCATGGTTTCCGTTAACAACATAGATGCCAACATCCTCCATGCCCTCTTTGCTCTTTAACGCATTCAGTTTATCTGCAAGAGCCTGAGCTCCCGAGTATTCACCATTACTTGTAAGATCGCCGCAGATCAAAAGACAATCCGGATCAAATTCAGTAACCTGATCCAGTGAGACATTGATGATGCTGTCTATTTCTTCAAGCATTCTCATCTCGGTCACGGCTGTTGTATCCATGTTCTGAATACCATGGCCCTGCTTCTGATCATTAGAAACATAATGGGTATCAGACAGGATTGCAATTGAAATATGCTGTGTTGCAGGCTGACCATTATCCAGCTCCTTGGAAGAACCTGCTTCTACAAACTGCTGAGGCTGAGCAGTCTCGCCACTATTAGGATCTGGCGTATCTGTTTCAGTCGTTGTAGCTTCTGGTGTCTCTGTTTCAGTGGTAGTATCAGGAGTAGCAGCCGTTCCTAGCGCCATCATCCTTGGGGCCGCACTTCTGAGCATCATAGTAGTTACAGGTGTATCGCCTTCACCTGCTTCATCGGTAGCTACATTCTCTAGGCCAGGCTGGACTTCACTTACATCCAGCTTAACTGTATCTTTTTCCACTACTTCCTGAATGTCTGTCTTCTCTTCGCTCTTCAATTCTTCAGGCGCAGTTTCGCTTGTTTCTTCAGACTCTATTTCTTCAGACTCTATTTCTTCGGACTTCTTTTCACCTGTCTCTTCGTCCTTTATTTCTTCGGACGCCTTATCGTCTGTATCTTCATCCTTTATCTCTTCAGCTTTATTCTCTTCAACAGACTTATCATCTGAACCTGCCTCTTTATTATCAGGCAGAGTATCATTTTGCTCAGCTGGAATGATATTCTCAATATTACTTACATTTTCATCCTGTTCATCGGCAGAATCATCCTGCTTTTCTTCATCATCAGATGGGCCGTTGTCCTCATCCACATCACCTATGTTATCTTCATTATTATCTTCATCCACATCATTGGCATATCCGACAACTGAAGCTCCTATGAACATTCCCCAGGACACTGCCACCGCCATAGTCATTTTTGCAGCTGTTTTTTTCTTCATAAGCAATCCCTTTCATACAAAATCAATAACACATACCCATCAAAGATGTTATCGACTTTTAGAAAGGGATTACTTATGTTTTATTAATTAAATTTTTCTTAAATACAATCAGTTTGAAATATTCATTGGCATTAGTTGCATCGGGAAAAGCTGTCAACCATTTCCTGAAGCTCAACATATCTGTCCATTTTGCGTTCTATTTCAGCATCAACTTCCTCTTTTTCCCTTGTTAAAGCAACAAGTTTTGGATAGTCCGTAGCAGCAGCTACTATCTGTGCTTCCAGGTCAGCACTCTTTTCCTCGAGCTTCTCAATTTCTGATTCAATACTATCGTACTCTTTCTGCTCGTTATAGGAGAGCTTGGTTTTCTCACGTGGCGCACGATACTGAGTTTTAGAGGCTTTTGGTTCAGCCTGAGGAACAGATTTCTCAATGGGAGAAACTTCTGTCTGCTTCTTGTGCACCAGATAATCTGAATAACCGCCCTCGCTCTGATAGAGGCTTCCATCTGCTTCAAATGCAAAAATCCTTGTGACAACACGATCCAAAAAGTATCTGTCATGGCTGACAGTAATGATTATTCCGGCAAATCCATCAAGATAATCTTCCAATATTCTAAGAGTCTGTATATCGAGGTCATTAGTAGGCTCATCCAAAATGATCACATTGGGCTGCTCCATCAGTACTCTCAAAAGGTAAAGTCTTCTCTTTTCACCGCCTGAAAGCTTGGAAATTGGAGCATATTGCATATCCGGGCTAAAAAGAAATCTCTCGCACATAACAGATGCAGAAACCAGCCCCTCTGAGGTTCTGATAAATTCTGCAGTATCTTTTATGTAATCAATTACTCTTTTGCTCTCGTCCAAAGCCTCATTTTCCTGGCCAAAATATCCAATCTTTATGGTCTGACCGATTTCTACTGTGCCACTGTCAGGCGTCACAGTTCCAACAATAGTCTTTAAAAGAGTCGACTTTCCGCATCCATTTGGTCCTATGATCCCGATTCTGTCGAGCTTATTGAAAGTATAGGAAAAATCCCTGAAAAGCGTTTTTCCTTCATAGGACTTTGCAATATTCTCCATTATTATTGTCTTATTACCCATCCTGCTTGGAAGTGAGCTAAGTTCAACCTGCCTCTCCTCCTCAGGGCGCTGTCTGTCCCGAAGTTCCTCAAAGCGCTGAATATGAGCCTTCTGCTTGGTAGAACGTGCTCTAGCGCCTCTTAACATCCATGCAAGATCTTTCCGATAAAGAGCCTGAGCTTTTCGCTCAGCAGCCTGCTCATAGTCAAGCCTCTGCTGTTTAAGCTCCAAAAAGCCTGAATAATTGGCCTCATACCTATAGGCACTTCCTTTATCTATCTCAAGGATCTGGTTTGTAACTTCATCAAGAAAATACCTGTCATGGGTGATCATAAGAAGCGCACCGCGAAAATGCTGAAGATACTCTTCAAGCCACTCTATCATATCAGAATCCAGATGGTTTGTAGGCTCATCCAGTATCAAAAGATCTGATGGCGTCATGATAGCCGCCACAAGTGCAGCTCTTTTTTTCTGCCCTCCCGACAATATAGAAGGATCACACTCCGGATCATCTATGCCAAACTTGGCAAGATTGGCCTTTATCTCACCCATTTTATCCCAATGATCTCCACCATCATAGATCGTATCAGTTATATTCTCCAAAAGAGTCTTGTTCATATCAAATACTGGATTCTGCGGGAGATACGAGATCCTAAGACCGTTACTGGCTACAATCTGCCCACTATCCGGTTCCACTTTCCCTGCCACAATCGCCAGGAGCGTCGATTTACCTGTTCCGTTAGTTCCTACCACGCCAATCTTATCAGTGTCATTTATTCCAACAGAAATACCGCTAAGAACCGGTTTTGACATATATGTTTTTGATATGTTTTCAACATTTAAAATGTTCATAAAAAAGCCTCTGTTTCTTTTACTAATTCTATAAGATACACCTCATATTACTGAATCTCAAACCTAAAGTCCATAAGAAATAAAACCTTGACTCTAAAAAAAAAAATGGCGTATAATCTGCAATTAGCGTTTATAAAAGGAGGATAATAAACAAATGGATACGATTCAGATACTTAGAGATCTTGTGATCATAATAGTAAGTGCAAAGTTCTTTGGACTTATTGCAAGAAAGCTTCACGCACCGCAGGTTGCCGGTGAGATCATCGCAGGTCTCCTTATAGGACCTACACTTTTTAACCTTGTGGAAGCCGGGGACTTCCTGTCAGGAATGGCTGAGATTGGCGTAATACTGCTTATGTTCAGCGCAGGTCTTGAAACAGACATAGACAAGCTCAAAAAATCAGGTGTAAAGGCAACAATCCTTGCATGCACAGGTGTTGGTGTTCCACTTGCCCTTGGTACTGTTTTATACATGGCATTCTACGGATTTGCCGCTCCCGGATCTACTGAGTTTACAAAAGCTCTTTTCATAGGAACTATCCTTACAGCTACTTCCGTTAGTATAACAGTCCAGGTGTTAAAAGAGCTTGGAAAGATCTCCACTGACGTGGGAACAACAATCATGAGTGCAGCAATCATCGATGATGTAATAGGAATCGTCGTACTAACAGCTGTTCTTGGTCTTAAAGACCCTAATGCAAACCTCGCTGCCGTATGTATCAAGACAGTAGCTTTCTTTGCTCTTTCTGTAGTGATTGGAATTGTGATCTTCAAGATCATGAAGAAAATGGAGCAGAGATGGCCTCATAACAGAAGAATCCCGATCCTTGGCCTTGCTCTTGCCTTTGCAATGGCCTATGTTGCTGATAAGTACTTTGGTGTAGCCGATATCACAGGCGCTTATGTTGCCGGTATCATATTGAGCTCTTTGGAAACATCAGATTACATCGACAGAAAGATGGATATCAATTCTTACATGATCTTTGGTCCTGTATTCTTCGCCAGTGTAGGACTTCAGACTAATTTAAGAACTGTAGACATGACAATTCTTGCATTTTCACTTGCCTTTGTTATAGTCGGACTTCTTGGTAAAGTTGTAGGTTGTGGAATTGTCGCTAAATGCCTCAAATATAACACTTCAGATGCATTGAAGATCGGTGTTGGCATGATGACAAGAGGTGAAGTTGCCCTTATCGTAGCACAGCGTGGTCTTAAGGCTGAGATTGTTGATAGCAGATACTTCACAGCAGTAATCCTGCTCATCATATTGAGTTCAATCCTTACACCTATCATCATGAAGGCAATCTATGCTTCAGATGAACGTGCTGCTGTGCAGAGCAAATAAGATTTAGATTTTTAATTTTTTTATCATATTTATTTCACAATTTTCCATTGAAAGGGAAAACCTAATGATGTAATATACATTCTTGTGCAATTTTTTACAAAAGGAAAAAAGGAATTACTTAAATGGAAAATCAATTATACTCTTACGAAGAAGTTTGTAGTCTTATTCAGGATAAAGGTATGATAATGACTATGATGCGCGATGAGGATCTTAATAAACTCTGCCAGTTTGGTAACCGCGGATCAATCCTGAATGTTAATACTCTTTTATTCAACCGTTACCAGATACACGCAAACGAAAAAGACTATAACTCAATCAAGAGAATGGCAGAATCAGAAGGTCTTGCCATTGTAATAAGAGAAACAGAAAAGGATGAAGTAGAGGATGTAATAACCGGCTATGAGGAAATTGAGAGCAAGGCTATCCTCTTTATCAAAAACGGAAACCGAGTTTTACAGTTAAATGAAACAGATAAATCTCTGGCTCACGAAATAGTATTCTTCACAAATGAAAATCTCGATCTTATACTTGAATGCCTTTGTGAGAATGACAGTTATAAACCCAAGCCAAAGGTAGCTGCACCTGTAGTTAAGGTTGTAAAGCCTGTAGAGCCTGAGCTTACTGACGATGAGATAAAAGACATCTTTGCCGAGGGCTGTGAAGTTACACATAACACCTACGGTCATGGATTGGTTAAATCTGTATTAAACGGAAAGATCACTGTAGAATTTGATGATTCAGTAGAGAAGATCCTTTCTGCTAAGATCTGCATAAAGAACAAGCTTCTTTCAGTAGTTTGATCTGATAAATATTTAAGCCTGTAGTGGTCTCCCACTACAGGCTTTTTGATTTCATGATAAGCGCTTATTTTATGCAGAATTCCACTCTGTTTCCACGCTCTTTTGTATCATCCCATATATATTTCTCGCCTAGTACTACGCTCCTTAGAATTGAAATTGAGATAGAATCACCATCAGTGAAAATATTCATCTCTTCTCCCGAATAATCAGCAACAAATTCTACCTCATCTTTTTCCTGTGAATACTCAATAGATAAATGGACATCCGGCTTATCCATTGTACACACTATGCACTGATGAATAGCTTCTTCATATGCACGGTGTATCTTCTTGGTAAGTGCAACAGATATTTGATTCTTCTGAGCATAATCTTCGATCAGCCTGTGCGTTACAAGATAATCATAATCTTTTCTGCTTATATCTATTTCCAGCACTTTCAGGCGCCTTACAAAGCGGCGGGTTTTCTCCCTTTTAGGATTATCGAATACCTCTTCCGGTGTTCCTTCCTCATAAATTTCGCCCTCATCCATATAAAAGACCCTGTTGCTGATGGACTTAGCAAAAGACATTTCGTGAGTGACGATCATCATGGTTTTTCCGCTTTCAGCCAGCTCTTTTATTACTGCCTTAACCTCGCCAACCATAGTGGGATCAAGGGCACTTGTAGGTTCATCCAGTAGTATCACATCCGGGTTCATTGCAAGTGTCCTTGCTATGGCAACTCTCTGCTTTTGACCACCGGATAATTCGTCAGGCCAGGACAATGCCTTATCTGACAGACCTACTTCACGAAGACGATCCATGGCATTATCGTAGGCTTCCTGCGCCGGTTTACCCAAAAGATCCATGGTAGGCGCCATAACATTTTCAACTACAGTCATATGCCCAAACAGATTAAAGGACTGAAACACCATTCCCATCTTTTTATGTACTTCTTCAATCCTGCAGCCTGGACCTGTGATCTCCGTTTCATCAAGCCACACTTTTCCGGAAGTTGGCTTCTCAAGCAGATTTATGCATCGTATAAATGTACTCTTGCCTGTTCCCGAAGGTCCTATAACAGCTATGACATCTCCATCATTTATTGTGGCATTGACATTCTTAAGGGGAACCACGTTTGGGTATTCTTTTCTAAGATTCTCAATCCTTATCATTTAGTTTTACCCCCTTCAAATAGCCTGACTGTCCCTTCTTCTTGAAATCAATATTTATTTCCATCTTATCCATCACAGCTCCGAGCAAGGCCTCAAGTCCGAAATATATGATCGCAATAGCTATCAACGGGAAAAAGGCATCGTAAGTGCGGCTCCTTATGATATCTCCTATCTTTGTCAGATCTTGAACCGCTATGTATCCTACTATCGCAGTAGCTTTAATAAGCCCTACTATTTCGCCTTTGTATGCGCCAATAACGTGGGGAAGGGCCTGAGGTAAAATGATCTTGAAAAAGATCTTATGATCTGAATAGCCCAGAGAATACGCTGCCTCATATTGTCCATTATCAACTGCACCAACACCTATCCTTAAAAGCCCTATTACAGCAGCAGCGAAAATAAGCGTAAAGCCAATGACTGAGACAATAATTCCATTAATATTCAGACCAGCAAAAATAATGTAGTACAGTATCATCAAAAGAACTACAACCGGCATTCCCTGGATCAATCTCATAGCTCCATTTGTGATGCTATTCGCGACCTTGTTCCCTTTTCTGCAGAGGAGATAAACAAAAAAGCCACTTACTGTTCCTAAAATAACCGATGAAACCGTGATTATAATAGTTGTAATTACACCCCTCACAAAAAGAGTCCATCTGTTTTCTCGTATAAATGTCTTTTCAAAGCTTGTCACAACTCTTTTAAAAAAGGCTCCCATTGAAGAGTCACTTACTCCACTTCTCACGATAATTCCTGCTTTTTCAGTATAAAGATCCTGCGAAAAAGGCAGTGCCTGAGCACGTTCCGGAGTTACATTAAGGTTTGCCATTATGCAGTCCACATCACCGGATGCTGCCGCGTTTATTATGGCACCATAGTCATAGACTTTAAATTCAAGATCTGCTTCCAGATATTGAGCAAATCTATAGGCCAGCTCTATGTCATATCCGCATAGTTCATCGCCCTGATAGAAAGTATAAGGAGTGGCTATTCCTGAAGTGCCCACTATCAGCTTCATTTTGGGATTTTTTATCTCAGGGAAATCAGGCATCTCATAGTCATTCTGCATAACCCATCGGTCATACATATCATCAAGAGTTCCATCCGCACGAATCACGTCAATAAATGTATCAATCTTTTCTTTTAGCCCGTCGATTTTTGTGGCAGGCGATAAACCTACAGCAATATGGACCTCTTCATCCATTGTCTCATCAAGAAGCTTTACTCCTTCGACCCCTGTAGCAAGAGCGATTTGTAGCTGCCTATAGTCATAAACAACGGCATCTATCTTTCCCTGCGCAAGCGCCGGTAAAGCTTCATTTAATTCGATATATACCAGCTCTGCATTCGGAAACTCCTTCTCAACAAGCAGCATTGATGAAGATCCTACGCCAACTCCTATTTTTACCCCCGGGCTCTTGAGCTGATCCTTTGATGTAATAAGACCGGTATCATACGCATAAACGATATGCATAGGCATTAGCACTAATGTAAACATCAATAATATATAACTAAGGATTTTTCTCAAAATAATCCTCCTGCCGACCCAAAATTGATCTTTTCCACGTTTGTTTATGTGCTGTTTTATGTATATTTATTTACATTTTACTACTCCTGTTTTGCTTAGTCTCTATGAATAACTACTATTTAATAATAACTTTATACATATGAATAACCTGTTGATTTTATCACTATGCTGTGGTAACGTATTAAAAACAGCAAAAAAAGGAGAACGTATGGAAACACAGATAGTTATTGGTATTGTGATTGTTTTGTATCTTGCCATGATGATTCTTATTGGTGTTGTCTTTTCAAAAGGAAATGACGATGCCGGTGATTTTTATCTTGGCGGTAGAAAGTTGGGCCCTTTAGTTGCGGCCATGAGCGCAGAAGCCTCTGACATGAGCAGTTGGCTGCTTCTTGGTATACCGGGCCTTGCATACCTTTCAGGTATGGCAGACGCAACATGGACCATTATTGGTCTCGCGATAGGAACTTATCTCAATTGGCTTTTTGTAGCAGCCAAACTCAGAAAAACCACCGAAAAGCTTGGTGCTATAACTATTCCCGAGTACTTTTCTGCAAGATTCAAGGATAAAAATAAGACTATAACGCTTATATCAGCCATCATAATCGTTATCTTCTTTATCCCCTATGTAGCTTCCGGATTTGCTGCCTGCGGCAAGCTTTTTAATACTCTATTTGGTATTGATTACGCCTTTGCCATGATCGTCAGCGCTATTATCATAGCTCTTTACTGCTCACTCGGTGGATTTAAAGCCGTATGCATGACGGACCTTGTTCAGAGCATAGCTATGACACTGTCCCTTATCATAGTCATTTTCTTTGGAATAAATCAGGCGGGTGGCCTTGGCGCTGTCATTGATAATGCTAAATCTCTTCCTGGATATTTTAGTATTTCTAATGTCTATGACCCTGTTGCCAAGGCGGCAACACCTTATAGCGCCCTTACAGCCTGTTCCATGCTTGCCTGGGGACTTGGTTATTTCGGAATGCCACATATCCTTGTAAGATTCATGGCAATAGAGGATGAGAAAAAAATAGCTCTTTCAAGAAGGGTTGCAAGTGTTTGGGTTGTAATAGCCATGTTTATTGCCCTTGCTATCGGCGTTATAGGTCTTGCAATGAGCACAAACGGCAAAATACCTGTACTTGAAGGAAGTGGAAATGCTGAAAGAGTAATAATCCACATCACTAATCTGATGAGCACCTTTGGCATATTCCCTGCAATAATTGGAGGTATTATCCTTTCTGGTATCCTCGCAGCGACCATGTCTACTGCTGATTCTCAGCTTCTTGCCTCTGCTTCAGCTATTTCATCAGACCTTATACAGGCCTTTGGTAAAAAGAAACTTGATGATGAAACGCAGGTTAAAGTAGCTAAAATAACCGTTGTATTAATATCTATTATTGCTATCATCATAGCAAGAGACCCTGATTCATCAGTATTTCAGATTGTTTCATTTGCCTGGGCCGGCTTTGGAGCAGCATTTGGACCGGTTGTTCTTCTCTCACTTTTCTGGAAACGTTCAACCCTTCAGGGCGCACTTTCAGGAATGATTGCTGGTGGAGCATTTGTTTTCATCTGGAAATTTGGCATTGCCAAGCTCGGAGGAGGCTTTGCAATCTATGAGCTTCTTCCTGCATTCCTTATTGCTCTTGTTGTCAATGTTATAGTAAGTCTTTGCACTAAGGCTCCTGATATTGATATTTGATTCTTTCGAACATAAGAAACATGCGCACCTACTCAAAAAGACCACTTCGATAACGAAGTGGTCTTTTTATATGTGTTATATAACTTATATGCTATTTACTAGTTATCAGATAGCTGCAAAGCCCTTTTCAAGGTCAGCTATAATGTCATCTATGTGCTCAGTTCCAATTGAAAGTCTGATTGTGCTCTGGCTTATGCCCTGATCCTTAAGCTCTTCATCTGACAGCTGAGAGTGTGTAGTGGTTGCAGGATGAATAACAAGGCTCTTTACATCCGCTACATTTGCAAGAAGTGAGAAAATCTCAAGATTGTCGATGAACTTCCATGCTGCTTCTTTTCCGCCTTTTATCTCAAATGTGAAGATTGAAGCTCCTCCATTAGGGAAGTACTTCTCATAAAGTGCATGATCAGGGTGATCTGCAAGTGATGGATGGTTAACCTTCTCTACCTTTGGATGATTTTTAAGGAATTCAACTACCTTCTTTGTATTCTCAGCGTGTCTGTCAAGACGAAGAGACAGTGTCTCAACACCCTGAAGAAGTAAAAATGCATTGAATGGAGATATTGTAGCTCCTGTATCTCTAAGAAGTATTGCTCTGATAAAGGTAACAAATGCAGCCGGTCCTACAGCGTCATAGAAAGATACACCATGGTAGCTTGGGTTAGGATCTGCAATATTAGGGTATTTTCCACTTGCCTTCCAGTTAAATTTGCCGGATTCTACAATAATTCCGCCAAGAGTTGTTCCATGTCCGCCGATAAACTTTGTAGCTGAATGTACAACAATGTCTGCGCCATGTTCAATTGGTCTGATAAGATATGGTGTTCCGAAAGTATTGTCGATAACAAGTGGAAGACCATGTTTATGTGCTATTTCCGCAATCGCATCAATGTCCGGAATATCACTGTTAGGATTGCCAAGAGTCTCCAGATATATTGCTCTTGTATTATCCTGAATTGCACCCTCAACTTCGCTTAAGTTATGAGCATCAACGAATGTTGTTGTCACTCCGTACTGCGGAAGTGTATGAGCAAGAAGGTTATAGCTTCCGCCGTAAATTGTCTTCTGTGCTACAATATGTCCGCCATTAGCAGCAAGAGCCTGAATTGTATATGTTATTGCAGCAGCGCCTGATGCTACTGCCAGTGCTGCGCTTCCACCTTCAAGTGCTGCAATTCTCTTTTCCAAAACATCCTGAGTGGAATTTGTAAGTCTTCCATAAATATTTCCTGCGTCAGCAAGTCCAAATCTGTCTGCTGCATGCTGGCTGTTTCTGAACACATAGGATGTTGTTTGATAAATAGGAACGGCTCTCGCATCTGTAGCCGGATCCGGCTGTTCCTGTCCAACGTGTAACTGTAATGTTTCAAATCTGTAATCACTCATATTTTTAACTCCTCCGTTCCTTGTAATTACAGAAATCATACTCCCAAACCCCGGCTTTGACTAATACATTAAGCTTATTGGACGCGATAACCGGAAGCTATACCACTTTAAAGCGCTACAACTTTATAGCCCTATTGTAAATTTTATAATAATTTAATTTATACATCAGAAAAACTAAATGATTGTGTAGTAGTATAAATAAGAATAGTTGCAAGAGGTTTCAGCACTAACGGGGAGGTGCTAATATGGCGATGGAAAAATCTGAGCTTAATGTAAAAGGAAAATGTAAAACAATAGACACAGTTAGCTTTAATGGCAAATATATTGACATAAATATAATAAAAATGCGTATCATATCAGCGATTGCCATAATTGGCGGTCTCGCTTTTGCTGGTGTCGTTATATTTCTGTGAGTTTTTATTTCCCTAAAAAGTTAAGGCTGAGCGATAGCTCAGCCTTTTTCTTTGAAAACATCTGTTATTGAAACATCTTTAAAATCTGCACAGGGAGTGCATATTGTAACTTGATAATCCGAAATTTCTTTTCTGATAAGGTAAAGATCTTTTGAATAATGCAGGTCATTTTCTGATCTTATATCCAGCTTTATGTTCAAAGGCTCCATTGAAAGCCCTTTACCATAGTATTTCATAATACTCTCTTTCGCAGTCCAAAGACCTGTATAGAGCATGTCAAGATCGCCGCCAATGTGCTCTGCCTGCCATATCTCACTTTCTGAAAAAACTCTTTTAATAAGCCCCGGTTGAAAATGGCTCTTTTCCTGAATATCTATCCCTACCTCTTTGTCAGAGACAGCAATTATAGCCATTTCTCCTGAATGAGAAAGGTTAAAAAACACATCCTCTCGCCCCTTTATATAAGGCTTTCCGGCACCTTTTTCAACGATCTCATAGGAATAGATTCCTTCATTTTCCAGAGCCTTTTTCAGAAGTATTCCTGCAGCCAGCGATAAAAGTTTATTTTTCTGAGGTTTAAAAGCATCAATCTTCTTCTTTCTCTCAGGTGGCATCTGGTCATACCAGTACTCATAGGAACCACTATCTATAATGCTATTTATATCTGCTGCATAAATCCTGTTCAAGTCTTACCTTTCTCCCTTATTGCTCCACTTTCATAGGCTTTTAGCAGATCCTTAAGGTCTGCAATCTGATTTAGAAGGCTCTTTCCTACGTCAGTGTCCCTGACCAGGATTCTCTTCTTTGTCTTTTCCGTTATCTGTATCTCAGGTGTGTTCTCCTGCCCCTTCACAAAGGCTTTATGCTTGGCAAGTGCCAGATGATGAGAGTTAAAGATCAGTGTATATCCGGCAATTCCGGTCTGTTCATGATAGGCTTTTGAGATTCCGCCATCGATTATATACAGCTTTCCTCCTGCCTTGACAGGGCTCTCGCCCTTTTTGGTCTTGACCGGAACATGACCATTTATGATATGCGCCCATTCTGGGTCAAGTTTGAATTCTCTTAGTATTTTATCAGCATATTCCTCTTTTGCCGAGAAGGTATAATAAGGATTGTGCTTTTCTGCACATAATTCCTTCTCATTTCTCAAAAACAGACGTTCAAATGTTGATATTTTATCCTTTCCGAATAAGGGTGAATTGGGCCCGCACCACAAATACCACATAAGATCAACTGCATCCTGTTTTTTCTCAATATCATCCCTTGGATCGAGGAAATACGCATCATGAATCTTTACATTCAGGTAATCCATGAGCTCTTTTCCGCAAAAACTTCCATCTCTGGTCTTCATGCAGGTAAAATTGCCATTATCATCCATAGGAATGCATCCATGGAATAGCAAGTTATTATTGATCGACCTGTACATGGCCCCATGAGAATACAGGAATTTGACATGCTTTGTAAGAAGCTGGGAGTGGATAAAACTAAGGCGAAGAGTTCTTACAAGCTCTTCCTCACCTTCTGATAACGCATATGGATCCTTTGGGTCTATTGTAGGGAAATTCGTGTCATTTAGCTTATATTTTTTATTTCCTATCTTAACAGTACCGGTACTATAATCTATCTTGTCCAAAAGAAGTCTCTTTTCAAGGCCATATTCCGGATGCTTTTTAATAAGTTGTCCCTCAAGTTTTAACTGGATTATACTTATGGCCTTGTACATCTTAGCCGCAAGTGTCGGATTTACTGAATCATATTTGCTCTCATCAAGGATATGCATTTTAAAGCAGCTACAAGGATCATTTCTATATATTTCTGCCGCAAACATCGAAAGGGGCCTTAAATTGATCCCATAGCCATCTTCCAGCGCATCAAATGAATTGTAGCTTATACCGATCCTGAGCACATTGGCTATGCACGCAGTATTGCCACAAGCCGCTCCCATCCAGTCAATATCATGATTTCCCCACTGAATATCCACATCATGGAAATTCATGATTTCTTCCATAACAAGGTCTGGTCTTGCACCTCTGTCAAAAATGTCCCCTATTATGTGAAGTGAATCTATAGTCAGATTCTGTATAAGTTCGCAGAGAGAAATTATGAACTCATCCGCAAAGTCGATCTCTATTATTCCGCTTATTATCTCGTTATAGTAGAGCTTTTTGTTAGAATCGTTCATATCAAGATGCAAAAGTTCATCTATGGCATACGCATAATCTGAAGGCATCTTTTTTCTGACTTTGGATCTTGTATATTTTGAACTTACAACACGGCAGATTGAAATAAGCCTGTTAATAGTTATCTTCTGATGCTCATGTAACTCTTTGGTACTGATTGATTCGTCTCTTCTGATCTTACCTATTACTTCACGCGGATAATATATGAGGTTTGCCAGCTCAAGCTGTTCTGCCTCAGACATCATGTTACCAAATGTTTCTTCAATCTTGGCCCTGATAATACCCGATGAACTCCTCAAAAGGTGTGAAAAAGCCTCATATTCCCCGTGAATATCGGAAAAGAAATATTCAGTTCCCTTGGGCAAAGCACAAATAGCCCGCAGGTTGATTATCTCTGCAGCTGCTTTCCTTGAGCTTGGAAACTCCTTACTCAAAAGTCTTAAATATTCAATATCTCTCATACTCTCTCCTAAAATTCCCCTATTACATAGAAAAGCCGCATATTTCTATGCGGCTTAAATAAATATCTTTATTCGATTGTTAAAATATCAACAAATCCTGTTACTTCAAAGATTTCTTTAATTTCTTCATTGGCGTTCTTCACGACCATCTCACCCTGCTTATTCATTACTTTCTGAGCAGATAAGAGAACTCTCAGTCCCGCAGATGATATATACTCAAGATTAGCCAGATCAAAGTCAAGCTTTGTAATGCCGTCAAGAGCGGTCTTAAGCTCATCATCGAGCTGAGGTGCTGTTGTCGTATCAAGTCTTCCATCCAGAGCAACAGTAAGTTGTGATCCATTAGCTATTTTGTTAATTGTCATATTAGGCTCCTCTCATAAAAATCATTTATTGTTAAGGGCACAAACAACAGTCATATCTACTCTGTCCCCTTTAACTCCTACAATAACATCCTTCGCAACGCTGGCAACAATGGACTTTTCAAGCTCATCCCATGCCTCTTTTGCGCTTTCACTGGTATCAATACTGTCAGAAAGAGCATTTCTATACTCATACAGCGACCATGATATTCCAGAATCTGCCAAACCTTCTGTGCTTCCGTACATACCCATTGTACCATAGGATATATACCCGCCGCCATACTCCTGCTGTAATTTCATAACATTATTATAACCAAGAATACCGTTTTCAATGACATCTCTGACTTTGCCCATGAAGCCCTTAACTGCTACATTACCTTCAGAGGACATATCAAGAAGCGTACTCTTTTTCTCGGAATCCATAAGTGTTTTAGCTGTAAGCTTCAAACAAGTCTCATTCTTATACTTCTCGAACCATACAACTGCACTATAATCTCCGGTCATCTCTTTTAGCATTCCGATTGTTTCTTCAAATATCAGTTTAAGATGCATTGCATCTTTATTGCCAAGTCCAAGTACATCTATAGCCTTGTCAGCCCTTTCGCTGGCATTAGAACCCTGAATATAGTCGCTGTCAACAATAATTGGATCGGTGACTATCTGTGGAACACTGGAACCTACTGTGCTTAATGCTTCTGAGAAGTCCTTAATGACCCACATCTTGATCTTGTTTTTATCTATAGAAACAATGATGTCATCTGCAAGATTCGCAACAAGCGATCTCTCCAGGTCATCCCATGCTTCCTGAGAATACTTATCTTCACGTCTCTTTTTCAGAATGCTGTTTCTATAGTCTCTTAATGTCCATGTTCTTTCTGCAGGTGCTTCAAACAAAAACGCCTTCACAAGCTGACCAAAAAATCCTGCCTGCGCACTATTCTCGCCTGTTGTAGCCACCGAGATAAGTTCTTTTTGCTTGTTCGAATCTATATTGTTATCTGCTGAAAGATAGATGTTTGTAAGCTTTGAACCACCCTCAAACCACATCTCTACTGTGGTCTCGTCCATGATAGACTTCGCAAGTCTTAACACTTCCTCTGTAAGAAGCCTAAGCCTCAAAGCATTTTTACCTTCAAGCTTAACATCAAAGATATAATCATCCAAAAGCTGATAGGCTCTATCAATATCTTTGTCAATGTTACTGATTCTAACGTGCTCTGATTGCATATTCTCGTCCCCCTTCAGCAAATAGTCTGTTTACAACTATTATATACAAAAAAACATAAAAATAATATGCAAAAAATAGAAAATTACGCTAAAATATCCTGCAGTTTACCTAAAGCTTCTCTATGTCTTAGTTTTGTTATACCGTAAGAAAGATTCATTTTCTGGGAAACTTCCTGCAAAGTAAGCCCTTTATAGTACCTGAGCACTATAATGTCTCTCTGCTCTTCAGTGAGCTTTAAAAGGGCTGTTGCCAACTCACTTAAAGATTCCTGTGTAAGTACCTCTTCCTCGATACTGCTCTTTGTGTCTGACAGATCCTCCGGGATTTCAGAGTGAATATGATTAGTCCTGTAAAAGTCAATCACCGTATTGCTGGTAATAGAATAAATCCAAGTAGAGATTCTCGCCTTGGATTCATCAAAAGTATCAAGTTTGTCGTAGACCTTTACGAATACATCTGCGCATAAGTCCTCTGCATCTTCCGGTGAATTCACGTGATTCCTTATGTACGCAAATACTTTATCCTTGTAGTCAGTGTAAATCTGTTCCTTCGAAGGAATGCCCCCCATGTTGCCGTTTCTCCTTTATTTATGTTTCATCTTCCTCTAGGCTTCTTTTGATATATAGATCCCCAGCAGCTGCTACGAATTCCAGATCATCATCAGATAATGCCTGTTTATTCAATGAATATTTTTCTTCAACCCCGCGAATCACTTTTTCAAGATCAGGATTAGATGCAAACTTCTGATAATCGAAAAGTCGTGATAATTTATTTTCCATGGTATTACCTCCATTTCGGAATCATATTTGGTTTCACTTATATATACGAACCAAAATGAATTCCGGCAATTTTATTTTTGAGCATAATCTTCAGGATACGGCTCGATTCCAAGTACATACCGGACCTGTTTTTCCAATTGCTCATCAGACATTCCTGCAGAAAATGCATCTATGTCTTCCAAAAGACCGATATCTGCATATTTCTTTTCATCTGTGCTGCTTAGCACCAGGAAAATCTCCCCATTATCCTCAAAGTCGGCACTGTCGACTCTGTAATAATTATCCTTATATTGATAAATCTTTCTTTGATGGAACTTCTCCATGTTTTTTTCATTAATATTTAATGGAACGGCCCCATATTTCTCAAAAATAGACTCTAAATAATTAAGTTTTGCTTCGATCTCGTCTTTTGCATACATAGGCATCCAGCTCCTAGGAGTTCTCTTCAAGTTTACGAACACGCTCTGCTTCGTCTAAAACTTTCTCAACCCACATGTCATCCGGTTCCAATACCCTGAAAACCCTAAATCCGTAAATCTTAGAATTTTCCATGATCACATCTTCATCATCGATATGAAGTGATATCCTGTAGTGATTAGGCAATTTCTGTGGCAAAAGAGTTGTTCTGTTTCCCTGGACCTCAGCCTTATGCCTGTACCCATTCACTATCTGTGAAAATCTGATATTGTAGTACCTAAAAAGCGTTCTGATATACACTTCTGACCTAAATGATGAAGTATAAACCCATACCTCAAATCCCCTGTCCTGGAGCTCATGGATAAGTCTGACAGTACCCTTTCTAAGCCTCTCAGGAAACATTTTGTTTAATGGGAATCGAAGTTCCGGTTCTACCTCATAATTGTCTGGTGAAACGAATAATACATCATCCAAATCAAACGAGATTTTCATCTGCTATCCTCAATTTTAACACTAATATACGAACTATCGCAAATCTATAATTGCTGCCTTTCAACAAGTTCCGCAAAATATCCCTTTTTTGCCACCAGCTCATCATATGTTCCATCTTCAACTATCTTCCCACCATCCAGAACAACTATCCTGTCACAGTTTTTTATAGTTGAAAGCCTGTGTGCAACTACGATCCTGGTGCACTTTAAGTTATAGAGCGCATCAGAGACTTTTTTCTGAGTGATATTATCAAGAGCGCTTGTAGCCTCATCCAGCAAAAGAACTTTTGGCTTTGGAGCAATAGCTCTGGCTATCATAATGCGCTGCTTCTGACCTCCGGATATTCCGCCCTGTCCTTCTGATATGATCGTGCTCATTCCCATGGGCATCTTTTTAATATCATCTGCTATTCCTGCAATCTCAGCAGCCTCCCATGCTTCATCCAGGGACAACGTCGGCGCAGAGATCACAATATTTGAATAAATATCTCCCTCAAAAAGAGAGCCTGTCTGAGTAACACTACCTATTTTTCTCCTGAGGGCGCCAAGATCAAGCCTCCCCAGATCTCTTCCGTCATAGTAGATAGCGCCTTTATCCGGTTTTTCAAATCCCAACAGCAGTCTTATGATCGTGCTTTTTCCGCAACCTGTTTTTCCGACGATAGCAACATATTCGCCGGGTTTTATCTTTAGATTAAGACCACTTAATACATAAGGAGTACTCTCGCTATACCTGAAAGATACATTGCTGATCTCTACCCCGCCCATAAGCCTGTCAACAGCAAGCTTATCCTCAGAGCTTTCAGTCTCTGCACTTAATATAGGCTCCGCAAGGCTCAGAACAGGATTTATCTGCGCTGTAGATATCGCCACTGACTCAAATCCGTTAAATACGCCCTGAAAATATCCGAAAGCAACGCCAAATGCGATGTAATCGCCCGGTGCAACACCACCATTAACTGCCGTATAATACAAAACAATAGTGCCAATAATAGTAATGGCTTTATTTATAGTTCCACTAAAAATAATGGCAGCCGGCGGGCTATAGCTTAACCTTGCACTCTCATTGTAATTGTTCGCCCACTTTGCAAAAGCTCTTTTCTCTGCTCCTGCAAGCTTTATCTTCTGAATTCCATTGATAAGCGCATAACTAAGGCCATCTTCATCCGCATCATACTCCATGATCTTCTTATTGATTCCTGTTCTCACCAGTATTGTCGCTATAGAAACGATCATGCTGATAAACAATATAGCTATCGACGGAATTACCAGGCACTTTGCAAAATTACCGATCTGAAGCAGATACAGAAGCGATACCACAACAGTTACAGGTAGCGTGAAAAAGTTTTCTACAAGCAGACTGCATATAGTCCCTACTGCGTCTATCCTCGATGCCAGCTCGCCGGAAGTATAATCTTTAAAAAATCTAGCCGGCAAGTTCAAAACTCTGCTCATTACCGCCGACTCAACGCTGACAGAGTTTTTTATCTCAATTCGCTCCTGCACCAGCTCTGAAGAAGCCTCAAAGAGCTGGTTTGCAATAACTACCGTAAAGAAATAAACAGCCGTACCAATGAGCATGCTCATATTGCGGTTTTTCATAACGTATCCCGTTATAAAGCCTGTGAGCTGCGTGGTCATAAGAGATCCAATCGTAAACAAAAGTGCAAGGGATGCAAATAAAATCAGGTCGCCCATATCCATGCAATCTTTCATGTAAACCAAAAGATCTTTCACAGTGAGTTTTTTCCTGGGAAGCGGCCTGTAAAAGCAATAAGCTTCCTCAATAAAACTCTTGTAATTTGAGGCCTTTACCGTCACTTTTTTCTTCAGGTCATAGTCGTAATACCTATATCCGCCCCCTCTCTTAGGCAAAAGAGCTACCGGCTTATCCTGGCTTCCAACATATGCCAGCATTGGTCCATAAGCATCCTTATACCACCTGCCTTCGAGAGTTATCCTTCTGTACATTATTCCATAGGCTTTTACAGCATCTTTTAGGTCTGAAGTCACCTCTTTTGGCTTAAATCCAAAATACTCAATGATCTCCTCTACAGCTTTTTGGGCAATATGACGCCTGTCCATCATAAACGACTCGTACTTGCCGCTAATGGAAGACATCATGTTGTAGATGGAATCTTCAAAAATATCCTGATCACTTTTTATTCTTTGCCTTATCTGTTCGTCAAACCAGCCCACGTTCGCCCCTCATCATTCATTGACAACAAGCTCGGTATAATAACCGTTATTTGCCATCAGTTCATCGTGTTTTCCACGTTCTACCACTTCTCCATCCTTAAGAACAAGGATTTCGTCGCAATCACGTATTGTTGATAACCTGTGCGCTATTACAATACATGTAATTCCCCTGTCTTTGACCGCCTTGATGAGTTCAAATTCAGTCTTTGCATCAAGCGCACTTGTTGCCTCATCCAAAATAATTATCGAAGGATCCTGCGCCAGAACCCTTGCTATTTCAAGTCTCTGCCTCTGGCCACCAGAGAAATTGCTGCCATTTTCATCCAAAAGACTCTTATACGCGCCTACTCTGTCCATGATGTCATCGTGGATCTGGGCATCTCTTGCCGCCAGGATCATCTCAAAATCTTCAATGGAGTCATCCCACATCTTTATATTATCTTCAATAGTTCCTGCAAAAAGAACTATATCCTGATCCACAACAGCCACTGATCCCGCGAATTCATTGCGGTTGATCTCAGACATTTTTTTACCATCAAATGTGATCTCTCCGCTCCAGGGCTTATAAAGTCCGGAAATTAGCTTTGAGAGCGTGCTCTTTCCACATCCCGAACCACCAACTATGGCAATCTTGCTGCCCTGTTTTAAGCTAAAGGAAACCCCCTTTATCACAGGATCTGACATTCTCGAATAGCCAAATACAAGATCCTTTACTTCAACATTTCCCGAAAGCTTGGAGTATGTTTCCGGTTCATCGTCGTCCTTAAAAGTCGCTTCCACCGGATAATTCATAACATCTTCAACCCTCTCCATCTGAGATCGCATCTCCTGTATCGTCTGACCTGCTCCTATAAGCTGCATTGCAGGTGACGTAAATGACTGAAGATACATCTGAAAACTCGTAACCATACCAAGAGTGAACTTCCCTCGCATTACAAGCCCAACACCAATAAAAAGAACTAAGCTGTTAGCTACTATATTCAAAACCTCAGGTATTCTGCCAATCCAGACATTAATATGCGAAAACTCTATATTTTCCTCATTAACCTTCGCGTGCATTCCTGCCCATTTCTCATAAAATCCATCCTCTGCACCACTTGATTTTATTGTCTCTATCATTGAAATTCCTGAAAGAGTGGTCGCTGCGAGCTTTCCTGCATCTCTCATGTTCAGTCTTGTTATATTGACTCTTTTCTTGGAAATCAGTCTGCCTAAAAACGCATTAATACATAGAGTTATTATTCCTATAAGCGTCAAAGCCGGACTGTACCTTAGCATTACTATAAGGTAAAAGATCATCATACCAATGTTAATGACTATAGGAGTTAAGGTGGAAACTACTGTATTGGCTATAGAAGCATTTGTTCTTTTTCTCTGAAGAATATCTCCTGAAAGTCTGTTGTTAAAAAAATCTATCGGCAGATGCAAAACTTTCCACATGTATGTGCTATTGCCAATGATAGACATTTTTCCATTTATTTTTAAAGAATACAGGTCTGTGATCGCATTGACCACTATCTCCAAGAAACAAACAACAGAAAACAGGATAATAAATGGGGTCAGCAGTTCAATATTTTCTCCTGTAAGGAGTCTGTCCATAAAAAATCTCTGGAATCCGGGGCTTATGATGTTAAATGCATATGCAATAACAGTAGACAGCACAACAAAAGCAACTGCTACCCCCGCCCCATCTAATCTCCTCGTGGCAAATTCAACAGTGCTCTTTCTCTTTCCGCTCTTTTCAAAATTACTTCCCGGCTTTATAAAAAGACATATCCCGGTAAAAGCCTCATCAAATTCACTCATGGGAACAACAATGGTTCCTCTTGCAGGGTCATTTAAATAAGCTTTTCCATTCTTAAAACCATTTAAAACAACAAAATGATTGAAATTCCAATGTATTATGCAAGGAAATTCCCCATCTTCAGCCAAATCCTCCGGCTCATACTTATAGCCGTTGGCTTCAAAGCCATACGCTCTGGCAGCTTTAAGGATATTTTTGGCGTTTGATCCATCTCTCGAAACACCGCAGTCTACCCTTACCTGCTCAAGAGGTACCCACTTGTCGTAATAGGCCATTATCATATCAAGGCATGCAGCTCCACATTCAAGAGCTTCCATCTGCATAACGATCGGAACTTTTACCTTGCCTTTTGTTATAGGTTTTTTTATAGTTGATCTATTCATTACGCCCCTCATCCCCGTATTAATTAAATAGTAAGCTGATCAACTGAGTTTCTTTATAAGAAGCTTTGACATCATATGAGCCATCAGGAATGTCCACATTTCCTATTGCGATGATATTCCCATATTCATCCTGCTTGATATAGCCTATAGGCACCAAAAAATCTCCAATTTCAAGATCCATATCTATAGTCAGGTTGCGTGCGGCAGCGCTGTTCTCGAAAGTTGCGGTGACAGCACCTTCATATACCTCAGCCTTTCCATAGACATAGCTCTGTATAGAGGAAAAATAGCTCCACCCTATAAGGCCAAACAATGTTATCATTACAGCCAACAGGACAATCCATCCCTCAGCTCTTGCCACGTGTATATACGTAGTCAGATCATCCGGCGATGAGATTTTTTCTATACTTTTCTTTCTAAAAATGTCCTCTTTCATAGTTTCCCTCACATAAGAATATCCGTTATAGCCTCTTATATACTATTTTATCATAAAAAAATAGACTTTTGAGCAATCAAAAGCCTTAAAAGGGAGGAAGGGCTGCTTATTATTATAAGCAACCCTTCTGTTGTGTTATGAAAAGTATATATGTGGGGTTCAAGAGTGTTGTCTCTCTTGATGTTTATTATGTTATACTTCGAACCTAAAATGAAACTAAAAATAATGTGTCTAAAAAGTGAATATTAAAGATATTTCTCGTAATAGCCATCCTTCTTTATATATCCCATTTTTAAAAGATACGCCTTATGGTTTTCGTCAGATCCTCTGTAAATCAGAGATTTTATCCCTTCTCCGGGAAGTTTGTCCAAGAGATATTTACCAATAGAAAAATCCCTGTATTCAGGTATTGAATAGTCCAGGTCTATATCAACTACGCCATCTTTTTCTTTTCCAAAGAATAAAGATACCGGTTTTCCGTTGTGACAGACTACATAACCCAGATTAGACTCCGAAAAATCCAATAAAGTCTCAGGAAAACAATCCATTATGTCAGCTGAATAGAACCTTAACAAATAGCTGACAAGAGCATCCTTGGTGTTAACTCTCACTATACTGTAATCCACTTTCGTATTACTCATTTTTACAAGATAGTAAATATTTATCAAAACAAGGCATACGTTCATGATAGCTGTTGGATATGAATGAATTATGAAAGCATAAGCCGTAAAGATAACGCTTCCAATCGTATTGACTACCCTTAGTTTAACAACAGATGCCATCAGAAAAGAAACCAGTACCAAAGCTGATCCCAAATAACCTATAGCCTCTATGATTGTCTTTGTATCCATTTTTACCTCTTTCTATTTATAACAAATTAACAATGGGAACATATCATATCAAAAAAACATTTATAGTTCAAATATATACTTTTTACACAATTACATTGTATAATTATTTAAAATTATTTAGGAGGATTGTTATGTTTACAGACTCATTTTGGTCACTACTTCCGCCAATCATAGCCATTGCACTTGCGTTGATCACCAAGGAAGTTTATTCATCATTATTCATTGGTATTCTAGTTGGGGGACTACTTTATTCCGGATTTAGTTTCACAGGAACAATAGAGCATGTTTTCGTCGATGGGATGATTGGTCAGCTCTCGGACCCATGGAACATTGGAATTCTTATATTCCTCGTAATTCTAGGCAGCATCGTAATGCTTATTAATCGTGCCGGTGGTTCAGCAGCCTTTGGAAAATGGGCTTCCGAGCATGTAAAAACAAAGATAGGCGCTCAGATTGCCACTGTACTTCTCGGAATGATCATTTTTATCGACGACTATTTTAACTGCCTTACAGTTGGCTCAGTTATGCGTCCGGTTACTGATAAACACAAGATTTCCAGGGAAAAACTAGCATATCTTATTGATGCTACTGCAGCTCCAATTTGTATCATCGCCCCTATCTCATCATGGGCAGCTGCTGTAACCGGTTTCGTTGATGGTGCAAACGGACTTACCTTATTTGTAAGAGCTATTCCTTACAACTTCTATGCTTTTTTGACCATTGCCATGATGTTTGGTCTCACATTTATGAATTTCGACTATGGCGCTATGAAAGTTGCTGAGCATAACTCACGCAAAGCTTCAGAAAAAAATAAAGCTAAAAAAGAAGCTGCATCTCTTACCGGTGCTGAGGATCAGCCAACTCCTCCAGTATCTAATAATGGTAAAGTTATTCACCTCATTCTTCCAATTATCGCACTTATCATTTGCTGCATAATCGGAATGATCTACACAGGTGGCTTCTTTAACGGCGAAAACTTTGTAGATGCTTTCTCAAATTCTGACGCATCTGTTGGTCTTGTTTATGGATCTGTCGCAGCGCTTATAATAACAATTGTTTTCTATGTATGCACCAGAGTTCTTAGCTTTACAGAATGTATGAATGCTCTTCCAGAAGGATTTAAGAGCATGGTACCTGCTATCATGGTTCTTACTTTTGCATGGACTCTTAAATCAATGACTGACTCACTTGGAGCAGCTACATATGTTGCAGGCCTGGTTCAGAATATTGCAGACAATGCTGCACTTATGAGCTTTATCCCTGCAATAGTATTTGTTGTAGGCGCTTTCCTTGCATTTGCAACCGGAACGTCCTGGGGAACCTTTGGTATTCTCATTCCTATAGTTGTTAATGTATTTGGCGGAAATCTTAACAATGAGCTCATGATAATATCCATTTCTGCCTGCATGGCTGGTGCTGTATGTGGAGATCACTGCTCACCTATTTCTGATACAACGATCATGGCAAGTGCCGGTGCGCAGTGTGAACACATTTACCATGTTTCAACCCAGCTTCCATATGCGCTTACGGCCGCTGCAGTTTCCCTGGTTGCATATGTGATTGCAGGATTCTTGAAAAACTGGCTGATCTGCCTGCCTATTGGTATACTTCTGATGCTTGGTACACTCTTTGTTATCAAGAACATGAAGTCACCCAAAAATGCCTGATAAATAATTGGAATTTGGATAATATAATGATATTATTTTATATATAAATATTTTTATCAGGCTAATGAGAAAGGATGGCTGACTATGCAAAATTATAAAAAGATGGAGAA
>JAEEGH010005667.1_pt1 | contig 31188 bp, 25 predicted proteins | sample 9134181 | NCBI WGS metagenome assembly JAEEGH01 (sample SAMN16246544, study PRJNA631951) | gut metagenome | biome: gut microbiome; feature: rumen; material: DP-attached | host: Bos | place: Iran: Karaj | collected 2018-10
CGGAGCATGGCGAAAACAAGTCCAACCCGCGGCCAACGACACCACGAGACGGGGCGGGTACGACTATGCCGGCCGTTTCTCGGTGCCTTTCGGCCAGGTGAACATCGGTTGGCACGACCTCGGCGCCGCCCACATCGACCTCGCTCTCGGCCTCAAAGCCGGTGCCTACTCGCCCCAGATGCGCTACCGAAAGTTCGATGCCGACGGCAACCTTCTGCCTTCCGAAGGGTCGTCCTACAGCACTCCGAGTTTCCTCTTCGAGCCTCAGTTCGTCTTCCGTATCGGAGGTGAGAGTGTAAAATTCTGTCTTCGCGGTAGTTTTGCATGGTTGAGCGACCTCGAGGGCAACAACACCTCGGGCACCTCTACCCATTTCACCGCCGACCTCTTTACCCTCAGCGCCGGCGTTAACTTCACGTTTTGAAAAATAGCAAGTTATGAGAAAATATATCGTCACCCTCCTGCTGTTGCTGGCATCGTTGCCCCTCTATGCGCAGCAGAAACAGACCTACCGCTTTGTGGAACGCGACTCGGCGCTCTATCTCGACGTGCACCGTCCCGAAGTGCCGCGCAGCGACCGCGCCTGCGTCATTGCCCTTTTTGGCGGTGGCTTCGTGATTGGCGAGCGCGACGACGAGTTGCAGCTCAATATCGCCCGTCAGCTGACGGCCCGCGGCTATACTGTGGTCAGCCCCGACTACCGTCTGGGATTGAAAGACAGTGCCTTGGTAGCGTCGCATCGCAAACTGACGCAAATCAACGACCTCTTCCAAGTGGTGATTGATATGGCCACGGAAGATTGTGCCGCTGCCGTGGCGTGGGTTGTGGCCCATGCCGGCGAACTCAACATCAACCCCGAGCGTATCGTCCTCACGGGCTGCTCGGCCGGCGCCATCACGGTGGCGCAGCTCGACTACTGCCGCGCCAACGGACTGCCGCAGGCCTCGGTGCTACCCGAAGGGTGGAAGCCTGCCGCTGTGGTGCCCTATTCCGGCGCCGTCATGAGCAAGGGCAAACCCAAGTACAAAACCCCGCCGGCACCCACCATGTTCATGCATGGAACCAAGGACAAGATTGTGGCCTACAAGCGCTTCCCGGCGGTTTTGAGTCACGCCCTCTATGGTCCCGCCACCCTCTACAAATGCTTCAAGAAAGAGGGGTTCCCGGTGTGGATGGTGCGCTTCGAAGGCGTCGGTCACGAGGTGGCTTCGTTCCTCCCCGGCTCGGTCGACCTCTTCTGTGGCTTTGTGGAGCAGGTCTTTGACGGGTGTCGCACCACCATGGATGCCACCATGCGCGACGAGAAGCTGGTGCCCACCAAGTGGACCAAGATGACTGTAATTGACCTTTATAAATGAACAAGATAGAGATTATGGCGCCGGTGGGCTCGTGGGAGAGTCTGCAGGCCGCTATCCAGGGAGGTGCCGACGCTGTCTATTTCGGCGTGGGCAAGCTCAATATGCGGTCGCGCTCGGCGGCCAACTTCACGGTCGACGACCTGCCCCGCATTGTGCAGACAGCCACCGCCGCCGGCGTGCGCACCTACCTTACCGTCAATACCATCATATATAACAGCGAACTCGACGAGATGCGCACCCTGCTGCATGCCGCCCTCGTGGCCGGCATCAGTGCCATCATCGCTTCCGACCTGGCTGTCATCACCGCCGCCCGCAGCATGGGCCTCGAGGTACACATCTCGACCCAGTGCAATATCAGCAACGTCGAGGCGGTGCGCTTTTTCGCGCAGTGGGCCGATGTGATGGTGCTGGCTCGTGAACTGCCGCTCGCCCAGGTGGCTGAGATTACCAAGTTCATTGCCGACGAGGACATACGTGGCCCCAAAGGCGAGCGGGTCCAGGTCGAGATATTTGCCCATGGCGCCCTCTGCATGAGCATCAGTGGCAAGTGCTATCTTTCGCTCGACAACTACAACTACTCGGCCAACCGCGGTGCCTGTCTGCAACTTTGCCGCCGCGGCTATATTGTCAAGGACAAGGAGAGCGACCTCGAGCTTGAGATCGACAACGAATATATCATGTCGCCCAAGGACCTCTGCACCATTGGTTTCCTCGACAAGGTAATCAAAGCCGGCGTGAGGGTGCTGAAAATCGAGGGCCGCGGCCGCTCGGCCGACTATGTGCGTACTGTCACCGAGTGCTATCGTGAGGCAGTGCAAGCTGTGGCCGACGGCACCTATACCGACGAACGTATTGCCGAATGGACGACACGTCTGGCCACGGTGTTCAACCGCGGCTTCTGGGATGGCTACTATCAAGGGCGTCGTCTCGGCGAGTGGAGCGACCGCTATGGTTCGCATGCTACCGAGCAGAAGGTTTACCTGGGGTTGGTGAAGAACTACTTTCACCGTATCGGTGTGGCCGAAGTGCAGCTGCAGACCGCCGAGGTGCTCCGCACGGGCGACGAGGTGATGGTCATCGGCGAAACCACCGGCGTCTATCGTGCCACGGTCGGCGAGCTTCGCCTCGACCGCGACCCTGTGCCCGAAGTGCATCAAGGCGACCGCTTCAGTTTTGCCACCACCGAGCCTGTGCGTCGTGGCGACAAAGTGTACCGTATTGATAAAGTGACCGATGAGTTCTAATTGGAATCCAAATAAGCAGGGCAAGTTCCGCAACAGTATCGCGGAAGAGACGCCGAAAAGGTTGTCCCCGCAGGAGCGCAACACCTTCAGCACCGATGTGGTGCCCGAGAAGGCATTGTTGCTGTCGGTCTGTCCTTCGGGACAGACGATGGAGCGCACCGAGGAATACCTGGCCGAGCTGGCTTTCCTGCTCGAGACGGCAGGCGGTGTGGCGGTGAAGCAGGTGGTTCAGAAGCTGGACCGGCCCGACTCGCGCACCTACGTGGGAAGCGGCAAGCTGGAGGAAATCAAAGAATATTGTCGGGCGTTGGAGGTCGATTTCGTGGTGGTCGACGACGAACTTTCGCCGGCCCAGCTGCGCAACCTCGAGAAGGAGTTGGAATGTCGCATCCTGGACCGCACCACCCTTATCCTCGACATTTTTGCCAAGCGGGCCCGCACGTCGACGGCCCGCACGCAGGTCGAGCTGGCGCAGCTGCAGTATATGTTGCCGCGCCTCACCCGTATGTGGACCCACCTGGAGCGTCAGCGCGGCGGCATCGGTATGCGTGGCCCGGGCGAGACCCAGATTGAGACCGACCGGCGTCTGATCAAGGAGAAAATCAGCCTGCTGCGCGAACAGCTGGGTAAGATTGACAAGCAGAAGACGCTGCAGCGCAAGAACCGCGAAAGCCTCGTGAGGGTGGCACTCGTAGGCTACACCAACGTAGGCAAGTCAACGCTGATGAACCTGCTCAGCAAAAGCGACGTGACGGCGGAGAACAAGCTGTTCGCCACGCTCGACACCACCGTACGCAAGGTGGTCATCGACAACCTGCCGTTCCTGCTCACCGACACCGTGGGCTTTATCCGCAAGCTGCCCCACGGACTTGTCGAGTCGTTCAAATCGACATTGGACGAGGTTCGAGAAGCCGACCTGCTGATGCACATCATAGACATCTCGCACTCCAACTACGAGGAGCAGATCGAGGAGGTGGAGCGTACGCTTGACGTGATAGGGTGCGCCGACAAACCGACCATCATGGTGTTCAACAAGATTGACGCCTACACCTATACACCCAAAGAAGAGGACGACCTGACACCGACGACGAAAGCCAACTGGACACTCGACATGCTGAAAGAGACCTGGATGGCGAAAGAGGGGGACCACCAGAGCATCTTCATCTCCGCCGCCAACAAGGAGAACATAGAAGCCCTGCGGGCCATGATGTACGACGACATAAAGCGTATCCACGCGATACGTTATCCATATAATAACTTTTTATACTGAGTTTCAGGTTTTTAGTTTCTAGTTTTTAGTTTTAGTCAATATATAAGCACATTGAAAAAGAGGAAAACAAATAGCAAGCCCAAGGCGAAGAAGAAAGGGCGCAAACTGGCAGGGTGGAATACGCTGCCGTGGTGGCGTAAGGTTCTCAGGCTGCTGTGGGTGGTGCCGCTGGCGCTGTGGCTGCTGTCCATCATGCTGGTGGTGACATACAAGTGGGTCAACCCACCGCTGACGCCGCTGATGGTGCAGCGGTTCAACCAGCAGCTGTTCCAGAAGAACCGCCCTGTGAACTTCGAGCACAAGAACGTGAAGGTTGACGACGTGTCGCACTATATGGTTGATTGCGTGATAGCCTCCGAGGACGGCCTGTTTATGTACCACCACGGCTTCGACGTGAAGCAGCTGAAGCAGTCGTACAAGGAGAACAAGCGAGGGCGGCGCATACGAGGCGGCAGCACCATCTCGATGCAGACGGCCAAGAACGTCTTCCTGCCGCACAAACGAAGCATGTGGCGCAAGGCAGTCGAGGCCTACTACACGCAACTGATAGAGTGGTTCTGGGGCAAGAAACGCATCATGGAGGTGTATCTGAACGTGATAGAGTTCGGCGACGGCATCTATGGCGTGGAGGCGGCCAGCCAGCACTACTACAGCAAACACGCCAGCGAGCTGACACGCCACGAGGCGGCGGAACTGGCGGTGAGCCTGCCGGCACCGCTGAGGAGGAACCCAGGCAACCCGTCGGCCTACTTCCGCAAGCGCACAAGGGCTATCGAAGGACGCTCGAAACAGTATGGGCGAATAAACCTCGACGCGAAGAAAGAGGACCTCAACCACAAATACCGCAAGCAGGAGAATATCATAGACTTCGTGAAATGGTACTGGAAGCAGAAGGCGGAAAGTAGTAAGTAGTGGTCAATAGTCAGTAGGCAACAGGTTGCGAGTTCGAAAATTACATTTGTCAAATCACTATTCACAGATCATAGGTCACAAATCAGGCATGGACGATGATATCTTAATGAAGCGGTGGCGGGAGATGGAGCGGGAGTTTGAGACCCACCTGCGACTGGAGCGCGGGCTGTCGGTCAACACGGCGACAGCGTATCTGAGCGACATCGCCCACCTGGAGCGTTACGCCGTGGAGAAAGGCTACAAGCCCGAGGAGGTACAGACCCGCGACATCGAGAGCCTGATTGCCGAGCTGAACGAGCTGGACATAGCCGCGACCACGCAGAGCAGGTTCGTGTCGGCCTTCAGGTCGTTCTACAAGATGATGATAGTAGATGACCGGATGAAGGAGAACCCCGCCGAGTTCGTAACCCTGCCCAAACGTCCAAAGCATCTGCCCGACATACTGACCGACGAGGACATCGGAGCCATACAGGCCACCTTCGACCGCTCTACCGCCGATGGCGAGCGTAACTACGTCATCATCGAGGTGCTGTACGGATGTGGTCTGCGAGTGAGCGAACTGGTGACTATGAAACTGGGCAACATATACGACGAAGAGGAATGTCTGCGTATCTTCGGAAAGGGCGACAAAGAGCGGTGGGTGCCGATAAACAAAAGGGCTCTGGAACTGCTGGAGATGTACATACACAACGTGCGGTCGCACCAGAACATAAAGAAAGGCGAAGAGAACTATGTGTTCATCAGCCGACTGGGACGGCACTTGAGTCGTAACTTCGTATTCATGTTCCTGCAAGATGCGGTGAAGAAAGCAGGCATAAAAAAACATGTGTCGCCCCACAGCCTGCGACACAGCTTCGCCACCGAACTGGTGAACGGCGGCGCCGACCTGCGGGCCGTGCAGGAGATGCTCGGACACGCCCACCTGGCTACCACCGAAATATACACGCACCTGTCGCCAGGATACCTGAGGGAGACGATAGAGACCTACCATCCGCACTACAAGCGGAATTGAGAGAAAGGGGGACGCGCGAATAGAATTGAGGGACGGCGGGACACAAAGGGAGCGGAACGGCTTGTTAGCCTATGCGGTGGCGTATGCGGCAGGATGCGGAGTGGGTACATACGGCGAACTCGGAGGGGAAGCAGGGATCTGGATGCTGGCTGCGGCGGCGGGTGTGAGCCTGCTGTATGCCGCCGGATTTATATGGAGCAAGATGGGTAACGGCAAAGCGGTGCGTGCGTTGGGGATGATGCTGACAGCCATGGCGTTGTGGTTGGCAGCCTACGACATACGCAACCCGATGAAAGAGGAGAGTCACTACGCCCATGTTCTGGGAGAAGGGGAAGAGAGCCTTATTGTGGCAGAGATAACCAGCGAGCCACAGCGGACCACGAAAAAGTACAAGGCGACAGCCGAGGTCAAAGGCATTGGCGTGGGCGACAGCATGATGACCACAACAGGCTCCACCGTCTTCTATTTCGACACCGCCGAGGGAGGAATATCCGCTGGCACCACAGTGGCAGCCGTGGGGCGTTTTTCCGAACCCTTGGAGACCGTCGGGAACGGTTTTGAGTATCGCAAATACCTGCGGCACAAAGGTGTAGCCATGGTGTTCTTCGCCAAGTCCGCCAAACCCGTGGCTTTCAATCCCTCGCCAAGAGTGCGTATCGAGAAGCTGCGGCAGAATCTGACGGCGACGCTGTCAACGTCGAAACTCACCCCCGAAAGACAGGGAGTAGCCAAAGCCCTGATGCTGGGCGACAGGCGAGCCCCGACAGACATCACAAGAGAGGAGTTCAGGGCGGCGGGAGTGGCTCATCTGCTGTGTGTGTCGGGGCTGCATGTAGGCTTGGTGGCGGCACTGGCAGGCGCCATAGTGAGACTGTTCGGCAACGGCAGGCGAGCCAGATGGCTCAGGAGAGCCGTGGAGCTGACGGCGGTATGGCTCTTTGTCGAGATGACGGGAGCGGCGGCATCGACGATGAGGGCAGGCGTCATGTTCTCGTTCATCATCGTCGGCAAGGCGATATATGAACGAGGCGATACACTCAACGCCTTAGGGCTGTCGGCCATATCGCTGCTGACCTACAGGCCGACGCTGATAGCCGATGTGGGCTTCCAGTTGTCTTACACCGCGGTATGGGGCATCATAACCTTTGCACGACCCATCGGGGCGCTGGCTCGACGCGAGAGAGCGAGAGAATACAAGACAGCGTCGTTGTGGCAGAATGCGTTGAAGGCAGCAGGTACGAAGACGTGGGACTATGTGGCGGTGTGCCTGGCGGCACAGGTGAGCACTATACCGCTGATACTGTATCACTTCCACGAGACATCCGTTTGGTTTCTGATTGGCAATGTACTGATAGTGCCTTTTGCTGGTGTTTTGCTTGCGAGCGTCATGGTCATGTTGGCGGTGAGCCGATGGCCGTGGGGTTGGATGGTCATGCAGGATGTGGTGGACTGGCTGCTGGGTGCGATATGCAGCGTGACGCACTGGGTGTCGAAGCTGCCCGGGGCGACGGTTGAGGATGTGCGGTTTACGCTTCCGATGCTGGCGTTGTCGCTGGCTGCGATAGTGTCGGCCTCACTTTGGGCAAGGTCATTCAGTATGCGAGCCGGTCACTCCAAGTGATGACAAACCGCGGCAATCGAGCGTCTCTTAGGTGAAACAGCGAAATGCATTTCAATTTCGTGTTTTTCGCAAAGAAGATTCAGAGTTTTTAGATGTAAAAAACTTGGGCAAGTTTTGCCCATTTAGCAGTTTTCGCAATAAACCAACTGAAAAAAAATTCGAACCCGTGGTGTTTTAGATGTTTACAGCCGAAGCCACCATAAGAATTGCGATAAAGATATTCTTCATGTTTGTTATATTGTTTCAATACTTCATTATTCTTACTTTACGGAGAGTTCCATACCTCACTCGTTTTTGCTCCATTCGTCGTGTTCTTCCTTCTCTTTTTCTTTTTGTTTTGCACGATGCAATAGATATAATCCAACCACAATAAAATTACCCCAGCGCCTCCATTTGGTTCTCGTCCCATTGCCAAACCTGCAAACATACCCAAGACAGCAAGTCCACCAAAGACAATAAGTGCCCAACCACATCCTTTCATTTGTCATCCTCCTTTGACATATCGTCGAAGTGTGGTTTGTCTTTCTTACCACTACACGCAGCAATAATCCATCCGATAATGCCGAGAAAAGCACCGAGTACAATTCCCCAACCAACTCCCGCCTTGTGTTTATTGCCAATAATTCCACCAACAACGGTTCTTATAATCAAGCCGATAATAACGAAAAATACCAGACCGTCTTCCATAATGTTATGTTTTTATACGTTGATATTAAGTTTTTGCTTCGCCTCGTCGCGTAATTCAACAAGTCTTTTGTAATTGTGTTTGTTTTCGGCAATTTGTAATATCAAGCTATCTGCTATTATTCGTTTTTCTTCGTCCGTAGCATACCTGTCAGGATGACACTTTACCTTCAGTTCATCATATAATTCTTTGGCATGAAAAGCGCTGGTCAATGTGTTGGAAAAGTCTATCTCTTCCTCATTCTTCACCTTACGTTTGACATCTCTTTTCATATTATTCATTTTAGTTGTTCTCGCTATTAGCAGAATGATTATTACCATAAATTCTGCAATGGCTATCCACATCCAGAAGTTGTGAGACACCGATTTGTCAACTTGTTTAGAAATGCTGTCTATAGCTAAGCTTAACGTATCATTATTCATTGTTTATCCTCCTATCATTATATAATCATGCAATTGCCATCTGCATCCATGCGACCCAACATCGCAATGAACCTCTAATGTGTCAAATCCTAGGACTACCATCCGACGTACGAGTACATTGTCTGCTAATACAACAGCTCCAATGTTGACGATGTCGCCCTTTTGTAGTTGACGTCCCGACATCGCCTGTATGCGGAATCCACTTCCGCCAAGAATATTTGAAAACTGATGGCGATATGGTTTGTACCCTCTGGAAATGCTCGCTTTTAGCAAAACAGGGACTGTTCCAATTGTGAATGACTCACGTGCGGTTTTATTGAATCCACGTACCAGGTTAGACCTATCGCTACGGTCTTCAAACCACTCCGCGATTCTAACCCATAAATTTGATAGTATTGCCATTTTTGTAAAGTTTTAATTAACACATGCTCTCACCAATAGCATTATTATACCGAACATGACTCCACCTATCACTAACCGGAATACGCAACCCAAAACCTCTTCACCAATTACGCCCAAACACCCTAATGCTTCTTTCTTTTTGTCAACGTACTCGAAATCCTCAGCCCCCTCATCCACATCTCTCCGCATATAATCCATGTTCTTCATTTGACTTAAAAATGTACTGGATTTCCAGGTTCTGTATCAAAGGCACTTTTTACCAATCCTGATTTTACGAGTGATTTTTTTGTGTCCGCCGAATTTAACATTTGTTGCTTGATAGTTTCCATATCGAACAAAAAATCAACCGGCTCGTCAATTGCCATCAATACAGAGTTCATCTCTTCCACTGCACTTGCCGTACCATCCAAGATACCTTTTGCGTATATTATGTAATATTCATCTCCTGCGATTTCTCTATCTGCATAATACGAAGATGCCATGTCTGTGGCCTTAATGACTGCATCATACCACGAATGACGAACATTTTCAGACAGTTCCGAATTCTTTTTGTGCTGAGTTAGACCAAAAATAAGCGATCCTGCCGTAAAGCCAATCAACAAACAGGCTATTGCAATAATAATGCTTGTGGATTTCGTCATAATTCAAAACCCTTATTCGTGTCGGGCGCAACTTCTAATCGGTTAATATTTGTTTTTATTCGTTTTAGTCTAATGGCAATAAAGAAAGGCATGAGACCTTGTGCTCATGTCCGTCTGTCTATTGGCATCGGCAAACGCCACTGAAGGAACGGTGTTGAAGGAACATATCTCACGCCTGCTGATATGCCTCTATGGCATATACACACAAGCGAAAGCAAAATGCTCTGACCTCCTTCAAAATTTTGCCGATTTTTATAGACAAGGACAGGATCGCAATGCTTTTCTTGCATACACTTACATACCTCTCGTAAGCATTTGCAAAGATACACATTTTTCTCTATCATATAAACTTTCTTTTCATTCACGTTGCAAAAGTATCAATAAACCACTGCCCGACGAAGCTTTTTGACGGGCAATGTATGAAATACACAGTTTATTTTATGAAATTCTAAAAATCAGCAACTGCAACGCTCCGAGTCGTCCGTCATTGAAAATAAAAAATGACAGTTTGACATCTCGCCACCACCGAAATCATTATTGACTATTGACAGACTTAACTCCGCGCCAACCAACCAACCAACCAACCAACCAACCAACCAACCAACCAACCAACCAACTACCCGACACCACCCCAATTACGACCTTCCAACCTTGTCCTCTCTCCCATCCAACTATCAGCTTCCCAGCAGTTTCCCCCTACAAAACTATTACAGAATCATTACAAAAGTAATAAAGAACTAATACAGAAAAACCAAGCCAAAACCATCAACCTCCTAACAATCAGCGACCTGTAACCCGTGACCCGTGTCCTGTATCTGGTCACCATGTTCAGGTCACTGGTCACTATTTTATTTTTTTATTATTTTTTTCTATCTTTGCATTAATAAAATAGTACAAAAATAAAAAGGTCAGTAGTTCTAAACTCTTAGTTTTAAACCTTTACTATGATTTTACTTGACGACAACGACGCACAATTAATGGCGGCAGCCCTGAAGAAGACAGGGGGGAAACCGGAGATGCCGACGGACGAATTCACCCAGACGATACTGACACAGGACAGCGTGGCGCAGACGGTGAAAGACAGCCTGAGCAACATGAACCTGGCAGAGATAAAAGATGTGGTTACGGGGGAGAACACGCTGCTGAAAGACGGGCTGAAGACGCTGACGGACCTAACGGTGAGTTTCATACCGAAGCTGCTGATAGCGATATTGGTGCTGTGGATAGGCTTGAAGCTGACGAAGCTGCTGAAGAAGAGCATCATGAAGCTGCTGGAGAGACGCAATGCCGAGCCATCGCTGAAGACGTTCCTGGCGTCGCTGGTGGATGTGCTGCTGAAGGTGATGCTCGTCATCATGGTGATGGACATCATAGGCATCAAGGCGACATCGTTCATAGCGGTGCTGGGTGCGGCGGGACTGGCGGTAGGCATGGCTCTTCAAGGGACGCTGCAGAACTTCGCCGGCGGGGTTATCATACTGCTGATGAAGCCGTTCAAGGTGGGCGACTACATAGAATGCGGGGCATACAAGGGCTACGTCAAAGAGATACGCATTTTCCACACTTTCATGCAGCCATTCAACGGCAGGACCATAATAGTGCCCAACTCGCAACTGGCGACGACGTCGCTGACCAACCACACCAAACAGCCGCAGATAAGGCTGGACGTGGTGGCGAGCGTAGCCTACGGGACGGATCTCGATTTCGCGAAGGAGGTACTGATGGAGGTCATAGACAACGACCCGATGATACTGAAAGAGCCGATGCCGAAGCTGGCTGTGAGCGAACTGGGGAACAGCTCGGTGGACATAGCGATGTGGATGTGGGTGAAGACGGAGGACTACTGGACGGTGTGGATGCGGATAAGGGAGAACGTGTATAAGGCTTTCTACGAGAAGGGCATCACTATCCCCTTCCCGCAGATGGATGTGCATGTTAATTAGTTTCAAGTTTCTAGTTTTTAGTTTTTAGTTTGACTCACTTCATTTGATTAATTGTGACCTGTGAATTGTGACCTGTGACCAGTGACCAGTGACCAGAAACCTTTCAAACCCTTAAACCCCTTAAAACCTTTTAAACCCATCAACATATCAATAAATCAAACATACCGACCTATGAATAAACGTGTCTTATCGATTCTGCTTGCGGTGGCAAGCTTGCATTTTTTTTCAGTCACTAAAGTGCAGGGCCAGACGATGAAGGAGATGGCGACGGGACTGCAGAACGTGAAGCTGTATGTGGGTGAAGAGGGGTTCGAGGTGAAGAGGGTGGCGGACGGTCGCACGATTGCCTACGGGTGCGTGCCTGCACTGGGCGATATGGGAGGGGAGCTGCCGCCGGCGATGCTGTGGTGGCTGGGTGAGTATGACAGGGAGATAGAGTTTGCAAAAGCGCAGGGACTGACGGTCGGCAACGGCCAGCGGTCAGAGCGCAACGGACGCACGAAGGCGGCGGGCGACACGGTGGCGCCGATGATTGACTCGCGCTGGCGCCAATATATTGGATACAACAACATGTGTCCGGAGGACACGACACTGGCGGACCTGGGCGGGCATCCGACCACGGGGTGTGTGGCGACGGCCATGGCGCAGATTATGCGTTACTGGCATTTCCCGGAGCACGGCATGGGGAGCAACAGCTACACGCACGAGGGGGAATATGACTGCTGGCGCTACGGGGTGCTGAGTGCGGACTTCGCCAACACGACATACGACTGGGACAACATGCCGCCCATGCTTACCGACAGCAGCACGGAGGAGCAGATTGCAGCTGTCGCCACGCTGTGCTACCAATGCGGCGTAAGCGTCAATATGATGTACAACAGCGACTGCTCGGGCAGCAGCGGCGCCTACAGCGCCCACGCCTCGACGGCCTTCACGAACGCCTTCCACTACAAGGCGAACTACTGTCTGAACCGCAACAGCTACTCGCTCAACCAGTGGCAGACGATACTGAAAAACGAGATGGACGGGGGCAGGCCGGTGCTTTACGGAGGCCAGTCGATTGAAGACACGGCACGGGGCATCGGCGGAGGCGGTCACGCATTCATCGTTGACGGATACGACACCAACGGCTACTTTCACATCAACTGGGGCTGGGGAGGCTGGTATGACGGCTATTTCGCGGTGTCGATGCTGAACCCGGCGGAGCGCTATGAGTTCAACTACGGCCAGCAGGCGGTGGTGGGGGTGGAGCCCGAACACAACGCGCTGGCAATGCCGATGCTGGTCAGAGGGATAGACCTCGACGGCGAGGACTTCCAGACGGGGGGCAACGTGAGGGGGAGCTATGCGGTGGCCAACGTGGGCGACACGGTGTATGACGGATACATCGGGGTGAACGTATATAGCCCGGAGACCTACGACTTCTACGGCTGGCTGGACGCCACGGAGGTGCACATAGAGCCGGGCGACACGGTGTTCAGGACTTTCGACAACCCGGGGATGACCCGTCCGGTGGGCATATACTACGCCCTGGGGCAGTACAACGCCACGCCACTATATGTTACAGACCAAGTGGATAACGCGCTGACGTGCTTCAACAACGGGCAGGCATACTTCAAGTCGGTTGACACGAACCGGACGGAACTGAGAAACGTGACGGTGTGTGTGTCGTTTGAGGGCGAGCAGGAGAGGCTTGACCGCACGCCATCGAGCCTGAGGGCGGACATTGAGAGCGAGGGCGGAGAGGGATTCACGCTGCACAACTATGTCTATGCGACCACCGACCGGCACACACACCTGAGAACAATCATGGCCAACGGAGAGTGGAACGACACGATAATCGCCTACATAGACCCGAACCCACGCGGCCACTACCTGCCCTATTCGGACGACAACATGGGCGGCTACCTGTGCGAATCGAACCGCACGATGAGGGTGAACGAACTGATCGGCGACATGATAGCGGCCCTGAGCGAGGTGGGCATCATCGACTATAACTTAGTCATAGACGGCGACGGCGATGGATATATAGACCTGCTCACCATCATATTCAAGGACAGCATACCGATATTAGGGATTGGCAGCAAGCCGGAGGCAGGATTGTATGGCGGGAACGCGAAACTGAACGGCCGCACGGTGGGCAACTACACCATCGTAGGCGAGAGCGCCGACGTGAGCGCCCACTGCTACGGAGCCATGAGGATGCTGGGGCTTCCGGACATGAGCCACAGACAGGCCTGGACAAGAGTAGAGCCCCTCGGCGAATGGGACATGATGGACCGACCCAACCGCCAGCAGCCATCGTATATGTTGAAATACAGATACCTGAACATAGGAGACGAGCCCACCGAGCTTACGGAGAGCGGATGGTACACCTTGGGCAACGGCACACGGTGCTACAAGATAGCGTATGGAGAAGAGGGGGAGGGCAGTTTCCTGCTCGAGATGCGCGACCAAGGGAACTTTTTCGACCAGGGGGTGCCTGCGAGCGGCCTGACCGTGGCACGATGGAACGACACGGGCGACAACGCCGAGTTTGACAACAGCGGCACGCCCCACAAACTCTGGATGATGCGTCCGGGTTCGGACTGCGACACCATACAGGGCGACCTCGACCTTGCCGCCGTCACCGAACTGCGGACCTACTGGACGGGCGACAGCAGCTACTTCACCATAGACTCGGTGAGCATGACCGAAAGCGTAGGGAACAACATCGTGAACTTCAAACTCACCTTCTTCAGCATAGAGCCGGAACCGGAGCCGGAACCGGAGCCGGAGCCCAACGCCATCGACAATGCAACGAAGAGAGACATAGCCATATACCCCAACCCGACGAGAGGCATAGTGAACATCGAATCGGAGACCACGCCGGAGGTTGAAGTCATATCGGTCACGGGACAGACATTGACAAAAGCCCAAGGCCGACGGATAGACCTCTCGCAACTCGCTCCCGGAATGTACATGCTCAGAATAACGAACACGCAAGGCACCACGGTGAAGAAAGTCATGGTGACAGAGCAGTAGGCCACAAAAAACAACATGTCAATGAAAAAGATACTAACCATACTCGTCACGCTGAGCGTCGCCCTGACGGGGGCGAAAGGCCAGGAGACGCGACTGCCGCTGTCGCCCACGGCGTGGGCAGGACTGCTGACCTGCGAGCCCAGCAACGAACTATACACCTCGTTCAGCCACAGTGCGCTGCATATCTGCGACACCGCCACGGGCATCGATGTGGTGTATAACTACGGCACCTTTGACTTCGCGACGCCCCATTTCGTGTGGAAGTTCGCCACAAGAACCCTCGACTACTGCATATCGAGAGAGAGCTACCGCTCGTTCATAAACGACTACACCCATCAACGCAGGGCAGTATGGGAGCAGCGGCTCATGCTAAGCCAACAGGAGGTCTGCAACTTGTTTCTAATGCTCGAATTCAACTACCAACCGGATTACCGGTGGTACCGATATGATTTCTTCAGGGACAACTGTGCCACCAGGATACGGGACATCATCTGCAAGTCGTTAGACCACCGAGAAATAGCATATCGAACCGACGACCGGACGGGCAAGAGCTACCGAGAGATAGTCTATAGCACCAACGAGAAGACCAAGCTATGGTGGCGGCTGGCGATAGACATGGCATTGGGTGCGAGATGCGACAGGGACTGCTCGACATGGGAAAGAGCCTTCCTGCCGATGGAGATGATGAGGCAGTTTGACACCTTGAAGACCAAAGGCAGCGGGGAGCGGATAGCAGCCCCTGCCGTCAAGCTGCTGGAAGACCGCAGAGAGCCCCTGAGGATGAGTGTGTCGCCCACGATCACGTTCTGGCTGATTTTCTTTGCCGTGGCCGTTTTGAGCATCGCAGGGAGGAAGAAAGGGTGGACGCTGGGGTGGCTCGACATAGCGCTCTTCCTGGTGCCAGCCATGCTTTCGCTGGTGGCGATGTTCTTATGGTTCTGTTCGGCCCACTGGTGTGCCAAATGGAACCTCAACCTGATGTGGGCCAGCCCACTGTTCTTCTACCTGGCTGGGGCGAGGATACGCTGGAGAAAAACCTGTGACGAGAGAGGGCAGGCTACAGCCTACCGCATAGTGGCATTCATACAGATTGCGATGCTGCTGGCCGTGATAGGCATGATGGCGACAGGCTGGCCGCAGCAGTTCAACAGGGCGATACTGCCGATAGCCCTTACGCTCTTTACGAGAATCATAAGCACCATAGCATGTGTGAACCGAAAGCAGATAGAAGGCAGATGCTGAATTTGAAACAAATAAAACAACAGATAATGAGAAAGAAAAAAATGTTTTTGACGGTGCTGGCCTTGGTGGTAGCCGTTTGTTATGCCCAAGGAGAGAACCAGCGCACCCTGTACGACTCGACATACGTGTATATGGAGAGCAGCGGTCTGAGCCATGTGTATGGGCACAAGATGGTGGAGATGAAGACGAACAAAGGGTGTATGAACAACAGTGTGATAAAGCTGGACTACGACCCACTGTCGGCATACGTGGAGTTCCAACTGGTGGTGGTGCACCGCATCAGCGGCAAGCAAGACACGCTGGTTGGAGGGAAAAGGGACAAGAAAATATATGACTATACGGCACCGGCAAGGCTGATATACTGGGGTGCGAAGCAGAAGATGGTCGAAGTGGGACACCTGGCAGTGGGCGACAGGTTAGAATACCGCACCTACCGCAAAGGATTCACTTACGCACTGCTCAGGGATGACGAGGGGAAATACATACCGCCGATGAGAGGGCACTTCTACGACATAGTGCCATTCTGGGCCACGGAACCCATCGACCTGAAGGTGTACAGAGTGAACGCGCTGACCGAAAAGGAGATGCGCTATGAGGTGTATAACGGCAAGGTGAAGACAGAGACAGAGAAGGAGGGGAAAAGGACGATATACACCTTCAGCAAGCGCGACATAAAGCCAATCAAGACAGAACGAGGGATGTTGGCACACAACGATGTGGAGTGCAAGCTATTGCTTTCGACGAGCAGCAACTGGGAGGCGAAGTCGATATGGTTCTACAATGTGAACGAAGACTATGGGAGTTTCAAGGCTACGAAAGAGCTGCTCAAGCAGGTCGATATAATTCTGGTTGGAGCCAAAGACGAGCTGGACAGTATCAGCCGCCTGACACACTGGGTGGCCGACAACATGCGCTATGCCGGGATAAGCATGGGAACGGGAGAGGGATACACACTGCACAATGCCGAGATGAATCTCAGAGACCGCTGCGGAGTGTGCAAGGACAAGGCAGGACTGCTGGTGGCAATGCTAAGGGCAGCGGGATTCAAGGCTTACGCAGCGATGACGATGGCAGGCGAGCGGATAGACCGTATAGCCGCCGACCAATTCAACCACAGCGTGTGTGTGGTGGAGCGACGCAACGGGAACTACGAACTGTTAGACCCCACATGGGTGCCGAACGTGAGAGAGCTGTGGAGCAGCGCCGAGCAACAGCAGGGCTACCTGATGGGGCTGCCGGAGGGTGCAGACCTCATGGAAACACCAGTATCAAAGCCTGAAAACCACTACCTCAACATAGCCGCCGACACAAAGATAGAACGAGACGGCACCTTGACAGGCACCATAACCATAACCGCCGAAGGGCAGAGCGACGCAGCAGTAAGACGAATATTTGCACGGCAGGCCGACTGGCGCAACGCACTGGAGAGAGAGATACTGAACGTATGCCCCCAGGCGCTGGTGAAGAGCGTACACCACACACGCCCCGAAGACTACCTGAAGCAGCCCGTAAAGATTGTATATCAAATAGAAATACCGAACTATGCCGTTGTTTCAAAAAGCGAGGCCATATTCATCCCCATAAGCATGCGCAACATCTTCAGCCGGGCGATGAGCCACCTGAGGTTCGACACCAGCGTCAGGGAGAGGAAATACCCCTTTGCCGACGCCTGCTCAAGACTGGTCAGGATGACAGAGACCATAACACTGCCATACGAATACAAAGACTGCCAATACACCGTACCAGCGTCGATAAACGACAGAACAGGCAGTTACTCGCTCGCATACAACATTCACGGAAGTGTGTTTGAGATAATGGAGACGGTGGCGCTCAACAAACGGAAATACGAAGCCGGGGAGTGGCCGACATTCCGACAGATAGTAGAAAACCAGACCAAGACAGCGAGCAAACCCGTTGTGTTGGTGAAGTGACAATAGTGAATTGTGAAAGTGTGAATTGACAAATGTAAAAACAAGTTATATGAAGAGAAAGGGATTATTAGTAATGACTCTTGCGATGTTGGGACTTTTCGTTCCAAACATGTCGGCACAGGAGCAATGCACCGAAAAACCAGATGCAAGATATAAGTTGATAAGACAGCACTATACCGTTAAACGGGACGGCACGACGGAGTATAACTACCGCAAAGAGCTTACACTGCTTCGCAACCGCGCCATAACCGCATACGCCGACAAGGGCGAGACATTCGTGGTATATAACCCGAAATTCCAAAATCTTACAATAAACGAGAGTTATACAATACGCAAGGACGGCAGCCGAGTGAAGACGCCAGAAAACGCCTTTGTAGAGCAACTGCCATCGCAATGTGAGAGTTGCGGCAGATTCAATGACATCGTCGAACTGGCAATTGTCCACACTGCGCTTGAATACGACTGCACCATAGTGCTCGACTACACCATAACGTCAAAGACCGACATCCTCCAGCAGAAAATACAACTGACACAGGATTGCCCCGTTGATAAATACGAGATAATAATCGACCAGCCGTACGACATGGAGTTCTACTATCGCCTCGAGGCCAACGGAGCCGACATCAAGCAGCCGGACGACAAATACACCCTCCACATAGTGGCCAACAACCTCAAACAGACCTACGGAGACGACTACCTGCCAGCGGCAGAGACCATCTACCCCACCGTATGGTTCTCGAACCGAGAGTCGGTCAATCCCGACATGAAACAAGTGAGAGGAAAGATTGTCGATGCAATACCACTGATAAACTCTGAACGAGTCAGAATACGCAAACTCGGCAACCTCAGCCAGCACGAACGCAATATGTTGCTAGTGGAGGCATTGAGGGACTATGTTGTCGATAACATTCATTGCAATAACATTCCACCATCACTCCTCAACCATCGCAGCGCCGAAGCTGCTGAAGTGTGGCAAAGTGGATGCGGCACCCCTTACGAGAAAGCCAAGACGCTTGCAGCTCTGCTACAGCAGGCCGGCTTCTACGCCTACACCACCGTAAATGAAGAGCAAGTACTCACAGCCGACGACAAGCGGTTCAGCATTGTCGGCAGCGGAGAGGGAACTGTCAGCGTTGTCGTAGATGACGAACAGCTACAGTTCTCGGCCACACAAAAGACACCGCAGAGGAAACCCGAGAAGAACCATTCTTGCAAAAAGGAGACTGTCGGCGACTTTGTGGTATATACCATTCCCGCCAGAGACTGCCCCATCGACGTCGATCCTTCGTTCCTGCCGTCGCAACGGACCACACCGCTGCAGGCTGCTCGATGCGATGAGGATTATACATACACAATCGACAACGAGAAGGCGACACTCGTAAAGCCAGTCCAGGTTGCATACACAATTGAAGGGCTCGGCTCAATATCCGTCAGCATCAAGCAAAACGGAGACAAAACCGAAATAGCCAAACAGCTCAAACTAGACAAAGACATCATCGAACCCGGGCAATACCAAGATTTCCGACGCATGATGATAGACTGGAACCAATACAACACAATCTACCTAAGAAAAAAATAGCACCACACATTTTGAACAACAATAGCACTAACAAAACTCTGGTCTCAATACTTGAAAACAGTTTACGCCGATGGGGGAACTGTCAGATGGGGCAGTTCACCAACGGGGAACAGCGGTACACCTATGAGACTTTCGGCAAACAGGTGGAAAAAGTGAGGGCGCTGCTGGACAGTCGGGGGATTACGCCGAGCGGAAAGGTAGCCATACTTGCCGAGAATATGCCGAACTGGACTGTGGCTTTCTTTGCCGTCACAACTGCCGGAAGAGTTGCCGTGCCTATACTGCCAGGCTCAACCGCCTTCGAGGTCGATAATATCATAAACCACTCCGAGAGTGAAGCCATATTTGTTTCAAACAAACAGCTTTCCAAGCTTGGCAGCCATCCGACGTTAAAGGCAGTCATACGGATTGACGACTTCAGCACCGCCCCCCTTCAAAGCGACGCCCCCCCCATGGGTGGGACGGGAGACAGGCCAAAGGTTACAGACAACACACTTGCAACCATAATCTACACCTCGGGCACATCAGGCAATGCCAAAGGCGTTATGCTAAGCCACGGCAACCTGTACCACAGTGTGCTGGAGGCACGGCACGCACAACCGGCCACAAGGAAGGACCGCTGGCTATCAATCCTTCCCATGGCCCACGCCTACGAGATGGCCTTCGGCATGCTCTATCCACTTTCAGTAGGAGCGGCCGTTTACTACCTGAGAGAGATGCCCACCCCGTCAATACTTATCCCGACGATGAAAAAGGTGCGGCCGACCATCATCTGCTCTGTGCCGCTGGTTGCCGAGAAACTGCACAAAGCCATCCTACGGCGCATAGACGAAAGCCCAAGGCTGAAGAGTATCCAAAAGCACGCCCCGTGGCTTATGTACACACTCATAGGCATCACTCTAAAGAAACAGACAGGAGGCAAAATCAAGTTCTTCGGCATAGGGGGAGCAAAGCTCAACCCAGAGGTAGAAGAGTTTCTCAAAAAAAGCCATTTCAACTACGCCATCGGATACGGCACGACCGAGACAGCACCACTTATAACGAACGCCTGTGTGCACCACACCAAGGTTGGGTCCATCGGAGTTGCCGCCTACGGAGTGGAGGTTGACCTGGCCGATGTAAACCCCAAGACGGGCATTGGCGAAATCATAGCCAGAGGCCCCAACGTCATGCTCGGCTACTTCAAAGACCCCGAACGCACGGCCAGCGTGTTGACAGAAGACGGCTGGTACCATACCGGCGACCTTGCTTGCCGTGACAAACTGGGACGCCTCTACATCAAAGGGCGTCTGGGCAGCATGATTCTCGGCCCTTCTGGCGAAAACATCTACCCCGAAGAGATCGAGCAGGTAATCAACACCTACCCCAGCGTCATCGAATCTCTCGTGGTGAAACGTGACAGACAGCTCGTGGCTCTCATTCAACTCGACGAAAATTTCAAGGCACGCCTCAACAAATCGATCAACAACAAGCTCAGTAATATCACCGACAACATACGCGACTTTGTCAACAAGCGAGTTAGCGTACAAAGCCAAATCGCCGCAGTGCAACTAATGGATGAGCCTTTCAAAAAGACCGCCACCCTGAAGATCCGTCGCTACCTATATCAATAAGCCTACAGCATGACCGTGACCTGCTCCATAGTCGAAGACGAACCTCTGGCACTTCAACTGATTGAATCGTATGTGCAGAGGACAGATACGTTGCAGCATGTAAAAAGCTATCTCGACCCCGAACTGCTACTCGTTGACATAAAACGAGGTGAACTGCCGATGCTTCTTTTTTCCGACATAGAAATGCCACAAGTCAACGGTATCGAACTGTCGCGTCAGCTACCACCGACCACCAAGGTCATCTTTACGACTGCCTATTCGCGCTATGCGCTCGACGGTTTCAAAGTCTCAGCCATCGACTTTCTCCTAAAACCCATCAGCTACGACGACTTCCTGGAAGCCGTTCAAAAGGCGCTCACCTACTTCGAAAAGGAGCGGAAAGCAGCGGAAGCCGAGAGTCTTATGAGGCAGTCGCAGACAGACGCCATATTGCAGGTGAAGGTCGGGCGCCAGACAACCAACATACCGATTGACCAAATAGTGCGGATTGAAGGGCTGAAGGATTATGTGAAAATCATACGCCGTGACGGCAGTACAACGGTCTCTCTGATGAGGATGAAAAAGGTGATAGACATGCTGCCCAAGGACCAGTTTGCGAGAGTACACAAATCACACATAGTGCGCACCTCCGAAATAACCAGTTTCGATAAGAACCACATTGTCATACAGGGCGAAAGCATCCCCGTTTCCAACAAATGGTCACCGGACAACTGTCAGTTGGCCAGCGGGGGGATAGGGATTTGAGGCTCAAGGAGAGTCAAACATCGTGACTTAAATTGGGGTTCACGTTCATATAGGCCTAAAAAAAAGTTACATTTTCAATTCACATCATTGATGTCAAATAAAATATAAAAATAAATCTAAAATAACTAAACACATGAAAAAAGGAACATTAATTATCATTGCAATCATTGCTGTGGTTGCCATCGGCGTGCTCTGGGGAGTCGGAGTGTACAACAAACTAGTCAACGGCGAAGAGAACGTCTCCAACGCCTGGAGTCAGGTGGAGAACGTCTATAAACGTCGTGCTGACCTCATCCCCCAGCTGGTAGCCACCGTTCAGGGAGCAGCCAACTATGAGAAGGGAACCCTCACCGAAGTCATCGAGGCTCGCGCCAAAGCCACCTCTGTGCAGGTGGACGCCAACAACCTAACCGAGGAAAACGTCGCCCAGTTCCAGAAAGCTCAGGACAACCTCACGGGTGCCCTCAGCCGCGGATTGAACGTCATCGTCGAGCGCTATCCTGAACTGACTGCCACCAAAGGATTCCAAGACCTACAGGTGCAGCTCGAAGGTACGGAGAACCGCATCACCACCGAACGTGCCAAATTCAACGACGCTGTCGCCGAATACAACAAATCGCTCCGTCGATTCCCCAACAACATCGTGGCCGGCATAAGCGGCTTCCAGAAGAAAGGTTACTTCACCGCACCTGAAGGTAGCGACGAACCTGTGAAGGTGGAATTCGACTTCTAAGTGCGTGCTCGCACAGAGCATCAACCATCACAAATTCACATCTTCACACCTATCAACATATCAACATCCCAACACCTTTACACCCTAATGAAACGTCTCTTCATACTCCTCCTCACGATGGCGGTGACCTTGTTTCCGCTGCAGGCTCAGGAGGCCTGGTGTCCCGAACCGACCAACCGTCTGGTGAACGACTATGCAGGTGAGCTTTCGGCCGACGAGGTCGAAATGCTCGAACAGCGGCTGGTGGCCTTCAACGACAGCACCTCCAACCAGATACTCGTCATCATCACCCCCACTCTGCATGGCGGCGAGATCATGGATGTCGGCACCCGCATCGGCACCAAATGGGGCGTAGGGCAGAAGGATCTGAAGAACGGGCTGGTAATCCTCATCAAGTCAAAATGCGACGAGGAGCCCTACGGCGATGTGGCGCTGCTGCCTGGCTACGGTCTTGAAGGGGCGCTGCCCGACGCTTTCTGCAAGCATATCATCGACGACGAGATGATTGACGCGCTCGCCAACGGCAACTACTACAAAGCACTCACCAAGGCCCTCGACGTGATAGAACCCGTATGCCGCGGTGAATACAGCTATAAAGAGTATAGGCGCAAGGAAAACCGCGAGGCTCTCTTCGGGTTGCTCATCACCATTGGCACCATAGTGCTGGTACTCCTGCTGCTGGCTTGGGTGGCAAAAAAGAGTGGCGGGAAAGGAACCGGAACCGGCACTCCGTTTACAGGAGGCTCGCATACGGGCGGCTACTGGGGAGGCGGTTTCGGCGGCTCCTCGGGTGGTTTCAGCAGCGGGGGGTTCGGAGGATTCGGCGGAGGAAGCTTCGGAGGTGGCGGCGCTCACGGAAGGTTTTAGCCGTTCACTATCTCGTCCAACTCCAGCCAACGCAGTTCTTTCTCATCCAAAAGGGCAATCACCTCCCCTATTCTCTGGGAGGCTTCAATCACAGCAGCTTGATCGGCTGAACCAGCAAGGGTGGCTTCAAGCTGCTGTTTTTCGTTGTTCAACGTCTCTATCTCGGCGGTGAGACTCTCGTATTCTTTCTGCTCTTTATATGAGGCCTTCCGCTTGGAGGGTTTGGGACGTTCATACTGCGGCTTCTCCTCACGCTTGACGGCATTCTCGGCCTTGCGACGCCTTTCCCGCTCAAGCATATAGTCGGTATAGTTGCTGTGATAGTCACGTATCACACCGCCTTCTTCGAATACAAACAGATGGTCAACTATATGATCCATGAAACTGCGGTCGTGGCTCACTATCACCAGACAGCCCTTGTATCCACGCAGAAACTGCTCCAATATCTGCAGGGTGTAGATATCCAGGTCGTTGGTGGGCTCGTCGAGGATGAGGAAGTTGGGGTTGGCCATCAGTATCTTCAGCAGGTAGAGCCGACGGCGCTCGCCGCCGCTGAGGTTCCCGAAATAGTTGTACTGCGTGGTGTCGTCAAATCCGAAATAGCTGAGAAACTGGTGTGCGGTCATCTTCTTGCCACCCTCGAGTTCGATGACTTCGGCCACATCCTTCACGATGTCCAACACCCGCTTGTCGTCTTTCTCGCGAAGGCCCGACTGGGTGTAGTAGCCGAACTGGATGGTCTGACCCACGATAACTCGGCCGCTGTCGGGTCGCTCGCTTTCGGTCATTATGTTGAGGAGTGTCGATTTCCCGATGCCGTTAGGCCCGACAATGCCGATTTTCTCACCCCGTTTGAAGACGTACGAGAAATCGTCAAGCAGACAACGTCCGTCGAAATGCTTGGTAATATTGTAGAGTTCGAGTATCTTGCCTCCGATACGCTCGGTCTTTACGGAGAGTTCGGGCTTCTCCTCGTCGAAACGGGTGCGGGCTTTGGCTTGCAGTTCGTAGAAAGCGTCTATGCGGGCTTTCGACTTGGTACCTCGTGCCTGTGGCATACGGCGCATCCACTCAAGTTCTGTGCGATAGAGGCTGCGAGCCTTATCAACTTCCGCCTTCTCTATCGCCTCTCGTTCGGCCTTCTTCTCTATGTAATAGGCGAAATCGCCTCGATAGCGGTACAGCTGGCTGTTGTCGAGCTCGATGATGTCGTCGCAGACATGGTCGATGAAGTAGCGGTCGTGGCTGACGAGGAATATGGCAAGGCGCTGCTTGGCGAGGAATTCCTCGAGCCACTCTATCATTGAGATGTCGAGGTGGTTGGTGGGCTCGTCGAGGATGAGGAAGTTGACGTCGTCGAGGAGTATGCGTGAGAGGGCTACTTTCTTCTGCTCGCCGCCGCTCATCTGGTTGAGAGGTTTGTCGAGGTTGGTTATATTGAGGCGGCTGAGCAACTCCTCCACCCGCTGCTCGAACGACCAGGGTTCCTCGTTCTCGTGAGGATGGGCCGAATAGATGTACTGACGTACCGAGAGTTGTCCGTCGGTGACGGGATTCTGTGGCAGGTAAGCCATGCGGGTGCTGGCGGCGAAGGTGACACGACCGTCATCGGGCAACACGCTGCCAGTGAGAATGTTGAGCAGGGTGGATTTGCCGTATCCGTTGCGGGCAATGAGAGCTGTCTTCTGTCCGGCGTTGACTCCAAAGGAGATGTTGTCGAACAACATCTTGTCGCCGAAAGACTTGGAGAGATTTTCAACAGAAAGGAGTGCGTCGGCCATCAATATCCGTATTTTTCGCCCCAACGGGCGTGGAGGAGTTTGCGGGTGTCGTTCTCGCGGGCGTTCTCGCCTGGGGTGTAGAAACGGCTGCCTGCAAGTTCCTGCGGCAGGTATTCCTGCTGGGCGAAATTACCCTGATAGTCGTGTGCATACTTATATCCGTCGCTGTAGCCCATCTGTTTCATGAGTTTGGTGGGTGCGTTGCGTATGTGAAGTGGGACGGGCAGGTCGCCGAAGCGACGAATGGCCGACTGGGCCTCGTTGAGGGCCATATAGGTGGAGTTGCTCTTGACGGAGCAAGCGAGATAGACAGCACACTGCGAGAGGGTTATACGGCATTCAGGGTAGCCGATCTTGCTTACCGCCTCAAAGCAGGCGTTGGCGAGCAGTAGAGCGTTGGGATTGGCGTTGGATATGTCCTCGGAGGCGAAGATGAGCATGCGTCGTGCGATGAAGAGAGGGTCTTCTCCCCCCTCTATCATGCGGGCGAGCCAATAGACGGCGCCGTTGGGGTCGCTGCCCCGCATCGACTTGATGAAGGCTGAGATGATGTCGTAGTGCATCTCGCCCTGCTTGTCGTAGTAGGCGAGGTTCTGCTGTATGGTCTCGGTCACCTTGCGGTTGTCTATCTCCACTGTGGGCGACAGGTCTTTCGACACCACCAGCTCAAGCGCGTTGAGGAGTTTGCGTCCGTCGCCGCCGCTGATTCGCATCAAGGCGTCGCGTTCTTTGAGTATGACGGTGCGCTGCAGTGTGGCGTAGTGTTTGACGGCTCGGTCAAGGAGGTCGTTCATATCCTCCTCGCCAAATTCTTTCAGCACATATACCTGACAACGTGACAACAAAGCTGATATAACCTCAAAGGATGGGTTCTCGGTGGTGGCGCCGATGAGGGTGATGACGCCTCGCTCGACGGCACCGAGCAACGAGTCCTGCTGGCTTTTGTTGAAGCGGTGGATTTCGTCGATGAAGAGGATGGCACCTTCTTCACTTTGGGCTTTCTCTATCACCTCACGCACCTCCTTCACGCCGCTGGAGATGGCGCTGAGGGTGTGGAACGGACGGGCGAGCTGGTTGGCGATGATGCCGGCGAGGGTGGTCTTGCCTGTACCCGGAGGACCCCAGAATATCATCGAGGGTATGCGGCCGCTCTCTATCAAGGTGCGCAGCACAGCCCCTTTGCCCACAAGGTGGCTCTGCCCGACATAGTCGTCAAGCGACTTCGGACGGAGTATTTCTGCAAGCGGTGCCATATTAATTCGAACCTTGAAACTAAAAACTTGAAACTTGAAACTTAATACTCAAGTGCGGGCACGCACTCACGCCATATTATGGAACACGTTGACCACGTCGTCGTCGTTTTCGAGGCGTTCGATGAGGGCGTTCACATCCTCTTGTTCTTCGGGCGAGAGTTCACGCATCGTCAGCGGGATGCGCTCGAACTTGAACGACTTTATCTCATAGCCGTTGTCCTCAAGATATTTAGATATGGGGCCGTAGTTCTTGAAGTCGGCGTAGATCATTATCTCGTCCTCGTCGCGGAACACCTCGTCGATGTCGCAGTCGATGAGTTCGAGTTCCAACTCGTCCATGTCGATACCCTCTTTGTAGGCGACCACGAAAGAGCACTTGCGTTCGAACAGGAAGTCGTTCATACCCATGGTGCCCAGCTCGCCCTTGCCACGGACGAAAGCGGCACGGATATTGGCGACAGTGCGTGTCGGGTTGTCTGTAGCTGTTTCGACCACGAAGGCGGTGCCGTGGGGACCCTTGCCGTCATATACAACCTCTTTGTAGTCGGAGGTGTCCTTCGAGGTGGCACGCTTGATGGCGCGTTCGACGTTGTCTTTTGGCATACTCTCGTTCTTTGCTGTCTGAATGAGCAAGCGGAGTCGCAGGTTTGACGCAGGGTCGGGGCCGCCGGCCTTAACCGCCATCTCTATCTCCTTGCCAATCTTGGTGAACGTGCGAGCCATGTTGCCCCAACGTTTCAGTTTACGTGCCTTACGGTATTCAAATGCTCTTCCCATTGTATGTTTTATATTGATATGTTGTCGGGTGGTTAGTGACCTGTGACCTGTATCTGGTCACCATGTTAGGGTCACTGGTCACTATTATAAGTAACAACTCCAAACTGCAAAAATAACATTTTTTTGCCAGATGGAAGTTTTTTTGGTCAAGTAAAAAGAAAAATCATGAAACTTAAAACAATTTTTTCACGTAAAATGAGTTTGATAATAGTGAATTGTGAAGTGTTAATAGGCAATACGGATTTGACGAATCAATAGTCACTATTCACAATTCACAAAAGTCTAATCACATTTGTCAATTCACTATTCACAAAAGTCTAATCACTAATCACTAATCACATGAAGTTATCGCAATTCCGGTATTCGATGCCAAAGGATTTGATAGCGCTGAAGCCTGCCAAATACCGCGACGAGTCGCGACTGATGGTGGTTCACCGCGAAACGGGGGAAATAGAACATCGAATATTCAAAGATATCGTCGAATATATAGAGCCCCGCGACGTGATTGTGGCGAACAACACGAAGGTGATGCCCTCGCTGCTGAAGGGCGAGAAGGAGAAAACCGGAGCCAGCATCACCGTGTTCCTCCTGAGGGAGCTGAACGAGGAGACAAGGCTGTGGGACGTGATAGTCGATCCAGCACGTAAAATCCGTATCGGTAACAAGCTCTATTTCGGTGCCGGCGACGAACTTGTGGCGGAGGTGATAGACAACACCACGTCGCGCGGACGCACCGTGAGGTTCCTTTACGAGGGTTCTCACGACGACTTCATGGCCGCCGTCAAACGCATCGGCACCACTCCCCTACCCGACGAGCTGCGCAAACTTCGCGACATAGAGAAAGAAGACGCCGAGCGCTACCAGACATACTACGCGAAGGTCGAGGGTGCGATGGCCGCTCCGTCGGCTGGTTTCCATTTCAGCCGTGAACTGCTGAAACGCCTGGAGCTGAACGACGTCATCTGGACAGAGCTGACGCTGCATGCGGGAATCGGCAACTTCAAACCCATCGAGGTCGAAGACCTCTCCAAGCACCGTATGGACGCTGAGGAGATGCATCTCGGACAGGAAACCTGCGACATCGTCAACACCGCCATCGCCGAGGGACACCACGTCTGTGCCGTCGGCGTCACGACTATGAAGGCGCTCGAGACGGCGGTGACGATACCCGGCAAGATAAGCCCCTACGATGGATGGAGCAACAAATTCATATTCCCACCCTACAATTTCACCATCGCCGACCGTTTCATCACGGGATTCCACCCTTCGATGTCGTCCATGTTCATCCTCGCTTGCACCTTTGGCGGCCCGGAACTGATCATGAAGGCCTACCAGACGGCGATAAAAGAAAAATACCACTTCGGCACCTACGGCGACGCAATGCTGATTATGTAGTGTGAATTGTGACCTGTATCTGGTCACTATGTTCTGGTCACTATTAATCATTAATCACCAAACATCCTTGTTTACATGAAGCCATTCCTTATATTTTTTTCCATAGCCGCCCTCTTGTCCGTCAACACGGTGGCTGCCCAGAACAAGCTCAACGATGGGGGTGACAATATCATCGGCATATATGAGGCATGGCAAAACAAAGACCACTTCAAAGCCAAGGTGGTCAAACTGAGCGACGGAACCTACCGCGGCCAGGTGATATGGGCCGAGGTCGATAAGGACAAGGACGGCAACAAACGCCTCGACAAAAAGAACCCCAACAAAAAGCTGCGCTCCTTGCCGCTCGACCAGGCAGTCCTCTTCGACGGGTTGAAGTACGACGCCGACAAACACGAGTGGAACGGCACGAAGGTGTATGACCCGCAGCGTGGCGTGCGAGCCAACATGGACGCACACTTTCTCGACGACGGCCGCCTGCAGATTCGCGGAACCTTCATGGCCTTCAGCGAGAAGTGTATCTGGAAGCGTCTCAGCGCACAATAAACATCCGTGACCTGTGATCTGTGACCTGTGACCTGTATCTGGTCACTATGTTCTGGTCACTGGTTACACTACACAGTTTCCTGTGTCCTGTATTTGGTCACTATGTTCAGCTCACTGGTCACACTACACAGTGACCTGTGACCTGCATCTGGTCACTATGTTCTGGTCACTGGTCACTATTTTTATTTTTTTTATTATTTTTGTATTTTCTTTTTACACTTATCGGTATATGGAAAACTACATTGTATCAGCACGCAAGTACCGTCCCGACACGTTCCGTTCGGTCGTCGGACAGGAGCATATCACTTCGACGCTGCAGAACGCCATAAAGCATGGAAAACTGGCGCAGGCTTTCCTCTTCTGCGGTCCTAGAGGCGTAGGCAAGACCACCTGCGCCAGAATCTTGGCCAAAGCTATAAACTGCGAGAACTTCGGCGAAAACTTGGAGCCCTGCAACTCCTGTCCTTCCTGCAACGACTTCAACAACGGCACCTCGATGAACATCTTCGAGCTCGACGCCGCCTCTAACTCGGGTGTGGATGACGCAAGGGAACTCATCCGTCAAGTCTCCATCCCTCCACAGACGGGGAAATACAAGGTGTATATAATCGACGAGGTACACATGCTGTCGCAAAGCGCCTTCAATGCGCTGCTCAAAACCCTCGAAGAGCCACCGGCATACGCGAAGTTCATCCTTGCCACAACCGAGAAGCACAAGATAATACCGACCATACTCTCCAGATGCCAGGTGTTCGACTTCAACCGCATCTCGCTGCAGGACATTGTCAACCACCTGAGTTATGTTGCAAAAAGCGAAGGCGTCACCTGCGAGGGCGATGTGCTGCACCTGATTGCCCGCAAGGCGGACGGAGGTATGCGCGACGCTCTCTCGACGTTCGACCAGCTGGTGAGCTTCACGGGCGGCAACATGACCCGCGAGGCCTGCCTTCAGAACCTCAACATGCTCGACAGCGGCTACTTTTTCCGCATGGTGGACAACTTCTTGAAGGGCGACATTGCCAACACCCTCATTCTGTACAAGGAGATACTTGACAAAGGGTTTGACGGACAGCATTTCATCACGGGCTTGTGCGAACACCTTCGCAACCTGATGGTGGCCATCGACCCTGCAACACATCCATTGCTCGAAGTGTCTGACAACGACCGAGCACGCTATGGCGAGCAGTCGAGCAAATGCGGGGTACGGCTGCTGCTGCAATATCTGTCCATTGCCAGCGACTGCGAATACCGCTATCGCGACTCGAACAATAAGAGGTTGTTCACCGAAGTATGCCTGATGAAGCTATGCTCGGTAAACCAGCAACCGATAGGCATCCAGCCAAGTTAGATTGCAAGATCGCCTGAGGCGGGACATATAACAACCATCACAACCCAAGCCGCAGTGAGCAAAGAGGTTACGGCGGAGAGTGGGCAAAAAACCGTTGACAAAAGTGAATCGACGGCAAAAGCCAAGTTGCTGACAATGGCAGAACCGTTCGCGGAGAACGAGGCGGAGAGAAAATCCGACGATGAGGGCGACACGCAAAAGAGGGTGAAGCCCGGTATTCTGTCAATGGCATCCCCTTACGCCATAGAAGGTGACGAAAGGCAATCGCCGACAAAAACAACCAGCGACAAGACGGCTGAAAAAAATCAAATCACTCAAGCGACACTCGAAGACCACTGGGAAAAGCTGTGGACACCCGAAAACCTTGCAACATTCTCGGAACCCGAGAAAAAAGCCTCCTTTCTGAAAGGAGTGAAACCCGAACTGGACGCAGACGGGAAGACCGTAGTCATCACCCTGACCAGCAGCTTTGCCGAACATGAGGTAAAGAAGGAGCTGCCCGAGATTATGAGCCGGTTGCGGCACTACTGCGGCTGCCAGGAACTGACGCCCAAGATAGTCATCAAAGCGGAAGAACGAGCCGCCAAGCCTTACCAGTCGGGCGAGAAGTATGAGGCGATGATGAAAATAAACCCCGAACTGGCATCCCTTCGCAAAATACTCCCTGATATAGACATTTAGTTTTTAGTTTCAAGTTTTTAGTTTCAAGTTTTTAGTTTTTAGTTTCAAGTTTTTAGTTTTTAGTTTATTCGCTTCATTTTATTTATTTATTCGCTTGATTTGATATTATAAAGACGTGCTCATGAATGCTTCGCATTTCAGCGGTGCTCATGGCCTTCGGCACAAGT
>JAEEGH010005668.1_pt1 | contig 31188 bp, 24 predicted proteins | sample 9134181 | NCBI WGS metagenome assembly JAEEGH01 (sample SAMN16246544, study PRJNA631951) | gut metagenome | biome: gut microbiome; feature: rumen; material: DP-attached | host: Bos | place: Iran: Karaj | collected 2018-10
GTCATAAGCGGCGAAGGTGCTGTCCAGCCCCCGCTTGCCCTTGTCCAGGATGTGGTTGTTGGCCGCCAGGAACAGGTCCACCCCGGCATCTATGGTCTCCTGCGCCAGCGAGACGGGCGCCGAAAACAGCGGATAGCCAGAGAATGGCGTCACCCCCACCGGAAATTCCATATTGGCGACACTGATGTCACAGGAATCCAGCCTGGGCTTGATATACTTGAAGTAGGAACTGAAGTCGTATGAAGAGGCATCGGTGGAATCCCGGCCGGGAATCCGTGCCGTGCGGATCTGGCGGTAATGGGACATTACATCGCCAATGAAACTGATACGCAGCGTGTCCCGCTCCACCGCCCGGGAGGCGGGCCAAAAGGCCACCAGCAGCAACAGCACTGTGCATATCTTCTTCATAAGTACAAATATACGATTTTTGTCGTTACTTTAATATTGACTACCTTCGCAGGGTATGAAAGTTTGCCGGATTATTGCTCTCACAGCCCTTATTTTAGCCCCTCTTACGGGTTGCGACGCGGTGCGCTCTGCCCTTGGGAAACCTACTTCCAAAGATATTGCCGAACTGCGCCTGCAAAAGGCAAGGATGCAGCACACCGGCGATTCACTGGCGGTGGAGATGGGGGCGCTTCCCGATTCCCTGGACAATCTGGCTACGGCAGACACCACACACCCGGCGGCAGAGACCTCCGAAGCCGTGGCAGAAGCAACACCGGTGAATCTCACCTCACAGGCAGATGCCCCCGAGGAGCAGGCCGCCGAAGCAGAAGAAGCCCCTTCTGAAGGCCTTGCCAGCGGCTATTACGTGGTTCTGGGCAGCTTCAAGAACGAGGATAATGCCCAATATTACTACAACAGTCTCTCTGCTTCCGGAGCAGATGTCCATCTCGTAAAGATGAAAAACGGCTTCACCGCCGTGATGATATGCCACGGCAGCACTTACGACGAGGCCTACAGCAAAATGCTGGAGTTCTACAGCGACAAAAAGCGCCCAGAAGACATCTGGATCTACAACACCGCAAAGAAAATGCACATAGAATAAACCTTCTTATCGTGAAAGAAACAGTTTTTACCCCCAAACACATTGCACTCGGCGCCAAGATGGCCCCCTTTGCAGGGTACAATATGCCCATTGAATACACAGGAATCAACAAAGAGCACACCGCGGTCCGCGAGGGCGTGGGCGTGTTTGACGTATCCCATATGGGCGAGATCTGGGTCTTCGGCCCCAAGGCAACCGCCCTGCTGCAATATGTCACCACCAATGACGTTTCTGCCCTGTATCCCGGCCGGGCCCAGTATACCTGCCTGCCAAACGGCCGCGGCGGCATCGTGGACGACCTCATTGTATATTGCTTCAGCCCCGAGAAATATCTGTTGGGGGTAAACGCCGCCAACACAGAGAAGGATTGGAACCACATCTGCTCTTTTGCCGATAAATTCGGGATGAAAGTGGGCATCGATCTCGTGAATGCTTCTGACGACACCTGCCAGCTGGCCATTCAGGGCCCCAAGGCTATGGAGGTGATGCAGAAACTCTGCAGCGAAAACATTATGGATATGCCCACCTACACCTTCAAGCAACTCACCGTGGCCGGCATAGAGAATGCCCTGCTGGCCACCACCGGCTACACCGGAAGCGGCGGCTGCGAAGTTTATATCCCCAACGAAGACGGCCTTCGCCTGTGGGATGCCATATTCGAGGCCGGCGAGCCTTACGGAATAGTTCCGGTGGGTCTTGGCGCTCGCGACACACTGCGCCTGGAGAAGGGTTATCTGCTCTATGGCAACGATATGGACGACACCACATCACCTCTGGAGGCAGGTCTTGGCTGGATCACCAAGTTCACCGACGAGAAGGGCGATTTTGTGGACAGGGACTTCCTTCTGAAGCAGAAAGCAGAGGGGCTGAAACGCCGCCTGGCCGCCTTTGAACTGGTGGACAGGGGCATCGCCCGCCACGGATATCCCATTTGCGATGCCGGCGGCGCCGTGATTGGCCACGTCACCAGCGGAACTATGGGCCCCACTGCCAAGAAAGCCATCGGCCTGGGCTATATCGACGCTCCTTTATACAAGGCGGGCAGCGAGGTCTTCATAAACGTACGCGACCGCCTGCTCAAGGCTCAGGTGGTCAAGGCGCCTTTCTGCTAGGCTTTTGGCACTATCTTTGACGGAACCACCCTCCGTATGAAACTCTATCGCACCATCACGACAGCGGTTTTGCTGTGCGTGCTGTCGCTATCCGCAGCGGCAGACGACCTTCAGGCAAACCTGCGCCGCCATATAGATTATCTGTGTTCTCCCCATCTGGAAGGCCGCCTTGCCGGCAGCGAGGGGGAGCGGCTGGCCGCCGGCTATCTTTACGACCAGCTGGAAGCCGTTGGGCTTGAGATGTTTACAGACAGGAACGGAGACACTTTCACCATAGTAGGCACCGACGGCAACCGCATTGTATCAAAGAATATTGTGGGAATCCTGGAGGGAGAGGACCACGCCCTGCGCGAAGAGTATATTGTGATCGGGGCGCATATCGACCATCTGGGCTACTACACTGTAAATATTGACGGTACAGAGCAGAAGCGCATCTATCCCGGCGCCTGCGCCAACGCCTCCGGAGTTGCGGCGCTGATAGAGACGGCGCGGCTGGTCAGGGAGCACATCCCCGCCCCCAGGCGCAGCATTGTATTTGTGGGCTTCGGTGCTATGGAGCAGGAGTTTGCCGGCAGCCGGTTCTTTGCCTCCACCGACGGTTTCGGCCAGATAGGCAACGTCAAGCTTATGGTGAATCTGGATATGCTGGGGCGCGGCACAGCTGCCAATCCTTTTGAAGTTTATCCCTCGCTGCCCCTGGCCCAGCTTCAGGCAATCCTGGATTATGTGCTTGAAAACGAGTCGGTTCCGGCAGTTCCGGCAATCCACAACGGAGTGGTTTTCCCCTCCGACAACCTGGCGTTCAGGCAGGCCGAGATTCCCGCACTGACCTTCTCTACCGGCATCTTCAGGGAATACCGCACGGTAAAGGACACGCCCGACCTGGTTCAGGAGAGCCTTCTTGCGGCCCAGACGGTATATATCGCCGCCTTTTTAAGGAGCGTGGCCGATATGGAGATACTGCAGGTTTCCGACGTAGTGAAGCCAGAAAAAATCTATTCGCTGCAGGAGTGCGAAACGCAGCCCAAATTCTTCAGGGGCGGGGTCCAGTCCTTCCTGGACAACTGGGTATATAAATACCTCAACTATCCGCAGGAGGCCATTGCCCAAGGCGTGGACGGCTATCAGCGCATTGAAGATTCAAAAGGGAAAGTCACCTACAAGGCAGTGGTTTACGTATCGTTTATCATTGAAGCCGACGGCAACATAAGCAATGTCGCCATAGAGCGCGGCTTCAGCGAACCGCTGGACGACGAGGCACTGAGGGTGGTGTCGGCATCGCCCAAGTGGAAACCCGCCACCATAGACGGTAAAAAAGTTCGCACAAAAATTGTCATTCCAGTGGAATACCATCTCAAGAACAGGTAATTTCCTTATATTTGCAGCTCCTATAAACAGTTGCAAATGGAATACAATTTTGTAGAAATCGAAAAAAAGTGGCAGCAGTACTGGGCCCAGAACAAGACTTTCCAGGTCAAGACCGATAATTCCAAACCCAAATATTACGTGTTGGATATGTTCCCCTACCCCAGCGGAGCGGGACTGCACGTGGGACATCCCCTGGGCTACATTGCCAGCGACATTTACTCCAGATACAAGAGGCTTTGCGGTTTCAATGTGCTGCATCCTATGGGCTACGATGCCTTTGGCCTGCCGGCAGAGCAGTATGCCATCCAAACCGGACAGCATCCCGCCAAAACCACAGAGCAGAACATTGCCCGCTATCGCAGCCAGATGGACAAGATAGGCTTCTCGTTTGACTGGAGCCGCGAGGTGCGCACCTGCGAACCCGGTTACTACAAATGGACCCAGTGGGCATTCCTGAAAATGTTTGGCCACTACTACGACAACGATGCCGACAAGGCCCTCCCCATAGAGACCCTCGTGGCCAAGTTCGAGCAGGGCGGCAGCGCCGCCGTAAACGCAGCTTGCGGAGCAGTTAAGCCCTTCAGCGCAGCGGAGTGGAAAGCAATGGATTTCAAACAGCAGCAGGATATTCTGATGCAGTATCGCATTGCCTATCTGGGAGAAACCAGCGTGAACTGGTGCCAGCAGCTGGGCACCGTGCTGGCCAACGACGAGGTCAAGGAAGGCCTCTCTATCCGTGGCGGCTTCCCCGTGGAGCAGCGCAAGATGCGCCAGTGGCAGCTGCGTGTGTCGGCCTATGCCGGCCGCCTGCTGGACGAGCTGGAGTCAATAGACTGGACCGACTCCCTAAAGGAGATGCAGCGCAACTGGATTGGCCGCAGCCAGGGTGCCGAGATGGTGTTCAAGGTGTTCAACGGCGACAAACAATATGATATGACCATCTTCACCACCCGCGCCGACACAGTGTTCGGAGTCACCTTTATGGTGCTGGCTCCCGAAAGCGAGTGGGTAGAGAAACTCACCTCACCGGAGCAGAAAGCAGCTGTTGAGGCTTATCAGGCAGAGGCCCGCAAGAAAACCGAGCGCGAGCGCATAGCCGAGACCCGCAAAGTCACCGGCGTGTTCTCCGGTTCATACGCAGTCAATCCCCTCACCGGCGACAAGGTTCCGGTATGGATTTCTGAATATGTACTGGCTGGTTACGGCACCGGCGCCATTATGGCGGTGCCGGCACACGATAGCCGCGACTACGCTTTTGCAAAGCAGTTCAACCTCCCCATCATCCCGCTGATCGAGGGTTGTGACGTTTCCCAGGAGAGTTTCGACGCCAAAGAGGGCATTATGTGCAACTCCGGCTTCCTCAACGGCAAAACCGTGAAGGAGGCCATTCCCGCCGCCATCGATTACATAGAGCAGAAGGGCATCGGCCGCCGCAAAATCAATTATCGCCTGCGCGACGCCATCTTCTCCCGCCAGAGATACTGGGGCGAGCCCTTCCCCATCTACTATAAGGACGGCATAGCAACCCCCGTTCCCGAAAGCGAGCTGCCGCTGCGCCTGCCGCAGATTGACAAATATCTCCCCACCGAGACCGGCGAACCGCCGCTGGCAAGGGCCCAGGACTGGACCTACAACGGCTACCCGCTGGAAAAGAGCACAATGCCGGGCTTTGCAGGCAGCAGCGCATACTATCTGCGCTATATGGACCCTCACAACAACGAGGCCCTGGTAAGCCGCGAGGCAGATGAGTATTGGCGCGACGTGGACCTGTACGTGGGCGGCACCGAGCACGCCACCGGCCACCTGATTTACTCCCGCTTCTGGAACAAGTTCCTCTATGACCTGGGTTATGTCTGCGAGAAAGAGCCTTTCAAGAAGCTCATAAACCAGGGTATGATTCAGGGCCGCTCCAACTTCGTGTACCGCATAAACGGCACCAACACCTTTGTTTCCGCCGGGCTCAAAGACCAATACGACACCACCGAGATTCACGTGGACATCAATATCGTGCGCAACGACCGTCTGGACTGCGAAGCCTTCAAGAAATGGCGTCCCGACTATGCCACTGCAGATTTCATTCTGGAGAACGGCGAGTACATATGCGGCTGGGCTGTGGAAAAGATGAGCAAGTCTATGTTCAATGTTGTGAACCCCGACCTCATCTGCGAGAAATACGGCGCCGACACCCTGCGTCTCTACGAGATGTTCCTGGGTCCTCTGGAGCAGAGCAAACCCTGGGATACCCAGGGCATTGACGGCGTCCACCGCTTCCTGCGCAAATTCTGGAGGCTCTATTTCGACGGCGACGAGTGCAGCGTGACCGACTCCGAACCCTCCGCCGCTTCGCTCAAGACGCTCCATAAACTCATAGGCAAGGTCAAGACCGACATAGAGAACTTCTCTTTCAACACCTCGGTGAGTGCCTTTATGATTGCCGTGGGCGAATTGGCAGATCAGAAATGCACCAGCCGTGCAATCCTGGAGCCGATGGCGATACTGCTTTCGCCTTTTGCACCGCACATCGCAGAGGAGCTCTGGAGCCAGATGGGCCACAAAGAGAGCATCAGCTTTGCGGCATTCCCCGAATACAAGGCGGAATACACCGCAGAGAATTCCTTTGAATACCCCGTTTCTTTCAACGGCAAACTCCGCTACAAACTCACTCTGCCCAAGGATATGGCTCCGGCAGATGTCGAGGCTGCAGTGCGCGGCGACGAACGCACCGCCAAATATCTGGTCAGCGGCCAGATCCGCAAAGTGATTGTCGTGCCCGGCAAAATCATCAATGTCGTTTGCTAAACAATGGCTGCTAAAATCACCTGGCGCAAGGCGCTTGTCACTTTCAAGGAGTACCTGCTGATCACCGTCGGCCTGCTGCTGTACACCCTGGCGTGGGCGGTGTTCCTGCTGCCCAACAATCTGGTGGGCGGCGGCATCACCGGTCTGGGTTCCATAATCCAGTACAGTACAGGCTTCAACGTCGCCTATTCATACGTCATCATCAACACCATCCTGGTGCTGATAGCAATGAAGGTGCTGGGCGGCGGATTCGGCGCCAAGACCATTTACGCCCTGCTGGTCACCGGCCTGTTCCTCAGGTTCTTGCCTGGGCTCGTGCCGCAGGAATTCATTACCAACTTCACCGCCGACAACGGCAAGCTGATGTGCGTCATCTTTGCCGGAGCAATGGTGGGTCTGGGCATTGCCCTGACCTTCACCCAGGGAGGAAGCACCGGCGGCACAGACATCATTGCCCTGATTATCTGCAAGTACCGCAGAGTATCCCCCGGCACCGTGATTGCCGTCCTGGACCTTTTGATCATCTCCTCTTCTATGCTGATCCCCAACGGATCGTCTATCAGCGACAAACTGCTGGTGATGCTGTACGGTTTCGTGCTCACGGGCGTGATCAACTACGCCCTGGACTTTGCCCTGAACGGCCGGCGCCAGTCGGTGCAGCTGTTCATATTCTCCGAGCAGTACGAAACTCTCACCGACCGCATCTGCAACGAGATTCACAGGGGTGTCACGCTGCTTGAAAGCCAGGGTGGATACTCAAAACACAGCGGAAAGCTGGTTGTTGTAATCGTAAAACGTACAGAGACAAACAAAATTCTGAAACTTATAAAGGAAGTGGACCCCGACGCTTTTGTCTCTATAGGTAACGTCTCAGAGGTCTATGGCAAAGGTTTCGAGCCAATGAAGAAGTCGTAAACGGAAATTACGTTTTCAAAAACAGAAAACAATGCCCTGGAGCCCCCTCCAGGGCATTGTCGTTTTATTATTAACTCAATATTTTCGCCTTAAATTTTTTAAGCAATGAAAACAGTTTCCATCATCCTGCTGGTCATTACGACCTCTTCAATCCTCTCATCTCTCTGTCTTCTTTCATCATCTGTCAGCAGCCGCCGGCGTAATTCTATAAAGAAGACCCGGTACACTGACTCTCCCGCGCCAAGCACCGAGATACCGGAAGAAATCCTCCAGGAAGATGCAGCAGTGTATGACATCTGGGACCGCAAGGCCAACGAATTGATGCAGAATTTCAAGGACCTTATGGAAGAAGAGAAGCCTTATCTTGACCCCAAAGCATCCATCGAGTCGATTTCTGCAAGAATGGGGACCAACAAGACCACGCTGTCCAAAATGATCAACGACAAATTCGGGATGAATTTTCGTCAGTTGTTGAATTCTTACCGGGTCAAGGAGGCCATCCACATCTTCTCCAGGGACAACGACATCTCTATGGAGGATTTGCGGGTAGCATCGGGGTTCAACTCTGTGAGCACATTTACCTCTTCTTTCTCAAGGTTTACCGGCTGCACTCCGGGAGAATACTGCAAAAAGATCTCGGGAAGATAGGTTATGCTGCTGTTTGGCCGTCTCCGCAAAAAGCGGATGAAAAGAAAGTATAACGCCGCCATCCTTTTCAAGGCATCCGGCGTAATCCTGGACAAGGAGCTCTATCTGAAACGGTCCCTGAGGTGCAGTGAGGTTGCCAAGCTGATCTGCACCAACCGGACTTACCTCTGGGAAGCCCTGCACTGGCGCGGGCTGGGCTTCCAGGACTATCTGTCCAAATTCAGGGTAAGGCACTTTATCCAGAACGCCCCGCAGTACAGGTCAATGGAAAAAGAAGAGATTGCAGAGCGATGCGGCTTCAACGACGCAAAGACTCTGGACAAGTACTTAAGACAAATGTTTTCGATATCCCTCTCGGAATACCTGAAAATGATGTCGCGGGGCGAAAACCCTACATAAAGAGCTTGTCTATCTCTTTAAGGGAAGAAGGCAGTGTGAATACCACGACGTGATCGTAGGCGGCTATCTGCGTGTTACCGTAGGCTATGAACGACTCGGTGCCGCGGATAACGCCGCCGATGATTGCGGTCCTGGGGATTGCAAGATCCTTTATCGGAGCCTTGGTCACGGGGCTTCCGGGGTGGACTATGTATTCCAGAGCCACCGCGTCACTTTCGCTCAAATACTTGATAGAACGAATTTTATCTGTCAAGGTAAAGCGGAAGATGCGGCTTGCGGAGAGTATCTTCTTGTTGATGACGGCATCCACACCCATTCCCTCTGCCAGCTTTATGTATTCTATATTCTCTACCTCTGCAATGGTCTTGGGCACGCCCATCTTCTTGGCGGCGGCACAGGTCATAATGTTGGTTTCGGAGTCGCCGGTCACGGCCACGAACACGTCGCAGTTCTGGACACTCTCTTCGTACAGCCAGTCGGTGTTGCGGCCGTCGCCGTTTATGACCATAGTCTTTTCAAGAATCTGGGAGAGCTCTTCGCAGCGGCGGCGGTCACGCTCTATGATTTTGACGTGAGGGATGGTCTTTTCCAGCTTGGCCGCCAGAATCTCGCCCATAGGTCCGCCACCCACAATGAATACGTTCTTTACAATGACCTCTTTCTTGCCGGCCTCTTTGAGCACCTCGAACACGGTGTCGCGCTGCGCCATCACGTAGATAAGGTCGCCCAGCCGCATCTTGGAGTCCTTGGAAGGGATCAGGGTGCCCTCTCCACGGGAGATGGCCACAATGCGGAACGGCAGGTTCTCTATCGGATATACAAAGTCAGATATTTCCCTGCCTATCAGCGGGGAATCCTCCTCTATCTTGAACTCTATCAGCTGCAGTTTGCCGTGGCCGAACTGCACGAACTCGGTCATACCGGACTCCCGGACAAGGTCCGCGATTTCGTAGGCAGCCATCCTCTCCGGATAGAACATCAGGTCGATGCCCAACTGCGTGAAGATGGACTTGTTTTCATATGAAAGATATTCCGCAGTATTGATGCGGGCGGTCACCTTTTTGGCGCCCAACTCCTTGGCCAGCAGCGCCGACACTATGTTCACGTTCTGGTCCTTGTCGGGGAAGACGGCCACGAACAGGTCGGCCGTGTCTACCTTTGCAGACTGAAGCACGCTGATGGATGTGGGGTTGCCGAACACAGCCACTGCATCCACCACCTCGCCCACCTTGGCCAGGCGGTCGCTGTTGTTGTCTATGATGGTGATTTCGTGGTTGGACTCGCCCAGCAACTTGGCCAGATGGCAGCCTACCTCACCCGCTCCGGCGATTATAATCTTCATTGCTCTTAAGTTTAAGTGGTTAAACCTATCAGGCGGAGAAACTCGTTGCGCGTGCGCATATCCCTAAGGAACACCCCGGTGAAGGCAGATGTGGTGGTTATTGAGTGCTGCTTCTCCACGCCGCGTATCTGCATACACATATGGGCCGCCTCTATCACCACGGCCACGCCCAGCGGGGCAAGGGTATTCTGGATACAGTCCCTGATCTGCACCGTGAGCCGCTCCTGCACCTGCAGGCGGCGGGCAAAAGTCTCCACCACGCGCGGAATCTTGCTCAGGCCGGTGATATACCCGTTGGGGATATACGCCACGTGGGCCTTTCCGTAAAACGGAAGCATATGATGCTCGCACATAGAATACAGGTCTATGTCCTTGACCAGTACCATCTGCTGATACTCTTCTTTGAACATAGCGCTGCGCAGAATCTCCTCGCCGCTCTCGCTATAGCCTTTGGTGAGGAACTGCATAGCCTTTGCCACCCTCTCCGGAGTCTTCAGAAGCCCTTCCCGCTGCGGATCCTCGCCCAGCAGCTTCAGGATTTCAAGATAATGCTTCTTGAGCTCTTCTGTGGTGTATTCGTCAAACTGTTCTATGTGACTGTATGCCATTGCGCACAATTTATCTTTTACAAAAGTAAATATTATAATTCAATTATTCCCGATTATTCCATTAACTTTGAGGCGAAAAGGTGCGTGATGTGGTCACAATGCATTGACAATGGAAGAAATTATCAAAATCGAAAATGTCTGCAAGACCTACCACATCGGAGAGTCGCCCGTCCGTGCTCTGGACGGCGTAAGTCTTTCTATCCGCAGGAATGAATACGTGGCCATAATGGGCCCTTCCGGCAGCGGGAAATCTACCCTGATGAATATACTCGGATGCCTTGCCACCCCCGACAACGGGCGATATACCCTGTGCGGAGATGACGTGGGCCATTTGGGCGACGACGCTCTGGCGGCGGTGCGCAATGGCCGGATTGGATTCGTGTTCCAGTCCTTTGCCCTGATGCCCCGGATGAACGCCCTGGACAATGTAGCCCTGCCCCTGCTCTACGCCGGGGTTCCCCGGCAGCAACGGCTCCAGAGGGCCCGCGAGGCGCTGGAGAAGGTCGGGCTTGGAGACAGGATGGACCACGATCCCAGCGAACTCTCCGGCGGCCAGCGGCAGCGGGTGGCCCTTGCCAGGGCGTTGGTAACCAATCCCTCCATAATCCTGGCAGACGAGCCCACCGGCAATCTGGACAGCGCCACTTCAGAAGAAATAATGTCCCTTTTCGACAAGGTAAACGCCGCCGGCAACACTGTGATACTGGTGACTCATTCAGAGCAGATTGCCTCTCACGCACGGCGTGTTATTTGCATACGCGACGGTAAGATAGAATCTGACATAAAACAATGAAACTTTACACTAAAACCGGAGACGAAGGCACCACCGGCCTGATAGGCGGGAAGCGTGTCAAAAAGTGTGACCCGCGGGTATGCGCCTATGGCGATGCCGACGAACTGATCTCATACCTGGGCGTGGTCAGGGCTCACGCAGGCGATGTTGCCGCAGCTAAGCCATACTGCGAAGACCTGTTCCAGATACAGCGTCATCTCTTTGACATATCCTCTTACCTTGCCTGTGACGGTCCGTGCAGTTTTCTGCCGCCCCTCGATGCAGAAGCCAAGCTTTCTTTCCTTGAAGAGAGGATTGACAGATTGACAGAGTTGCTGCCAAAGAAATTTTCGTTTGTAATACCCGGTCCTCCTGCCATTTCTGCCGAACTTCACGTTGCCCGGACCATATGCCGCAGATGCGAGCGGAGCATCGTGGCAATAGAGCCCAAAACAGCCTCTGACGCCGATTGCTCCAGGTATCTCAACCGCCTGTCAGACTACCTGTTTGCACTGGCGCAAGTGCTTGATAAACAATCGTAAAAAAAATATTATTGCATATCGAAAATTATTATATCTTTGCAGCCCTTTTAACAAACACAGCTAATTATTAACTTGTTTTTTTGATATGTACTGGACACTTGAGCTGGCATCCAAACTGGAGGATGCTCCCTGGCCCGCAACCAAAGACGAACTTATAGATTATGCCACCCGCAGCGGTGCGCCCCTCGAAGTAATAGAGAACCTCTCTGACCTTGAAGACGACGGCGAAGTCTACGAATCCATCGAAGACATCTGGCCCGACTACCCCACCAAAGAAGACTTTTTCTGGAACGAGGAAGAATATTGATTTTATAACATATTGAAAATCAATAAATTACAAAACTGCCAAGGTTGATTCCTTGGCAGTTTTTGGTTTTTAGCCCACTTTGGGACTATCCCTGAGAAAAGAGGAATAGTAAATAATAATTTCATAGAAAAATAGTATCTTTATCAGGTTAATGACAAAACATTATGTATCACCTTCACATCATTATTATGTGCTTGCTTGGATTATTTGGGAGTAAGGAGTTACAATACTCTGATTTTGAGAAATGGGTAGATACATCTCTATCTATTGACCTTCCTGATGGAATTCAGGCTTTTTGCTTCAATCTTTATGAAGATGGTGATAATAATTGGTCGGCTGAAATCGTTGGTGCAGGGTCCTTTGATAAAGATGATAGTGATTGGGCTTGCGATGAAGTATTCTCCAACCGAAAGAATCCTATAAGATGGAAAAGCAGGAGGCCATGGGAAAAGCAACTGTCTTCGTTCAAGTCTGTCGTGGAGATCTATCTGAAACAAGGAAAGTATGCCACATTATTCAGAGAGAAGAAAGGACTGGGATTGGGCTTTGTAGATGGAGATTTAACCCTTATTCCAATCAAATAATCATTAGGGATAGTCATTTGTGATAATTAATGTCAATTCGAGGATCTCATCCAGCCTCAGGCTTCCCCTGTGACTATCCAAGTTTTTGAACACAAGTATAACTTGCTGATAATGAGCAGTATACAACAATTGCACTATATGTGGAACGAAGAGGAATACTAATAGAAAAGGCTGAACTTAGTGGTTCAGTCTTTTTTTGTATCTTTGATGGTTTGTTTTCTGAAGTCAAATGAAAAAACTGTTTTTCACGATCTGTCTTGCCTGCGTGCTCTCTTTGGGAGCCACGGCTCAAGTCCTTCCCAGTGCTAAACCCGAAGCTGATTCGATAGCCTTTGCTAAAGTCAGGGCCCGGATGGATTCCATCCGGCAGTACCGCCCCACGGTGGGTCTGGTGCTGGCCGGCGGCGGAGCGCGCGGTCTGGCACACCTGGGTGTGATTAAGTATATGGAAGAGCTGGGCATTCCGGTGGATGTCATCACCGGCACCAGTATGGGCGGCCTGGTGGGCGGTCTGTATGCCCTCGGTTACAAACACGACCAGCTGGATTCACTTATCCGCAGCATCAACTGGCCTATGATGATGTCAGACAACGTTCCGGACGAGTATCTTGCCTATAAGATCAAATCCTATCGCGGTAAATACATAATCCGCATTCCGTTCAAATACGACGACAAGGACCTGGAAGCCCGCTTTACCCAGGAGAAACTCCTGAAAAAGATGGAAGAAGAGGCCGGCCACAACTCCGACGACGCTATGTCCGACGCCATTAACAAGATGGGTCTGGGTATGCCCGACGGATTCCTTTACGGATTGAACGTACGCAACACCATCAGTTCCTTGAGCGTAGGCTATCAAGACAGTATCAGCTTTGCCAATCTGCCTATCCCCTACGCCTGCGTCGCCACGGATATGCTTTCGATGTCGCCCAAATACTGGGTGGACGGCAAACTGCCCGCCGCAATGCGCTCTACGATGGCCATTCCGTTCTATTTCCGCGCAGTCCGCGGGGATGGCGAGGTGCTGCTGGACGGCGGTATGCGCAACAACTTCCCGGTGGACCTTGCCAGGGAGATGGGCGCCGACATTGTCATTGGTTCGGAAATGTCTACCCGGCGCGGTATCAGCGACCTCAACACCCCTATGGACTTCCTTTTCCAGACCATCAACCTTTTGGGTGCTGAAGCTATGGCCCAGACCAGGGAAATGACGGACGTCACCATAAACCATCCCTTGAAAGGATATAATATGCTTTCGTTTGACGCGAAGAGCGTAGATGACATTATCAACCAGGGCTACGAAAACGCAAAAAGCCACAAAGAAATGTTCGAGGCCGTGGCCGAGTTGGTTGCCGGCAAAGAGATTCCGCCGGTGAACCATCCCGCCCCCGCTGTCAACATTGCCCAGACCAAAATCCGCGTGGACAAAGTCAAGTTCACCGGCTTGCCCGAAGATGAGCAGCATATTCTCCTGCATAAGAGAGACTACCCCGCTGACAGCCTGTACGACAGGAAAACAATAGAGAGGATGCTGGACAACATCTACGGCACCAATGCCTTCGAGGCTGTCACCTACCGCCTGGAGGGATCTCACGAGCCTTACACTCTGGTATTTGACTGCCAGAAAGGTCAGGTCAATGACTTTGCATTCGGCCTTCACGCCGACACCGACGAATATGTGTCAGTAGCACTTCATCTTGGTTTGGGAACCAGGCGACTGGCAGGGCCGCAACTCACTGTAGATTTGAAACTTGGCTCTAATCCCGCACTGAAAATAGATGGTTCTATAAAATCCAAGAACGGACTTCCGACCATTGGTCTGACGGCCCGGTCAAGATTGATTAACACCAGTTCCGGATATCAGTCTTCCATAGAAGAGAAACTCTATTCAATTGCTTCCGATCTTTATTTTGAGGATTCCAGAATGAGATTCGGCTCTATGAGGGCTGGCGTCACTGCAGAAATGGACCCTTACGAGAGGTATCTTGAGTTTGGAGAGGACTGGATCGGCTGGGATTGGGAAAGCTACTGGATTACCGCTTTCGCCAACTTGAAATATGACACCTTTGACGACTTCTACTTCCCCACAAAGGGTTTCCGGCTTTCCATTGACAGCCGGTATATGCTCAAAGGCTATACAATAGACCTGGACCATCCGGAAGCGGGATATGGAGATTACGAGGCTCCTGTCTCCACGCAAGACGGAATAGTTCCCCATTACCTTGTTTCGGTGGCCAACCTCGAAGCCGCCTTTACATTTGGCAGTCATTTCACGGTACATCCCAAACTATATGCGGGGTGGAATTTTGTCCCTTCTGTTAAAGACCCTGTGCATTGGGACGACATCCCATATCTGATCAACCAGAAGCATCTCGTCACAGTGGGCGGCGCAGTGGCCGGACGATATACAGAACGTCAGATTCCGTTTTTCGGATTCCCCATAGGCTTCCGCGACTGCCGCCCCATAAGCGTAATGGGACAGCTTGACCTGAGGTATTGCTTTGCACACAAGAACTTTATAACTGCCCGTGCCGGCATTTTCACGGATGATTATACCATACGGGACTTGCTACAGTCATCATATTTCTATGCTTTCGGTGCAGAGTATGCACGGCAGTCTATGGTGGGCCCTCTCAAATTTGCAGCACAATGGTGCCGAAATGTAGGTTTTTCACTGTACGCCTCTGTCGGCTTTGACTTTTAAACAGCTACATTTGACATATTATGAACCGAATAACCGCCATTATCATCTGCCTGCTGGCAGTTTTTTCTGCCGGCGCCCAGGAGAAGGATCCGCAGCTTGCGACCAGCATCAACGAAAATCTGTTCCGCACCGGAATCGTGCTGAATCCCTATGAATACCGGCCTGCCGCCGAAACTCCGGCACCCAGGGGATACAAGCCTTTCTACATTAGCCACTATGGCCGTCACGGCTCGCGCAGCGACTGGCCTGCAGACGGTTACAGAGGCGTTCTGGACAAATTTGCCCGCGCCCACAAGGCCGGCATCCTCACAGAGCAGGGAGAGAAAGCATATGGTATGATTGCCGAAATCGTGGCCAAATACAACGATATGGGCGGCCGCCTCACTCCCCGCGGCGCCCGTGAGCACCGCCAGATTGCCGGCCGTATGTACAAGAAATACAAAAGGCGTTTCAAAAACGGCAGCCGGCGCGTACGGGCCATTTCCAGCGTATCACCCCGCTGCATAATCAGTATGGCGGCCTTTACCGGCGAACTGCTTAGCCTTGATCCAGGCCTGGACATTGGATGGGACACCGGAGAGCAGTATATGAGATATATCAGCGGCGGCGACACTCCCGAAATCAGGAGCGACTCACAGCCGCTTTTGGATGCCGATATGGCAGCCCACCCGCGCGACACCGCCACCCTGCTGGCACGGGTTTTCACCGACCCCGCCGCCGGCAGCGCCCTGATTGGTCCGGCCGAGGCTTTCTGGGACCAGACTATGGACGTGGCCGTTGCCAGCGGTGCGTTTGACTGCGACGACAGCCTGCTGCGCCTTTTCAGCGAAGACGACATCTACTGGCACGAGACGCACTGGTCTATGTATATGTACCTGCATCACTGCAATTCCGTGGAGTTTGGCGACAGGCGTATGGCGCTGCCAGAAGTGCGGGCCTTCTTTGATGACGTTATGGAAAAGGCCGACGATGCCATCGCTACCGGCAGTTATGCCGCCGACCTGCGCTTTGGGCACGACACCCATCTGCTGGGAATCTGCGCCCGCCTGGGCCTGAAGGGCATAGGCGAAAGGCTGAATGCAGAGCAGTGCCAGCTGTGGCCGGGATACTTCTGCGCCCCGTTTGCCGGCAACCTCCAGATGGTTTTCTACAAGAACAGGCAGAACGACGTCCTTGTAAAATTCTATCTCAACGAGAGAGAAACGCCACTGATTTCCCTGCCGGGCGGTCCCTACTATAAATGGGAAGATGTAAAAGCTCTTTTCAAGACTTTTTAATTTGACGGCTTATTAGTATATTTGCGTAATACTCACATTTATTCATACAATGAAACGATTATTTTCGGTTATTCTGATTTCTGCGGCCCTTATGACCGCCTCTGCAACAGCTTCTGCCCAGTTCTTCAACAGTATGTCACTTGGCGTGGGAGCCGGTGTGGACGGCGTCTCCCTTCAGGTAGGATTCCCGGTAGGCAGTTTTCTACAGCTAAGGCTTGGCGGCAGCTACACTCCCCCCATTGGATACGCATTCTCTGTAGATGGCGTTGAGTTTGACAACGGCACTTCCGGCACTCTGGATCTCAAGGCAAAGCTGGCCTATATGGGCGGCAACGCAATGCTGGACCTCTTCCCCGGCAGAGACACCAAGTTCCACTTCACCTTCGGCGTCTTTGGCGGCAACGGCAAGCTGGCTACTCTGACCGGCACTTCCCAGGCTCTTGCTGACGAGGACAAAGGCTCCGCCGGCATCAGAATTGGCGACACTCTGGTGACCACAGACGAGAATGGCTACTGCACAGCCGACCTTCGCGCGAGCAAGTTCATGCCCTACTTTGGTATTGGTGCAGGCCGCGCCGTCAGGGAAGACAGTCCCGTGTCGTTTGTCTTTGACTTTGGCGCCTGCTACACCAAGGACGGCCTGGGCGGATACACTTACGGCACCAATATGAAAACCGGCCAGAGAGAATACATCCGCGTCACCAGTGCCGATATAGACAATGAGGACAGCGGTGTCCTGGACATTCTGGGCAAGATCCCCGTGCTTCCGGTGATGAAATTCTCCCTCTTCTTCAGACTGTTCTAACGATTATTAATACTTAACGATATGAAACGTTTTTTCATTATTGCCCTTTGCGCACTGTTTGCAGTTGCAGGTTGCACCAAGCCCGAAAAAGGCAGCGACAGCAAGATGCCGCTCCCCAAGAACAAGGCTTATCACGCAAGTTTCACCCTTAACGACACCAAGTTTGACCGTCCCATCAAAAGTGGCGACATACCCAAAACCATAGAGCTGACCTCCGGCGGCAAATTCCTGCTTGGGTTCCTTGACACCGACGCCATCGAGCCCGAAAAGGCTCCTTTGGCATACAAGTCCGGAATCTACAAGGTTCTCGAGAGCAAGGCCATAAGTGCAGGTCTTATTTTCGAATTCCCCAAATACGGCACGCTCACTGTAAAAGAAGGGTCGGGCAACAGCTGGACTCTTGAGTACACCACGGCAGAAGGAGAGGCTTATGAGGGCGCAGCCCTGCTCAGCGGCGATGTCGTGACCGGAGATCTCGCAGAGAGTATCTGCCGCAGCTGGAAACCCAGAGAGTTCATAGTAAGCGCCTCCGGCGGCAACATCAAAAACGCCATTGTGGGCAAGAAGTTCTCTGCCGATCTTTACGAGATCATCAATTATCTCAGGGACAACGGCGTGAACATCAACGCTGCAGATTATGAAAAATATTCTCTCGAGTCCATCGACTACACAGAGAACGGTATGCTGTTCATCAACTTCAAGGACTTTGCAATCGCTCCTTTCGTGGGAGACTTCTCTCTGGATGAGTCCAAAGACGACAATCTCCACTACGACTTCAGCCTCAGCTGGGAAGACAACCCCGTGATACCGGTTACCGGCGTAGGCAGCGTGACTGTGATTGACAGCCAGATGACCCTCTACACAGAGTCCGATGCAGTTGTGAGCGGCAAGACATATCATATTTCTGCCTCCATACTCTGCGACGAAATCAAATAGAATTTGTGCCTTCGTGGCACTGACAAATAATAAAAGGCGCGTCCTGCAACTTATCAAAGTGCGGCGCGCCTTTTTTGCCGCAATTATTTATTATCTTTGTAAGCTATCGAAACATTTCATATTATGTCACACAACCACATTCCCGGCACCGGAGGCGATGTTTACCTCCCCTATAACAAGCGGTCAGGCAACGAGTCTATAGTATACTTCACCCGCGACCTCAGCGCCCGCGGCCTGCTGAAGGCCTACGACTGCATCAGCGCCTGCCTCACGGGCAAGATAGGCATCAAGCTCCACACAGGCGAGCCCCACGGCCCCAACATTATCCCGCGCCAGTGGGTCAGAAACCTGTATGAGAAGCGCCTGCCCGATGCCAAAATCATAGAGACCAACACCTATTACGAGGGTGACCGCTACACCACGGAGCAGCACAGGCAAACCCTCAAAACCAACGGATGGACTTTCTGCCCGGTGGACATTATGGACGACGAAGGTACTTTCAACCTGCCAGTGAACGGCGGCAAATGGTTCGACTATATGAGTGTCGGCAATCATCTGATGAATTATGACTCTATGCTGACTCTGACCCACTTCAAAGGCCACGTGATGGGCGGCTTCGGAGGCAGCAACAAAAACATCGGCATAGGCTGCGCCGACGGCCGCATAGGCAAGAAGATGATTCACACCGCCCAGGGCAGCGACGATATGTGGAGCATAGCAATGGAAGAGCTTATGGAGCGTATGACAGAATCCACCAAGGCCACCATAGACCACTTCGGCAAGAATGTGGCCTACATAAACGTGATGCGCAATATGAGCGTCTCCTGCGACTGCGAAGGCGTTGAGGCAGAGCCGGTTGTAACGCCCAATGTGGGCATTCTGGCCTCGCTGGACATCCTGGCCATAGACCAGGCCAGCGTGGATATTGTCTATGCTATGAGAAAGAACGAGCGCCACGCCCTGCAGGAGCGCATCGAGACCCGCCACGGCCTGCGCCAGCTCAGCTATATGAAAGAGCTCGGGATGGGCAACGACCGCTATATCCTCATAGACCTTGACAACGGCGCGAAACGCATCGTGGCCAAGGATGCCGCAAAAGGCTTGAAACCCTTCAAAGGATAATACCCCACTCTATGAGCGAGAATAAGACATTCTGGGACAAAGTCAGAATCCAGTGGCGGGCCATAACCTCTATGGCCGGCGAGCTGGACACGGTTTCTGCTGCCGTCAAGATCCGCAAAGGCATCAGTTTCCGCGGCACCACCGTATGGATTCTGGTATGCTCCATTGTAATAGCATCTGTAGGCCTGAACATCAACTCCATACCGGTCATCATAGGCGCGATGCTCATTTCGCCGCTTATGGGGCCTATCTTCGGTATGGGCCTGTCGCTTTATATCAACGACAAAGACCTGCTGGTCAGTGCTCTGAAGAATTTTCTGGTGATGGTGGTGGTGAGCATAATATCCTCTACCCTGTACTTTCTGCTCTCGCCGCTCAAAATGGCCAACCCCACGGAGTTGCTGGCCCGCACAAGCCCGACCCTGTACGACGTGTTCATAGCCTTTGCCGGCGGTATAGCCGGTATGCTGGAGCAGACCCGCAAAGAGCGTGGAGTAGTGCTGTCCGGCGTAGCCATCGCCACCGCCCTGATGCCGCCGCTCTGCACCGCCGGATTCGGCATTGCCAGCGGCAATTTCCACTACTTTTTCGGGGCGCTTTACCTCTTCCTGATCAACACCATATTCATCTTGCTGGCGTCCTATCTCACAGCCCGCTATATGCATTTTGAAAAGGTCAGCGAAGAGAATCAGCAGAATCGCAGTTTCCGCACAATCTCAACGGTGATATTGATAGCGATTATCGTTCCCAGCGTGCTTAGTGCCATCACTATGATTCGCGACAACAACATCCAGAGGGACGTCGCCGCCTTCATAGAAGAAAACAAAGCCTACGGCAATGCCTACATATATGACTATGACATTTCAGGCACCAACGCCGTAGTTTATTTTGCAGGCGATCTTACCGAGGGCGACCTGGACTTCCTTTACAATGCGGCCAAGCGGCACAATCTGGACACCACCAAGCTGCATATAAAGGTCAACGCCGTAGGCGCCAGGGCAGACGAACTGCTCAAGGGGCTGTATGCCCGCAGCGACGAGGCGATAGCCGCCAGGGATGCCCGCATAAAAGAGCTGGAGAACCAGCTGTCACAGACAAAGGGCAAAGCCATCCCCTATGGCCAGATCACCAAAGAGCTTAAGTATAAATACCCCACGGTGAGCAGCCTGGCAATATCCAGGGGATCCCGTGTGGTGATGCAGGCCGACAGCTTGTCGGAGGTTCCCGTGACCAACGCCATCATCCAGTCGTCAGAGCCGCTCTCTGCAGAGCAGATGCAGGAAATCACCAACTGGCTCAGGCTCCGCCTGGACGACACCACCATAGTAGCAAACAATATAACCGAATAGATAAATGAAAAAGACTCTTCAATTGTTCGTTATGGCAGCCCTTGTGCTGCTTGGCACTGTGGCCGCTTCTGCAGCCGACAAAAAGATTCAGGTGATGTCTCCCGACGGCCATATCGTGGCCAACATCACCGCCGGCAAAAACCTCACCTACTCCGTTTTCTACGACGGTGACTGCTTGTTGAAGGACTCTAAGATTGAGATGAAGCTCACCGATGGAAACGTGTATGGCTCGGGCAAGATGCAGAAATTTACCCGCCGCAGCGTCAACGACAAGTTCAGGCCGGTCGCCTACAAGCGCGCAGAGGTCATCGATCACTTCAACGAGCTGACCCTCAGCTACAAGAACTGTGACGTAGTGTTCCGCGCCTACGACGATTGCATTGCATATCGCTTCGTGTCCAAGAGCAAGAAGGCCTTCAAGGTAAAGAGCGAGACCGCCGAATTCAACTTTGCAGAGGACTGGAACACCTGGGCCGGATTTTCCTGGGGCGCATTTGAATCGTCTTTCGAAAATATCTACGAATATTCCAAACTCAGCGCCATCCATCCCGAAAAAATGGCGTTCCTGCCGCAGATGATAGATGCTCCCAAGGGCATTAAAATCAACATTATGGAGTCGGCGCTCTATAAGTATCCCGGTATGTATCTGCAGGCCGACGGCACTTCCAAACTGCACGGTCTGTGGGCCCAGATGCCCAAAGAGTTGGAGATGGGCGGCTACAACAACATTCAGGAGATTGTAAAGAGCCGTCACGACTATCTGGCCGAGTGCAAGGCCGGCGAGAGGTTCCCCTGGAGAATTGTAGCCATCAGCACCAGGGATATCGATATGGCCACCAACGATATAGTGTACCGCCTGGGCGACGCCCCCGCAAAGGGCAGCGACTTCAGCTGGGTCAAGCCCGGCAAGGTGGCCTGGGACTGGTGGAACGGCTTCTATGTTACCGGCGTGGACTTTATGGCCGGCATCAACAACGACACCTACAAGCATTATATCGATTTTGCTTCAGAGAACGGCATCGAGTACATCATTATGGACGACGGCTGGAGCCAGGAGGGTTACAGCGACCTGTTCCACATCGTACCCGAGATTGACCTTGAAGAGCTCATCGCCTATGCAAAAGAGAGGAATGTGGGCATCATACTTTGGGCCGGCTATTATGCCTTCCACCGTGATATAGAGCACGTTTGCGACCACTATTCAAAGATGGGCATCAAAGGTTTCAAGGTGGACTTTATGAACCGCGACGACCAGCCGATGCTAGAATTCTACACCGAGGCTGCCAGGATTGCAGCCAAATACCATCTGGTGCTGGACTTCCACGGCGCCTTCAAGCCTCACGGCCTGAACCGCACCTACCCCAACGTGCTCAACTACGAGGGCGTCTTTGGCCTGGAAAATATGAAATGGAGCGGCATCGAGATGGATATGCCGCTGAACGACGTGACCTTCCCCTACATCCGTATGGCCTCCGGCGTGGTGGATTACACCCAGGGCGCTATGCGCAACGGCTCCAAGAGCACCTATCTCAAGAGCCGCGAGCCTATGAGCCAGGGCACCCGCTGCCATCAGCTGGGCGAATATGTGATTTTCGACTCCCCGCTCTGTATGCTTTGCGACGGCCCGTCCGCCTACCGCAAAGAGCCTGAGTGCCTCTCGTTTATCTCACGCATCCCTACCGTTTTCGATGAAACCGTGGGTATCGACGGCAAGGTGGGCGAATCTGTGATTATGGCCAAACGCAGCGGCGACGTCTGGTATCTGGGCGGCATCACCAACTGGGACCAGCGCGACGTGACCATAGACCTCGGTTTCCTTGGCGGCGGTAGCTGGAAGGCAGAGATTTACCGCGACGGCGCCAATGCCAACTTCCACGCAACAGACTTTAAGCGCGAATTCAAGACCGTGAGTGCCGATGAGCCTCTGAACATCCATATGGCCTCCGGCGGCGGCTTCGCCATAATCCTGACCAAGTAATTTATTATGAGAAAGTTGTTTGTCGCCGCAGTCGCCATTTTGGCGGCCCTGACCGTTGTTCCCTTTGCAGCAAGCGCCAAAGAGTGGAAGGCAGAGAAGCTGGAAAAGTGCGACCCCTATATGAAGCTGCAGGGCGGCTACGGCTATCTGGTCAAAAACACGCCCAAGGCAGATGTGTGGTGGGCAGAGGGTGTGTACAAGCCTATGAAGGACACTCCGGTGGCCCAGCGCAAAGGCCGCCGCGTGCAGTTGACTTCGGCAAAGAACGAATACGAATCATTTATCGTCGTGGTCAATCCCAAAACGCCTCTGCAGGCTGTCAAGGTGGCCGTCAAGGGTTTGCCCAAGGGCATTGAGGCCAAGGTGCGCAAGGTAGAATACGTCACCGTACGCACCCCCAGCGACAGCTTCGGCTACACCGGCCAGTGGCCAGACCCTCTGCCTCTTTATGACGTGGCAGAGGACCTGCCGGCAGGCGAAAACACATCTTTCTGGATTACCCTAAAGACTCCCGAGTCGCGCCGCAAGGGCTGCTACCGCGGCCGCGTGGTGCTCACCGCCTCCGACGGCTGGAAGGTCACCATCCCCCTGAAGGTGAAGGTTCGCTCTTTTGCCCTGCCCAAGACACCCAGCGTTTCCAGCGGCTACGGTCTCTGGTTCGACCACGTGATACAATACGAGAACCTCAAGACCATAGAGCAGCAGAAAGAGTCGTTCTACAAATATCTGGACGCCTTCCTTGACTACAAGATTTCGCCGTACAACCCATTCTGGTACGCCCCCATCAAGACAACCATCAATCCCGACAATACCGTGGACCTGGATTTCACCGAATTCAACAAGGTGGCCGCCAAGTACTTTGGCGAAGGCGGGTTCAACTCTTTCGTGATAGACGTCGAGGGGCTTGGCAGCTGCAATCCGGGCGGCTATGTCCGCGGCACCTTTGGCGGCTACGAGTTCGGCACTCCGGAGCACGAGGCGCTTATGGCCGACTATCTGCCCAAGCTGCAGGACGGCCTGGAAAAGGCGGGCGTGCTGGACAAATGCTACATATACTGGGGTGACGAGCCGCTTGAGCCAGCTTACCCTTATATCCGCGAGGTACACACCCTTATGAAGAAATACGCCCCGCGCATACGCACCTTTATGACAGAACAGGTCACCTGGCTTGAAACTCCTGCCGAATTTGATGTAGGGGACGTGACCGACATCAGCTGCGTGAGCTGGAACTGCTTTGACAATCACCCCAAGGTGTTCGACTACAGCGGCCCCGGCCAGGAGGTGTGGAGCTATCTTTGCTGCGCCACCAAGTATCCCTACTTCACAAATTTCGTGGACCACAACGGCATCGATTTGCGCCTGTGGCTCTGGGCTTCGTATATGTACGGGATGAAGGGCATCCTGATATGGAGCGCCACCTGCTGGAACTCTGCCTGCATTATGCCCGAAGGCCAGTTGCTGGAGGTCTGGGAGACACCCGACTGCTACGGAATGGGCAAGACCGGTCCCGAATTTTTCGCTTGCGGTGACGGTATTATGTTCTACCCCAACAACCGCCATCCCAACCAGGACAAGACAACCGCCTTTACCGGCGAGCCCATCCCCTGCATCCGTATGGAGATCAACCGCGACGGCATAGAAGATTATGAATATCTGAAGATGCTCGAAGAGCGCATCCCGGCTATGAACGAGGCCGATGCCGCAGCCGCCCGCGACCTGCTGGTTCTGCCCGAAGCCGTCTTTATGGACGACGACGCAGAGCATACGGACAAGTATTACATCCAGGATCCGCAGTTCCTGCTGGAGCGCCGCGAGCAGATTGCCAGCCTGATAGAGAAATACAAATAATGCCTGCTGAACTGCCATACACAACTCCAAAATACGAAGTCGCCACAGAGCGGAACGTGGTATATACCCGGGCGATGGGATACCGCAAAGATGCTCCGGAGGATTCCAAGAACGCACTGCCGGTAAGTTTCGGTCAGGGCAAGATGGCGCTCCTGGACCTGGATATGGACATCTATACGCCTGCCGGAGACCCTTCCGCGAAAAGGCCGCTGCTGATTATGATGCACGGAGGGTCTTTTTTCATCGGAAACAAAGATGAGAAGGGTCAGGTCGCCTGGTGCCGGTATTTTGCGTCGCTGGGCTATGTGGCTGCCTGCATCAACTACCGGATGGGCTTCAATCTGGGCAAGAAGTCATATTGCAAGGCAGAGGACCGCGCAGTGGAAGATGCCGTCGCAGCCCTTAATTATCTGCTGGAAAGGGATGATTTGCACATTGATGTGGAGCATATTTTCGCAGCCGGGACCAGTGCCGGGGCCATCGTGGCGCTTCGGCTCGCATTCTGTCCTATTGTGGGAAAGGTCCGTGGGGAGACAGCAGGGAGTGACGCTGGGAGTGCCGCCGTGAGAAAGCATCCCCGCATCTGCGCCGTGGGCAACTTCTGGGGTTCGGTCCGCGACCTGTCCATTCTGGAGAACGCTTCCACCCCTATCCTCTCGTTCCAGGCAACCGGAGACCCTATTATGCCCTACGGCGGAGGGTATCCGTTCAAGAAATTCAACTGGGGCCCGACAAGAATTTTCGCACCTTATATGTACGGCACCAAAGCCATCCACGACAGGGCGCTGGAACTGGGCATCCGCGCCGAACATCACCCCTATCCGCTGGCCAAACATCGCCTGCATATGGACCGCGAAGGCAACTTCACCCCGTTTTTCTACGAAATCCGCGACCGCATGGCCACCTTCTTCGCCGAAGAGCTCGTATAACCCGCCGGCTCCTGGACACGCAACTTTGCCGCCAGCGCTTTTTTATTCCTGCACTAGCTTGTCGGTATAGAGAATCCCCTGCAGATGGTCGGTCTCGTGCTGGAAAATAACTGCAGTGAAACCTTCTACGCGCTCCGACACCTCCTGCCCCGTTTCGGGCGAGGTATAGCAGATGTCGATGTCCCGCCAGCGGAGCACCTTGCCGCGACGGCCGGGCACAGAGAGACAGCCTTCGGGACCTAGCTCTTGTTCGCCGCGAAAAGCGGTGATGCGTATATTGGGATACACTTCGAACGGCTCGCCCTCTTTGTCAAAGCGCTGAACTGCGATGACATTGCGCGACAGCCCGACCTGCGGCCCGGCGATGCCGACACCATCCTGCTCGGGAGAAGTCACGGTGGCTATCAGCTTGGATGCAAGCTCTGCATAAAGCGGATCGGCAAGTTCACGCGCAGAAAAGTCCCTGCACTCAGCCCTGAGTACCTTCAAATCGGCAGCGTCTTCTACGGTGAGTACCCGCATCACATCAGGCTGGGATTCAATCAGTTCCCTTTCGGCAGCCGTCCAGCCACCCCTACACCCTGCCACCAGCAGGACAGTCAGTGCAATCAATAGCGCTTTACATTTCATATCGCAAAAGTAACAATTCGTTCGTATCTTTGTGATACTATGAAAAAGACTATCTTCCCTATTCTGGTGCTGCTCGCTCTGGCGGCACTCCCGCTGAATGCACAAAAGAAATTCGTTGCAGAGAAACTTGACAAGTGTGACCCGTATATGAAGGCCCAGGGCGGCTACGGGTATCTGGTGAAGAACGACTCCAAGGCGGCCGTATGGTGGGCCGAGGGGTGCTACAAGGTGATGAAGGACACCCCCGTGGCCAAGCGTCGCGGCGGCACCGTGAAGCTGACCACCGCCAGGAATGAGTATGAATCGTTTATCGTGGTGGTGAATCCCAAACAGGAGCTCAAGAACCTGAAGGTGACTGTGGATGGACTGCCCTCCGACATCGAGGCGGTGGTGCGCAAAACCGAATACGTGAATATATTCTACAACAGTGATGATTTCGGTTTCCCCGGCCTCTGGCCCGACCCGCTGCCGCTGTATGATGAGCCCCAGAATGCGCCGAAAGGAGAAAATACATCCTTCTGGATCACCCTCAAGACCCCGGCTGGCCACTCTGGCTCTTACTCCGGCCGCGTGACTGTCTCCGCCGACGGAGGATGGAAGGTCAGCGCGCCAGTGAGCGTGAAGGTGCGCGGTTTCGAGCTGCCGCAACGCCCCAGCGTGAACGCCGATATGGGACTCTGGTTCTGGGAGGTGGAAAAATATGAAAATCTCAAAACCGAAGAGCAGAAGCAGGAGTCCTATGACAATTATATGCAGGCCTTCAAGGACTACCGCATCCAGGTGCGCGACCCCTTCTTCCGCACTCCAGTGAAGTATAATTTCTCCCAGACAGAATGGACCGGAGGCCTCTACGACAGCAGCCGCGCCAAGGAGGGCAAGTATTCCTACGCCTTGGCAGACAAGTCGGTGACCGGAAACACCGAGGGTTTCTACCAAAGGGCCCTCATCCCGGTGGACAGCAGCCACCCGTACAAACTCACCGCCTGGGTTATGGGTGACACTATTGTTTACAACCATATACTGGTAGAGAGTTACGATACGGACAAGAAACTCATCCCCTTCCGCAATAGCTTCCAGTGGGTGGACACCGACACCACCTGGGTGCAGCACGAGGTTGACTTGCAGCGACTTGACCCCCGCACCAAATATCTCAAGATAAGGCTTTTCGGCGCCGGCGCCTACCATAACGGCGAAGAAAAAGGCACGACCTGGTGGGATGACGTCCGCCTGACGGACCTGACCACAGGAGAGAACGTTTTCCCCGAAGGCAACTTTGAGATTGACCCCGAAAAGATAGAGGTGGATGTAGATTTAACCCAGTTTGCAAAAGCTGCCAAAAAGTATTACGACGACGGCAGTTTCAGATACTTCGACCTCCCCATCCCGGGCCTTGGCGACGTGAATTTCAACAATTCCCATCTGGGCACCCTGTGCGGTTTCCAGCAGGGCACTCCGGAATATGAAATGCTGATGGGTAAAGTCCTGACCAAACTGCAGGCAGGCCTTGAAGAGCTGGGAATGCTGGACAAGGCATATGTCTACTGGGGCGACGAACCCAACCCGCCCGCATATCCGGTGCTCTACGAAACCCACCGGCTGCTCAAGAAATACGCCCCCGGCATCAAGACCTTTATGACCGAGATGAGCACCTGGCGCGGCCACGCGACCGACTCGCTGGACATAAGCGACTGCACCGACATAAGCTGCGTAAGCTGGGACTGCTTCGAAAACCACGATATCATCAAGAACTACCAGGTTCCCGGCAAGGAGGCCTGGAACTATCTGTGCTGCGGCACAAAATACCCCTACTTCTCCAATTTCATAGACCACAATGCCATTGATATGCGCATCTGGCTATGGGCCTCTTACCAGTTCGGCTTCAAGGGTATCCTGATATGGGCCAGCACCTCGTGGAACTCCCCTACGGTGTCGCCCGCCGGAACCCTCCAGAACCCGTGGGAAGACCCCTACTGCTTTGGCAGCAACAACCAGATGATACAGAGGCTGCTGGCGGTGGGCGACGGCATTCTGTTCTATCCACACAACCGCCATCCCAACGAGGACAAAACCTCTGTATACACAGGCTACCCCATCCCCTGTGTCCGCCTGGAAATACTGCGCGACGGCATTGAGGATTTTGAGTACCTGACAATGCTAGAGGCGGCCATCCCCAGGATGAGCGCTGCCGATGCAGCCAAGGCCCGCAAGCTGCTGGTGCTGCCCAAAGAGGCCTATCAGGACGACAGTCTCACCGAAAAAGAGGCCTACACCATCCAGGATCCCCAGATCCTCTTCCAGCGCCGCGAACTGATTGCCAACTTGCTTGAAAAATATCGTTAAAATGAAAAGAATATCACTGATTATCGCCTGCGCCTTTATTATGGCGCTTCCGGCAGCTGCCAAAGTCTGGAAAGCAGAGACCCTTGAAAAATGCGACCCGTATATGAAAGCCCAGGGGGGCTACGGGTATCTGGTGAAGAACGACTCCAAGGCGGCCGTATGGTGGGCAGAGGGGTGCTACAAGGCGATGAAAGACACCCCCGTGGCCAAGCGTCGCGGCGGCACCGTAAAAATGACCACCGCCAGGAACGAGTATGAGTCGTTTATCCTGGTGGTAAATCCCAAGAAAGAGCTCAAAGACCTCAAAGTGGAAGTGAGCGGGCTGCCGAAGGATATCGAGTTCAAGGTGCGCAAGACGGAATACATCAACCTGATTTACACCAGCAGCTCATTCGGATTTCCCGGCGACTGGCCAGACCCGCTGCCGCTCTACGACGAGCCGCAGGACGCCCCCGCCGGAGAGAACACATCCTTCTGGATCACACTTAAGACTCCGGCGAGTCATCCGGCAGGCAGCTACAGCGGCCGCGTCACCGTTTCCGACGCCTCCGGCTGGAAGGTATCGGCACCCATAAGCGTTAAGGTGCGCAAATTCGCCCTGCCGGGCCGTCCGACCTGCGCAGCCGATATGGGACTCTTCTTTGACCAGGTCATCAAATACGAAAACCTCAACACCGAAGAGCAGAAGCGCGAATCCTTTAACAACTACATAGAGACGTTTGACGAGTACAAGATACAGCTCCGCGACCCGTTCTATCTGAACCCCATCAAATACAATATCACCCAGCCCGAGTGGACCGGCGGCTGGTACGACAGCAGCACCGCAGCAGAGGGCAAATACTCCTTCTGCGTGTCAGACCAATCAGGCGGCTCTTGCGCAGAGGCTGTCTGGAGGCCGAGACTCATCCCAGTGCAGAGCGACCGCTCTTACAAGATAGTGCTCAACGCCAAGTCCGACACCGAACACTCTTCTGTGGTGGTTGTGGACTGCTTTGACGATAATAAGAATCTGCTCACCTACCGCCGTCGCTACAAATACATAGACTGCAACGATTCCTGGCAGGAATTCACTATGGAACTGCCGCTGCTGGATAAACGCACGGCCTATATCCAGGTGCGTCTGTTCGGGGCGGGTTATCAGGCCTCCGGTTCCGACACCGGCACAATGTGGTTCGACAACGTACGGGTAATTGACGGCACAACAGGCAAGAACCTTTTCCCGCAGGGCGATTTTGAGATAGACCCTTCCAAAATCAAGATTGACGTAGATTTCACAGAGTTCAACAAAATGGCAGAGAAACTCCGCGGCATAGAGAGCTTCCGCTATTTCTCGGTGAACATAGCCGGCATCGGCGGGGTCAATTTTGAATTCTCCCGGCCTGGTTTTATCGGCGGATTCCGCCAGGGCAGTCCGGAATATGAAATGCTTATGAAGGATTGCCTCACCAAGCTCCAGGCCGGCCTCAAGGAGTCTGGAATGCTGGAACACACTCTGGTTTACTGGGGCGACGAGCCCACGCCGCCGGCATATCCGGTGCTGGAAGACACCCACCGCCTCATCAAGAAATACGCCCCCGGCATCCACACATTTATGACGGAAATCATTACCTGGCGCGAGCGCAGATATGACACTATGGATATCAGCGGCAGCACCGACATCAGCTGCGTGAGCTGGGAGTGCTTCGAGAACCACGACATCATCAAGAAGTATCAGCAGCGGCCGGAGCAGGAGCCCTGGAACTACCTGTGCGCCACCACCAAGTACCCCTATTTCACCGACTTCATAGACGCCAACGGCATAGATATGCGCATCTGGCTGTGGGCCAGCTATATGTACCAGTTCAAGGGGATACTGATATGGGCATCCACCTTCTGGAATGCCGGCAGCCAGTACAGCAGCACCGAGCTGCAGAACCCCTGGACCGACCCCTACTGCTTTGCCACCAGCGACCAGCTTGTGCAGCGCCTGCTGGCGGTGGGCGACGGCATACTCTTCTACCCCAACAACCGCCATCCAAACGAAGACCGCACTACGGCCTACACCGGCCGCCCTATCCCCTGCATCCGACTGGAGATTATGCGCGACGGTATGGAGGACTACGAGTACCTGACTATGCTTGAGGCGAAGATTCCGGCAATGAGCGCCTCCGACGCCGCCAAGGCCCGTAAACTGCTGGTGCTGCCCCCCGAAGTCTTCAAAGACGACAATCTGGAGACCACCGACATCTGGTATATCTACGACCCGCAGTATCTCTTCCAGCGCCGCGAGCAGATAGCCACACTGCTGGAGAAGTACAATTAGGTCCCGCCATTAGGGTAACGGTCCAGAACATCGCAGGTTACCCTAAAAAACGCCCGATTTTTAAGGTATCGGTCCATAGCCAGGACCGATACCCGAATTAATGATACTAATATGAAGATAATCCTACTAATACTAGCGTTCGCGCTGTGTGAGGCGATTCCGGCCAGCGCCCAGAAGAAACTTCCCGGCGAGATGGAGAAGTGCGACCCGTATATGACCGCGCAGGGAGGCTACGGCTACCTGGTGGAAAACGGGCCCAAGGCGGCCGTGTGGTGGGCCGAGGGCATCTACAAGGTGATGAAAGACACCCCCGTGGCAAAGCGCAAGGGCCGGGAGGTGAAGCTCTCTACCGCCCGCCACGAATACGAATCGTTCATTGTAGTTATCAACCCCAAGGAGGATCTGAAAGGGATTTCCGTAAAGGTGGATGGCTTTGGCGTTGCTGACGGCAACTCTGATTTGACGGATGGCAAAGACATCACCGCCACGGTCCGCAAGGTGGAATACGTCACCACATATTACAC
>JAEEGH010005669.1_pt1 | contig 31179 bp, 25 predicted proteins | sample 9134181 | NCBI WGS metagenome assembly JAEEGH01 (sample SAMN16246544, study PRJNA631951) | gut metagenome | biome: gut microbiome; feature: rumen; material: DP-attached | host: Bos | place: Iran: Karaj | collected 2018-10
CGATTATTCTTTGAAACGTCCAAACTTTTAAGCGACAAAAACTTACGTAATTGATTTATGTCAAAGCAAAAAGAGGACGGAAACATCTAATGCACTCATTTTTGCTAAGTTCAGATTACAATTTCAGCTATTTTTCAGCGTCTCTTACCAGTCATGCTAATCAGCGGGATGATCATCTCTTCCATCGAGATGCCACCATGCTGGAATGTATCCTTAAAGTAGGACACATAATAATTATAGTTGTTCGGATAGGCAAAGAACGAGTCGCCCGTCGCAAAGACATACGAAGTGGACAGATTGGGCGACGGCAGCAGAGCTTGTGAAGGATTCTTGATGACATAGAGATCCTTGCTGTCGTACCCCAGGTTCTTACCCAGCTTATAGCGCAGATTGGTATTGGTGTTGCGGTCGCCCACTATCTTCACTGGCTTGGTGCAGCGAATGGAGCCATGATCGGTAGTGACCAGTACTCGGCAGTCCTTCTGAGCCAGGAGCCTGAAGAAATCGGCTATGACCGAATGGCGGAACCAGGAAAGTGTGATCGAGCGATAGGCCGACTCATTGTTGGCCAGCTCCCTGACCATCCTGCTCTCTGTGCGCGCATGCGAGAGCATATCGATGAAATTGAACACCACCACATTGAGGTCATACCTGTCAAACGAGTTGAACTGCTGCATCAGATGTTCAGCGTCGGCCGAGGTGTTGATCTTATGATACGAGAAGGTGTCGTGCCTGCGGAAACGCTCCAGCTGAGTACGAATGAGCGGCTCCTCGTTGAGGTTCTTGCCCTCTTCTTCGTCTTCGTCGACCCACAGGTCAGGAAACATCTTTGCAATCTTGTCGGGCATCAAACCTGAGAAGATGGCATTGCGGGCATATTGAGTGGCTGTAGGCAGAATGCTGAAGTAGAGATCCTCGTCGATATCGAACTGGTCGCCCATCTCCTGAGCCAGCACGCGCCATTGGTCGTATCTGAAATTATCGAGGACGACGAGAAACACCTTTTCCTTCTTGTCGAGCAGGGGGAAGACCTTGCGCTTGAAGATGTCAGGCGACATCAGGGGACGCTCGCCCGAGATCCAGTTGAGATAGTTCTTCTTGACGAACTTGGCAAAGCCGAGATTAGCCTCTTCCTTCTGCATGGCCAGCATCTCAGTCATCTGCGAGTCAGTGCTTGAGAGCTGCAATTCCCAGTGCACCAGCCGCTTGTACACCTCGACCCAGTCCTGCCACGACCGACAGTCCATGATCTGCATGGCTATCTGCTGGAACTGCTGCTGATACTGGCTCTGGGTGACCACCGTCTCTATCTCGCGCCTATGAATGTTCTTCTTCAGCACAAGCAGGATTTGGTTGGGGTTGACTGGCTTGATGAGATAGTCAGCTATCTTCTGTCCGATAGCCTGCTCCATGATGTTTTCCTCTTCGCTCTTGGTCACCATCACCACTGGAGTGGCAGGCGACAGCTCCTTGATGCGCTGCAAGGTCTCCAAGCCAGAAAGACCCGGCATCTGCTCATCAAGCAGCACCAGGTCGAAATTACGTTCACGGCAAAGGTCTATGGCATCAGGACCATTGGAGACCGTAGTCACCTCGTAGCCCTTTTTCTCAAGGAAGATGACATGAGCCTTCAGCAGCTCCATCTCATCGTCCACCCATAGCAGCTGGCCGTTCGTCATCTGTGAGCATCAGTTTTGGTCGGTGATGGCTCTGAGCAGCTGCTTCAGGCTGGTCTCTCGCTGCCAACTGAAGTCGGGCAGAGCCATGATGCGCTTCATCATCGTACGCTTTTCCTTCGACAGCATACGCCCCAGGTCACGCTCATGCACACGTACGAACTGGCCGTTGTAGAACATGTAGTAATGACGGAAGACGGGCAGTTTGTAGTCTTCTTCATTATTCAGGTCAACGGTGGTCGTACTGATCTGTTCGCCCAGGTCCAGGTTGGTGATGTTGATGTTGTTCTTCAGATTGCGCTCATAGCCTTCCTGATCAAACAGCTCAATGCAATAAAGTCTGTTGCTGCCCACGGAGTCGACCAGATATGCCAGTTGCTTGTTGATGGCAACGAAGGAGCGGCCGTCCTGGAAGTCTACCGACATGATATTGTCCATGTTGGCCTCCATCGTGTAGTCTCCCTGAAGATAGAGCAGCGAAGCGTTCTTGAGGAATACGTTGGTGAGTGGCTGACTGAGTTTATGACCGTCGGAGAAAGTAATCACGGAGGGCTTGAACTCCCTGAACATCGTAGCCGAAAGCGTACGTTTCTGAGCCACGCAGCTGATGGCGAGCACCAGCATCATCATTGTTATAATTTGTCTTTTCATCATCTTAAAATTTATAAAGCTCATCGATTAGACGTAATCAATGAGCTTTGGTTTAATTTGCGGTGCGTACGAGACTCGAACTCGTGACCTCCTGCGTGACAGGCAGGCATTCTAACCTACTGAACTAACGCACCAGTCCATATTTTCATTTTTGCTCGACAGGTCAGAGAGCGGTGCGTACGGGACTCGAACTCGTGACCTCCTGCGTGACAGGCAGGCATTCTAACCAACTGAACTAACGCACCAAGTGAGGCTCTTTCCTGTTTTGCGGGTGCAAAGGTACAACAATTCCTCGACAATCAAAGAAAAAGCGCAGGAAAAAATCTTGCGCTTAACATTCTTTAAAACTTATAGGCATACCCGATGCCAATTACATGGCGATTTCCCTCCGAATCATCGTCCTTGTAGGTGTGCTGATAGAGGTACTTCACATCGAGCCAATGCTGCTTGGTGAGCCTGATCTCAGTTCCCAGCGAATAGCGCATCTTGTCCATTCCGCTGCCACCTACCGTGCTCTCTGCACTCACGTAGGGCCTCCACATCTTGGTCAGCTTATACTTCAGCTGGAGGCGATTGCGCCATTTATTGCTGCCCTTGCCGCGATAGGTATGGGTCTCAGTGATGCCTTTCTTGACCACAGGATCGCCGTAGTAGCGGTCATCATCTTCGTCGGTATAGTTCCAGTAGCGGTCAACGGTCTTCTCAGGACGATAGGTGTACTGCCACCTTTCGCGAAGCGAGATGCTCAGGTCGCCAAAGGACTGAGAGGCGGTCAGCGACACATTCAGTCGATGACGGGCTCCCCAGTAGTCGGAATATTTCTTTCCGCTGGTGTTGACCTTGTGATTATTGTCCATCAGCAGTGAGTAATCCGCCGATGCCTTCAGCCACGACAGCAGCTTATAGCTCACGCCGATGCTGGCACTCCAACGGTCGAGCTCGCCCACATCGTCACGGGTTCTGAGCTCCAAGCCTGCTTCGAGCTCCATGTTCCTGTTCAGTTTCTTCTCGATGTTGGTCTCTGCCCAGAGACCAAAGTCATCGCCCTGAGCCATAGTATGGCAGAGTGGCAATTGCGCGAAGGCCAGTGTCAGCCCAGCGGCTATCAGTCGTCCTTTTTTCATACTTCCCTCCATTGTGATTTTCTGACTTTGAATATTCCGTCCACGTCATTGGTGCCCTGGCTGTCGTAGGTCACTTTTAGCACGGCTGTGTCCTTGAGGAAATCGACGCCGCCTACATCGACCTTGATGACCTTGATGCCCAGACGCTGCTCGAGGTCGGCCTTCAGCTCCTCGTACTTCTCGGGCTTGATGAGCTCAATGCGGTCGTATTGCACCAGTTTGGTAGGCTTCGTCCTCAGCTTCAGTTCACAGAACAGGATTGATACGATAACGATGATATCGATAATCACCAACCTGGCCAAGTCAGCAAAATGGTTGGGGAGTTGCTGCTCGATGTTAATCATGGCATGCACCACTGAGAGGCACACGATGATAAACAGATAGGTCATCTCTCGCACTGGCATCGTATCCGTACGATAGCGCATGATCGAGAAGATGCCGAAGAGTCCCAGTCCTACTCCCATCGTAGCCTTTCCACGATCCATACCCATCATGAAGTACACTAGGAAGAAGATGGCCACTGAGATGAGCATGAAGGTAAAGTAGAAGTCACGACGATGTGCCTTACGATAATAGAAGCGATCTACAATGATCCAGTTAACTACCAGACAAATGAGGAATCGCAACAAGGTGTTCCCAAAATCACCCGTGAAAATAGAGGAAAGTTGTTCAATCATATACTTTAATAGTTTTTAGTTTCTAATATTCAGCTCTTCTTGCTCATGATGCGCTCCACGTCGCGCAGCTTCTGCTTGAATCGGTTCACTGGCAGCGACGGATTGGTCATAGCGGCTCCCATGCAGTATTTGCTGAAGCCATGCGGATGGATGTGCAGCTGGCGCAGCATCTCTAACACAGGCGAGAACACCAGCCCGTCGCGCTTCAGCTCGACGATGACCAAATGGCCCATATCCCTCGACTGGCCCGTCAGCACATTGTTGAACTCCAGCTGGGTATCGATGGTCAGGCGCTCGGTCTTTGCACGGTTCACTAGGGTAACACGATGGAAGTAGTTGTGCATATGGGGCTGAAGATCATCGACATCAAAGTGCAGATGCTGGACGATGAACTGCCGTTTCTGCTCGTCGCCAAGGTCCATATCGGCCACCTCTATGCGCTTCTTCTTCGTCCGCCCATGATTGTTCTTGGTCTTGATCTCCATGAACTGCAGGTTGGAGCTGACATAGGTGCGGAAGCGAATCTTCTGACGGCCCGCATGACCATGCTGGTGCTCTTTGTACATCGAGAATCCCTGTGTATCGAAATAGGTCGTGTCGTAGAGCATATTGCGCTCCCCATCGATGTCCTGCACGTAGTAGTCGTCCTTCGCCATGCTGAGCAGTCTGAGCAGCTGAGGCATGGTGGTGACGAACTTAGTGTCCGTGCGGTTCATCAGCTTCACGCCGCTCATCTCTGCCAGCGTGATGGGCTTCATTTGACTGAGGAGTTCTTCCATCATTGGTTAGCTTTTTTGATTTCGTGTGCAAAGTTAAGCAATAAAAACGAAAACGCCAAACATTTTCAGCAAACACATCGATTTCGTCTGCGAAACATCCATAAGATGAGCTGAGGAAGCCTCCCCCTACCCCACTCAGGACTTGATCTCGATGTCGCGTCTCACGTTGTCGCGTATCTTACGCAGGTATCCCTGCATGCCCTCAGCATCCTTGTGGTCGATGATCTCCAGCAGTTCCTTCAGCTCCGTACGTATCTGACTGACCTGGTCGTGAGTATAGGGATTGAACAGGATTTCCTGCAGGAGGTAGTCGTCTTCGTTAAGCACGCCCTTGGCAATGCGCATGTGGCGCTTGAAGGTGGTGCCAGGAGCATCCTGATGCTTCATCACTGCTGCAAAGACGAAGGTCGACACGAAAGGAATGGAGAGCGAATAGGCCACCGTCTTATCGTGCTCTTCGAACGTATATTCATAGATGTTGAGCCCCAGGCGCTGATAGAGGTCCTTGAAGAAGATGCGGCCCATATAGTCGCCCTCGCTGATGATGATGGCATTCTCCTCGCTGAGCTGCTGCAGATTGGCAAAGGTAGGGCCGAACATCGGGTGAGTGGAGACATAGCGCATGCCCGACTGCTCGTAGAATTCCTTGAGGTCGGTCTTCACAGAGGCGATGTCGCTGATGATGCACTCCTTCGGCAGGAATGGTATAACCTCTTGAAACACAGGGATGGTATACTTCAGCGTGACTGCATTGATGAGCAACTCCGGACGGAACTCGCGTATCTCCTCGTAGGTGGTGAAACGCTGACAGTTATAGGTGAAGCGCATGCGACGTGCATCACGTTCGAAGACTGCCACTTCGTGGTCGAAACTCAGCAGGTCGATGAAGAAACTGCCCATCTTGCCTGCGCCCATTACTAGTATTTTCATATCATGTTCTCCTCTACTACTTCTTCCACTTGTCTATCGTTATCAGTGATTGTCGGCTTGAATCTATTCATCATCATGCTACTTGTTGATGATCTCTATCTGCTGACGCACACTCTCCTCATGGATGCTCTCAAAGACACGAGCAACGAACTCGGGTCCCATGCCGCAGAGCGAACCTTGGGCACCACGCTTGCTGAGAATCTCGTTATAGCGGGAAGCCTGCAGCACAGTCATGTTATGCTCACGCTTGTACTGACCAATCTCTCGACAGACGCGCATACGTTTGGCCAGGAGTTCCATCAGCTGGTTGTCAAGCTCGTCAATCTGCTTGCGCAGGGTGGTGATGCCCTCGGTGGTGGTCTTCTCGTCGCGGATGACAAGCAGCGAGAGAATGTAGTCGAGCACGTCGGGGGTAACCTGCTGCTTGGCATCGCTCCATGCCTTGTCGGGGTCGCAGTGGCTCTCGACAATCAGACCCTCGAAACCGAGGTCCATGGCCTGCTGACACAGGGGGGCAATGAGTTCACGACGGCCACCAATGTGACTGGGGTCGCTGATGATGGGCAACTCGGGGATGCGGCGCTTCAGCTCAATGGGAATCTGCCACATGGGCATGTTACGGTATATCTTCTTGTCGTAAGAGGAGAAACCGCGGTGGATGGCGGCCATACGCTTCACACCTGCCTGGTTCAGACGCTCCATGGCACCTATCCAGAGCTCGAGGTCAGGATTGACGGGATTCTTCACGAACACGGGAACATCGACACCCTTCAAGGCATCGGCAAGGGCCTGCATGGCAAAGGGGTTGGCAGAGGTACGGGCACCAATCCAGAGTATGTCGATGCCGTACTTCAGACAAAGCTCGACATGTTCGGGCGTTGCCACCTCGGTAGCCACCAGCATGTGGGTCTCGTCCTTCACACGCTTCAGCCAGACAAGGGCAGGCTCTCCGTGGCCCTCGAAACCACCGGGCTTCGTACGGGGTTTCCAAACACCGGCACGGAAGTTATGGCAGCCCTTCATGGCCAGCTGGCGGGCGGTGGTCATCACTTGCTCCTCGGACTCGGCACTGCAGGGACCTGCAATGACGAAGGGGCGTTCGTTGTCACTCGGTAAATTCAGTTTTGCTAATTCTAATTCCATATTTCATAAAATTATAGAATTGAAGAATTGAAGAATTGAAGTTCTTCGCATCCTCTATTCTAGAGATAATTCTTTCGTTTTCTTTATTGTATTAACTAATGTTCCTATTATCACACGCAAATCTTTTTGTATTGACTCTGCCTCATTCTCTGCTAGATAATCTGCTTTTTCCAACAAAGACAACCAATATTTCGTCTCATTTGCTTCCTTAAGGGAAATATAGAGTTTTGAAATGAAATCTGCTTTGCTCTGCGCATGCTCACTCTCTGCAATATTCGCCCCTATGCTCGTCCCACAGCGAAGCAACTGTTTGGACAATACAAACTCATTCTTTTCAGTAATTAAATACTTATATAATTTTACAATCCTCAAAGCAAAATCCATACTCAGATTTGCAATAACAATTTCTTTCATCTCAGTAAAAATTGAATTCTTCAATCCTTCAACCCTTCAATTCTTCAATTTTTCAATCCTTCAATTCTACGAAGTGCTTCCTTTATTTTCTCTTCTTTCGCACAAAGGGAGATACGAATATAACGCTCACCATTGCTTCCGAAGATGAAACCCGGAGTGATGAAGACACGGGCCTCGTGAAGCACACGCTCGGTAAGGTCCTCCACGTTCTGAATGCTGTCGGGTATCTTGCCCCAGAGGAACATACCCACCTGCTGCGGGTCGTAGGTACAACCCAGCACGTCCATGATCTGCTCGGCATACTGACGGCGACGGGCGTAGGTGTTGATATTCGCCTCACGATGCCACTCGTCGCTGTTGTCGTAGGCAGCGGCAGCAGCCAGCTGGATGCCGCGGAACGTACCGCTCTCGATGTTCGACTGCACCTTCAGAATCCATGAGATGAACTCGCTGTTGGTGGCACAGAGGCCGACACGCCAGCCTGGCATGTTGTGACTCTTCGACATGGAGTTGAACTCGATGCAGCACTGCTTGGCACCAGGCACCTGCAGGATGCTCAAGTGTTCCTCGCTTAATATAAAGGAATAGGGGTTGTCGTTGACCACGACAAGGCCATGTTCCTGGGCAAAGTGCACCAGACGCTCGTAGGTCTCACGGCAGGCACGGCCACCTGTCGGCATATTGGGGTAGTTGGTCCAGAGCAATTTGCAATGGACGGACTTCCGGTTGACGATTTCCTCCAACTGCTCAAAGTCGGGTTGCCAGCCGTTTGCTTCTTTCAGATTATAATAAATGATGTTCGCACCGAGAATCTTTGACAGCGACGTGTAGGTAGGGTAGCCGGGATTGGGCACCAGCACCGTGTCGCCCGGATTGACGAAGGCCAGCGTCACATGCAGGATGCCCTCCTTCGAGCCAATGAGCGGCAGTACCTCGGTCTTCGCATCCAAATCCACGTTGTACCAGCGCTTGTAGAATCCTGCCATCGCCTCACGCAACTCAGGCGTTCCCTGCGTTGGCTGATAGCCGTGAGCTCCTGGCTGACGGGCTACCTCGCACAGCTTCTCAATGGTTTGTTCTGACGGCGGCATATCGGGGCTGCCAATGGCCAGGCTGATAATGTCCTTGCCTTCTGCATTCAGCTGAGCCACCTCCTTCAGCTTACGGCTGAAGTAGTACTCGCTCACAAGACTTAATCTGTCTGCGGGTTCAATTTGTCTGCTTTCCATCTTTATATTCTCCTAAAATCTTTAAATCCTTTGTTAATGGTATAATGGCATCTATCGACTGGCGATAGCGTGTCAGGTCATCGTACATCACATCCACATAGAACAGGTATTCCCATTCACGGCCGATGATTGGCAACGACTGTATCTTCGTCAGGTTGATCTTGTAGAACGACAGGATGGCCAGCACATGGCTCAGCGAACCCTCCTCGTGAGGCAGCGAGAAGACGATGCTCGACTTGTTGGTTTCCTTCAGGGGACGCAGCATGTCGGCCTTGTTGGGATTGCTGACCACGAGGAAGCGCGTGAAGTTATGCTTGTTGTCCTCAATATGGTCCTCCAGCACTTTCAACCCATAGAGACGTGCCGCCTCGGCATGACAGATGGCTGCCCAGCCCTTGCGGTTCTCCTCGGCAATCATCTTCGCCGAGCCTGCGGTATCTTCTGCCTCCACATTCTTCAGACGCGGATGCTGACTAAGGAACTGACGGCACTGCATCAGGGCGACGGGGTGTGAGTGAACCTCGGTAATGGTGTCCCAGTCGTCGCCAGGCAGACAGCAGATGCAATGCGAGATGTGCAGTTTGTGCTCACCGACGATGGCGGTGCCGGAGTCGCGCAGCAACTCGTAGTTGTGCAGCAGCGAACCGGCAATGGTATTCTCGATGGCCAGCATGCCTACCACCGTGGGGTCCTGGCGCATCTGCTGGAACACCTCCTCGAAGGTGGAGCAACATATCAGCTGGATCTGCTCGTCCTCGAAGTACAGGTGTGCCGCTATGTCGTGGAACGACCCTATCAGTCCTTGTATCGCTATTCGTTTCATCTTGTATAATTTCTGTTTTCTAATCTCTAATATATCCAGTTACAAAAAACTCCGCTTTCACCTTGAGTGTGAAGCGGAGCCTTATATTTAATTTTTCAATTTTTCAATTCTTAAACTTTACTTACGGCCTTCCGCTTCACAGGTTGCTGCAAAGTAAAAGTAATAGCCGTAAAAGTAAGCTGCGTTCAACATATTGTTATTATTTTTCGTTTGACGATTTTTCGATTTTTCGAATTATCCGGCTGCAAAAGTATAACTTTTTCATGAATCCAACAAACAATTTGCAAAAAAATTTATTAATTGGCGAAAAAATTGTACCTTTGCACGTAATTATAAAACAAATGACACATGCGACAGAAAATTGACTGTTTTTTAGCGTGCAACTCCATCGCTGACGTAGAAAAAACCATCGCTCAGTTGCGCGACAACAAGACCGTTCACCATATATATCTTGTGACAAACGAGCAGTTTGCTCAACAGCAGGACATACCGAAGGACTGCCGGCTGCTGGTTGTTGACAACCTGACCAGCACAAAAACCATGATGCGCATTGCAGAAAATGCGAACGCCGACTATGTCCTGCTGTCGATAAAAGCCGTACCCGTAACACTGGGGGCCTCTGCAATGGAGCGCATGCTTCAGGTGGCCTGCGACTCCAACGCGGCAATGGTGTATGCTGACAGGTTCGGACACCCGACCATCGACTACCAACTGGGTTCGCTACGCGACGACTTCGACTTCGGGTCACTGCTGCTGATCAGGACGTCACTGATGCATAAGTTTGCCACTACCGATACGGAACGTGAATACCAGTATGCAGGACTCTATGCGCTCCGGCTGTTCCTGAGCAGGGAGGGGACGCTGTTCCACCTGAACGAGTCTCTCTATACCGAACAGGAGACGGACCTGCGAGCCAGCGGCGAGAAACAGTTTGACTATGTGGACCCCAAGAACAGGGCGGTGCAAATAGAGATGGAGCAGGCTGTCACTGCCCATCTTGACATCATCGGAGCAAAAATCGACACGCTGTCATACCGTGAGCCCGACTTCCAGGAACAGGAGTTCCCCGTGGAAGCCAGCGTCATCATACCGGTCTTCAACCGCGAGAAGACCATTGCCGATGCCGTCAAGAGCGCACTCTCACAACAGACAACATTCCCCTACAACGTCATTGTGGTTGACAACCACTCGACGGACCGGACGGGAGAGATATTGGAAAGTTTAGAGTGTAGAGTGGAGAGTGTAGAGTTTGCTACCGCCCATGAGCAAGGACAAAAAAGCACTGACACTACGGCGGCAGCAAACTCTACACTCTACACTCTACACTCTAAACTCATCATCCTTACTCCTGAAAGAACGGACCTGGGAATAGGCGGCTGCTGGAACATGGCCATCAACGACGACCACTGCGGACGATTTGCCGTACAGCTGGATTCTGACGACCTGTACTCCAGTCCCAAGACACTGCAAACCATCGTCGATGCCTTCCGCCGACAGCATGCTGCAATGGTCATCGGCTCCTACCGTATGTGCGACTTCGACCTGAACACACTGCCGCCAGGACTTATCGACCACAAGGAATGGACAGAGGAGAACGGTCCCAACAATGCACTGCGCATCAACGGACTGGGCGCTCCGCGTGCCTTCTTCACACCGCTGCTACGACAGATACAATTCCCCAACACGTCCTATGGCGAGGACTATGCCCTGGGACTTTTCTTCTCACGCTACTACCGCATAGGACGCATCTATCAGGAACTGTACCTCTGCCGTCGGTGGGGTGGCAACAGCGATGCCGCACTGAGCGTCGAGAAGGTCAACGCCAACAATCTGTATAAGGACCGCCTGCGCACCCTGGAGGTCATGGCTCGCCAACAAATGAACCAGGGCAAGAAGACCATGCTGTCCGACTCCAGCCTTCAACGTTTCTTTATCAGACAGATAGAGAAATGGGACGATGCCCGACAGCGTTACCGTGACCTGCGAAACATCAAAACCCGTGAACTGACAGAAGACAACTTCACCCTACAGGTGCAGTGGAATCCGGCACGCATCGTTTCCACGGGAGCAAAAATCGACCAGAAGGCACTGGCAGAACGGCCCTGTTTCCTCTGCGAACAGAACCGGCCACAGGAGCAAATCAAGAAGCAGCTGGACAACCAGATGGAACTGCTCGTCAACCCCTACCCCATCCTGCCGACCCACTACACCATTCCCACCAACAGCCACCAGCCGCAGCGCATAGAGAAACTCTACGGAGAGATTCACCAGTTGCTGACGGATTATCCGGAACTGATGGTGTTCTACAACGGACCACAATGCGGAGCGTCTGCTCCCGACCATGCCCATCTGCAGGCAGGCACCAACGGAATACTGCCTTTACAGACAGCCTGGCAACGACTGACCAGAAACCTCACCCTGCTTGCCAGCCCCACGGCGTCCGAGGCCAATTCCACCGACGAGGGCATCTATGCCGTCAACGACTATCCTTGTCCGGCACTGCTCATCCGGAGTCATACGCCGGAAACCGACAAGAAGCTGTTTATACAATTATATAAAGCATTGGACGAAGTACCGCAATTGAAGGAAGAAGCTTCGCCAGAGCCGATGATGAACATTGTCAGCTGGCGCAAGGGCGACACCTTCATGAGTGTCGTCTTCCCCCGACGGAAGCACCGGCCTGCCTGCTACAAGGCTGCCGGAGAGGCACAATACATCATCTCGCCAGGAGCTCTCGACATGGGCGGACTCATCATTACTCCACGCGAGGAAGACTTTGAACGTATCACGGCAGGAACTGCTTTCAGCATCCTGCGTGAGGTAGCCATTACGCAAGAGCAGCTGGCACTGGTAGCAGAACGGCTGAAAAACCCCGCAACGGCAAATACCCAACAAACAGTTCCCAGTACGCAACGCTCCAAGCAACCCGAGGTGAGCGTGGGAATCGTCAGCGGCCAGAAGATTCACTTCAACCTCAACATGCCTTACTCTGCAAAAGGAGAGACCATCGAGGGAGAGCAGATTGTGGAGTTCAGCGAGGGAGGCATCCTGTGGAACGGCAACACCTATCGTGAGCTGACCTTCACGCCACAACAGCCGGAAGCATCGTTCTCGCTCTACGACGTCACCATCGGTGTGAACTTCCATTGGGAGCGTAAGGAGACACAGGTGTTCAACGGTACGCTACGACTGGTCGTCGAAGCCGACAAGATAACGGCCATCAACCTGTTACCCGTAGAAAAGTACCTGATTAGCGTCATCTCCAGCGAGATGAGTGCTACCAGCAGCATTGAGTTGCTCAAGGCACACGCTGTCATCAGCCGTTCATGGCTGTTGGCGCAGATGGAGAAGCGCAAGCAGCTGAATAGCGGACAAAACAGCTTCTTCTCTTTTATTAAGAAGGATGACGAACTCATACGCTGGTATGACCGTGAAGACCACCAGATATTCGACGTCTGTGCCGACGACCACTGCCAGCGCTACCAGGGCATTACGAAAGCCAGCAACCGCAGTGTGGAAGCTGCAGTAAAAGCCACCAAGGGGCAGATCCTGATGTACGAGAACGAAATATGCGATGCCCGCTACGGCAAGTGCTGCGGCGGCATGACCGAGGAGTTCCAGTATTGCTGGGAAGACACCAAGAAACCTTACCTTGTGGCTGTCAGGGACCCCTTCTGCAATACCAACGACAAGGAGATTCTCTCACAGGTGCTCAACGACTATGACCTGGAGACAACAGAGTTCTACCGTTGGCATGTGGAATATACCACGGAAGAGTTGACGGAACTGGTGAACGAGAAACTGAAAATGGACCTGGGTACCATCACCGACCTCATTCCGCTGGAGCGAGGCAAGAGCGGACGCATCTGGAAACTGAAGATTGTCGGCACGAAGAAGTCGTTTACCATCGGCAAGGAGCTGGAGATTCGACGCACCCTCAGCCATAGCCACCTGTACAGCTCTGCTTTCGAGGTGGAGAAACGTGACGGAAAGTTCATCCTGAACGGCTCAGGATGGGGACATGGTGTAGGACTCTGCCAGATTGGCGCTGCCGTCATGAGCACACAAGGTTATAATTACGATCAAATCTTATTATATTATTATCGTGGAGCAGAAATCAAGAAAATCTATTAGTCAAGCTCAAAGCTCGACAAGAAATCCATGGGCATGGATTCCAACACTTTATATTGCAGAGGGACTGCCCAACGTAGTGGTAATGACCGTCGCCGTCGTGATGTATATGCAACTCGGCATGAGCGACACAGAGATAGCCCTTTACACCAGCTGGCTGGGACTTCCGTGGGTCATCAAACCCTTCTGGAGCCCCTTCATCGACATCTACAAGACCAAGCGCTGGTGGGTGCTGGCCATGCAGGCACTGCTGGGCTCGGCACTGGCCGGCGTAGCCTTTACGCTGAATACGCCATTATGGTTTCAGGGCACCATGTGCTTCTTCTTCCTCATGGCTTTCAGCAGTGCCACTCACGACATTGCTGCCGACGGGTTCTACATGGTGGAACTCACTGAGCACCAGCAGACATGGTTCGTGGGCATCCGCAACCTGTTCTATCGGTTGGCAGTCATCTTCGGCAACGGCGTACTCATTCCCATTGCCGGTATCCTACAGGTCTATCTGAAAGACCAGAAAGCCTTTACATGGAGCCTCATATTCTACGGACTGGCAGCGCTCTTCATCGCCTTCTGGCTGTATCATGCCTTCATCATGCCGAAGACGGAGAAGAGTCACGCTATGGCCAACGCCCAGGAAGGGGATGCACCGGAAGGGGAGCAAGGCAACACCCCTACAAGAGGACTGGGGGAGGCACTCTCCTCCTACTTCCGCAAATTCCCAGTCAAGGAGACTATCTTTGCCATGCTTTTCCTGCTGCTCTATCGTTTCCCGGAAGCCCTGCTTACGAAGATGAGCCTCACCTTCCTTCAACGTCCCAACTCTGAAGGCGGACTGGGTTTGTCGCCTCAGGAGTTCGGATTGGCGAACGGCACCGTAGGCCTCATCGGACTCATGCTTGGAGGCATCGTAGGCGGTTGGCTGGCCAGCCGCGATGGTCTGAAGAAGTGGCTGTGGCCTATGGTTTGTGCCATCACCCTGCCCGACATCGTCTATGTTTATATGAGCTACGCCATGCCCAGCAACTTGGTACTCATCAGCGTATGCCTGTTCATTGAGCAGTTCGGCTACGGACTGGGGTTCACGGCCCTGACGCTTTACATGCTCTACTTCAGTCAGGGACAGTTCAAGACCTCTCACTATGCCATCTGCACAGGCATTTCCTATCTTGGACTGATGTTGCCAGGCATGGTGTCTGGCTGGATGAAAGACAGCATGGGTTACCAGACATTCTTTGTCGTCGTCATGGCACTTTGCATCATCACCTTCCTGGTGGCAGCATTCATACGTATTGACCCGGAATTTGGCAAGGAAAAACAAGAATAGGAAAATCCCTACTGCGAAATAGGAGAAATCACTTGCCACGGCGGAGAATTCTCCTTATCTTTGCAGCAGAAAAAAGAATTACTCACCTTTAAAAAAAGAAGAACTATGAAGAAGTTTTATACCAATATCGCAGTAGCACTCATGGCAGTGTTCACGATGACCGCATTGACGAGTTGTGACCGTGACTCCGACATCGCTTACGACCTCGACGGTATTTGGCAGGGAACCATCATCGGCAACTACTATGCTGACCGTTACGGCACCACTCGCACCGACTACGACACAGAAATACGCTTCTACCAGAATGGTGTCTTCTCACGTGGCGGAACAGGCTACGAGATAGACCGCGAGAGCTGGACCGGCCGCATCTCGCAATTCGATTTTGAATGGAGAGTGCGCGACGGACGTATCTACATCACCTACGACGATGGTTATCGGGTCGTTATTCGTGACTGGGAGACCTACTATGTGGGCAACACGATGCGATTCCGTGGCTACTTTGATGACTACGAAACTGGTGAACAGATGGCATCGTTCAACCTGGTAAAGGTAGCAGAACGGTATTCCTACGCTAACAACATGGTGAAGAACGACAGCATCACCATCACCAAATAAAGCCCAAATAAAGCAATCAGGCAGCCCGACAAAGGCTGCCTGATTTGGTTATATGCCCAATCCTCCACTGAACCCGGCATCTATCGCCTTACTCTGCAGGATGCGTGAGTGAGGCGGTACATCGTGCGTCAGCCAGATGTTACCACCGATGATGGAATCATGACCGATGGTGATACGTCCTAAGATAGAGGCATTTGAATATACCGTCACATGATCTTCGAGGATGGGGTGTCGCGGAATGTTCAGCATATTGCCATTCTCGTCATATTTGAAACTCTTGGCACCGAGGGTAACACCCTGATACAATGCCACATGGTTACCAATAATGGTCGTTTCGCCGATTACCACACCCGTACCATGGTCAATGGAGAAGTACTCGCCAATCTGTGCACCGGGATGGATATCAATACCTGTCTTGGAGTGTGCCTGTTCCGTAATGATACGTGGAATAACAGGTACCTGCATCAGGAACAGCACATGGGCAATACGGTAGTGAGTCATGGCAATCAGCGAGGGATAGGAGTAAATCACTTCCCCATAATGGGTGGCAGCAGGGTCATTGTTGAACATTGCTTCCACGTCCGTATATAACAGGCGCTTCACTTCCGGCAGTTGGTCGATGAAGTCCAGTGCCAACTGCTCTGCCTTGACCATTGCCTCATCCTCGCTCATACAGCTGCAGAACAGCAATCCGCGGGCTATCTGTGCGTTCAGCAACTTATACAACACCTCCATGTTCACACCGATATGGTAAGCCCTGATTTGTTCGTTGGGCTGGCGCCTGTGGAAGTAGTCGCTGAACAAGATATCCCTCACCAGAGTCACCATACGCTCCACATCCTCCACAGAAGGCATGGGTGCCGACCCTTCCGGCATCATACTGTCCTCCATCTCCGAGTGTTTCGTGAGAATGGCAACGTTCTTCAATAATATTTCATTTACATCTTTCTCCATACTGATAACTGATAACCAATAACTGATAACTAATAACTGATAACTGATAACTGATAACTAAAACCTAATAACTGTATTCCTCTACACCACCCCAGGTCGTATCCACCATGATGGAGCTGGACGTATTGTCGTCTCCCGGTTCATCGGGGTTATCCGGGTTCCCCCCCGTAAAAAAGTTTCCGGAGAACTGCGTTATCATGTTACGCTCCATGACCGCCTTCACCTCCTTGGTATAAAGAGCAGTGCCATTAGCATCCTGTGCCTCTACCTTGAAGGTCACTTGCTGCCCGTTGGAATGAGGGAAGGTATAGAGCTCAAACACCAGGGGCTCACCATCGGTCGATTCATCCAGTTCGAAATAAACTTTCTGCTGAGAGTTTGCATTGCCACTTCCCGTTGTTACGTCCAACTGGGCACTTCCACCGGTATAATAGAAGTAGAAACGCTTCACGTTGCTCGGCTTTCCGTCTTCCGTCATGAAACGAAGCATCGCCGTAGCCCTCTCCAGGGTATAACCGCGCTCGTTCATGTTGCCCGACACCTCCAAGTCACCATAATAATAAAAGGTATCCGTGAATCCCGTACCTCCGGAAGCCGTCACGTTGGAGAACTTTATCTGGTTAGGCTTCGTGGTCGTCGGGTTGGCATTACCGCTATGTCCCAGTATCAGTAGCTGATAGTGGCCTTCGTCCAGTGTCATCGTAGTAGAACCATAACCACTGTCACCCAGTTTCTGGTTATCATACTTCACGCGCTGTCCGTCCTGATACACAGCAAAGCATAACCTGCTGCAAACCTGCTCAACAGGCTTCTCGCCTCGTGTAACCGCCTCATTGGCAAACGCCTCTACTCCGTCAACGGTCAGCACAACATTGCCGACAGCCTTTGTCGTTGACTTTTCCTGATCAAGAATAATCTTTTCACAACTATTCAGCAACAGCAGGCAAAAACCTGCTATACCCATAGTACGAATCACATCTCTCATAGTATGTCCTAAATAGTAATTGTGGAGATGGAGGGGTTCGAACCCTCGTCCGCACAAGGAAACCATACGCTTTCTACACGCTTATTCCAGTCTTCGGTTTTCGAGCGACGACAAGACCTAGACCACCAATCGTCACCTTATCCTCTAAAGTTTCACCCCTGCATCGAGGCCTGCAAAGGCTATTTCCGATTTAACCTGCGCCGCCTGATCTCCGGATTCGGAACAACATCCTCGGGGCGACGTCTCGTTCTCCTACCTTGTAAGAGAATTAAGCTCGTAATCTACTGTGCTTCGATTAAGCAGCGAGAGCATACTTATTGTTGCCAATTAATTTTCTGTTCACTCAGTTTAAGGAGCTAGCCAACGAGGCTCCGCGTGCTTACGTACCATCTCATCTTGCCGTCAAATCCAGTCATCCCCGGTTTTGTTAAGCGTCGAGTGCTAAGCGTTAAACGCCGTACGTTGGCTGCAAAAGTACGAATATTTAGGAAAAGGACAAAATAAATTTGAAAAAAAGTGGCATGAATAACAATAAAACGGCAAAAAAGATGTTAATTAATAGTATTACTATACATATTCATGTAAGAAATGAAACGATATATTCTACTTTTAGGATTGTTTTTGGCCATAACCACAATAGGTATGGCCCAGTCAATGACTGACCAGCAGGTCATGCAGTTTGTTATTGAGCAGCACCAGCAAGGTGTCAGCCAACAGCAGATTGTCACCAAGCTCATGCAACGTGGCGTGAATATCGACCAAATCAAGCGGGTTCGCAAAAAATACGAGCATCAGATGCGGAACGGCGGCTTGGGAGTGGTCAACACCACCACTGAGCCCGACAACCGTCTGCGTCAGAACAACGCCCCTGACCCTAACTCCACGACATTCCGTCAGGCAGGTGACCCCACCATGAGGTATAACAACACCTACGATGAAAACGACCCACAATACATGGCCATCCGTGGCGAGCTTAACAGTTTCATGCCTGACACACTTGACATGGAACGGATGCGTATGGAACAGAACCGCAAGCGCGTCTTTGGTCGCGACATCTTCAATAACCACAATCTGACATTTGAACCGAACGTCAACATTGCCACCCCCCAGAACTACGTCTTAGGACCCGGCGATGCTGTCAACGTTGACGTCTGGGGTGCTTCACACAACTCATTCCAAAGCACCGTATCACCCGATGGCACCATCCAGATTGAAGGTTTCGGGCCCGTCAGCGTCAGCGGACTGACCGTCGAACAGGCCAATGCCCGTCTGCGTTCCCAGTTAGGAGCCCGCTATCAGAGTTCTAAAATACGTCTCACCGTCGGTCAGACAAAGACCATCATCGTCAATGTCATGGGCGAGGTCAACGTCCCTGGCACCTATACCCTGTCCGCTTTCTCCACCGTGTTCAATGCCCTGTATATGGCAGGTGGCATCAGCGAGATTGGCACCCTTCGTAACATCAAGGTTTTTCGCAACAATCGTCAGATATCCACCGTCGATGTCTATGACTACATCCTCAACGGCAAGCAGACCGGCAATGTCCGTCTGGCCGACAACGATGTCATCATCGTCGGTCCCTACGAGAGTCTGGTCAACATCACCGGCAAGGTGAAGCGCCCCATGTACTATGAGATGAAGAAGACCGAGAGCGTCGGTGCCCTGCTCAACTATGCAGGCGGCTTCACAGGCGATGCCTACAAGAAGTCCGTCCGTATCATCCGCAAGACCGGCCAGCAGTACTCTGTCTTTAACGTCAGCGAGTTCGACATGGCCAAGTTCCCCGTCAGCGACGAAGACTCCGTAAGCGTTGACTCCGTTCTACCCCGATTCGCCAACATGATAGAGGTGAAGGGAGCCGTCTTCCGTCCAGGTATGTACGAGGTAGGTGGCAACATTCAAACCGTCCGTCAACTCATAGAAAGTGCGGAAGGCGTGACCGAGGAGGCCTTCACGCCCCATGCCATTCTGCACCGCATGAAGTCTGACCGTACCCTTGAGATGATGGCCATCGACCTTCAGGGCATCCTGAACGGCACCGTGAGCGACATTCCCCTTCGCAATGAAGACGTCCTCTTTGTTCCTACCAAGAAGGACATGCAGGAAGAAAAGACCATCACCATTCATGGTCAGGTTCGCAACCCAGGAGTCTATAAATATGCCGACAACGAGACCCTTGAGGACTTTGTCCTTCAGGCAGGCGGTCTGACTGATGCAGCCTCCATTGTCAAGGTCGATGTGGCACGTCGTCTGAAAAACCCGTCAGCCACGACAGCCCCCGATAGCATCGCCCAGACGTTCTCCTTCGCCCTGAAGGACGGCTTTGTCATCGACGGCGAGACAGGTTTCAAGCTGCAGCCTTTCGACGAGGTCCATGTACGTACCAGTCCCGGTTACACGCGTCAGCAGAATATCCGTGTAGAAGGTGAAGTCAATTTTGAAGGCACCTATACCCTCAGCATGAAAAATCAGCGTCTCAGCGATGCCATTAAGATGACAGGCGGTCTGACCACTTTTGCCTATCCTCAGGGAGCCCGTCTGGAGCGCCGCATCACCCCAGAAGAGCGACTCCGCATGCAGACCGTGCTGGAAATGGTAAAAGCCCAAAGCGGCGATCGTGACTCTGTTGATGTCACCAAACTCGACCTTGGCGACACCTACTACGTAGGCATTCATCTGGACGAAGCCATTGCCAACCCTGGCAGCGATAACGACATCGTGCTACGTGAAGGCGACCGTATCATCGTCCCCGAATACAACAACACCGTCAAGATCAGTGGCGATGTCATGTTCCCCAACACCGTATCTTACCAAGCCGGCAAAAGCGTGAAATACTACATTAACCAGGCAGGCGGCTGGGGCAACCGTGCCAAGAAGAGCCACACCTATATTATATATATGAACGGCACTGTAGCCCGTGTCGGCTACGGCACCAAGATTGAGCCCGGCTGTGAGATTGTTGTGCCCAGCAAACCTAAGGGCAACCGCATGACCCTGCCCGAAATCCTGTCTATTGGCTCTGGTACCGCCTCCATTGCCACCATGATTGCATCCATCGCCAACCTGCTGAAATAAGCATCCTCGTTCCCCGACTAAGCCGCGAACTCATGCGTTTTAGCCGGGGGACGTGTTAAATATTATTATAAGATAATTATTATAGTATGATAATTATATAATAATAATTATCTTTGCATGCGTAAAAACTGATCATATGATTACAAATCCATTCATTCTCTATGGCTATGAGTCTGAAAAGTATTTCTGCGACAGGAAACAGGAAACGGAAAAGTTACAGAGTCTCATCGTTAACGGCAACAATGTGGCTCTGATAGCCCCTCGACGTATCGGTAAGACCGGACTCATCGAGCACTTGTTCCATCAACAGGAAATAAGTCAGAACTACTATACATTCTTGATTGACATCTATGCCACCAAGAACATGGAAGAACTGACTCTTGCATTGAGCACTTCCATGCTGTCAGCCTTACGTCCTCACGGGAAAAAAGTGATGCAACAGTTTGTTAACTTCCTGGTGTCGCTACGGACAGGTGTCACCTTCGATGCCATGGGAAATCCTTCCTGGAACCTTGAGATTGGCAACATCAAACAGCCACAAATCACCCTCGATGAGATTTTCCAATACATCAACAACGCCGGCAAGCCCTGTATTATAGCCATAGATGAGTTCCAAACCGTCAGCAGCTACAACGACAGCAAAGCAGAGGCAATCCTCCGAACATACGTACAACATTGCAGAAATGCCCAATTTATCTTTTCCGGTTCACAGCGGACAATGATGGCTGAGATTTTCAACAGTCCCTCTCGCCCCTTTTACCAAAGCACCTCTATGATGAACATTGGCAGTATTCCCATTGACAAATATGCACCATTTGTACAGAATCTTTTTATAGAAGCCGGGAAAACCATCAAGACAGAGACCGTTGCCTCCATATATCAACAATTTGATGGTATCACTTGGTATATTCAGCGCATGATGAACGAGCTTTTTTCCATGACACCACAAGGCTCGGAGTGTACGTTAGAAATGACTCATGAAGCTATCAGGAACATCCTGCGTGCCAACGAGTTCTCATATCAATCAACACTTTTCCAATTACCACCCAAGCAAAAGGAACTGCTCATTGCAATTTGCAAGGAAGGCAAAGCACAAAATTTAACATCCTCAGCCTTTATCAAAAAATACCACCTTCCAGGCAGCAGCAGCGTACAATCAGCTACCAAAGGACTACTTGAAAAGAACTTTATTACTGCCACATTAGGCGTTTATGAAGTATATGACAGGTTCTTCTCCATGTGGTTGACACAACAAGCATAGGAAAATATCCCCAAGATTATCTCATAAGCGCAATAAATACAACTTCTCACGCGTTATTATAATAACATGTAAACTTTTCTTATGGAAGAAACGAAGAAACAAGCAGAAGTCATTGACCTGAGGGTTGTGATGAAAAAGATATGGGAGAAGAAAAAGCTCTTCTTCTGGACACTCCCCATAGCCTTTGTGCTATCGTGTATATATATACTTAGTATCCCACGTTATTACACCTCCGATGTCAAGTTGGCACCAGAGTTAGGCAGCAGCATGGGCGGTGGCACATTGGGCGATATTGCCTCATCATTAGGTTTTGACATCTCATCAGCCCAAACCAACGATGCCATATCTCCCCTGCTCTATCCTGACCTGATGGAAGACAACAAGTTTGTAACCAACCTCTTTAACATCAACGTAAAGGATCAGGACGGAGAAATTAATACCACCTATTATGACTATCTGAAGAATTATCAGAAACAACCTTGGTGGGCATATCCTATCGGGTGGCTGAAAAGCCTTCTTCCAAAGGAAGAGGTGGGGAAAGGCGGAAATGGTGAGCAGGACCCGTATAAACTATCCAAAGAGGTTAATACTATTGTAGAAAAGATAAGAGGCGACATCAAAATAAGCATCGACAAGAAAACAGGTGTCATCTCCATTAACGTCACTTCGCAGGACCCGCTCATCTGCAAGACAGTAGCAGACTCGCTTACGACACGCCTCCAGGATTTCATCACCGACTATCGTACCAGCAAAGCCCGTGTAGATGTAGAGTATTATAAGAAACTCACTTTAGAAGCCAAGGCCGAGTACGAGAAAGCCCGTCAGCGTTATGGCAGTTATGCTGATGCCAATATGGACATCGTACTGGAAAGCTATCGTGCCAAGCGCGATGATTTAGAGAACGACATGCAGCTTAAATTCAACGCTTACAGTACGATGAACACCCAGCTACAAGCTGCCATGGCAAAAGTACAGGAGCGCACTCCTGCTTTCACCGTCGTAAAAGGTGCTGCAGTACCCGTAAAGCCAGCCGGTCCTAAGCGTATGATATTTGTTGCAGGAATGTTGATCCTTACCTTTATTGGCACTGCCTTCTACCTTGTAAGGAAAGACCTTCATTTTGCTTTTTAGTGCCATCTACAATTCTATCGCATGGGATTATTACAACACATTACCAGCAAGTTGCATCTTTCGGGAACGAAAGAAGCTATTGTCCAAAACTTGTTCTGGGCAGTGTTGGGTAAAATTGTCAATCTTATCAGCGGATTGTTCGTCGGCATTCTCGTTGCCCGCTATTTAGGACCTGAGCAATACGGGTTGATGAACTACGTCATCAGTTATGTTTTCCTGTTCCTGACATTCTCTATGTTCGGATTAGATTCTATAGAGGTACGCGAGGAAGCCCGTAAACAAAAAGACTATCAGACTATCATTGGAACAGCATTCGGACTGAAAATCATCTTCAGCATCATTTTCATGGCGTTGGTCATCCTCACCTCATGGCAATTGGATGCTGATGCTTTCACAACGATGTTGATAGCCATTTACTCACTGACAATTATCTTAAACTCCTTCCGTGTCATACGCAACTACTTCATGGCCATTGTACAGAATGAGTTTGTAGTAAAAGCAGAGATATATTCCACGCTGATAGGCATCGGCATCAAGTTGCTGCTATTACTGATGAGTGCTCCACTGGTCTGGTTTCTCATTGCCTACACCTTCGACGGACTACTATTGTCAAGCGGCTATTGGATGGCTTACCACACTAAGATTGGAAGTATTAAAGATTGGCGTTTCAACCGGAAATATGCCATTTTCTTACTGAAAGAATCGTTTCCTTTATTACTAACCAACATGGCTGTTATTATTTATCAACGTATTGACCAAGTAATGATCGGCCAGATGATTGATAAGGAGTCTGTGGGCTATTTCTCTGTTGCTTCTCGTTTCGTCGAAGTACTCATCTATATTCCCATGATGCTTGCACAGACCATTACACCTGTTTTGGTCAGAATTCGTGAGCAAAATGAACAAGATTATATACGGAAAGGACAGCAATTCATGAACCTCTCGCTTTGGCTTTCCATCTTTGCTGCCGCAATAACTTCTTTGCTATCATTCTGGATAGTACGCCTAACATTTGGCGAGGCATATCTGCCGGCAGTCGCTGTGCTACAGATTATGTCCTTCAAGGCAGCCAGCGTAGCCCTTTCGAATACTGCAGGTGCCATGCTCGTCACCGAAGGCTTACAACGCTGGGCTATTTTCCGTGATGGTTTCGGATGCATAGTGTGTGTCGTTCTCAACTACCTTTTGCTCCCTCATTACGGCATCATTGCTGCTGCCTTCGTTGCCATTGCCAGCAATGTAGCAGCAGGCTATCTGGCTGATGCTATGATCCCTGCCTATCGCCACCTTTTTATACGTCAAACCAAGGCACTGGTTCTCGGTTGGAAAGACGTGCTCTCACTACGTAGCATCCTGATTGAAAACAAAAACTGATTGTAGCAGTATGATTGTTATTCCGTTCATCTATTTCCTTTGTGTGTTTGCCTATATATGGAGCAAGCATAAGACGTGGAACATGGATCTAGCTGCTACGACATTGCTCATCATCATATCGTTCTTCGCCATCATCATCGACGTCAAGGATCTCTACGACGACTATGGCATCAACGAGTGCAACATCACACTCCCCACACTCTTCTTGTTTTGTTTTCAGTGGACCATGGTACTCATACCACTACACCTGATATCGAGGGTTCCGCTACACGAGCATCCCCCCATTAAGAAGCCTATGCTCTATTCCTTCTTCATCCTCATGACGCTGTCTTCGTTTATTATGATTATCGCGAAGGCTCCAGACATCATCGAGGCACTTGTCATGGACATGGCCGAAGTTCGTGGAGAGCATTACAAGGACCTGGCTGCGGGTGGTGACGATAGTGCAAACTATTTCCTATTATTGCCGAGTATCTTCATCTCAACACCCTTTCCTACTTTGGCACTTTTCTTCTGGTTCTATATGAAAGCCTTTATGAAATGTCCCATATATCTTAGGGGAGGCATCTTGGTAGCATCCATCGTACAAGCCATCATTGCCATTATCATGGCCGGACGTTCAGCCATGATTTATTGGGCTTTCGACTTTTTCCTGCTTTACAGCTACTTCTACCAGTATCTGTCAAAGGGTGTGAAACGTGTTATAACACTGACCGTATCCATCTTTGGTGGACTAGCAGGTTTTCTATTTCTTTCCATCACCATTGCCCGCTTCGACGGCATGTCGGTTGGTCGTGACCCCTTAGAGTCCATTTACGGCTATGCAGGACAGCACATCAACAACTTCTGCACGATGTTTGTCAAGGGCGGCGATGCACCTGCGAGCTTTGACCGTATCTTCCCCCTGTTCTCCAAGATGACCGGAAACACCTACGACATGGCGGCACATTACGAAGCCATCACTTCCCACCTGTCGAGCAACATTATTGTCAACGTCTTCGACACTTTCGGAGGCGAACTGTATCTTGACCTCGGCTGGTTCGGTTATATATTCTTCTTCCTGTTACTTGCAGCAGGCATCTTCTATTTGAAATACTACTGTCAGGAGATGACCTTTAACAAAGTCTTCATCCTTGTCATCGCCGTGGCCTTTTTTACTCGTGGATTGTTTGCATGGCCATTTACCGGTCACTATACCACCATGGCACTGGCGGCTACCATTTTCTGCTGCTATCTGTTCAAATACCAATTCAAAATATGAAGATATTTGCCATTATCGTTACTTATAATGCCATGTGGCGCGGCTGGATTGACCGTTGTCTCGAAAGCCTACAGAAGAGTACCGTCCCTGTAACGGCCATCGTGGTAGATAACCTGTCGACTGACGGGACGAGAGAACATGTACCCACCCATTGGCCTGATGCCGTCTGGTTGCCACAAGATAAAAATTGGGGGTTCGGACAGGCCAATAATGTCGGCATACGTTATGCCTTGAAGCATGAAGCAGAATACGTGCTACTGCTGAATCAAGACGCTGCACTGCATCCAAAAGCGTTGCAATTGCTGCTCCAGGAAACTGATGGACAGTCGCTGATGACACCTGCTCACTACAATGGTGACGGAACAAAGCTCGACTTCATGTTCGGTAGAGCCATACTGAAAGCGAGCAGAGAACTGACAGAAGAAAACATCATGGGCGACAAGCTCCCCGATTGTTGTCCAGCCAAGGAGATTTGTGCTGCCTGTTGGTTGATGCCAGTCAAACTCATTGAGAAGGTAGGCGGTTTCAACCCGCTGTTCTTCCAATATAGCGAGGACAACAACTACTACCAGCGCATGGTCTATCACGGTCTGGGAACCACCCGTTTCGTACCCAAGGCAAAGATGTACCATGACCGACAGGTATATGGCAATGTAAAGGTCTATCGCCGAAATATGCTGAGACGTGACATGCTTCTGCTGGCCAGTAACATCAACCTGTCATTCCCTCGTTTCGTTGCCAAGTGGCTAAGATTATTCCTGCGCTGCTATGTCTATGATCTCTGGCGATGTCAGTATATTCCAGGTACTTACGCCTTTGATTCTTTCTGGCTATTGGGTAAGGCCTGCAGCATCAAGGAGTCGCGTAAGAAAGAAAAAGAACAAGGAAAGACGTGGCTGTGATGAAAATAAAAGTATTATATATCCTCAACAGAGCCATCATGGGTGGTGCGACAATCTCCTTTCTCAACATGATAGAGGGGTTAGCTGCTTATGGTGTTGAGCCCATCGTCGTGATACCACGCAACGACCACCATGGAGAGGAACTACTCAGATACCTCCAAGAGCATCATATTACTTTTTACCAGACGACACTGACTGCCACCTCATTACACAAGCCAACAAGCATACTGCATTTCTTACGGATATGCCTGTCGGGGCTGCTGATGTATCTACGGAAGGTGTCCTCGTACTTTGAACTACAGAAAATTGTCAGAAAAGAAAAGCCCGACATTATCCATACCAATGTTGGTATCATCCGTGAGGGATTGACCGTAGCGAGGAAAGCAGGCATTCCGCATATTCTTCATATCCGTGAGTATCAGAATAAGGATTTCGGATGGATGTTTGTACCTTCAAGAAAGAGTTACGAACGCTTTGTCCGTCGTTCAGATGCCATCATCACGATTACCGACGACCTGCGTTCTTATTTCCATCTACAGGGCATGCCGAAGGCCAAAACTATATATAACGGCATATACCCTAAGGACAGCACCATCCTGAAACATGAGAAACAGCCATACTTCCTCTGTGCCTGCCGCATTGTTCCAGGAAAAGGATATGAGGATGTTATCGAGGCGTTTTCACGTTTTTATGAGCATCACCCTGAATATGAACTCCGAATTGCGGGACAAGGTGATTCCGCCTATCTCAATAGACTGAAGAAAATGATTGACAAAAAGACCTGCAAGGATAATATTCGTTTCCTAGGACATGTGAGCAACGTACGTCCACTCATGGCTGAAGCCACAGCATTATTAGTGGCCAGTAGGAGTGAAGGTTTTGGTAGGATGACAGCCGAAGCCTGTTTCAACGGCTGTCTCGTGATAGGCAGGAATACTGCTGGCACCAAAGAAATACTTAGCGTGACAGGAGGTTTCCTCTTCGATGACCTCCAAACAATGGTCAACAATATGGAAAAGGTGTGCCATCTATCTGCCGACGAATACCTGTTGATAGCGGAAGCTGCTCAAGAAAAGGCCAAAGAGCTATACTCTATTGAGAGCAACACTGAACAGATATATCAGGTTTACAATCAACTAATTAGCAAAAGGACATGACTAAAGGAAGATATCTCAGACTTTGTTTTGAAAAGCCAATACGCTTGGTGTTCAGAATTCTGAACCTAATCTACAGTTTTCCTGTCCATAGGAAGGTGCAGCAGGCTGGCAGTTTTTTCTATTCACAATGGATTGCCGCCAATCTCCGACAGGCAGGGAAAGGTGTCCTATTCTTTCGCAAAATTGAGTTAGTGGGCGGAAAGTATATCTCCATTGGTGACATGACAAAAATCGGGCGTCATGGTGTATTGACAGCATGGAAACGTGCCAATAAGCCTGCACCCCATTTGGAGATTGGCAAAGACTGCGACTTCGGAGAGTACAACCACATCTCCTGTGCCAGTTCCATCATCATTGGCAATGGTGTGCTTACGGGCCGCTGGGTTACCATTGATGATAACAGCCACGGTAATAACAGCCTAGAACAGATGAAGGAACCTCCTTCCAGTCGTCCAATTAGCTCCAAAGGTCCCATCAAAATAGGTAATAACGTATGGATAGGTGACAAAGCCACTCTATTGTCTGGTATTGAGATTGGCGAAGGTAGTATTATCGCTGCCAATAGCGTTGTCACTCACGACATACCACCATTCTGCATTGCCGCCGGCTGTCCTGCAAAAGTAATCAAGTCGAATGCATAATACGAAAGATATGAACAATTGCGCTTTTACCATTGTAGCAAAGAATTATATAGGTCTGGGAAAGATTTTGGAGAATTCACTTCACCAGCACAACCCAGACATTGACTTCTATATTTTCGTAGCGGACACCTTCGATGATTTCTCTACGGAACTACCCAGTAATGTCATCATCACCAAGAAGGTGCTAAAATATACAGATGAGGCATGGATAGACATGTCTTTCAAATACAACCTAACGGAATTCTGTACTGCAATCAAACCCGCCTGTTTCCAATACGTGTTTGAGAGAGGATATCAGAAAGCCATCTATTTTGACCCTGATATCTTCATCTTCTCTCCCGTCGATGAAATATACCATAGGCTTAACAACTACGAAGTCACACTGACGCCTCAGATTGCAGGCATCCATGTGGATTACAACGGCGAGCATCCCGAATGGGCCATGAACGTCAATGGCATCTTCAACCTCGGATTCTGTGGCATGCGCAGCACCCAGCTTACTGCGACCCTGTTGTCGTGGTGGAGGAAACGGCTTGACGACAACTGCTTTGAAGACCGTAGTACAGGCAACTTCACCGACCAGAAGTGGATGGACTGGATGCCGGGATTCCTAGGATGTGAGCACCTTTATGTCTTCCATCATTTAGGAATGAACATGGCACCATGGAACTTCTTTGAACGGGAACTTTTCTGCAAAAACGGACAACTCATGGTCAGATACCGCACCAACGATAACCCGCAGCGTGAGGATCCTCTGGTCTTTATTCACTTTGCCGGTTACGACTACCAAAAAATGAAGCAAGGCATCATCAGCAGAAAACGTATTGAGAACCTGAAAGAATACGACGATCTGATACTTGCCTCTAATATCTATAGACAAGCCATCGTCAGCCAACAGGAACTGTTCGACCTGTACATTCAACAGCCCTATTCATACGCCTGCTTCGACAACGGAAACCCTATTGAGTCTTTCCATCGTCGTCTCTATCATGGATTGATAGAAAGTGGCACACGTTACGACAACCCATTTTCAACCGAGAAAAACAGCTTCTACGACATTATCCGCAAGAAAGGAATGATTGGACACGAAGGTGGCGACCGGCAGAACATTCGTAACATGAGCAATCTAGACAAGAAACGCCGGATGGTGGCACTACTCTTCAAGAGCCTGTACAGGGCTATGGGCTATAAGCGGTACGCGTTATTCCTACGGAGTCTGTATTTCTACTGCCGACCTGAGCTTCACACATTCTTGATTAAGAAATAGCAACCTATGACTAAGATACTTATCCTACGCGAAACCAGCCATGGAAAGGGAGGCATTGAGAATTATTGCTGCATCATGGAACAAATGTTCCGTGAGACTGCTGGGTATGAAGTCCTTCCTGGCAAGGACCTGCCACTTGTGCCAATTCCCCTCTTCCACAACATCTATCGATGGGGAGCCATCAAGAAAGCCATACAGCAGGCAGACATCATTCAAATAAACGGATACACAGCTTTGAGCACCACTCAGGCGCTACTGCTGGCATTATATTACCGAAAAAGAATAATCTACTCGCCCCATTGGCACCCGTTCCATTGCTTGCAGCATCCGTTTTTCGGGAAGCTGTTCTTCAACGTGTTCATCCGTCCATTTGCCCGCCGTACCAATACGGTAGTCACCATCAACAACGAAGACACGGCATATTTCAGCCGTTTCCATCACCACGTGGTGCGCATTCCTCATTTTTCGACTTTAGCTAAGGGGAAACCAAAGGACAAAATTCCCAATATGATACTTTTCGTAGGCAACCTTGACAATCATGTGAAGGGCAGTGAACATCTCATACATATCCCACTAGACCTGTATCAGATACATTGTGTGGGCAAAGGACAGCTACCACAGCGCAACGACCTCCTGCAGCATACCAATATCACCGACGAGCAGTTGGATGCCCTCTATGCCCAAGCCTCGCTTCTGGTAGTGCCATCAAAATACGAGGCATTCTCCTATGTAGCCCTTGAAGCACTGCTCCACAATACCCCCGTCGTCATGTCTGAACGCGTACGCATAGCCGATTATCTGAAGGACATACAGGGCTACCAGACATTCCGCTATGGAGACTATACTGGTTTCGTCAAAGCCATACAGTCCACCATCGGCACACCTGTTGACCTCGAGAAGGTTCAGAAACTGTTCTCACCCGAACGGATTCACTCCATGTACATCTCTCTATTTTCAACACTATGAATTATAAACTAATTATTGGCTGTTGGCTACTGGCTGTTGGCATTTGTCACGCCCAGAGCACCTCGTTCCCCGCCCTCCCCTCCTCCACCCTCAATCAGGTATTGGTACAGCCACAAGCCTTCACTCCCGTTCCCCGTGCTACCGACAGCTATTGGCAGCAGCATGTACCAGCGGAGATGCGCAAGGCATATATATCATTTGCAGAACGATATCTAAACTGCAAATGGCAGACACCTTCCCTAAGTCTTTTTGCAGAATTCAAAAAAAACGGTAACCGCACCAACTACGAAGGCCCCTGTTTTGCACTGCGCAAACAGCTGTCAAATCTCGTTATGGCGGAAATTATGGAACAACAAGGACGCTTCATCCCCGATATTGTCAATGGCCTGAATTATTTCAAAACGGAAATATGGTGGGGCGTTCCTGCTCACTATCCGCTCGACCATCCCGAACCCAGCACCCAAGTGGTTGATTTGTTCAATGCTGAGACTGCCAACATGCTAGCCTGGGCTGTCTATATGCTCCAGCCCCAGCTGGAGCAAGTAGAACATGACATTTGCCAACATATCAAGGAAGAAATCAAAAGGAGAGTGCTACTTCCTGTACTCAACGAATACTACTGGTGGAAACACGGCACAAGCACTTGGAATACCTGGATTTGCGAGAATTGGTTGTCATGTGTATTGTTC
>JAEEGH010005671.1_pt1 | contig 31178 bp, 32 predicted proteins | sample 9134181 | NCBI WGS metagenome assembly JAEEGH01 (sample SAMN16246544, study PRJNA631951) | gut metagenome | biome: gut microbiome; feature: rumen; material: DP-attached | host: Bos | place: Iran: Karaj | collected 2018-10
TGGTACGACTGTATTTGTAATTGATATCGTTGTAGATGGATATTTCATATTATTTCTTGAAACTAGCAAAATCTATAATATAATAATTTCCAACCTTCTTCAACTCCTTGTCAAAGCCATATTCTTGGTACAAAAACGTATTGATTTCAGAAATAATATCATTTCCTTCTTTATCCTCATTACACAATAATTCTTCAAAAAAAATCAATCGATTCTCTCTAGCTTTTTTTGAATTAGATTGGCTGACACAATTCAATGCATAATTTTTAAATGGTTCACAATCATCATTTGAGGGCGTAATAAACTCATTGTTACTTATTGCCACCAACTCATTATACATAGCTAACAAAACCGTTTGGGGCTCTGCCGTATGACGATGAACAAAACAAAACAATGTATAAAAATCATTTCTTTGCTTATACCTTGTTTCTTTTATAGGATACTCTGTGTTAAAATGCTCTATAATATCAATTACAGAAGTGAATTTTTCGTATAATGCATCTTGTTCTTGCTCTGCAATTTGCATATTAAATAGTTCATCTACTGCATTACGTTTATCAGTAATTCCAAATTTTAAATATGCAACAAGTTCCTCAATCAAACTTCTGTCATTCATTCGAAGTTTTGTTTTGTCTGTAAATATATCCAGATTAATAAGTGGTTGATAATCCATCATTTTGTTTACCAATGACAAAAAGTCCGAATCATGATATTGTGCCTGATTGACTTCTGAAGGATTTAAATGTACACCTCTTTTATTCACAAGAGAAAAGAATTCTTCAATAGATTCACCCGCACTGAAGTTTTCTTTTGTTATTTCAATAACAATTAAACGATAATTGAGAAATTCCTCGGTGTTTGTTTCTTTATACAATCTCTTATCACTATCACGAAACTCATTTCGATAATATTTATAAATTGTATTTGCTCTTTGCTGTCCATCAACCATTTCAAAACTATCAATATCCTTTTTTAAAATAAAAAAACTCGGCAGGGGATAACTTTTATGAATAGAATCGATTAAAAGTTTCTGGTCTTTTGGCGTCCATATAAAATGTCTTTGATATGGAGGATTAAGATTTAGTTTTTTACTCTCAATTAAATCTATCAACTCTTTGATAGTGATTTCTTTGCTTTTATATTCCATAGTACTTAAATAAAACAATTAGCACACATTATCTCATCGCCAAGAATGTCCACAAGTGTTGTTCCTTTGCTTTGCTTGCGATTCTCTTCTTGACGTTTTATTATATCTAGTTTGATTTGTCTAACACGTTCAGGTTTACACAAGTCGGCAAGACTTTCGCCTTGATTCCATGTGTAGCCGTCTTTCTCAAACTCCATAGCCTTTTGATAAAGGTCTGGATGTTGCTCATAAAGCCAAATCCATTCTATCTTTTGTTGGAAGAAACAGAAATAGCATCCCGAACGGCTACGGCAATAAGTTCCCTTTTTCCCATCCACTTCAAATGGAATCTCTTCATAATAGGCAGGAACACCAACACCACTTTCTCGCAATAAATTGAAAATGTCTTCTTTAACAAGCACATCCGTGTTATCAATCAACGGAAATTCATCTAATTGACCGACTGGATAATCTGTCGTTTTCAAAAATGCAAACACCGCTTGATTAAACATCTTGACATCGTAATCAAGCAAGGCATTCATTTTCTTGGAGTAGTAGAATTGTTTCGTAATAGGCCGCCTAACTATCTCCATCACTTCATCACGCACGAAGTCATCAGGACAAATGACATCGTATAACGAAACCACTTGCTCCAAATTGTCATTGCTCAGGAACTTGCTGATGACATCTATACTCCAGATGTTCCTTCGAAAAGGAAAGATTGCCTGGATGTTGGGCTTTGTAGAAATGTATCCATCCCTATCCTCATCACCTCGAATACCGACATAGGAAATAGCTAAATCATCGCCTACATAACGTTCAAACTCGGCGAGCTTCATCTTCTTGGTACACCAACGAGCTTGTGGAGATGGAAGAAATCCACCCATAGCCTTTAAAAAATGATGGAATGGTGTTGGTTCAGAACTATTTTCGGCTGCTCTCAAACGCTTGATTTCCTTGCCAAGATACGCCTCCAATCGTTCAATCAATTGTTCTGTCTCAGCCAATTCGCATCCAGTATCTGAATTATAGTATTCAATACCTAATTTCGGATAGTTTTGCTTCATATAGATGGCCAAAGCCGCACTATCCTTTCCACCTGATATTCCTAATATATGTCTGATATTCATCACTTTAACTTTTTATTCAGAATAGATAGTAACGCACACACTTCTATGTCGCTTTCGCCCTGCAAGATACTAATTATTTTCTTTTCTAATTCATTTACACGTTCTTTTTCTTTTTCGGGCAAAATAAAGGTTTGAGTTCTGATGCTTGTACCTCTGTTAGTAACCAAATCAAAAGAATAGGCATCATCAGTATCCGCTTTTGTTTTTTTGGAGATGTCAGAATATTTCTCACATTCACGGAAAAGGAACACAATATCGTCTAACAATTTTTCTTCTTCCTCATCACGCATTGCCTCAAGTTTATGTTCCAAAACAGGATAACAAATTGATTGATACCATAATATGCGATTGTCATATTCGGTCATTACACGGTTGTAAAACTCTTTCTGTTGAGTGTTCAACAGAAACACCTTAACATTTTCAAGTCTTTTTCTCAATTCCAAAACATACTCATTGTAATCTGACGATTCCAAATTCAATTCATCAACAATCCTCTCCTCAATGCGGTCAATCAATTGTGAATAGCAAGACCGTAATTCTCTGATTGCTCGTTGTATGACCCTGCCATATTCTTCTATACTCTCTCCTTTTTTAATAGAAGTAATCGAGAAGCCTAATGCCTCTGGTAAATCTTCAAAGAAAGCTTTTTCGGGATCTTTTGCAGTAGCCAAAACATCCCTGAACTTCATGGTTGATTTATGGGTAAACTTTTTGGTATGTTTCGTGTAATCATTCAAATTCTTGTAAAAAAACAAAAAAGGTTTTATAGTTTCCACAAAACTATCTGTTGTAACAGAAATCTCATCGTTCAAATTCACAAACCGCCTATACTGATTAAAAAAGTCAAGTTTTACTCCGTCAACATCAAAGGCTTTTATGCAATAATCCGAAGGATGCTTTTGAAGCAAATCGAAGAATGTCATGTCCATATTCGGAATATATGCACCTGAAGTGGCGTCAGACAAAGCAAAATCTTGTCGTTTGATAAATAAAAAAGAAGGAATCCAAAAATCAATGAAGCCTTGTTTCAATTTGTATGGCTGATTGCTAAGAATTTTGATTAATTCAGAGATTCTCCGAGGCTTGTTTGTAGAACTTTGCATAAATTGAATACACTCGTCCCAAACCTCGGCCAATCCATTGTTGTTTGGCTTGTCAGAAAACACGCCATTTTGATGCAATCCAGTATTTTTCAGCAATGAGTAATATATTGTTTTCTCGGGTGGAAACTTATCTTTGTCAAAACCTAAATCATCTTCCTGATAATGTTCAACAAGAGCCGTCAGATAATTCTTCCGTGCCATAGAAATAGGGCTGCTTAACTTGTGTCGATTAAACAACTCATTTTTCATCACAGGAGACTTCGAATACACTTTATCACAAACATAGGAAAGCAACTCATCGAATTCCTTCAACGAACGAACTTTTTTCTGTTCACCTTCGAAAATCCAATTAACCCTATTCTTATAGGCAAAAAGGTTGTCAGAAATGGTCTTGTTTAATAAATCTTCTTCATATTCTTTTAGTTTCATTATTTCACTAAAAGCCACATAATCGGATTTTTTGTCAATCAAGACTTTTGTAAGTATATAGTCGTATTTATTGATATTATATAAATGATTGATAATTTCTTCCGTATTGTTGAAATACGCATAGATAATAGCATGTTCCGTATTTAAACTATAAGTTTTTATTTCCTCTAAAGCACTTGGCTTGGGCGAAAATATCAACTCAATAAATCCATCCGTATCTCCTGTTGGCACCATATCCAAAGGCTCCTCTCGAATCTCGTATTCAAAATAACGCGGTGTGCCACTATGAAAACAATGTGCTTTTACAGGAGAAACCCTCTTGCTGATAAATTGACGCAAATCATCAATAAAAGATACTGGCTTCGATACAATAGCACCCGCTTTTTGTATTTCAAGTTCAATGTCTATATCAGTTCCTTCAAACAGCATCAAGCGGTTTTTATAAGATGCGAGCCTTACAATCTTCAACCGTATTAACTTTTCTATCAGTTCTTGGGCATTTTCAACATCCATTGCAAGTTTGGCATACCTAACCATTTGGCCCGAATCGAGCTGAAAACTTGCGACGCCAAACAAATTGAGTATTCCTATGGCTTTTACAATGTTAATTGCATCATTCAATTGGCCTGCCGATTCCCACCCCAGACCTTCTACTCTGTCAATAGAAGCCTGCATAGACCCCCAACTCATTGAATCTGCATTGGCATCTTTCAAATACGAGTAGAAATTGTAACTGAGGTAATCATAAACTATTCCCAAATGATATGTAAGGTTTCGCTTAGGTTGAAACTCTGAAAGGGAGTTATTGCCACGATTATTTAGGAAAGTAAAAAGTGACCGTTCGTTTTGGCCATACCTTTGCAAAGCCGTTGTGATAGCAAATGCAGAAAACGCATCCAATGGAAACAATTGGCAAGCAACATCCTCTGAGAAAGAACTGGAAATAATCTTAGTTTCAATGGCAAGTTGATACAAATCAAAAGCTGTTTCAATGCCAAATTCGCATGGCTTTTTTTGCAATTGTCTTGATGCCAAATACAACAACTGTTCTACAGGTTCAACGAAAGTGATTTCTTTAAATCGTCCCTTTACCTTTATCCATTCATTTTTTTGAGTCTCGGTTAAATCTTTGGAGTATGAGCCAAAATTCTGATGAAGCGTTGTCAATAACAGGATGTTACGAGTAGGCACATTAACAAATTCGGCAAATTTTTGAAGGAAATACAATTCTTGTTCGGGATTGTTCTTCGCAGCATGTTCCAATACTTTTCCGAACTCGTCAATTACAATGAGCAAGAACTTGTTTTGTGACTTCAACCGATTATAGTAGGTTTTCAATTCATCCAAAATACTGTTTGAGTTACCATCCACATTCAATTTCTTACCAAGCAATGTGGACATTTCAGAATAGTCACCAACAATGTTCAATATCTCATATGCCGAAGCAGCAGAGAGGTTTTCCGGATTCAACAAGCGTTTTTGCTCATTCTTTGTGTCCAAATCCGCTTCCAAAGCAAGCAAGAAACTTGATTTGCCTGTTCCATAAGAACCAATAATGGTGAAAGAATGGATTCCTGAATGAAAATCTTTTATAATGCTTTGAACAGCTTTTCTTCCATTTGGAGTTACAACATATTGATTTCCAGACAAAAATCCATCCTCGATATTTGCCGATAGATTGAAACTATTATTCATAATATTTTTCAATTAGCTGTTTTGAATCTATTGGCTGAGTAATCTGCAATTGCCGGATTCCAGCCACATCACTATAAGTCAAACTATCAGAATACCGCTCTGACAACAATCTAAGCATATCGATTACTTCTAAATCCGTCATGCAAAAAATCAATCCAATATCTTGAAGCAAATCAAATGGAATTGTATTGTCCTCATCCGGTTTGTACATTAAAACCGCAAAGAGAAACACTTCTGGTGTGACCTTTTTTTTGCCTTCAATATTGAAATAGAACGACTTATCTTTTTCATTTTCATCCTTCTCTTTCTTTTCTTTTTGCCTAAGTAAATCTAAATCCATCAACAAAGTGGAATAATCTTCGTTTGATTGAGGATTACGAGGAAGGCAATAGTTTAGCAATAAAACTCCCACATCTTTTTTCACCGTATTAGCGTTAAAAAGATAATCCTGATTGGTTTCAGCCATTTTTCTTTTGACAAAAGTTACAATTTGATTTCTGTCGAATCTTCTACGTTCTTTTTGAAAATCAACAAAAAACAGATTGTACAAAGAGGCAATGTTTGAATAAACCAAAAGGAAATGAAGGAGCCATAAAGTTCCCAAATCTTCCATATAGCGGTCTTTGCCATCTTGATCGTTAAAAAGAAAACCTGGAATCCATTTGATTCTCTCGTCATCACTGTTCAATCCAAAAGCCTTATACCAATATCTAATCGCAGCAACCATATTTTTCCCGACTCCTAATTCCACAACTGCTTCAGGTGAATTAAAGTCTTTGTCAGCTATAATGAAATCGTATCCTTTCTTCAGCCACAAAGTCTTACAAGGAAAAGATTCATGCCCAGAAAAAACATATTTTGAATAACTCATTGCAATGTTCTCATTTAGAAACTGCAAATATAATAACTTTTCGGCTCCATACTATTGACCGTTCTCAAAAAGTTCCCAATGCCCTTTCAGTCAACGAAGAGACTGCAAGACTTTAATACAGTACCATTGAACCTATCCCCTCTCCATCGCCTCAATCAACCGATAAACCAACAACCTACAACAACGGTGTCATATAAGGCAGCAAAAAGGCCCATCCATCCTTGGTTTCCAAGTCTTTGGCATACACCTTTCCTAACTTTTTGAAATGGCAGTTTATACACTTTTCCGCGGTTTTTGGGAACAGGAACCCCCTCCCGGGCTCGCCTACCCTTCACTGGGTTGGGCGCGTGTGCCCTAGCTAAAACGCGGGGCAGCGGCCCTTCGACAGGCTCAGGGACCGCCTGCGATGACGAGTAAAGAAAGTAGATCGACAAAACAACCGATTATTTCCCTATCTTTGCCCCAAATTCCATCCACTATGAAACTGGCAGAAGCATTAAGCATCAGGAAAGACCTGCAAAAGCGCATCCAACAGTTAGGACAGCGCATACAGAACAACGTGAAAGTGCAGGAGGGCGACGCGCCTTCGGAAGAACCCACGGAGCTGATGAAGGAACTCGACGCGTGCCTGACACAGCTGGAAGACCTCATCTGGCGCATCAACGCCACCAACATGCAGACCAAGAACGCCGAGGGCGTCACCCTCACCCAACTCATGGCCCGCAAGGACGTGCTGACCATGCGCGTCGGCAACCTGCGCAACATCTTTGAGACCGCCTCGGCGGGACAGGACCGCTACTCACGCTCGGAGATCAAGACGGTAACTGTGGTGGACGTGAAAGCCATCGGCAAACAGGCGGACGAATGCTCCGCCCAGCTGCGCCAACTCGACATGGAAATCCAGTCGCTGAACTTCCAGACCGAGCTGGTCTGAACTTTAGGTCATCCGCATTCATAGGGCGAACCGGAACCCCCACACTGACCGTTGCCCGGAGCCGACAACACCCGTTCATGATGAACCGCACGGCGCAGGCTCAGCACGTTGTCATTCGAATGCACAGCTTAGGCCGCACGGCGCACTACCTACCGGTTGACTATGGATGTTGGATGCCTTTGTTTTTCCTCGATGGTCTGGGGTGACGCAGCCATAGATCCCATGCCAACGCACCTGCCAACGCAGGGATGACATGGCTGCTGGGCTCACGCGGGGATGACATGGCTGCTGCAACAACGTAGGGATGACATGGCTGCTGGGCACACGCGGAGATGACATGGTTGCTGCGACAACGGTATCTCATCTAGGCTTTTTCATTATCAATACAGCGTTTGAAACCGCTCGCTCGCCTTCATGGTCGAAGCGGCCATTGTCGGAGGGACAGTTGATTTGGCCAAAGTCGCCGTTGACATCTACAACAAAGGTGTCATATATACAGGGACCAGCAACGTTTCCTTATCTTTCCTCAAATCCTTTGTATAAATCAAATAACGACGACCCACGATATGAGAAAATTTCTCACAAAACGCATCAAGCGACTTGTGAGAGTTGTAGCCAGAAGACTTTACCTCTATCGGATAAAGTTTCGCACCACGCGAGAGCAGAAAGTCTATCTCGTAGTTGTGAGTGGCATCCTTCGGCCAAGTGTAATAGAATAGTTTGTTTCCCGATGCCGCCAGCATCTGGGCTATCACATTTTCATAAACATAACCGAGATTGGTGCCAAGCTTGTCGTTCAGCAGTTTCTGATAGATGACATTCTCTGTGCGGTCTTTGTCCCAAAAAGCAAGGGTAACGAACAATCCTGTGTCGGCACAGAAAATCTTGTACTTCGATATGTCCTTCGTCAATGACATACCCACATTCGGATCGTTGGAATGATAAGAGAAAAGAACGGTCTTGCTGTCTTCAAGATCTTTCATCAGTTCAATCAATTTATCCTCGTCCACATCACCCAGCACTGCATACGGCTTGTAACGGTTGCTTGTCTGGCTCAGTTGTGATGGAATCTCCATAAAAAGTGTCTCCAAACGTCCTGTCGGGTCAAGTTTTTGGAAGTCGTCCTGATAAATTCTGAGGATGCTCCGCTTTGCCAAATCCACCATACTGAAATTGTTCGTTTCCAAATAAGCCTCCACCGCCTGCGGCATCCCGCCCACCAGCATATAAAGCCTGAAGTCGCGAATCTTTTCGCGGAAGGCTCTATCAAGGGGTATCCTCTGTTCATAAAATGTCCGGAGCACGGGAACGGTGGCTTCGTCCCCCATCGCCCACCTGAACTCCTCATAATCCATTGGATAAAGCGTGGCGCGTTCCTCTTCGCTTGGAAGTGTAATATTCTTCGTGTTCTTCTTGATGCTGATCAGCGAACCGGTCTCGATATAATCGTATCGGCCGTCTTTAACCAGATACTTGATGGCCTGACGGGCAGGCGGACAATTCTGCACCTCGTCGAAAACAATGACCGACTTGCGTTTTTTCAGGACCACATTGTAGATGGCTTGAAGCTGGAGAAAGATATAGTCCATATTCATCAGGTTGTTGAACAAGGACTTCACGTCCTCCGATGCCTCGTTGAAGTCAATGAGTATGTACGATTCGTACTCGTTTTTGGCGAACAGTTCAACAAGAGTTGATTTGCCGACACGCCGTGCACCCTCTATCAGGATGGCTGTCTTGCCGTTCTGCACGTGTTTCCATTCGAGCAGGCGGTCATAAAGTTTACGTTTGAATAATCGTTCCATAACCTAATTGCCATAACTAATTCAAGGTGCAAAGATACTCTTTTTTTTAACGTACCAAAATTTTTTATGCCAATTTATCCAAAAATACCAAAATTTTTATTCTTGATTTATCCAAAAATACGTGTTTTTGAGAACAACATTGTCTTTGACAACTTGGGGCAACAATCACTTATAATCATACCCCTCTATCTCTATCGTAAAAGTATCTTCCCCTTCGGGCAAATCGTAGAAATGCACCATCACATCTGGCGTTTGCTGGATATTTCTTCTCGTCAAATCTTCTTCGTATAACATAATGATGTCGTTGACGCACTGTTGCGCTTCTGTTTTCGTACGTGTCGGTTTTCCCACAAGGATGTCAATGCGATGGAAACCGCGCTTGCTGTTTGAAAAAAAGGAGGCCATCTGCTTTTTCTGTCGGTTGTTCAACTTCGGTTGGCGAGAAACGAACGCCATCTTGACAGAATACTCCATATTCTCCAACCGAACCGTGTCACAGCCTGATTCCATACGGGCATAATACTGTTTCTCCAAGGAATAATAGTTTCTATCTATCACCTTCAATATAAAGGAATAACTTGTGTCCGCTTTATGGTGAAAGCATTTGGAACTGTCCAGATGGAAGACTGCTCCCGTATTGTCCAGCACCAACATCTCGGAAGGGGTTACTTCTGCTCCAAATTTGTCAAAAAAGCGGAAGCGAAACTCCTTTTGTGGATGTGTTACAGTTGACAAAAAGTTATCGGCAATCGTCACCGTAATGCGACTGTTGTATTCCATCGCCTTGGATTTTTCATCGTCTGGGAGATTGCGCACGAATTCCTCGTCCAAAATGTCCTTGAAATGAAAATATTGGTCGAATTCCTCCGGGTATAATATTTGATAAGGTTCAAAAGGATGCATAAGTATCTCAATCTTTGACGAATCTACACCATATTGTACCAATATGTTTTTCACGCAATTTATTCTTTGTTCGCACAGTGCTTGGTCTTCTGAATGGCAAAAAGTATTCAGCTGTATGGTATAATCTCTGGATTTTTGAATGTATCCCAACCACAAGACAGGGTCTGTATAAATAGCGTTGAAATTTGTGTCGGGAACGAGGCTGGCACTGTCGAAAAAGAACATTGGCAGCTGCGGTTCTGAAAAAATGTAGTTCATTTTAACTTGAACAGTTGTATCAGATAAGGTCTTTGGCATCTTTAAGTCAAAGATTCTGTCATAATAGTGGAATTTGTGCACTCTGATTCTGAATGTGTGGTCTATGGCATTGTTCAACACGAAGTGTGCGATATGGGTTTTATCAAAAGAGGGGAGAACAATGGAGTCGTCGATATAAACACTATAACTGGTAACAATCTCTTCCGTCAAAGAGTCTGTGACATATAATTTAACTGATTGTGTTCTTGCAATATTCGGCAATATCAACAAGATACATAATCCGATCCACACAAATATGTTATTGTTTTGACTCTTGCTCATTTTATTGTTGTTTATTTTTTCAGTACAATGATTGGCAAGCCAAGTCCTATGATGCCACTAAGACAGAGCAACAGTGTCCTATAAGGCCTGATGGAAAACGTTCCTACAAGAGAAAAAAGAATGATGACACATATGATGGACAGAACAAGAAGCTTGTATTTTTCAAGTTTCACAGAAAGCATACCAATTGCTATGGCCAAAATGATAAAAAAGAATAGGGCAAAGCGTAAAGTCATCCCCCAAGACAAATCAATTTTATGCACATCAAAACACCATCGTGCCGTCCACTCCCCGAGGATATAAACTAAGACGGTAAGCGCAACAGAAAACAGGATTTGCAGAAAAATTCGATCTTTCATTTTTGTCTTTTCATTCTTCATCTAATTTACACCGACAACGGTTTTTCCTATTTCCAATATTCCATGCAAAAAGGCTTACAAAATGTTTCATGCCGCGAAAATATAAAATATTTGCTATCTTCGCGCCATGAAAATTATGAGAGTTTGTATATTCATGACCTTTGCGACAATGTTGTTTTCATGCAACAACAACAGGTGGAGCCGTCAGGTTTCAGTTGACACCCTTGCGGCCGCACAAACGATTTGCGAATCCGTAAATGAAACCAATGTGGGCGAAACGAATTTTGACATACCATACTTGCTGCCCATTGACAGTCTGTGGAAGTATTACAACCCCTCAATGACAACCTCCGGCAGATGCAACAGACCTAAGATTTTTGATGACGACAGCAGCAAAAACCTTTTCTATGGTTTTTACTGCATTTTTGACACTTGTGCGGGTCGCACTTACGAAGTTGCGCATATTATTGTCTCCTATCGTAAGAGCCCATCTTGGTGGAGTTCAGACACGACACAGAGAATCAGGGAGATTATTGTTATGGACAGGCGGTTTGCGCTGCCAATTGCCTCTTTTCATGTCGGGGAGCCCATCCGGTATATAAAAGACAAGCCTGTGTTAAAGAAAGGAAACTACTATTGCTACTCTGGTGAAAGATGCTGCTATGTGGTCGAATCCCATCATGATACCATCCAGCAATTTTTTGTTTTCCCCTCTGAACTGATGAGTGACTGGAATCGTCTCCTAAAATATGTCGACTCCCATTAGGGTTGTCCCAAGTTGTCCATGTTGTCGTCCTAAATTAGATAAAAAATGAAAAGAATATTCGTTTTCGGATTGCTGCTCTCCATGTCAATCGTTATGAGTGGCTGTGTACGAGACACCATCTCAGATAACTTGACAGATCTTTGGACTGTGGTGAAAATCAGGATTAACGGGGATCCTTGTGCCTATTATGATTTCAAACTACCCTCTTTGGAAATATATGACAATAAAACACTCCTACTAATGGAACTGGATGTGGAATCGCAAATTAGGCATAAAAACAATCACCCGGCCCAATGGAAAGTGATTATGCGCAAAGGGATTCCTTATTTGCAAGTGGAAGGAGGTGAAGGAACCCTTTCCGGCTTGTATCGCCTCCAATTTGTCTATGATTCTGTTGAATCAAGGCTGTTCTTGGAACTCACTTCGGATAACCTGTATTTGCTGGCATGTCATTCCGATACTGACAATATAGGGGCTCCGCCATCCCGCACCTCATCTTCAACTCATGGTATAGGGCTGTTAGAACAAGACTATCAGGAGCCGGTGTTTCAAGTGATACGACCTGAGCGTCAGTACCTTTTGAAGAAGGCCCCTTATTTGGTTAAAATATCGCATGGTCATATTACCACCTTCGGACATAATCCGTATGACAAGTGTGAATAGATTCCTGTTGTTTCGCGCTATGAACCAAATCGCCACATTAATCAAACATTCATTTTCACCAAAGATATTCCAAATGGGGAAAAATAAACTATTCGTGATCTTTTTGCTTGCTTTTATGATTGTAGGATGTGTTTTTGACGGAGGAAGCAAAAAGAAAATTGTAGGAAACTATTATTTATGGCAGTGGGAAGGAGGACGTTCCTATTATTTGGTTGACAAACATACTTCGCTGAATGGCGGAGGTCTAATCGATGGCACAGTTCAGATTATTGCGTGGAGTGATAATTATATATATGTCCAAAAGAAACCACTTTTTTCAGGAGAAAAGAAAGGATAGGTTATTATAGACGTTAAAAAACAAAAAATAACAGAAACTATTTCAGAACAAGTAATGAAAGAACGACTGTCAGCGAATGGGGATTCAAAGATACAGTTTTATTCTGCAGAATCTGCATGGAGAAAATTATGAAAGACATTCACAGTTACACCCGGTTGTCATCAAAAAAAACACCTTGTCTTCCCGAGCCGAAAAATTCCTATCTTCGCGCCATGAAAAGTGAACCCAAATGTAGATTCTTACCAATGCAAAATAAAACCAAGATATTATTCCTATTACTTTGCTCTGTTATGGTTTTGGCTGGTTGCCATTCCAAGCAACCGGAACATCGACAATCAGACCTTGAAAGAATGCTGACCGACCTGGTTGAGGACAGATATGCCCATTGCAACCAATTGTCGAAAAGCAATGAAAAAATGAGCAGGTGCGAATATGCGGACGAAATCATGGAGAAATGCAACCAGTTGTTGGCCAGCAAAGAGCCGTATTGGAAAAGATGCTTGGAACTGCATTCTCTAATGAAAATATACGACATAGATGATTATTATGGAATTAATGGAGCGGATTTAGATTCGGAGGATTTCGCTTTGATGGTCAGGGTGGTGCAGCTATATGCTTTGGAGCAGGAAATCGAATCGTTTTACAATTCACATTATCAAGTAGAATTACTTGGGATTGAATACGCCGGTGATTTTTATGACAAGAATGGAAATCGGGTTGTCCGGCTGCTCCCGAATTATGTCAGTCAGAATCCGGATCTCAACCCAGTCTATTACGTAAACGGCGAAAAATTGTCCACGGATGGCACATACTGGTACTATACACCACACAACTCCGACTCAATCATCTCGTGTGACTTTGATGTAATGAGATGGGGACAACCATTCCACGGGAATTGTGGCACAAAGCTGTCGTTTAGCCGTAAAAAAACTTTCGCGCAATGAAACGTGTCCCCAAAATTATTGTCCTGTCATTCCTGCTCGTCATTGGAGTCGTAAGTTTAGTCTATGTGGGAATTTTGGCATATATACATTATGACGTGTTCGGGAAAAGCCCGTCGTATGAGGGAACACGGCAAAATTTCATCAAGAATGAGCCATATTTCGAGAAAATAGAAGACTCTTTTTTGGAAATTGCTGACAGCTGTTTGCCAGATTCATCAAAAGGAACTCTTCTTTTCAGCATTCTCGAATCGGGTGACGAGTTTATGTTTCGTTTGTTCTTTTCTACAGAAAACGAGACGGAGCTTGTATTCCCGATTAGGAAATCCAACATTGAAATAACCCAAAGCCAAAAAGAGAAATTGCAATCCAGAGGTATTGATTATCAAAAAGTACAAACACTCTACTCGGATCTAAAAAAAACAAATTGTCGTGCAATCACAAAATGCGCTGGTAATTCAGATGTTCTGTTTTATATGACATTTAAGGTACTTGATTATTGAGCAATTGATTACCTGTTTTACTCTCAGCCTATCGAGGCGGATTCAATACGACCCGTCTCTAATTCTCCGCTCGGTCGGCGAGTCACTATTTTTGTAGAGTAATTAAATGTTGTCCCAAGTTGTCCCTGTTGTCGTCCTAAATTATTAAAAATGAATACTGTAATAAATGTTTCCATCATCTTGGTTGTTGTTATTATGCAATTAGACAATCTTTTTGTGTGTTATAAAGTAACGGATTTGATACAAAACGAAAATCCTGATTTATATAAACACTATAAAGGCCCATATAGCTTGTTCAAGAAAAAACGTCTTGTACTAAATTCCATCTGGTTTACTAAAAAAGACCGTGAGAAACTCTCATCCGAATGCAAAAGACTTTTTTTACGACAACGAATAGACTATATAGGTTCTGCTTTTGCCGTTGTTTTATGGATTATATTCATTTTAGTGATTAATTTTTAATTCAAGGTTCGAAACCTAATTAATGGATAATGAGCAAAAAGCGGAAAAAGAGCGTCAAACCGAAACCACGCAGGAGGAAATCATACGCACAGAAACATCCTCCGGCAAAAAAGGGATTGCCTCCAGTAAAGGTAGAGGGAGATGACGTGCCAAAGATTATTATGATAATTATTTTGATTATCTTCATAGTTGCCTTGCTGGTTTACTTGATTCAGGGAGGACAACCGGGTTACGACTGGTATCCAAACAGACATCGTTACAGATAAACAGATAAGTTGTTCCCGTTATTATCAAAAGGCAACGGAAAGGTGTTTTTGACGACAACGGTGGACAACGCAGGACAACAATCTAACCCACTAGTTGACTGATTGTATTGTCTTATTGCTCACAAAACTTATTGAATAGTTTTCTGATTTTTTTGATGATATGCCAAGACACAGACACATCTAGAGCCTCCTCCATGTTTTGTTGATTTGTCTTGTACATTTCACAAAGTCTTGTTTTTTCTGTAGGATGGTTCGGCCAATAATCGTATTTGTTGTCATCCGAAATTTGCACCAAGGCTAATGCCAAATCGCCCTTAAAATCTTCCATTTCTGCATAAAAATCATTTTGCAGTAAGTCTAATGCCATAGGCACCAAATAGGGAAGCCCGCATTCTTGGGTAATCAAAAAATAAATGTCAGCAGGAGAGAGGTCTTTAATTGGTTTTTGGGTGAGCGCATAACATCTGTAAACGACCATCCCGTCATCATCTACGGTGATTGTCTCGCCTTTCCAATCCCATCCTTCCAACTGGCAGATACTTCTCATATAATTCTTGTTCAAACTTTTAGGCTTCTTCATAGCGGAACTTGATTTTTCCTTTTGACTCTGCAAAGATAGCAAATAATCAATTGCACAAAAGGGGAAAGGTTGTCTCAAGACAACGCAACAAGTTTACTAAGACGAAGGTGTGACCTTTTGACTGTTTTTGCATCATACATGTAGATAAAGTTTCTATCTTTGCAACGTCGTATTTTCAGATTCTGTTTAACAAACCTCGCAGGGGCTGGAAGTATGGCATGAAAAATTGCAAAAATAGAAGTCCTCTAAATTGAATGATATGAAAAACTTTTCTATTATCCGATTAAGTGTCCTAATTATCACGGTGTTTCTATCATATAACTACAGACTTGCCGCACAACACACCAACAACTTTTCTCAACAGGAAATGCAACAAGCTCGCGACAACATCCGACAGAAACTTCTTCTCGAAAACAAGGAATTTCGAGAAGAAGCTGAAAGCTATGCAAGACTTGACAATCTGGACTTTCTTCTGATCGATTCTGCTACAGTGGAGGACGATTGGGTGGTTTACTATTTCTATCCTGTCTCTGACAGCAAATTCAAACAATTGGAGAAGAAAGAAGGGGCTTTCTTTTCCGACATAAGATCATATTACATCAACAATCCCGATAAACTATATGAATATATAGCTGCAGAATATGGCTTCCGTTTCTTCATTGAAAACGAGAAAAGGACCGTCCGAGAGACGACAGATTTTCCTCTATTATTATTGAAAGAGTGGTATGACCAAGCCATGCAAAAAGAGAACAACGACAGTCTCATGCAACAACATACGATTGAAGAACCGCAGAGTCCTGACAACATAGCAAGCTCCGATAAGGAAATGCAAAAGGGTCCCACTGCGGCCGAGATTAAGAGAGACTACATTGCTCTACACAACCTCTCCCGCTCCATTAATTATAGGTGTCCTATCCGGATTGACGCATACACACACCTTGACTCAACAGGCATCAGCGACCAACATTTCATCTATTACTTCTCCATATCAACATCTACATCTCCCACTAATGTAGATATTATGCGCGATATTATCCGTATAAACCTCAAGAATGGCGATTCCTCTGTCAAGCAATTGGTATCTTTATGCATAGAGACAAACAATGGGTACTGCCACCGCTACTATTATCGAGATTCGAAATCAAAAGGTGGCAAAAAAGCGAAAATGAAGACGGAAAAAGAAGTCTTGGACATTTGTTTCAGTGTTGAAGAGTTGCAAGAGATTCGGAATTACCAAAATCTTTGGAGTCATTAGTTTATAACTCACACGGATGAGGAAACTTACAAAATTGATTATTTTGACAACCAAAACGGCATTCCTGGATAATAATCATAAGTGTGCCCGCCTCCGCCTAGAATCAAGCGAAGCAATAGGGCAACAATGGCGATAATTAATAGGATTATTATTAATAATTTCGGCGCGTCATTTCCCTCTACCTTTACTGGGGGCAATCCCTTTTGGGCCGGAGGATGTTTCTGTGCATATGACTTCTTCCTACGTGGTTTCGGTTTGACGCTCTTGCTCCGCTTTTTGCTCATTATTTAATAGATTTCGAAACTTGAATTAAAAATTAATCACCAAAATTAATATAATCCAAATAACAACGGCAAAAGCAGAACCTATATAGTCTATGCGTTGTCGTAAAAAGAGTCTTTTGCATTTGGATGAGAGTTTCTCACGATCTTTTTTTGTAAACCAGATGGAATTCAGTACAAGACGTTTTTTCTTGAACAAGCTATATGGGCCTTTATAGTGTTTATATAAATCAGGATTTTCGTTTTGTACCAAATCTGTTACTTTATAACACACAAATAGATTGTCTAATTGCATAATAACGACAGCCAAGATGATGGAAAAATTTAATATAGCATTCATTCTTTATCTAATTTAGGACGACAATATGAACAACTTGGGACAAACCTAATGGGATTCGACATATTTTAGGAGACGATTCCAGTCACTCATCAGTTCGGAGGGAAAAACAAAAAATTGCTGGATGGTATCATGATGGGATTCAACCACATAGCAGCATCCTTCACCAGAGTAGCAATAATAGTTTCCTTTCTTTAACACTGGCTTGTCTTTTATACACCGGACTGGCTCCTCGACATGAAAAGAGGCAATTGGCAGCGCAAACTGCCTGTCTTTGACGTGAACAATCCTTATTTTTTGCGTAGTATCCGAACTTCCCCAAAATGTATTCTTACGGTAAGAAACTATCACATCCGCGACATTGGAAGTACAACCCGAACGATGATCCAGCACAACATAGAATCCATAAGAGAGATTCATGCTGCTGTCATCATCAAAAATCTCAGGCCTGTTGCATCTGCCGGAGGTTGTCATTGAGGGGCTGTAATACTTCCACAGACTGTCAATAGGCAGCAAGTAAGGTATGTCAATATTCGGTTCACCCACATTGGTTTCATTTACGGGTTCGCAAGTTGTTGGTGCGGTCGCAAGGGTGTCAACCGAAACCTGAAGGTTCCCTTGTTTGTCAACTTGACGACAGGAGAGTTGAAACAATACGCAAACCAACAATAACGCATGCATTGTCCCTCTGCGGAACGCTTGCTTGACATCGATAAGGCAATAACGCCCCAAATTGTAACGAAGGGTTGGCAGCGGGTATGTGGTGGTGTGGTTCATGGCGCGAAGATAGCAAATATTTGCTATCTTCGCGCCATGAAAATTATGAGAGTTTGTATATTCATGACAATAGCGACAATGTTGTTTTCTTGCAACAACAGGTTGCCAATCCCCGATACACCACTTTCGGAAATCGTCGTCATGGACGATTCTCTTTCCGAGTCTTTGCACCAACATTGCAGCTTATGGCTCAATTCGTGGGAAGAAGAACTGAAAACAGACAGTTTTACCCTCGTTCGTAGTGATACATTACCTTTGTCCACCGATTGGGGAAAATTTGACGTTTCGGACAAATGTTTCTCTGATTATCAGGACAAGATATATTACTCGCCAAATGGCTCTTACGCCTTGGATTTGTATTCGTATAATCTCACTTTAAACAAGAAGGGTGCTAAAATATATGCGGTATTGGATGCGGACATCCAAATATATGTCATAGACATTGCCCATCATCAAAGACTTCCTATTCTCTTTCTCGGACCCTCAGCAAGTATTGACGATGGCTATTGGCTCTCCGACAGCAGCGTGGTTCTTGTAGGATGGGAAAGGTGTGTTGATTGCCCTGAAGAAGCATACAGACCAAACGTGCGCAAAATTAATGTGTTCACCGGTGAGACCGCCGAATACCAGTATTATGCGGCTTTTCCTCACTATAACAAGGATTTTTTGAAACAAAAGTTTCCCACAATCATTTTTGATTTTTAAAACAAACTCCAAGTTGTCCCCGTTGTCGTCAAAAAATAAGGTAAAGTAATGTATGAGCAGGAGCCAAAACAATAATATCTTTGTGTGGATTGGATTATGTATCTTGTTGATATTGCCAAATATAGCAAGAACACAATCGGTCAAAGAGTCTTTTCAAGACGATTCCATACCCGTGATCAAAACCGTTCACGAGTTAATGAATTCTGACTCTAAGAAATTAATGCTCAGAACAAACAATATTTGTTTTCAGTTTGTTACTCGGCATTTGGACACCTTCGACTATCAGAATCGTGCTCTTTTGGATTCGATTGCGGACTACTTGTTGTCACATAATAACGTGAAATCCGTTGAAGTTGACATTCACCTGTCGCTTAGGGAATGGTATGAAGAATATTCCGTAAGCAAGCTGTTGTATATGTACGAAGAGATTATTGCCTATTTGGTGAATAAAGGCGTGGACACATCCTATATTACAGGAAGGCAATGCTATGATTACTACCCCATAGTCGATTGCAACAAATTGTCAGGTGAAGAAGCGCGAAACTGCTTCGACAATGATGACTTCAGACTGAACCGGAGGGTGGAATTTATTATAACCAAACGAGAGATTGTTGACACAAGTTGTTCCCGTTGTCATCAAACCAAAAATAATCCTATGTGGATAGAAATTGACCAAGGCGGCTGGGGAGACAAAATAATACTTTCTCGTTACGGAGTGATTGTATCAACGCCTGACTATCCAGGATCTCCGTGGCACCTTTATAATACCACATACTATCCTCCAAGCGAATTAGGCAAATGCCATATAGACAGTTTGTTCCAATATGTAAGCACACACTATCAGCATTCAAGGTGTAAGGGGTTCACTACAAATAAAGTACTAACCTTAGACCGTACCTGGACGGATATTTACATACAGAATGGCCGTTATGTGAATACGATGGGAACAACCGAGGATTGTTTCAGTAAAGAAATGGATGTTATTGAACGTATGGCAAACCGGATTCTTGACGAGTTGTCAGACTCTAACAACATCTATACGGGCGGTTACGTCGAAGACTGTGATATTGCGGAGACTTCGCCATATTGCTACTTAAACACCCTTGAAGGCTCTACATTTAGTGATTTTTTCTGCCAATTTTTCGTTGATGATGAATTGTTGTTCACAATCAGTCAATATATCGGGCTGTTGTATGAAGACGGACAGGCTTGTTTCATTCCAGAAGATCCAGATCATGTCAAAAAACAGTATTTCTATAATTGGGGGAAGTTATTATACCGAATGAGGAAAGATCTCCTTCAATGCCAGTCGGACACCATTCCCGGGATGAATGGGAATTATTTGTTGGTGCGCTTCAACGGGCATTGGTCCTATGTAAATGGATTGGATATGAAAACATTGAAACAATGGCTGAAAATGATGGACAAAGTGGTGCCACGAGCCTATCGGAAATCATTCAAACGCAAAAAGGAACAATTAGTCCTGTCGTGGGAAAAGAGATAGCCGAAAAAAATCCTATTTTTGCACTATGATTCGCACCGTCAAATACCCGCCAAAATTCTCTCTTCCCGCTATGGGGGGGTATCGGTACTTCTTCAACGGGCAGGAGGCTGATAATGTAAATATGAGGATTTGGAATATATCGAGGAATAAATTATGAGATTCTGGAATAAATTAGCAGAAAAATTTGCGAGATTTTGGAATTTTTCGTAATCTTGCATCGTCAAATTACAACTAATATGGAAGATTTCAGAATATTTAAACGTAAGATATACAGTAGGTTGCTACAGTGGAAACAGGAAGAGAACGGCAGGACGGAGCCACGACGCTGCTGCCGGTGGTGATGACGATGTCTCTGTGATTCAGTATAAAAAGTGTATCGTATCACTAGGTAGAGAAAGAAGAAGCGAACGATAATAATAATCCGCAAAAATAAATCAGAAATTATGTTGTGGTTAATAGATATTGGGGCATTCTTTCGTTGGCTATTCAAAGGCTGTAAAACTAAACTGCGTGATGAATTGCAAGGAATAGGAGAACCAACTTGGGGTCCCAGTATCGATTTTGAAAACTTTGTGATAGGGCTTCTTGTAGACATTGTTTTTATTGTCCTTTTTATCATAGTTGGCTGCGCGATTTCAATATTTTGATCCCTTTTTTGTTTATCCTATGCAAGAATTTACTCTTTTTCCGAAATAATTTCAATCTTCGCGCCATGAACCACACCGCCACATATAGACAAAAAATGCATTTTTGCCGAAATTAAGAAACGATTGAATATGAAAAAGAAGCGATTATTGAATAAGATATATGTGTTTATACCACTCATTTTGCTATTGACAGGATGTGTGGGGACATATTATCAGTATTATGACCGTAATTCTGTCCTGACAATCACAAATATAGATTCATCTGTAAATTATGGACGATTGGTGGATATTACGCGGAAAGACAGCGCTATATACTATTCATTCACTGATGGCAGAATGAAACATACCGGAAATTACAATAAAGCCAAAGCTGAAATTTTGATGTACACATATCATTATAAATTAGGATGCTTGGATGGCGAACAACTTTCATTTTCTCCAATTGGCGACACTGTGATGAGCCAAAGCTATAAAAAGAGCAAGCTTGATGGTCCACTCATTTACTACAGAAATGGCATCCGTGATTCGTATTTTACAATGAGGCAAGACAAGAAAGAGGGCATTTCTTTATATTATTACCCTGATGGAACTATTGCTCAGACAATCAGTTGGAATAATAATTATGAAAATGGTAAGACAGCCCACTATTATAACAATTCCGTATTAAAATGTGAAGGTTATTATAATTACGGCGTGAAAGATTCAACTTGGCTTTTTTACGACACCTTAGGTAATTGTATAAAAGTTGAAAAATGGTCAAACGGTGTACTTGTGCCATAATTCCTATCTTTGCGCCATGAACCATACCGCCACATACCCGCCTCAATCCTCCCGTTCCGACTTGGCGGAATATAATGTACTAAATCCGGTCTTGTCCTGAATTGTATGCCAAAGAGAAGCAGATAATCCATCAGAAGCAGAATGTTAGATTATTGGTTATGGGCATATCCGCCTTTTTGGGGATAATAACCTATGTTATCAAGTCGTTCGTTAAAAATAAAGAGTTAGAACAAACATCCTGTAGTAAAAATGCCAAGGCGGTCAACGATGCACTTAATGAAAAATAGAATATTATCATCTGCACTATATTGCTCCATTGTCATTTTGCTTAATTTGGCAATCAATGTTGTTTGTATAAGCATCATTCATACCACAAATAACCAATGCCTCGTCTATTTGAAAGATGTTTTTTCAAGTCACGGAACAGGGTATAAAGAGATTTTTACCGGAATTATATTGCTGGTTGCAGTTTTGGGGTTCTGTTCGTTTTTCAGAAATCCGCATAAAGTAACTATGATTATTAACACAGCATATTTTCTGATAAGCATCGTTTTCATTTTTTCGTTTACTGAGGCTAACGATATTTTTGCTTTGGACGCCCTTTACGATATCAACACTGATTTATCTGTGCTAATATTGATACTGTGCCGACTGATTAATTCTGAAACTATGAAAATTCTTTATTATGTAGTGTTTGTGGGTGGTTTTTATTTGTATTTTACTGTAATTAATTGTCTTTCCAAAATGATAATAAAGAAATTTTTCGGGAATCATATACTTGATGGCACAAAATAGGGCATCTAACAACTCGTCTCCCTTTCGCACCGAGACGGCGCTGTGCTTCGGGGCAAGAGACTCCTGCGGTGCGATGGGTATCCGCCGCGCATCCTGTCACCACACTGCGTATGGTGTTAACTGCACTCCGTGCGTGCCGCCTCTCCGAGGCTGTATATGTCTCCGGTTATAAATCGCACCTCGCAAATCGTAAATCAGTGTCCCGCATTATAGGATAAAAGAAGGCAACCGTTTTTTTTATATTTTTGCCGCCGCAAAAAACAGTGTCCTTGATAACCACTTTAAAAACAAGAAATAATGAAACAAAAACGTGTTATAAGTCTCTCCTTCTTCTTGATGGGAGTGTTGTATTGTATTTGTCTTGTGGTTTCTAACTTGTTTGGAACCAAGCTCGTACAAGTGGGCAGTTATTCAATGACCGCCGGATTGATTGTCTTCCCCATCTCCTACATCATCAACGACTGTGTGGCGGAGGTGTGGGGGTTCCGCAAGGCGCGCCTGATAATATGGGTGGGTTTTGCGATGAACTTTTTCGTCGTTTTGCTGGGCGCCATTGCCGTCGCACTGCCCCCGGCTCCCTATTGGGTGGCCAACGACGCGCACTTCAGGTTCGTCTTCCAACTGGCCCCGCGCATTGCCGCCGCCAGCCTCGCCGCCTTCGTGGTGGGCTCCTTCCTCAACGCCTTTGTGATGAGCAAGATGAAACTGCACGATAGGGAAAAACGCTTCTCCCTCCGCGCCATCCTCTCCACCCTCGCCGGCGAGGGCGCCGATTCGCTCATCTTCTTCCCGCTCGCCTTCGGCGGCCTGATGCCCGTGCAAGACCTGCTCAAGATGATGCTGCTCCAAGTGACCGCCAAAACGCTCTATGAGATTCTGGCCCTCCCCATCACCATCCAAGTGGTGAAACACGTGAAAAAGATTGAAGGATATAGTGCATATGATACGGATGTGTCTTATAATCCGTTAAAAATCAAAGATATATAATCTGTTATGATGGATAGCAACAAAGCTTTGGTGGTCTTCTCCGGAGGACAGGACAGCACCACCTGCCTCTTTTGGGCCAAAAAGCATTTCAAAGAGGTGCACGCCATTACGTTCCTGTATGGCCAACGACATAAGATTGAGGTGGAAAAGGCCCGGAAAATCGCGGCCCAGGCTGGCGTGCCCATCACCGTCAGAGAGGTGAACTTCATCGGCGAGATCAGCACAGGCTGCTCGCTCATCGACCCTAACGTGAAGATGGACCCGGTGAAGCCGGAAAAGACAATGCCTAACACCTTCGTGCCCGGGCGCAACCTCTTCTTCCTCTCCATCGCCGCCGTCCACGCCCGCGAAATAGGGGCGAAAAACATCATCACCGGCGTCTCCCAAACCGACTTCTCCGGCTATCCCGACTGCCGCGACTCCTTTATCCGCTCGCTCAACGTCACCATCAACCTGGCGATGGACGAGCAGTTCCTCATCCATACGCCCCTGATGTGGCTGAACAAGGCCCAGACGTGGAAGCTCGCCGACGAGTTGGGCGTCTTTGACCTGGTGCGGAACGAAACGTTGACCTGCTACAACGGCATCCCCGGAGACGGCTGCGGCAACTGCCCCGCCTGCCAGCTGCGGATGAAAGGCTTGCAGGAGTATTTGGAATCCAAAAATTCACAATTATGACCGATCGTAAAGACGAGGGATTGCAATCTCTGGGCAAAAAGACCGAATACCGCCAGGACTACGCCCCCGAGGTGCTGGAAACCTTCGAGAACCGCCACCCCGACAACGACTACTGGGTGCGCTTCAACTGCCCCGAGTTCACCACCCTGTGCCCCATTACGGGCCAGCCCGACTTTGCGGAGATCCGCATCAGCTACATCCCCGACAAGCGAATGGTGGAGAGCAAGAGCCTGAAACTCTATCTCTTCAGCTTCCGCAACCACGGTGATTTCCACGAGGATTGCGTCAATGTGATTATGAAGGACCTTATCAAGTTGATGGATCCCAAATACATTGAGGTAACAGGATTATTTACCCCACGCGGGGGCATCTCCATTTACCCGTATGCCAATTACGGGCGCAAGGGCACGAAATGGGAGGAGATGGCCGCATACCGGATGCAGCAGCACGATTTATTGTAGAGACGCGGCGCGCCGCGTCTTTGCCTATTTTATTAAATTGCCGAGGATATCGCGCGTGAGTTCGCGGGTAACGGTGCGGGTGGCGGCGCTGGTGGCGCTCTTCACCACCTTGCCCGTGGCGGAAGTGGTGCTCTTGGTCTTCTTGCCGGTCACCTTGTTGCTGACGGCATTGCCCAGGATGGTGCCTATCGTGGCCGTGACGGCAGTGAACACCGCTTTGATCACTTTGGACATCACCCCCGGTTTCTTTTTCTCTGTTTTCTCTGTCTTTTCCGTCTTCTCCACCGCTTCTTCCTCTTTTTTCTGGGTGGCGAGTTCCTCCGACTGCTGCATCAGCACTTCGAAGGCGCTCTCGCGATCCACGGGAGTGTCGTATTTGCCGTAGATATTGCTTCTCTTGATGAGGTCAGACCGTTGGCCTTCAGTGATGGCGCCGATTTGGGAGAGCGGGAAGAGTATTTTGGCGCGTTGCACGATGTTGGGTGCGCCCTTTTCATCCAGGAAGCTGACCAAGGCCTCGCCGGTTTCGAGGTTCATAATGGCCTCGTCGGTCTTGAAGTTGGGGTTGGGGCGGAAGGTGTCGGCAGCGGTCTTCACAGCACGCTGGTCTTTGGGCGTGTAGGCGCGCAGAGCGTGCTGCACGCGGTTGCCGAGCTGTCCGAGGATGATCTCGGGAATGTCGGTCGGGCTTTGGGTGACGAAATAGATGCCCACGCCCTTGCTTCGGATGAGACGGATCACCTGCTCAATCTTGTCGGTGAGGGCCTTGGAGGTGTCCTCAAACAGGGTGTGGGCCTCATCGAAGAAGAAAACCAGCTTGGGCATATCCAGGTCGCCCACTTCGGGCAGGGTGCTGTAGAGTTCGGAGAGGAGCCACAGCAGGAAGGTGCTGTACAGCTTGGGCTGCATCATCAGCTTGTCGGCGGCCAGCACGTTCATCACGCCCTTGCCGCCTTCGGTCTGCAGCAGGTCGCGGATGTCGAAGGCGGGTTCGCCGAAGAACTGTTCGGCGCCCTGGCTTTCCAGTTGCAGGATGGCCCGCTGGATAGCTCCGACGGTGGCGGTGGAAATCATACCGTATTTGGTGGTGTAATCCTTGGCGTGTTTGGCCACGTAGTCAAGGATCGAGCGGAGGTCCTTGATGTCGATCAGCAGCAGGCCGCGGTCGTCGGCGATGCGGAACACGATGTTGAGCACGCCGTCCTGCGTTTCGTTGAGGCCGAGCAGACGGGAGAGGAGGAGAGGTCCCATCTGGGAGATGGTGGCCCTCATCGGGTGACCTTGTTGACCATATACGTCGAAGAAGCGCACGGGACAGGATTGGAATTGCGGGTTCTCGATGCCGAACTCGGGCAGGCGCTTCTCGATGAAGCTGCTCATTGCGCCGGCCTGGCTGATGCCCGAGAGGTCACCTTTCATATCGGCCATAAAGCAGGGCACCCCCGCTTGGCAGAACGATTCGGCCATCACCTGTAACGATACGGTTTTTCCCGTGCCGGTGGCGCCGGCGATGAGACCGTGTCTGTTAGCCATTTTTCCATGGATACTCAACGCGCCTTCAGCGCAATGGGCAATGTACAGCCCGTGTGTCTGATCATACATAGCAAGTGTGTTTTAGGGTGCAAAGATACAAAATAATTACTATTTTTGCCGCGCAAAAAACCTTATCCTATGAAAAAGATATTTCTTCTTGTCGTGGTCTTTTTCTTCTCCACGACAATCTTTGGACAAACGAACCCCACAAACGGTGAACCCATCTTCACCACAACGGAATCGATGCCCGAGTTTCCCGGAGGCACGGAAGCTATGTATTCCTTCATTACCAACGAGATTGTATATCCCCAAGATGCCAGAGAAAAGGGCGTTACCGGTACAGTGCTGGTGAGATTTGTCGTTGAGAAAGACGGCAGCGTCTCCAATGCCGAGGTGATTATGCCCCTTTATCCGTCCATCGACAAAGAGTCCGTCCGCACCATTATGGCAATGCCCAAATGGAAACCCGGTATGCAGGAGGGCAAACCCGTCCGTTGCTATTATAATATTCCCCTTAAATTTTGGATGAGCAAAAAAGACATCAAAGCCGCCAAAAAACAGGCGAAGAAAAAACAATAACACCCCAATCGCCAACAGCTATTAGCTAATGGCTAACAGCTAATAGCCAATGGCTAATAATTCTTAATCCTTTGCTCAATCTCCAGTAACTCGTCGCGTAAGGCGGCGGCCGCGTCAAAGTCCAGTGCTTTCACGGCCTTGTCCATCTCCTTGCGGAGCATTTTCTGTCGTGTCTTGAGTTGGTCGAGGTTAAGCAGCCGCACCTCGGGTTCCGCGGCTATGGGGGTCTTTTCCACAACAGGCTTCGGGGTGTCGTTGGGCTTGTCCCAGCGCTCGCCCGCCCGGGTGATGGCGTCGTCGAGGTTTCTCGGGAAGGCCATATCGTCGGCTTTGATCACGCCCTTCGGGGTGATGTGGTGCTCTTCGTTGTAGGCAATCTGCTTGGCCCGGCGGCGGGCCGTCTCGTCCATCGTGGCCTGCATCGACTTGGTGACCTTGTTGGCGTAGAAGATGACGTGTCCGTTGACGTGGCGCGCGGCGCGTCCCGCCGTCTGGGTCAGCGACCGTTCGTTGCGCAGGAAGCCCTCCTTGTCGGCATCCATCACGGCCACCAAAGAGACTTCCGGCAGGTCGAGGCCCTCGCGCAGGAGGTTCACGCCCACCAGCACGTCGATGGCCCCGGAGCGAAGATCCTTCAGGATCTCCACGCGGTCGAGCGTGTCCACGTCGGAGTGGATGTAGCAGGAGCGGATGCCGATGTTGATGAGGTAGTTGTTGAGTTCCTCGGCCATCCGCTTGGTCAGCGTGGTCACCAGCACGCGCTCGTGCCGGTCCACGGTGTCCTCGATTTCGTTCAGCAGGTCGTCCACCTGGTTGGTGGCGGGGCGCACCTCGATGGGCGGGTCCAGCAGTCCGGTGGGCCGCACCACCTGCTCCACCACGACACCGCCCGACTTGTTCAGCTCGAACTCGGCAGGCGTGGCGCTCATATAGATGGTCTGCCCGATGAGGCTCTCGAACTCGTCGAACTTCAAGGGCCGGTTGTCTAAGGCGGCGGGCAGACGGAAACCGTAATCCACCAGGTTAATCTTGCGGGAGCGGTCGCCGCCGTACATCGCGCCGATTTGTGGCACGGTGACGTGGCTCTCGTCAATCACGAGGATGAAGTCGTCGGGGAAGAAGTCGAGGATGCAGAAGGGGCGCTCGCCCGGCTGCCGCTTGTCGAAATAGCGGGAGTAGTTCTCGATGCCGGAACAGTAGCCCAGCTCCTTCATCATCTCCACATCATAGTTGACACGGTCTTCCAACCGTTTGGCTTCCAGATGCTTGCCGATGGATTTCAAGTACTCGATCTGCTCTCCCAAGTCCAGCTTGATGTTATAGATGGCGTCGTTCATCGACTGTTGGGTGGTGACGAAGATGCTGGCGGGATAGATGGTCACCTTGTCAATGCGGCTGATGACCCCGCCGCTGAGCACCTCGATTTCGGAGATGGACTCAATCTCGTCGTCGAAGAAAAGGATGCGGTAGCCGATCTCGCCGTAGGGCGGGAAGATGTCCACCGTGTCGCCCTTGACGCGGAACTGCGACGGCTGCAGGTCCAGTTCGGTGCGGGAGTAGAGTGCCCCGACGAAGGCGAGCAGCAGCTGGTTGCGGTCGATGCGCATCCCCGTGTGCAGCTTGATGACGTTCTTGGCGAAGTCGTCGGGGTTGCCCACACCGTAGATGCACGACACGGAGGCCACGACAATCACGTCGCGGCGGCCCGAGAGCAGGGAAGCGGTGGTGTGCAGCCGCAGCTTCTCAATCTCATCGTTGATGGCCAGATCCTTCTCAATGTAAGTGTTAGTTGTGGGAATATAGGCCTCCGGCTGGTAATAGTCATAGTAGGAGACGTAGTATTCGACGGCGTTTTCGGGGAAGAACTGCTTGAACTCGCTGTAGAGTTGTGCGGCCAGCGTCTTGTTGTGGCTCAGCACGAGGGCCGGACGGTTCACTCGCTGCAGCACGTTGGCGATGGTGAAGGTCTTGCCCGAGCCGGTCACGCCCAGCAGGGTCTGTGCCTCGTCGCCGCGGTTGAGCCCCTCCACCAACTGTTGGATGGCGGTCGGCTGGTCGCCCGAAGGCTGGTAAGAAGAGGTGAGTTTGAAGTCCATACAGCTCTTTTTTTAAAGGGCGGCAAAAATAGTAAAAAAAACTGCCGAGCGCTATTTTTCGTACTTTTGCAGCCCTGATATGATGACTATTCAACGACACCTTCTAGACAACGGCCTCCGTGTCATCGTGCACGAGGACCATACCACACCGATGGCTGCCTTCAATGTGGCCTACGATGTGGGCTCCCGCGACGAGCATCCCGACCATACGGGCTTCGCCCACTTGATGGAGCATTTTATGTTCTGTGGATCCAAAAACGTGCCCGATTTCGACAAGTGCCTGCAGCAGGTGGGCGCTATCAACAACGCCTACACCTCCCAGGACCTGACCAACTATTACATCCTGCTGCCTGCCAACAATCTGGAGACAGCCTTTTGGGTGGAGTCGGACCGGATGCTGGAACCGGCGTTCCGGCAGGAGTCGCTCGACGTGCAGAAGCACGTGGTCATTGAGGAGTTCAAGGAGAACTACCTCAACCGCCCCTACGGCGACGTGCTGATGCTCTTCAACGGGATGGTCTATGAGCGGCATCCCTACCGGTGGCTGCCCATCGGCAAGACGACGGAGCAGATCGCCGAGGTGGATATGGCGATGGTGCGCGACTTTCATCACCGTTTCTATTGCCCGAACAATGCGGTGCTGGTGGTGGCGGGCAATGTGTGCGCAGAGGAGGTCTTCGCGATGGCGGAGAAGTGGTTCGGCGACATCCCGTCCGGCCCGGAAAGGGTGAAGCGCTACCCGCAGGAACTGCCCCAGACGGAGGCGCGGAAAACCGTCGTGGAACGCGACGTGCCCTCCGACCTGTTGCTCAAGGGCTGGCGGATGTGCAACCGCCTGCACCCGGATTTCTATGCCTGCGACCTGCTCTCCGACCTGTTCGGCACGGGACAGTCCTCCTATCTGTACCAGACTCTTGTGACCGAACGGAAGCTGTTCACCGATATTTCAGCGGCTGTCACGGGTACCGCCGACGAAGGAGTGTTCCAAATCAGCGGGCGCCCGGTGGAGGGCGTCTCCATCGAGGAGGCCGACGCCGCTTTGAGCGAATACTTGTACGGGTTCCGGTTCGGGGACGCCCTGTCGCACGACTTGCAGAAGGTGCAGAACGCCGCCGAGTCGGTGTTGCTTTACAATGAAATCAAGATCGACGACCGCGCCACGAACCTTGCCGTGTGGGAAACACTTGACAGGGTGGAGCGCTTTCTGGACGAACGGCAGCGCTATTTTGAGGTTACGGAAGAGCAGATACGCCGGGTGTTTTCCGAAATGGTGACGGAAGAAAAGAGCAATACGCTATTCTACAAGATGAAGTAAAATCAATCGTTATTCGGGTCTGCGTCGAGGGCTAAGCGGAAGCCGACAAAGGTGAACTTGGCGTTAGGCATACTTTGGCTGCGGGCGGAAACGCGGCAGACATCCCAGAAACTGGTCATACAGCCGCCGCGATAGACCCTGGTTTCGCTAAATTCGTATCCGGTGGGGTTGACCAGCGTTACAGTGGAGTTCCATTCATAAAAATCGAATCCATCGTTGCACCACTCATATACGTTGCCACTCATATCATAGACACCCAGTTCGTTAGGTTGCTTTGTGCCGACGGCGTGGATCGTTCTCCCACTGTTTTTCTTGCACCAGGCCACCTCCTCCAATTTGTTGGAGCCGCTGAATTTGTAATTTTGGGAAAGTTGGCCTCCGCGGGCGGCATATTCCCACTCGGCCTCTGTGGGCAGGCGGTATTTCTTCCCCGTAAGCTCATTCAGCTTGGCAATGAAGGTCTTGGCGTCATACCAGCTGACGCGCGTGACAGGTAAGTTGTCGCCGACAACTTTGGAGGGGTTCTTGCCACCCATCACCGACATCCATAGTTCCTGCGTCACCTCGAATTTTGCAATATAGTAACTGTCAAGTTGCACGGAATGTGCCGGGGCCTCATTGACGGAACAGTCGGAATGCTGGCCTGTGCAGCCCATCATAAACTCGCCGCCTTTCACATAAACCATTTCAATGGTGGGGATCTGGGCGTAAGCCGAAGACGCCAGAATGACGGCGACTATGGCGATGAAAATGAATTTGTTTTTCATATCAATAGCGTTTTCATTGAACTTACAAAAGTACATTTTTTTAGAACAATAACAATTGATTGTTTATATCCGAATAATTTGTACCTTTGCACGCTTTGTAAAACGAGCGCTTTTATATTGTTATAAATTGTCTTTCAATATCTTAGCAAAGAAAACACAATAACAAAACAACAACTTAAATATAAAAACTATGGCAGAAAAAAAATTTATGACTTGTGACGGTAACCAA
>JAEEGH010005672.1_pt1 | contig 31176 bp, 23 predicted proteins | sample 9134181 | NCBI WGS metagenome assembly JAEEGH01 (sample SAMN16246544, study PRJNA631951) | gut metagenome | biome: gut microbiome; feature: rumen; material: DP-attached | host: Bos | place: Iran: Karaj | collected 2018-10
GTGTGTTCGGCCGTGATATCTTCAATAACAAAGCCCTTTCGTTCGAACCCAACATGAATATCGCCACTCCTACCTCGTATATCGTAGGTCCTGGCGATAAGGTGTTCGTCGATGTCTATGGCGGTTCTCAAAAGTCAGAGCAGATGGAGGTAGGCCCCGATGGTTCTATCGTGGTTACTGGTTACGGTCCTATCCACATTGCAGGTCTGTCGGTTGCAGCTGCCAATGCTAAGATCAAGCAGACCCTTGGTAAGCGTTATAGCAGTTCAAAGATTCGCATGACGTTGGGTCAGACCCGTACCATCATGGTCAATGTGATGGGCGAGGTGATGGCACCTGGTACTTACACCCTTTCGGCCTTCGCCAGTGTGTTCCATGCCCTGTATATGGCTGGTGGTGTAAATAGTTTGGGTACATTGCGTGATATCAAGGTGTTCCGTGGTGGTCGTCAGATTGCTTCGGTCGATATCTACGATTATATCCTCAATGGAAAGCTCTCAGGCAATATCCGTTTGGCCGAGAATGATGTCATCATGGTCGGCCCTTATCAGAACATCGTCGATGTGGCTGGTAATGTCAAGCGCCCCATGGCTTATGAGATGAAGAAGAACGAGAGCATTGCTACCCTGCTCAAGTATGCAGGTGGTTTTACTGGCGATGCTTATAAAAAGGCTGTCCGTGTAAACCGTACTGCTGGCGAACAATATTCGGTTTATAATGTTAACGAGTTTGATATGAGTAGCTTCCGTTTGCAGGATGGCGACTCTGTTACCGTTAGTGGTAATCTCCGCCGTTACGAGAATATGGTCGAGATTGCTGGTGCAGTGTTCCGTCCCGGCCAGTATAGCCTCGGTGGCAATATCACAACTGTTAAGAGCTTGATTGAGCAGGCTGATGGCCTCACCGAGGATGCTTTTGCTGGTCGCGGTGTGCTGCATCGCATGAAGGAGGATCGCACACGCCGTGTTATCTCGCTTGATATCCAGGGCATTCTCAACGGTACTGTAGCCGATGTACCATTGGAGAACGAGGATGTGCTCACCATCGCTTCTAAGCAGGAAAAGACCAACGAGCGCACCGTTACTATTTTTGGCGAGGTGATGTTTCCAGCTACTTACGAGTATGCCGATGATGAGTCAATCGAAGATCTCATTATCCAGGCAGGCGGTCTCACCGATGCCGCTTCTACTGTGAAAGTCGATGTATCACGTCGTATGATTGATCCTAAGGCTACCGAGGATTCTCGCGAGGTGGCTCAGACTTTCTCTTTCACCCTGAAAGATGGTCTGGTTGTAGATGGCTCTAAGGATTTTGTGCTGCAGCCTTACGATGAGGTGTATGTCCGTAAAAGTCCTGGCTATATGCCTCAGCGCAATGTAACTGTCGAGGGCGAGGTGCTCTTTGCAGGTACCTATCCTTTGGCGCATAAAAATCAGCGCTTGAGTGAGGTTGTTAAGGCTGCTGGTGGTGTTACCAAGGAGGCTTATATCCGTGGTGCCCGCATCGAGCGTCCTATGAACGACGACGAGAAGTTCCGCCTCAATCGTATCCTCCAGTTGGCTAAGGTACAGTCTGGCGCCGGTTTCGATGCTAATAAGGTCGATCAGGATAGTGTTTACTATGTAGCTATTGAGCTCGATAAGGCTTTGGCTAACCCTGGTTCTGATGATGATGTGGTACTCCGCGAGGGCGACCGCATCATTGTACCAGAGTTCAGTGGTACCGTTAAGATTGATGGTAATGTGATGTATCCCAATACCGCCAGCTACAGTGCGGGAAAAAGTTATAAGTGGTACGTTAAGAACCAGGCAGGTGGTTTTGGTATGAGTGCAAAAAAGTCGCGCGCCTTTATTCTCTATCAGAATGGTGCTGTTAAGAAGGCCAGTGGGGCTAAGATTGAGCCAGGCTGCGAAATCTTCGTACCTAGCAAAACCCGTTCTGCTAACGATAAGATTAGCATGATTGCTAACCTTGGCACATCTCTCGCCACCATGGTTACCATGCTGGCCACAGTTACAAACCTGATAAAGACATTCTAACGTTATATGGAGCAGAATCAGATACAATCGCAGAACCGTAAATTTCAATCAGTCAATTTTGGAGCTATCTGGCAGGCAATAAAAAGGAATCGCAAACTGTACTGTGTAGTTTTGCCTGTAGCTTTGTTTGTGGCTCTTGTTATAGCAAAATCTATTCCTCCGTATTATAAGTGCGAAGTGATACTAGCTCCAGAAGCAGGCGGAGGAAGTGAAATGGGACAATTAGCTTCGTTGGCAAGTTCTTTTGGAGTGAGTATAGGTAGTGGAAGTCAAGGCGGAGATGCTATTACGCCATCGCTTTACCCTGACTTGATGAAGAGTACCGACTTCAAAACATCTCTTTTTCCAATCAAAGTTCATGCTAAGAAAGATAAAACTACTATGACTTATTACGATTATCTCAAGAATGAGTGGAAAGAGCCATGGTGGGAGGACTTCTTTGGTCTGATGGCACCCGAAAAGAAGAAGGATACGTTGGTGAACAACTTTGAGTTGACTGGCGAGCAAATGCGAATTGCTGGCATGATTAATAAAAATATTGTTTGTGTCATTAATAAAAAAACAGGGTTGATCTCAATTAACGTTATAGCTCAGGATCCTTATATCGTGGCTTTATTGGCAGATTCTGTTAAGACCCGTTTGCAGGACTTTCTCACAGATTATCGCACAAAAAAATCTCGGCATGATTTGGAATATGCAGAGATGTTATTGCGCCAATCAAAGAAGGACTACGAACACGCTCGCCAGAAGTATGTTGAGTTTGTCGATGCCAACCAGGATATTGTTTTAGAAAGCATTCGTCAGAAGCAAACTGATTTGGAAAACGATTTGCAGTTACAGTATAATAACTACAATACGTTGAGTGCTCAGGTGTTGGCATATAAGGCCAAAGTACAGGAGGCTACCCCCGCCTTTACAACCCTTCAGCGCGCCACTGTGCCTTTGGCTCCTGCTGGTCCTAAGAAAGGTCAAATCGTTTTTGTGTGTATATTCTTGGCTACTCTCTTCACTACTATGTGGATTTTGTATAAAGAGAAGCAATTAAAACCGCTGTTAGGCTTGTCATAATGGACTAATGAATAATAAAAGACGGAAGTGACGAATAATTAAGGAATAAAACGTCATTTTCCGTCTTTTTTATTTGGTTATATCAAGTAATTCACTTATCTTTGCAGGCGGAAAAGGGAAATCGATTTCTTAAACTCCCAAGTACCGCATAGTTAATAAAAGCAAATTTTTTTGTAACGTACTGACCTATAGCGCTTTGCATTTGTCAGTCCGGAGATTTTTCTTTGTGCTTGTGTAAAAAATACACGCTCGTCGGCGCAAATAATATAGATTATGGAAGTTATAAAAACATCAATCGATGGTGTGTTCATTATTGAACCCCGCATTTTCGAAGATAGCCGCGGCTATTTCTTCGAATCCTTCTCTCAACGAGAGTTCGAAGAAAAAATCGGCCCTATTAATTTCGTTCAGGACAACGAATCCAAGTCAAGCTATGGCGTAATGCGAGGCTTGCATTTCCAGCGCCCTCCCTTTACTCAAAGCAAACTGGTGCGTTGTGTCAAAGGTGCAGTCTTGGATGTGGCCGTTGATATTCGCAAAGGCTCTCCGACTTATGGTCAACACGTAGCCGTAGAACTTACCGAGGATAATCATCGCCAGTTCTTTATTCCTAAAGGATTTGCTCACGGCTTTGCTGTGTTAAGCGAGACAGCTGTTTTTCAATATAAGTGCGACGAATTCTATCATCCAGAGGCTGATGGTGGTATTAATATTCTCGATGATTCGCTAGGTATTGATTGGCGTATCCTAACACAAGAAACAATCTTGAGCGATAAGGATACTAAACACCCCTTTCTTAAGGATTTTGATAGTCCTTTTGAATTATAATTTATAACACTTAATTCTTTATTCTGAGCGATAAGGATGCATGGTGTCACAGTTAAATATTGAAATAATTATTGTGTCGCAGCCGATTGGGCCTTTTTTGTTAAAATGACAGAATATCCCCAGTTCTTCATCCATTAATGGTTGGTAAATTATATGGAACGGTAGAAAATGTAATCATAAAACTGAACCTGAAGGGAGAGTCACAAATTTCCAGTTCTTAGGGATTAAGATAACCATTTTATATATAAGTATTGAGATGACAAATAATCAAAATGATAATACCTCAATTAAATCCAAAACACGTTTAGCAATTTATTGGGATTCAATTTCAAAGTTTTCTAATCAAGGGATATCTTTCTTTTTTAGCATTATTCTTGCTCGTCTTCTGTCCCCAAGTGATTATGGTATTATTGCCCTTCCCATGGTTTTCTTGGCTGTTGCCCAATGTTTTATTAATAGCGGCTTTAGTGCGGCTTTGATAAGAAAACCTGTCATAACAGATGAAGATTTAGATACTGCCTTTATTTTTAATTTGATTGTTGGTGTTTTATTTTATGTCTTACTTTTCTTTGCATCTCCATTAATTGCTGATTTTTATAATATTCCAATCCTAAAGGAGCTTTTAAGAGTTTCTGCACTATCGACCATATTCACTCCGTTGCAATCTGTTCAATATGTTCTTTTGAATAGAAATTTAAATTATAAAACCCCTGCAATTATTGCTATTATAAGCAACTTGACAACCGGATTAGTTGGGATTGTTTTAGCCTATAATGGGTTAGGAGTTTGGGCGTTGGTTTTCCAAGGAGTTGCAGGTCAATGTGTTAGCTTATTATTGATATGGTGGCTGATAAGTTGGAAACCTTCTTTTCATTGGTCTTCTTCATCATTTCATTATCTTTTTGGTTTTGGCAGTAAGATAATGGCTTCTGGCCTTATAGATGCATTATATGATAATATATATCCTGTTGTCATAGGAAAATACTACAATACAAAAGATTTGGGATTGTATAATAGATCGCTTGGTTATGCAAAATTGCCTTTTAATCAGATAAATGGTATGTTAGATAGTATATCTTATCCCGTTTTATCGAAAATTCAGGATGATGAGAATAAATTGACATATTCGTATCTTAGGTTTTTGAGGCTTAATTTGTTTGTTTTGTGCCCCATAATGTTAGGATTGTCCGCTTTGGCTTATCCTTTGGTTGTTATTATGATTACGGATAAATGGGTTGATTGTGTACCTCTTTTGGAAATAATATGTTTTCCAATTATTTTTTGGCCAATTCAAACGTTGAACTTTACGATACTAAAGGTTAAAGGACGTAGTGATGTGATGTTAAAACTGAATCTTGGTATAAAGCTGTTAGGAGTTCTCGTCCTAATATTTATAATACCTCATGGACTTAAAGCTATTGGCTGGGGATATGTAATACATGCACTATTAGCTCTCTCTTGGACATTGTATTTTACAGGTAAGGTTACTAATATAAGTGTATTTATGCAAGTAAAAGAAATGATACCAATTTCATTGTTAGGCTTGGGCATGTATTTTGTAATCCGAATTAGTATGATGTTCTTCTCTTCTCTATATCTTCAGTTATTTGTTGGCTCAATTTCGGGCATTCTATTTTATATTTTATTGGCATTTATATTTCGATTTCCAGAAGTTGACGATGTAAAATACTTGTTTCATGTAAAACAAAATAATTAAATGTAATGAAAAAGGAAAGTATTTTGTTTATTATTCCATGGTTGCCATATCCACCAAAATCTGGCGGACATCAAGGTCTTTTAAGTGGTATTGAGTCGGTTAAGGATGATTTCGATGTTTTCATAGCGTATGAAATACTTGATGACAAAGACTATCAAATTTCAGAGGAAGGGTTTCTAAAGATAGTCCCCAATGCCCATTTGTTACCTTTAAAAAATGAAAAAGCAAAGTTAAATATTCGTATTTTATTGAAAGATATATTATTTTTCCTGATGAATTTTGTTAGGAAGTACTTTCATAATGTGAATAATGAATCAAATAATGCTGCTTCTAGGTGGAAAACCACAGTATCCCCTCTTAGTAGAAGATGGTTGAATCATATTGCCGGAATTTGCCAAAAATACGATTTCTCGATAATACAAGTTGAGATGCCGTGGTTTATCTCTCAGATTTTGACTTTGCCAGAATCTGCTAAGAAAATATTTGTTCATCATGAGCTTGGATTTGTTTGTAGAGAATTGGAATATTCGAAGTTTGTGAATAAGAATGACGAGTATTTGAAAGCGTGCAAATCATATGCGGATTTAGTTGAGCTAAGTCTTTTAAATTTATATGATGCTATTATTACGGTTTCTCCTGTTGACAGAGATAAACTGTTACAAAAGGGGGTTAAAATACCTGTTTACTCATCTTTCTTAACTATAGATAGTCCTAAAGAAATTTATCCACAATATGGAGATGGTAAACAATTAACATTTGTGGGCCCAGATTCTCATATGCCTAATTATGTCGGATTGAAGTGGTTCCTCGATACTTGTTGGTCACATCTGAAATCTATAGATAATGGTTATAAATTGAGTATAATAGGAAAATGGAATAATACTAATATTTCAAATATATCATCTAAGTACGAGGGTGTTGAGTTTTTAGGCTTCGTTGATAATCTGGAGGAGTGCTTAAAAGGAACAATTATGATTGTTCCAATTACTATTGGTAGTGGTATTAGAATGAAAATACTGGAGGCATGTTCTTACGGTGTTCCATTTATTAGCACCACTGTAGGGGCTGAAGGTATTCCTCTATCGAATGGCCAACATTGTATGATTGCCGATACTCCCCAGGAGTTTGTGGATGGAATTAAAAAACTTCAAGATGTTGATTTGCAAAAGAGTTTAGCGGCTAATGCTCGAAAATTGGTGCAGGAAAAATTCTCACGAACAGCATTACGAAATAATAGATTGTATGTTTATGATGAAGTTTGTGAAAAACATTGTTAGAATACGATGATTGTATAATAAGATGAATGTCAAATGGATATAAGTTTTTCTATACTGATACCTGCTTATAAATCAGCCTTCTTCTCTGAAGCCATTCAGTCTGTTTTAAATCAGACATATAATAATTTTGAATTAGTTATTGTTGATGACTGTTCTCCTGAGAATTTGAAGTCTATTGTGGATGAGTTTTCGGATTCTCGAATTCATTATCATCGTAATAATAGAAATTATGGAGCCTTAGATGTTGTTGATAATTGGAATCAGTGTTTGTCTTATGCATCAGGTGACTATGTAATTTGTATGGGTGATGATGACAAATTAACACCATCTTGTTTGGCAGATTATGTTGAAATTATAAACAAATACCCTGGACTATATGTTTATCATACTCGTACAGTAATAATTGATGAAATCTCTAATATATCGGATATTCAAGAGTTACGACCAGAATATGAATCTGGCTATTCTTTGTGGTGGCATCGTTGGAATGGACGTCTAAAACAATATATAGGTGATTTCCTTTTTTCTCGAAAACATCTTTTAGAGAATGGCGGCTTTATAAAACTTCCTTTAGCATGGGCTAGTGACGACATTACTGCTGTACGCGCTTCAATGTTAAAAGGGATTGCAAATGTTCAAAATGTCGGTTTTATGTATAGAAGTAGTTCTTATACGATATCTATGAGCTCAAATGAAAGGATAAAAGCTGAAGCTACACTGGCAGAAAAGGAGTGGTATAGTAATTTGATATCAACATTAACCCCTGAAGGTTATTCTGATAAAATCATGTTTGCTATGTTGAAAAGGGATTTCGATATTCATTTTAGAAATAAATTAATGCTGACATTGGTGTCTGATATTAAACAGAATCCTTTTCGTGTTGTCTATTGGTTACGAAATTGTTCCAAATATATGCTTCTAAAAACACGTATTATTTATATGTTTGTTAGAACATTGGTCTTTTATGTGTTTTCATAATATGTGATACATATCCGTTTATTGAAATAGGTATGTTTCTTTTGTATCTATATTAACTATAATTTGTACTGAAGTTTGTTTTTAATGGATGAAAAAATGCATGAATTAGTTACTATCGCTATTCCTACGTATAAAACAAAATATCTTAAAGAGGCAATAAATTCTGCTTTAGCTCAGACATATGAAAATACGGAAATATTGGTAGTAAACGATATGTCGCCTGAGACAGGAGAGATATTATCAATAATTGACTCATTCAGTAATTCTAAAATTCAGTATTTTGAGAATGATGTGAATTTGGGTGGCAAGGATCCTGCTAATAACTGGGATAAATGCTTGTCTTATGCTAAAGGTGATTTCTTTTGTTTGTTATGTGATGACGATATATATGAGCCAACATTTGTTGAAGAGATGTTGAATTTGGCAAAACAATATCCTAAATGTAATGTATTTCGTTCTCGTTGTAGTGTAATTGATGAGTCGGGATCGCCTCATGATTTTTATCCATCCTCTCCTCAATGGGAATCTTCGGAAGATTATATGCTACATGTGTTTAATGGGTATAGACGTCAGTCGATAAGCGAATTCTTACTTAGAACACAACATGTTAGAGGCTTAGGCGGATATGCTCATCTTCCATTTGCATGGCAAGCTGATTATGTTTCTATAATTAAGTTTGCCCTTTCAGGGGGCATTACGTCAACAAATGAAACATTAGTTCATTTTAGGATGAGTGGACAGAATATATCTTCGAGAAGTTCGGAAAATGGTAAGAAAAAAATAGAGGCCAATTTTGTTGCATATAATAAGTTTAAGGAGATTATCTATAATAAACCAGATAATATTCTTTTACTATTATGTCAAGATAAACTTAACGAATGGAAATATAAGGAAGATTGCAATGTGATTAAATTTATGCGATTTAAGCATATTATTGAGATGTTTTTTTGCTTGAGAAAATATAATATAGAAGTTAAAGCTTATCTAAAAGGCTTGTTGTTGTCTTTATTGTAAAATCTATGAAGATATTATACTATAGTAATGACTGGTTCGCAGATTGTGACTTCCCATTGATAGGTGCTCTACAAGCAAGAGGCTTTGATGTTTCTTATTATATGCCCCTACCTTTAGGTGCTAAAAAGAATGTACTGTTTACCCTTAAGAGAAGAATTTGGAAGACGAGGATAATCAAGGCTGCAGATGTTCAGGAGATGCAAGTATTCAATGATGTGTTAGACTTGAATAAATTATTCTTTATTCAAGGTTATCATCGATTTGTTCCACATACATGGTTAGTCTGGATTTACGCGTTAATTCGGATGAAAAAGGAGAGAGCAGATGTCGTTCATATTACATGGTATTTTAATAATGCTTTTGAAAGGTTTTTGTTCCATTCTTGTTTAGGACATATTAAAGTCTTGACTGTTCATGATCCATTTCCGCATTCGAATATCGCAAATATAAAAAGTGAGGAAAAAAAACGCATTAGTACATTTAAGTGGGCTGATCGTTTTCTATTACTTAATAATTCTCAGGTATCAGATTTCTCGAGGTTGTATGGAATTCCTGCTAAGAACATTTATAGTTCAAAATTGGGTAAATATGAGGTGATATCTAAAATAACTCCCATATATCCCATTATAGATGGTGATTATATTTTGTTCTTTGGGTACATTCATCCATATAAAGGATTGGAATATTTGTTGGATGCAATGAGAATTGTTCATGAGAAATGTCCTTCTTTAAAACTTGTTATTGCAGGAGGTGGGGAATTGTATTTTGATGTAACAAAATATAAAGATGATTATTATGTGTGGGAAAATCGTTTTATTGAGTTGCCTGAGTTGGCTGGTTTTTTGAAAAAGGCTTTATTTGCAGTTTGTCCATATAAAGATGCTACACAAAGTGGAGTTGTTCAGACAGCGTTCTCAACAGAAACGCCTATTCTTGCAACTAATGTCGGGGCTATGTCCGAAGTTATTGATGACGGAATTACAGGGTGTCTTGTGCCGCGTTGCGATAGTGCTAAACTTGCTGATAAAATTATTTATTTGTACACTCATCAAGATATCCTTAAACAGCTGAAAGATAATATAAAGTTAAAATGTACAAAGGATAGCACATGGGATGAGATTGTAGATGATTATGCAAAAGTTTATTACAAATAATTTTTTTTGAAAGAGTTTAAATTTTAAGTATATGTCAATATTCAAAGACAAAGTCCTTCTAATAACTGGAGGCACTGGATCGTTTGGTAATATGGTACTGAAGCGTTTCCTTGATAGCGATATCAAGGAGATTCGTATTTTTAGTCGCGATGAGAAAAAGCAGGATGATATGCGCCATCATTTGCAGGCTGCATACCCAGAGCAGGCCAAGAAGGTGAAGTTCTATATCGGTGATGTTCGCAATCGTCAGAGCATTGATATTGCTATGCGCGGTGGTGTGGATTATATTTTCTCTGCTGCTGCGTTGAAGCAGGTTCCTAGCTGCGAATTCTTTCCGATGCAGGCTGTTGAAACCAATGTGATTGGAACAAATAATGTTTTGGAATCTGCCATAGCTCATGGAGTGAAGAATGTTGTAGTGCTGAGTACTGATAAGGCTGCTTATCCTATCAATGCAATGGGAATATCTAAGGCCATGATGGAAAAGGTGGCTACGGCTAAGGCTCGTCAGTTGGGTGATAATGCTCAGACAACAATATGCTGTACTCGTTATGGCAATGTGATGGCTAGTCGAGGTAGTGTGATTCCTCTCTGGGTTGATCAGATGGAAGAAGGTAAGCCAATCACAATCACTGATCCTCAGATGACTCGTTTCATGATGACATTGAATGATGCTGTGGATCTGGTTATCTATGCATTCGAACATGGACAGAATGGAGATTTGTTTGTTCAGAAGGCCCCAGCAGCTACTTTGGATGTATTAGCAGAGGCTTTGAAACAAATTTACGCTAAGATCGACCCGAAATATGCAGATACGGAAGTAAAAGTAATTGGTACACGTCATGGTGAGAAGATATATGAGACATTGGTAACACGTGAGGAAATGTCGCGTGCTATTGATATGGGAAATTATTATCGTATTCCTTGTGATGCTCGTGATTTGAACTATGACAAAGTTGAAGGTGGTAATCCCGAAATAGATAAAATGGAGGAGTATCACTCTCATAACACTAAGAGATTAACAGTTGAGGAGATGAAAGAGCTCCTGTTGAAACTCACCTTTATTCGTGAGGATTTGGGACTTCAGCCTCGTGCTCATGCAAAAGAAATAAGATCAGAATAAAAGATGAAAATATTAGTTTTAGGTTCGATAGGAATGGCTGGTCATATGATTACCCTGTATTTTAAAAAGCAGGGACATGATGTGACAGCCTACTCTATGAAGCCATTCCCTTATTGCAAGAATATTGTTGGCAATGCTCTTGATACAGAGCATTTTAAAAGCGTATTACTTAGTGAAGATTGGGATGCTGTTATTAACTGTATTGGTATCCTGAATCAGATGGCAGAAGATAATCAATCTTTAGCTGCATATTTGAATAGTTACTTACCTCATTTGGTTGCAGATACATTACGTGACAGAAAAGCGAAACTGATCCACATGAGTACCGACTGCGTATTTGCAGGTAATACAGGACCCTATTATGAAGATAGTTTGCGTGACGGTCTGACATTCTATGATCGTTCGAAAGCACTTGGTGAGGTGGTTGACGATAAGAACCTGACTTTCCGAAATAGTATAGTTGGTCCTGATCCCAATGAAAATGGTATCGGATTGTTCAACTGGTTTATGAAGCAGAGTGGTACAATTAAAGGCTTTACAGGTGCAATGTGGACGGGCGTAACTACACTTACATTGGCTAAGGCCATGGAACAGGGTATTAAGGAAAACCTTACAGGTCTTTATAATCTGGTGAATAATGAGAGTATTTCAAAATATGATTTGTTGAGATTGTTTAATCATTATTTCAAAAATGATGAACTTGAAATCTTGCCAAATGATCAGCTGCAGCTTGATAAGTCGTTGAGACATAAACGTACTGATTTCTCTTTTGTAGTGCCAAGTTATGAGCAACAGGTAAAAGAGATGTACGAGTGGTGTAAGGAGAATAAGGAATTATATAAACATTACGATTTGTGATTATGGCAAAACCTTTGCTTAGTGTGGTCGTACCCACCAAGAATAGATACATCTATTTAAAGGAGCTAGTGAAACTTGTTAATAGTTTCAATGATGCCGATTTGGAACTTGTTATACAAGATAATTCAGATTGTAATGAAGAAATTTTGGATTTCCTTCTTACAATTAAGAATGAGAATATAAGATATTTCTATTCGTCAGAGAAACTTGCGGCGACTGAAAATGCTGACAAGGGTATTTTAAATAGTACGGGAGAATATGTTTGTTTTATTGGTGATGACGATGGAGTGATGCGGTGGATTACTAAGGTTGTAAGATATATGAAGAACAATGGTATTGATTCTCTTATTGCCAATAAACCTCAGTACTCGTGGCCTGACATTAAATCTGCTTTGATTGATAGTTCTAGCACTCTAATTATTCAAAAGACATCTGAAAATCTTAAAGAGATTAATTGTATAAATGAATTAAGGTATGTAGAACGTCAAGGATTTCTAACTATGGGAATGCTTCCAAGGGTGTATCATGGAATTGTTAGTAGGGAAACGATGGACAAATTGTACAAACAAACAGGTACCTTCTTTCCAGGTCCATGTCCAGATATGTCAAATGCCGTAGGTTTGTCTTTCTTAGTAAAAAAGCATGTCTATGTAAATTATCCTGTTGTTATATCCGGTGCTGGGTATAATAGTGCAGCTGGAATGGGAGCGCGACATCAGCACTCAGGGAAAATATCGGAGGTATCTTTCCTTCCAAAGAATACTGAAGAGGAATGGGAATCATCATTGCCCAAGTATTGGTTAGGACAGACAATTTGGCCGAATACTGCAATCAAGGCTTTAAGAAATACAAATCATGAAGATCATATAGCAAATATCAATTTCTCCTATATCTACAGCGCTATGATTGTCTTTCATGCAAGTATGTTTAGTATAACAAAACCTTTCTTGAGCATAAAGAATATTTTTCCAGTTTCATTATTCTCACTTTGCCATATATTTGCAAGAGCTGTTGCGTTAATAAGAAATACATTTGATCGTATGTCAAAAAATGGCATTTTTATTACGACATTAAAAAATATTAGCAATATTAAAACTGCAGAGGAGGTAATATATCAAAGGACGCGAAAGCTTGTTAATCAGTAATACATGCATTTTTACTAATGTACGAATTTGGTATAGTAGATATTTTTCCATATTTATTTATGGTATCGCTTCTCCATTGTTTTATGATGATGGAAGGCGATGCCATAAAAAAGGCTTCATTGTGTTTATGGTCGATGTTCCTTTTCTCGGCGATAAGATATGGAATCGGGTATGACTATTATAGTTATATGCAAGCGTGTTTGCATGAGTTGGATGCTCAAGAACTTGAACGCTTTGAGCCCTTATCACGTGTCCTGATAGAAATTGGTTATTATACTCATTATCAGTTCTTCTTTGCAATTTCATCATTTCTGATATTATATCCAGTTTATAAGGCGTGTGTAAGTCTATCGGTGTTCCCTGCATTCGCTTTATTTATCTATTTTCTATTCCCCAAATATTATTTGGAGAGTTTCTCAATAGTCCGAAACTGTATAGCATATTCAATGGTGTTTTATGCATATTATCAACTACATAAAGATAATAGGAATGCCTCTGTTTTCTTTCTTCTTATAGCATTTCTTTTTCATAAGTCTGCTTTAATAGGAATTTTGATATATCCGATTTATTATATTCACCAGTCCTTTAAGTTGCATTTAATAGGATATATTGTTTCTTTCTTTATTTCGGTAGTTGTGATGACGCTAATTGGACAATACGCTTCGGCGATTCCTATTTTAGCTAATATTGAGCATTACGCAAGTACAGGAAGAAGCGAAGGTGGTTCCATGACATTTATCATCAACTTTATTACAATCGTTAATCTTGTTTTATGGCATCGATTGGAAAACGTGGATTCTGTTAATTCTAAATATCTTGCCTACTTTAATTTGGGCACAATAATGTGGAATGTATTTATTGGCGTTGATTCGACAATCGCGTTACGTCTGTCGTCATTCTTCCAGATTTTTATTATTCTGTTAGTACCACAATATTGTTATGCTGTTAATGAAAGATATTCTATGTGGGTGAATCGTGGAGCATATTCTTTTTTCTTGTTATTGTTTGCCTCTTATTTCTACATAAATATTAGCTCGTATTTAAGTAATCCAGAAAGAATGAGCAATTTGCCTTATCAGACGATTTTCTGGCACAAAGACTATAATAACTATCAGTATTAGTATTTTATGAAAATTTCAGTTATTATACCTACTTATCGACCAGGACGATATTTAATAGAATGTTTGGATTCCTTATCAAAGCAAACTATGGATTGTGCCAGTTTTGAAATTATCATTGTGTTAAATGGTGAGAAGCAAGGATATGAAGATGCAATTCTTGGTTATATAAGTGGTCATTCGAGAATTAATTATGTATATCTTTATTCATCAAAATCAGGTGTAAGTAGAGCTCGAAATATGGGGCTAGATGTTGCAAGAGGGGAGTACATCACTTTTATCGATGATGATGACTTTGTTAGTGAAAACTATCTAGAAGAATTATTTTTGAAAGCCTCGAAAGATGTTATATCGTTATGCTATCCATTGTCCTTCCTTGATGGTTCTGAAAAATATCAGAAATATAGTATAACCAATAATTATCTTTCTGCTGTCAATAATAAAAAACAGGTTTATACTGTAGCTAGAAAGTATTTCTCTGGTCCTGTATATAAACTGATTCATAGAGATATTATAGGTGAGCGAAGATTTGATACAAGATTTAAGAATGGTGAAGATTCGCTGTTTATGTTCTTAATATCTGATAAGATGCGTTATGTTGATTTTACATCACAGAATGCTATATATTATCGCCGAATAAGAGTAGGTAGTGCAACATCTAGTTTAGGAACTATTGCTAGATGTAAGGTCTGTTTTAAGTATTTGCTTGCTCTTCATTCGATTTTTTGGAGTAATCCTTCTAAGTACAGTATCTCTTTTTTTATAACAAGAAATATCGGGGCATTACATGCTTTGGTTTCTAAATAGGATTTTTAATTTATAATATCAAGATGATTAACGTTGGAATTATTGGATGTGGCTTCGTTGGTGGAGCGTTGAAAGATTGGTTGGAACATAATAATCCAGAATGTAAGTTGTTCATCAGCGATCCCCCTAAAGGATACAATGATGATTTGAGTAATATTGACATAGCTTTCCTGCAAATTCATGTTCCTACAGAAGATGATGGGACACAGGATTTAACGCTGATGAAGGAGTTGATTATGAATCTTCCTGATGTACCAGTGTTTGTACGTACAACAATACTTCCAGGAACTAGCGATAGACTATCGCGTGAGACAGGACATAAGGTACATTATATGCCAGAGTTCCTTACAGAGCGCACTCATATTGAAGATTTTAAAAAGCAGACAATGGTGTTCACTGGTGCTCATGAATTGCTAACCAAAATATTTGTTGGTAAGAAGTTTACAGTTATGTCTCCATTAGAAGCAGAGCTAACAAAGTATATGCATAATGTGTTTGGCGCTTATAAGGTTACATATTTCAACGCATGTCGTGAATATTGTGAGCAAATGGGAGCGGATTGGCGTAAGGTTCACACTGGCGTACTTCTTTCTGGCTATATCAACGATACACATACTTATGTGCCAGGACCTGATGGAAAGTTCGGATATGGGGGTAAGTGTTTTCCTAAGGATGTTAATGCTTTTGCTAAAATGACTGAGGGTACGCCTTTGGGTACACTTTTGGAACATCTCCATGAACTTAATGTTCATTTCCGTGGAGTAGAAGAGCATATTTAATATGATGTGATAGAAAATTGAACATGACGTTATCCGTAATATGTCCTATATACAATGAAGAAAAGTATATCGGGCAGTTCCTAGATTCGATTCTAAAACAGGATTATCCAAAGGACGATTTGGAAATTCTGTTGGTTGATGGCATGAGTAATGATCGAACACGTGAGATCGTTGCAGAATTTATTGACCAATATCCTTTCATATGTTTGATTGATAATCCAGAAAAAATTGTTCCATATGCTATGAATCGTGGCATTGGTATGGCAAAAGGAGAAATTATACTTCGCCTAGATGCACATGCTTCATATCAGCCAAACTATTTTTCTGTTTTGGTAAGTGGATTGAAGCGTTTGAAGGCTGATAATGTTGGGACTGTGTGCAAAACTGATGTCCTTAATAAAACGCCTAAAACGTTAGCAATTCGCGAAGTTCTTGGTAATAAGTTTGGTGTCGGTAATTCTACTTTTAGGACAGGTATCACACATGAACAAGAGGTAGAAACTGTCCCTTTCGGTTGTTGGCCAAAGGCTGTATTCGAGAAATACGGAAGGTATGATGTGAGGTTGGTGCGTAATCAGGATATAGAATTGAATAAACGAATATTACGTGGAGGTGGTAAAATTTATATTCTTCCTGATAGCTATTGTACCTATTTAGCTCGAGAGACTTATCATGCATTGGCAAAAAACAATTATGGGAATGGAAAGTGGAACATTTTAACCGTGTATTATACAAAGATGTTCTCGTCGTTATCATTACGCCATTTTGTTCCATTGTTTTTCCTGTTATCATTGATTTTTCCACTTTTGTTGGGTTTGATATGGTGGCCATTTGTTCTTTTGTCAGCAGTTTCATTATTAGCTTATACTTCGTTGTTGTCGTTTGTCAGTATAAAACTCTCAGTTCAAAAAGGACTCAATTTCTTTTATCTGTTGGCAACTTTTTTCGTTCTCCATTTATCATACGGCTGGGGAAGTCTGATGGGATTATTGAAACTGCCATTTGTTAAGTAATGTAATGATTTTGAAGTGGATATTTGATAGGATAGTATCATTCATAGGTTTGTCGTGTCTATGGCCTGTGCTGATAGTGGTGGCAATTCTTATTAAAATAAAGATGCCAGGTGGACCTGCGTTGTTTACTCAGAAACGAGTTGGACGACATGGTAAGTTGTTTACGATGCATAAGTTCCGTTCCATGACAGTATCTCATAGTGGTTCATCGGTATCTGTAGCAGGTGAGGCTCGTATCACACCATTAGGAGCTGTGCTCCGAAAATATAAACTCGATGAGCTTCCTGAATTGTGGGATGTGCTTATCGGTAATATGAGTTTTGTAGGGCCAAGACCCGATGTGCCTGGTTATGCTGACCAACTGAAAGGGAATGACCGTAGAGTGCTGGAACTTCGTCCTGGTATTACAGGCCCAGCATCATTGAAATATCGAGATGAGGAGGAATTGTTGGCTAAGGTGGAGAATCCGATAGAATATAACGATACCGTGATATATCCCGATAAAGTTCGTATCAATCTGTATTATCTGGAACACTATTCTTTTATAAAGGATATCCAGATGATTTTTTGTACGGTATTGGGAAAGAGGATGAAGTATAATAATGAAATGATATAATATGGCAAATAAGAGGATTTATCTATGCTTGGCTCATATGAGCGAGGCTGGATTGGAACAGAAGTATATTAAGGAGGCATTTGATACCAATTGGGTGGTGCCACTGGGACCGAATGTAAATGGCTTTGAAAAGGATCTTGAAAACTTCGTTGGCGAAGATAAGCGCGTAGTGGCATTGAGTGCTGGTACAGCTGCGGTGCATTTGGCGCTGATTGCTTGTGGCGTATGTCCAGGCGATGAGGTGATTGTACAGAGCTTTACATTCTGTGCGTCTTCACACCCAATTACTTATTTGGGAGCTACACCTGTGTTCGTAGATTCTGAGCGCGACACTTGGAATATGGATCCTGACTTGTTAGAAGAGGCTATCAAGGATCGTATCGCTAAGATAGGTAAGAAACCAAAGGCTATTGTACCCGTGGCACTGTATGGTATGCCTTATCAGATTGACCGCATTATGGAGATTGCAAATCGTTATGGGATTCCAGTGATTGAGGATGCGGCTGAGGGATTCGGTTCGAAGTATAAGGGACAGATGCTGGGTACATTTGGAAAGTATGGTGTGCTTTCGTTCAATGGTAATAAGATGATTACTACCAGTGGTGGTGGTGCACTGATTACACCTGATGAGGATGCTTGGCGTGAGATAATGATGTATGCTACGCAGTATCGTGAGAGTTATCCATACTATCAGCATGAGAAGATTGGCTACAACTATCGTATGAGTAATATCTGTGCAGGTATCGGTCGTGGTCAGATGACTGTGGCAGATGATCATATTAAGCATCATCAGCATGTGCAGAAACTCTATGAGGAGTTGTTGGCAGGTGTTGAAGGAATAACTGTGCATCGTCAGCCTGAGAATAGTGATTACGATAGTAACTACTGGCTTTGCACGATTACACTTGACCCAACATTGAAGGTGAAAGGGCAGGAGAATGCTTACAAAACAATCGTTACTGGTGCTGTGGGTGGTGCTGCAGGTGTGATTCATGCTGCATCTTCAGCCGTAACAGATTGTCAGCCCAATGATAATGTAGAGGCTATGCGTGTGGCTTTGGATAAGGCAGGTATCGAGGCTCGTCCTGTATGGAAGCCTATGCACAAGCAACCTGTATACAAGGATGCACCAGCATACTTAAATGGTGTGAGCGAGGAAATATTCAAAATTGGTATGTGCCTCCCTGCTGGTCCATATGTGAGCGATGAGGATGTAAAATATATTGTACAGACTATCAGAGAGTCAATCGTTGGTTGATTCTACAATTGCTCAATTTTGCAAAAGTAAGATATCTGCTGCTTGTCATAGTTAATACCGACAAGCAGCAGATTTTTTGTATATGAAATTTCCCTCTGTAGTCATTCCAATATTTATATATAAAAAGGTGTGAATTAATTCAGGAAGGGCAATGAATTAATTCAGAAAGGGTTTTGAATTAATTAATCGATTTGTATTCTAGTTTTAACTATCTCCTCAAAGGTGAACTTATGTAAAGTATTTAGTGTATAAATGAATTAAGCGCAGTTACAACTTTCTCGGCTACTTCTACAGGAATAACTTGATTCATGGGGATAGATAGCTCCTGTGCATGAATCTTTTCGGTAATAGGGTAACTGAGATGATTCCATTCCTGATAACATTCCTGCTGGTGTGGGGGAATGGGATAATGAATCAATGTTTCGATACCATGCACTTTCAGATATTTCTGCAGTTCATCGCGGTGCTCACAGAAGATAGGAAACAGATGATAAACGTTATTCTCATCATCAAGCTGCTTGGGGAGCGTTATTATAGGATTGTCGATATGTTCATAATAATAAGCCGCCAACTCTTGGCGTATCCTGTTATCTTCATCCAGATACTTCAACTTTACATCAAGCACAGCAGCATCTGTTTCAGCCATTCTGCTGTTGATGCCAGTGTATTTGAATACATATTTTTGTTGACTGCCATAATTAGCCAGCGCCCTGATAACCGATGCAAGTTCTTCATCATTAGTTGTTACAGCACCAGCATCACCAAAGGCACCAAGATTCTTTCCTGGATAAAATGAATGAGCTGCAGCATCGCCTAATGCACCGGTTTTGGTTCCCTGCCATGCACAACCGTGGCTCTGAGCACAATCTTCCAGCAATTTTAGCCCATGCTTTTTGCAGATATCACCTAACTTATTGTTATAAGCAATTCGCCCATACAAGTGTACTATCATCACGCCCTTGGTTTTTGGTGTGATAGCTGCCTCAATCTTATCTATATCTATTTCCAGGTGTTCCCAAGTTGGCTCAACGAGAACTGGAACCAAATTGTTGCGTGTAATAGCGAGAATGGTAGCTATGTATGTATTAGCGGGGACTATGATTTCGTCACCATCTTGTATAAGGCCCATTTCCTTGTAACCACATAACAACAAGTATAGCGCATCTAATCCGTTAGCCACGGCTATACAATGCTGGGTACCGATATATTTTGCGTAGTGTGTCTCGAATTGCAGATTTGCATGGCCCTGCAGAAACCAGCCAGAGTCAATAACCCTAGCTACAGCCTCTTTATACTCATCCGCATGCATCGCCGTAATGGTCTGCAAATCATAGAACTTAACCATTATTCATTCTTGTCTACATTAACTGCTGCAAAAGTACACACTTTTTCTAAAACCGCCAACACTTTAATACAAAAAATGTCGATATATCCTAGGTTTATGGAGATGTTTCGCTTGATTTGCATAAAAGTTGTTATTTTCTTGCATAGTTCGGAAATAATATGTAATTTTGCGGCCAAGAACTATATGAGTGTTGTATGAGAAATCAGTTTGATAAAATACTAAATTGGTACTTTTCTAAAAGCGCCCTGCCTTATTGGTGTATTTTTTTGATAGACTGCGTCAGTGTGATGGCCAGTGGCGTGCTGACATATTGGCTATTTACAAATACACAGACACTTTATGATGATACACTCAGAGTATTTAACACCATGGTGTGTTTTACAATTCTTAGTGTGCCTGGTTTCCGTTTGTTCCATACTTATGCGGGCTATATGCGTTTTGCGGGTTTTGTTGACCTGATGCGTGTAGTGTATGGCAACTTGTTGTCGTTAGGTCTGGTGCTATTGGCACAATCGCTTACCTATCTGTTGCCTACCGAGTGGTTTGTACACTTTAAGTTGTCGGCGATATTCCTGATATTCTTGTTGGCTACATTGATGATGTGGGCCACACGTGTGTTTGTGAAGACACTATATGACGCAGCATTCTCGGATACCAGAGCGATGCGTATCCTGATATATGGTGCTATGCAGGGAGGCGTAGGCTTGGCTAAGAGTATCCGCAATCAACGTCCACGTAAATACATCGTAAAAGGTTTTATCTCGCATGTAAAGAGAGGTAATCATAAAGAAATATTGGGCGAACCCGTTTATTCTGTTTGCGAGAATCTGGCTGATATTATTCAGAAGCATGATATTGATGCCGTATTGGTGTCGCCTTATCGTGTGAAGGATTTCCGAAATGATCAGAAAGTACAGGATCAGATTATCGGTGCGGGTGCTAAGATCCTGATGGCGCAGAATGCTGTGGAGATGGGGGATGACGCCCAGCAGAATGGTGAAGAGAACTTTGATGCCGGCTTGCAGATGCGCGAGGTGAGCGTTGAGGAACTGCTGCCACGCATGGAAATACGTGTGGATTTGAAATCGGTAGAGGAACTGCTGAAGGGTAAGCGTGTGTTGATTACAGGTAGTGCAGGTTCGATTGGCTCGGAGATGGTGAACCAGGTAGCGAAGTTTAAACCTGCAGCCATGATGCTGATTGACCAGGCTGAGACACCTGAGCATGATATCCGCCTGATGATGGCGAAGAACTATCCGAAGATTCCTACAGAAACCATCGTGACAAACATTTGCAACCAGGCGCGTATGGAGGCTATCTTTGAGCGCTTTAAGCCCGACTATGTGTTCCATGCTGCGGCTTATAAGCACGTGCCTATGATGGAGAATAACCCCAGCGAGGCTGTGCATAACAACATTTATGGTACAAAGGTGATTGCCGACCTGAGTGTGAAGTACGGTGTGAAGAAGTTTGTGATGGTTTCGACCGATAAGGCGGTGAACCCCACCAACGTAATGGGTTGCTCGAAGCGTATCTGTGAGATTTATGTGCAGAGCTTAGACCGCAAACTGAAGCTGAAGCACCTGCAGACACATCATAAGCTGGATCGCGACTATACGAAGACACAGTTTGTAACTACCCGCTTTGGTAATGTGCTGGGCTCGAACGGTAGTGTGATACCTTTGTTCCGTAAGCAGATTATGGAGGGTGGTCCTGTAACTGTGACCGATGAGAATATCGTTCGCTACTTTATGCTGATACCAGAGGCTTGTAAGCTGGTGCTGGAGGCTGGTACTAAGGGTAATGGCGGTGAGATATTTGTGTTTGATATGGGACAGCCCGTGAAGATCTCAGACCTGGCTAAGCGTATGATCAAGCTGTCGGGTGCGAAGAATGTAGAAATCAAATATACCGGTCTGCGTCCTGGCGAAAAACTCTATGAGGAGGTGCTGAACGATCAGGAGAACACCAAGCCAACCTTCCACGAGAAGATACGTATTGCCGAGGTTCGTGAGTACGACTATGATCAGGTATGCCAGGATATCGATGAACTGGTAGAGATAGCCGGACGCTTTGATGATATGGCAACCGTGAAGAAGATGAAAGATATCGTTCCGGAATATAAGTCGAATAATTCGGTTTATGAGAAATTAGATAAGAAGTAAAATAATTAATCCCCAGCCGAGCGGCTGGGGATTAATGTTGTTAGTTCTCGTAGTCAATCTCGTGGTCGAGTTTGGAGAGGAAGTCTTCGTAAACGTCCTGTTCGACGTCGCCCATCTGGAATTCCTTTTCGGCATCCTTGCGGATCTCGGCAATCCAGGCGCGACGGGCTCTGACGTAGTCCTCACGAATGCGCTCACAGGCGGCCTCGTCGAGTTCTTCGAGCTGGTAGTAGTCCAGGATCATCTGGTAGCTCCATGCCCAGCGATAATCGCTGTAGTTGTTGTTAATCTCAACAAAGCGGTCGAGCACATCGTGGATATTGTCGATGTTTCCATTCTTGATATCCTCAACCAAACGCTGCTCCTCGCTCTCGGGCAGTAGCAGTCCGCTCATGTCAATCCAGCGGCCCTGGCCTGTAGTGCTCACAGGCTTGCCAATATAACCCTCTTTCTGGGCACGCTTCAGTACGGCTCCCATATAGATGCGCAGGGCGATATCGTAGTACTTTAATCCCTTACGCAGCGAGGTGGCATTGATCACATACTCGTGGAAGTTATAGGTAGTGACGTTATCACCCGAAGCATGGCGCAGGTCCTTCAGAATCTGGATACCCTGCATAATCTCGCCCACGGTGAAAGGTGAGAGCCAGTCGAAGTTGATGATACTCTTACGCGACTGCTTAGAACGCTTATCACGCTTGGGCCATTTCTTGATATCACGATACAATCCCACGGTGGTGATGTTACGACCTGGTACCAGATAGCAGTCGTCGCCGTAAGCCAACAGGTAGCTGAATGGCAGATTGCGGGTGTCGGGGTGGTGCATCAGTTTACCGAAACACACCGAGAAAGCACCGATAGTGGCAGGCATCAGCACGTAAGCACCCGAGGCGGTCTTGGTGCCGCGCTCCAGCGTACCATAGTGCATGGGGCCCATCTTATAAGCGTGGTTTGAGAAGTTGGTGTTAGAGCCTGCGTTATAGAACGAGAACTCGCCACCAATCAGCAGCGAACTCTTATGGTGAGAGGCTGAGAATGGGCCGCAGAAAGCAGCACAAGCCTCGCCATTGGCCATGAACGAGTTGGCAAAGAAAAGCGATGCCTCGGCGGTAAAGCCATTGGTAATCTGACAGGCCTCGCCTACGAAGCAATCCTGCATTTTTACTGAGTTGTTGATGGAGCAACCATCGCAGATAATCGAATTCTCGCAGATAACACCTGTGCCGATAAACACAGGAGCGTCCATTGAGCTCATCACCGTACACTCTGAGAGGCGAGCTGCACCACTAATCTCGCAGTCGCCTTTGATGATGGTGTTGGTGATATCCTTGGCGTTGATAATCTTTACATTGTTACCGATATAGCCACGATCGGGGCGTGAAACACGCAACTCGTCCTCAATCATCTGCTGGAGGGTTTGCTTCAGGTTCTTGTCGTTGTTATGCTTCACCATGAACGACGCTAACTGTGAGTTCAACTCGCGGAAGATGGTTACATTGCCATCGCCCATCTCGTTGAGTACCGAGATAACAGAACCTTCACCATAAGTGGCATCATCGGTGGTCTCAAGCGTACATATATTAGATATGTAACAGTCGTTACCGATGGTGTAGTTATTGATGTAGTTGCCAATCTTCTCGATAAGGCAGTCATTACCTACCGTGACGTTGCGCAGGGTGGCATCGTTGATACCAGAGTGCTTGGTAAAGCCCTTGCTTACCTCGACCATCTTGTTGAATGCGCCTAAGCGGATGTCGCCATAGAACATCACACGATGGAAATTGTACGGTTTAAAGTTCTCGTCGACTAAAACACGTTGCCAGTCCTCAGCCCAGCACACGTTGTTCTCCAAAACGTCGATTTCGTTCTGGGTTAGTTGTCTGTAATTACTCATAATCTTGATATAAAAAGTCGTTATAGGGGTATTTCTGCACATGCAGCTCACGTACTCGTTTATACAGAATGTCGCGCAGTGCATCAATATTATCCTTTTGTTTGGCCGAGATGAACAGGCACTCCAGGTAGTGCTGGTTCTCGCCTGTGCGAGCCATCCAGGTCTTTTCCAAATCTTCGAGTGTCATGTTCTCCTTGGTGGCAGGTGTCAGGTCGTCCTCCTCCTTCTCCACCCAGGTGTAGGCATCAATCTTGTTGAATACCAGCATGGCGGGTTTATCGGCACAGCCTAACTCCTTTAAGGTTTCCTCAACCACACGGATCTGATCCTCGAAGTCGGGGTGGGAGATATCTACCACGTGTACCAGCAGATCGGCCTCGCGCACCTCGTCGAGGGTGCTTTTGAACGATTCAACCAGGTCGCTGGGCAACTTGCGGATGAATCCAACGGTATCGGCCAACAGGAAAGGCAGGTTATCGATGGTCATCTTACGTACGGTGGTATCGAGTGTGGCAAAGAGCTTGTTCTCGGCAAACACCTCGCTCTTGGCCAGCAGGTTCATCATGGTGCTCTTACCCACGTTGGTATAACCTACGAGGGCCACACGAATCAGGCGACCACGGTTCTTACGCTGAGTGGTTTTCTGTTTGTCGATCTCGGCCAGGCGCTGCTTTAACAGGGTGATGCGCTGCAGAATGATACGACGGTCCATCTCCAACTGGGTTTCACCAGGTCCACGCAGTCCTACCGAACCTTTTCCGCCACCTGAACCTGAGCCACCACCCTGGCGCTCCAAGTGGGTCCAGAGTCGCTGCAGGCGGGGCAGCATATAGCGATGCTGAGCCAGCTCAACCTGTGCCTTAGCCTCGGCGGTCTGGGCGCGCATAGCAAAGATATCGAGAATAAGCGAGGTGCGATCCAGAATCTTAACCTGTAGCTCTTTTTCGATATTACGCATCTGCTTGGCACTCAGCTCATCATCAAAGATGACCATACCTACAGGCTGTGGGGCATTCGACTCGTCGAGCAAACCCTCGGCAAACAGCGAGGCATCCTGCTCGTCTAACCACTCATCGTAGGCATCCTGGCATTGCTTGATATATTCTTTGATTTCGAGCAGTTTACCGCTACCTACATAGGTGGTCTGACTGGGGCCACCCACTTTCTGGGTGAAACGCTTCACGGTAACTGCACCGGCAGTATCTGCCAGGAACTCGAGTTCGTCGAGATATTCCTTGGTCTTAGCCTCGTTCTGTTCCTTGGTAATGAGTCCCACCAGTACGGCAGTCTCTGCTTTTGCTTCTGATATTACAAACTCTTTCAATGGACTATTTACTATTTTTCTATTTTACAATTATTTTTCGGCACAAAATTATAGAAAAATCTTCGCGACAGAAAAAAATCCGTGTTAATCCGTGTTAATCCGTGCCTAAAAAGAATATTTCGTTGTATTTTTGCACGGAAATAGAAATAAACTAAAATCAAATAGCGTATGAGAGTTATTATTCAGAGTGACTATCAGAAAATGTCACAGTGGGCCGCAAACCACGTTATTAAGCGTATCAACGAGTTCAATCCAACTCCCGATCACAAGTTTGTACTGGGATTGCCAACCGGTTCGTCGCCAGTAGGAATGTATAATGCACTGGTTGAGGCTAACCGTGCAGGTAAGGTTTCGTTTAAGAATGTGATTACCTTTAACATGGACGAGTATGTTGGTTTGCCCGAGGCTCATCCTGAGAGCTATCATGCTTTTATGGCCCGCAACCTGTTTGATCATATCGACTGTCCCAAGGAGAATATCCACATTCTGAATGGTAATGCAGCTGACTTGCAGGCTGAGTGCAAGCACTACGAGGAGATGATTAAAGAGGCTGGTGGTATCGACCTGTTTATCGGTGGTATTGGTCCTGATGGTCATATTGCCTTTAACGAGCCAGGTTCATCACTGCGCAGCCGTACTCGTATGAAGACTCTGACTACCGACACTCGTATTGCTAACAGTCGTTTCTTTGGTGGTAAGCCCGAGAATGTACCTGCCCACGCTCTGACCGTAGGTGTTGGTACCGTGATGGATGCTCGCGAGGTGATGATTCTGGTGAATGGTCATGGTAAGGCTCGCGCTATGCAGGCTGCTGTTGAGGGTGCTGTGAACCACATGTGGACAATCTCGGCTCTGCAGATGCATGAGCACGGAATCATCGTAAGTGATGAGGAGGCTGCTGATGAGCTGAAGGTTAGCACTTATAAGTACTTTAAGGATATCGAAAGCGACCAGCTTTTGTAATATTAAACATTAAACATTAAATATTTTGAAGAAAATATTTTTATCAATAATGCTGGCGTCATCAGTCCTTTGTTGGGCTGATGACGTTCGTGTTTCATCACCTAACGGGAGTTTGGTGGTGACAGTGAGTGATGCAGAAGGAAAACTGAGTTATACGGCTACCCTTGATGGTAAGCAGATGTTGGCACCATCGGCCTTGGGTTTGCAAACCAGTCTGGGCGACCTGACTAAGGAATTGTCAATTGTAAATTCTCAATTGTCAACTGTAGCTAATAGCTACTCGATGCGTGGCACTAAGGCCTCGAAGGTGGATTACAAGGCCAATGCCTTGACCATCAATCTTCAGAACAAGGATGGTGTGAAGTTCAGCATCCTGTTCCAGGTATCTGACAATGATATCGCCTACCGCTACCAGATGCCACGACAGACTATCCGTCGCCGTGAGTACAAGCGTGTGCGTATTCTCTCAGAGGTGAGTGGCTTTAACTTCCCTGATGGTACCACCACCTTTATCTCACCACAGATTGGTCCAGAAACAGGTTGGGAGCAGACCAAACCTTCGTACGAGGAGGGCTACTCTAACGATGCACCCATGGATAAGGCTTCGCAGTATGGTCATGGCTACATCTTCCCTGCGCTGTTCCATCTGCCTACTGGTTGGGCACTGGTGAGCGAGACGGGTGTTACTAGTGGCTATTGTGGTAGTCATCTGAGTGATTATCAGGCAGGTAGTGGTTATACCGTGGCATATCCCGATAAGGGCGAGAACAATGGTTTTGGTACCGACTTTGCCGCTATTCCCCTGCCAGGCGAAACACCATGGCGCACCATTACCTTGGGCAGCACCTTGAAGCCAATCCTGGAGACAACTATCAGCTACGATGTGGTAGAGCCCCGTTATCAGGCTTCGACTGATTACAAGGCTGGACGCTATACCTGGAGCTGGCTGATTGGTCAGGACAACTCGATTAACTACGACGATCAGGTACGCTTTATCGACCTGGCTTCGGCCATGGGCTTTGAGTACTGTCTGGTGGATAACTGGTGGGACCAGAATATCGGTCGTGAGCGTATTGCCGAACTCTCGAAATATGCCCAGAGCAAGGGTGTACACCTGCTGATGTGGTATAACAGTAATGGTTTCTGGAACGATGCCCCACAAACCCCACGCAACTGTATGAACACCGCCATTGCCCGTGAAAAGGAGATGAGCTGGTTGGAGAGCATTGGTGTGAAGGGTATCAAGGTAGATTTCTTTGGTGGCGACAAGCAGCAGACCATGCAGCTGTATGAGGATATCCTGAGCGATGCTAATCGTCATGGTTTGCAGGTGGTGTTCCATGGTTGCACCGTGCCTCGTGGTTGGGAGAAAGTGTATCCTAACTTCGTAGCCTCGGAGGCAGTGCTGGCTTCGGAGAACCTGTTCTTTGGCGAGGGTGCTACTATCAGCGAGGGCTTCGACCTGACGTTGCATCCCTTCTGCCGTAATGCTACGGCCTCGATGGACTGGGGTGGTATTATCATGAACAAGTTCATGTCGACAGATAACAAGAGTCGCCACTCACGCAAGACTACCGATATCTTCGAACTGGCTTCGGGAATCACTATGCAGACCTCGGTACAGTGTGTAGCCATGCAGCCTAACAACCTGCAGGAACTGCCCCAGTTTGAGATGGACTTTTTGCGCGAGTTGCCCACCACTTGGGAGGAGACACGCTTTATTGATGGCTATCCCGGCAAGTATGTGGTGATGGCACGTAAAGCCACTAATGGCAAGTGGTACATCGCTGGTTTGAATGCCCAGAAAGAACCACTCGCACTGACTCTTGATTTGAAGGCATTTGGTGACCTGACTAAACTGCTTGTTGACGATAAGCAGATGCAGCCAGTACAGACTGCCTTGAAGAAAGATAAGAAGGGAAAGATAAAAGTCGTTATTCAGCCGAATGGCGGAATGATTATTAAATAATATCAAGGAGCATTTTTTTTATTAAGAAATGCTCCTTTTTATTTGCAAATGTCGCAAATAATACCTACCTTTGCGGCTGAAATAATTATTATTATCAATATTTTATTATTAATGAAAACTAAATTTTTACTGACTATCGCAGCCATGGCACTTGGAATGAGTGTCCAGGCTAAGGATTTCAAGTACGTCACCGTTCCCGGCGACAAGATGCAAACCCGTATGTACACATTGGATAACGGCCTGAAGGTGTTCCTGAGTGTGAACACTGAGAAACCACGTATTCAGACTTATATTGCCGTACGTACCGGTTCGAAGAACGACCCTGCCGAAACCACAGGATTGGCTCACTATCTGGAGCACTTGATGTTTAAGGGCACCAAGCAGTTTGGTACTAACAACCCAGAGGCTGAGGCCCCACTGCTGGCAGAGATTGAGCAGCGCTACGAGGCTTATCGTAAGCTCACCGATCCTGAGGCTCGTAAAAAGGCATACCACGAGATTGACTCTGTTTCTCAGGTGGCTGCCCAGTACTTTATTCCTAATGAGTACGACAAACTGATGGCTGCTATTGGTGCTGAGGGTACCAACGCCTATACATCTAATGATGTGACTTGCTATACCGAGAATATCCCATCGAACGAGATTGATAACTGGGCCAAGATTCAGGCCGACCGTTTCCAGAATATGGTGATTCGCGGTTTCCACACTGAGCTGGAGGCTGTGTATGAGGAGTACAACATCGGACTGACAAGTGACAGCCGTAAACTGTTTGCTGCGCTGTGCAAGATGCTGTGGCCTAACCATCCTTATGGAACACAGACCACCATCGGTACTCAGGAGCACCTGAAGAACCCCTCAATCACCAATATCAAGAACTACTTTAATAAGTGGTATCGCCCTAATAACGTAGCCATCTGTATGGCTGGTGATTTTGATCCTGATAAGACTATCGCTATCATCGACAAGTACTTCAGCAGTTGGCAGCCAGGTGCTGATGTAAAGCAACCAACCTTTGCGCCACTGCCACCGCTTACACAGCCTAAGGATACCACTGTTATCGGTCAGGAGGCTGAGCAGGTATGGGTAGCTTGGCGTGCTGAGCAGGCCAACAGTCTGCAGGCTGATACCTTGAATTTGCTGTCGAGTGTACTGAGCAATGGTCGTGCAGGACTGTTCGACCTGGATCTGAACCAGACCATGAAGGTACAGCGTTCGGGTGCTGGTGCAGAGCTGATGCGTGATCATGGTGGTTTCCTGCTGCTGGGTTATCCCAAACAGGGACAGAGCCTGGAGGAGGTGCGCAGCTTAATGCTGGCTGAAATCGAAAAACTGAAGAAGGGCGATTTCCCTGAGAGTCTGTTGCCAAGCATCATCAACAACTACAAGCGCAATCGCTATCAGGAGCTGGAGAGCAACGAGGGACGTGCTGATATGTTTGTAAACGCCTTTATTAACGAGGTAGACTGGAAACAGGAGGTTGAGAGCATCGACCGCGTGTCGAAGATTACTAAGCAGGAACTGGTGGCTTTCGCCAACAAGTTCTTTACAGATGCATATGTAACCGTATTCAAGAAGCAGGGTGTTGACAGCCTGCAGAAGAAAATTGACAAGCCTGCTATTACGCCCATCCCCACCAACCGCGACATGATGAGTGAGTTTGTGAAGGATGTGCAGAATACAAAGGTGGAGCCTATCCAGCCAAGATTTGTTGACTTTAAGAAGGACCTGACCATCGCCAAGACTAAGAAGGGACTGCCACTAAAGTATGTGAAGAATACAGAGAACGGCCTGTTCCAGATGAACCTGCGCTATGAGTTTGGTCGCAAAGCCGACAATCGCTACGATGTAGCAACAGACTATATCGATTATCTGGGTACTGACAAGTACACTGCTGCTGAGCTGAAGCAGAAGTTCTATGAGCTTGGTTGCGACGTATTTATTGCCGAGGGTAGCGATGCCATCAACGTGCACCTGATGGGTCTGAGCGAGAATATGCAGGCTGCTATGGCACTGGGCGAGGAACTGCTGCAGAACGCCAAGGTGGATAAGGCTGCTTACGACGAGATGGTGAGCCAGATTCTGAAGCGTCGTAATGATGGCAAGAAGAACCAGCGTGGCTACTTTAACTGGCTGTATAACTATGGTGTATTTGGCCAGCGCAACTACAGCAGAGACATCATGACTGAGGAGCAGCTGAAGAATACCGACCCACAGGTGTTTGTTGACCTGTTGAAGAACCTGAGCAGCTATGAGCACAGCGTGGAGTATTATGGACCTATGAGCCTGAAGGAGGTTTCTGACATCGTGACAAAAATTCATAAGATGCCAAAGAAACTGATGCCTGTGCCACAGAACAAAGAGTACGAGCGCCAGCAGACACCTACCAACGAGGTATGGATTGCACCATTCGACGCTAAGAATATCTATATGCGTATGTATCACGATGAGCATCGCGACTGGAATATTGATGAAGCTGCTGTAGTTAGTGTTTTCAACGAGTACTTTGGTGGTGGCATGAATGGTATCGTGTTCCAGGAGATGCGTGAGGCACGTGGTCTGGCTTATAATGCCGCCGCCTACTATGCACGTCCTGACAAGAAGAGTGGCAAGGAAAGCTATTTTACCCACATCATCACTCAGAACGATAAGATGATGGATTGTATCAATCACTTCCATAAGATTCTGAACGAGATGCCAGCCAGTGAGACAGCATTCAAGATTTCT
>JAEEGH010005673.1_pt1 | contig 31176 bp, 16 predicted proteins | sample 9134181 | NCBI WGS metagenome assembly JAEEGH01 (sample SAMN16246544, study PRJNA631951) | gut metagenome | biome: gut microbiome; feature: rumen; material: DP-attached | host: Bos | place: Iran: Karaj | collected 2018-10
GATTGGTGCGCTGAGTGGTGGAGCCACCGCCTATATGATGATGTAAGCTATGAAACAGGGCTTTTTGATCTCTCAATACTCTTGTGCAGTGCTGCTGATTGTGAGCAGCATTGCACTTGTGGCTTACCAGGTGGTGGTGATTGACGACGTGTCGAACGGACTGCTGGTGTATGTGGCGCAGGCCTTCCTGCTGGTGGGCAGCATCTTCGGACTGGACTACTACGTGAGACTTATTCTAAGGAGAGAAGGAGAGCGGGAGATGTAATGTCCCGCAGGTTTTTTATTCTCACACGGAGTCACAGAGGACACGGAGTTGGGCACAGAGGATATGTATGATAAAAGAGGTAGAACAGAAAAAGAATCCGGGCAAGTGCTCGGATTCTTTGGGTTTATAGGGTTAGTTTTTGTTATACTGCTACAGAAGCCTCCACTTTCTGCTCCAATGCGTCTTTGATGTATGCATTGATGGAAAGTCCTGCTTGAAGGGCAAGCATGGCTATCTGACGGTGGATGGCAGGAGTAAGCCGTACGTTCAGCACGCCCGTATAACTCTTATCGGGTGAAATCCCCTCGTCTTCGCAATAGGCCAGATAATCGTCTACGGCCTCGTGGAAGGCCTCCGTCAGTTCCTTCACGCTCTCGCCTTCGAAGTTCACCAATCCGTTGATGCCCTCAATCGTGTCGGAAACACCTGGTGCGGCATCAACAATCCTTGGTAACCTGCGGAGTTGTTGTTGAAGAGTTAATCAAAGTTAAAACCTGTTTTCGACATTGCAATACGGGTGTTTTTTCCTATCTTTGCAAAGCAAAAAACTACTTACTAAACGAATTCTTGTAAAGCCTATACGACTATGACGGACGTCATCAGACATATTGCGTGGTTCATGGCAGCGCTGCTGCTGACATGTTGCTCGACTGACAACGAGGAACATGCACAGCGAGATATGGCCTACAGGCAAGCGGCGCCTATGGTAAAGCAGAATGGGCGTCTGGTCTTTGCAGTCATTTCCGACACGCATGTAGGCAACTTTTCGGGCGAAGGATATGAGGTGAAGGTTCCGCAGGCATTGCGCCATCTGACCGGACACGGCAGACTGGACGCGATGGTTGTGGTGGGCGATCTGACCGAGAATGGCACCACTGGCGAGTATGAAGAGTTCGTGCAGTTTTTCGGCAGTGGACAGAACATCCTCCATCCTGTGGACCGTTTCCTGTTCATGACGGGCAACCACGACAACTTCGACAGCCGTGGGCTTGCAAACTACAGCGACGGTCTGAAGGCGTTTAACGGTAACCAGCCCTACCCGCTCCATCAGTATGTCCTCATCAAGGGGTACCCATTCATCACCATCAGCGACCTCGGTACTGCCAACAACGACATCGGCAACGCCGACAACGGCTCAGAGGCCTATCCGCCGGCATCGACAGACATACTGGAAGGCTATCTGGAACAGGCTGTCAAAGACGCTCCGGGGAAGCCCATTTTTGTCTTCACACATGTCCCGCTGCGCTGGACTTGCCTCGGCACGTGGGTTGAATACGAAAACGAAGCATGGGCCATGAAGGTGCTGAACCCTGTGCTCAACAAATACCCGCAGGCTGTCGTCTTCTGCGGGCACAGCCATTACCCCCTGGGCGACCCACGCAGCATCCATCAGGGTACCAATCCGCAGAGTGAACGCAACAACTACTACACCGTCATCAACACGTCGAGCACTACTTATTCGGAGATTTATCCTGGTGCCGTCGATGCCGGCGTCCATCCCGAGAAATATGCCTACGTGACCGAGGGAATGATTCTTGAGGAACTCCCTAACGGCGATATTGAGATACGCCGCTACGACACTTACAGAGATGTCGAGATTGCCCCCGAACACCGTTGGGTGCTGAAGGCGCCCTTCGACGGCAGCCAGTTCCAGTATGCTGACATCCGCGATGCTGACGACAATCCCGGCAACGTTGCTTTACGCGACGGGTTACCGGCACCCGCCTTCGACGACGGAGCAAAGATTAGGATAACAGCTTGCTGTGACGGCATCTGTGCCACCTTCCCACAAGCAACCGACAACGATTGCGTGTTCCGCTACAACATCCGCGTGTGGAAGGACGACATGCTGATCGAGGATAACTTTATGTTCTCGCAGTTCTATTTGACCACTGACATGCCCAAGCAACTCTCGTATAAGATAGCCCGTCTGAAACCCCATTCAGAATACCGGGTAGAGGTGACAGCCTACGACTCATACGACAACAAGTCGGAAACGCTGACAGCATTCTTCAGACTAAACTCACATTAATATAAAAGAAAGTCGGGCTGATGTTTGGTCAGTCCGATTTTTTTTACTACTTTTGTCCCCAATAAGTAAAAAGTAAATAAAAATATGGATATTACTGAACGATTTTTGAACTATACGAAGTTCGACACGCAGTCGAGCGAAGAGAGTACGACGGTGCCCAGCACGAGCAAACAGCTGGTGTTTGCCGAATACCTGAAAAAGGAATTGGAACGCGAGGGTCTGGACGATGTGGAGCTGGACGAGCAAGGCTATCTGTATGCCACGCTGAAGGCGAACACGAAGGACGACGTGCCCGTGATAGGTTTCATTTCGCACTACGACACAAGTCCCGACTGCTCGGGAGCCGACATCAAGCCCCAGATTGTACGCAACTACGACGGAAGCGACATTCTGCTGTCGGAGGGCATCGTGTCGAGTCCGAAGAAGTTCCCCGAGCTGTTGCAGCACGTGGGCGAGGACCTGATCGTGACTGACGGCACGACGCTGCTGGGTGCTGACGACAAGGCCGGCATCGCAGAAATCGTGCAGGCTATGGTGTACTTGCAGGAGCATAAGGAAATTAAGCACGGCAAGATTCGCATTGCCTTCAATCCCGACGAGGAAATCGGCATGGGTGCCCACCATTTCGATGTCGAGAAGTTCGGTTGTCAGTGGGCCTACACGATGGACGGCGGCGACGTGGGCGAGCTGGAGTTCGAGAACTTCAACGCTGCCTCGGCCAAGATCGGCATCAAGGGCATCAGCGTGCATCCGGGCTATGCGAAGGGTAAGATGGTGAATGCCAATGCGCTGGCTGCGGAATTTGCCAAGATGCTGCCCGAGGACGAGACACCCGAGACCACCGAAGGCTATCAGGGCTTCTACCACCTGCTGGGTATCCAGAGCAACATCGAACAGGCCTCACTTTCGTACATCATCCGCGACCACGACCGCGAACGTTTCGAGGACCGCAAGCGATTCATCGAGACGTGCGTGACGAAGATGAACGAGAAGTATGGCGAAGGCACGGTGACGGCCGTGGTGAAGGACCAGTACTATAACATGAAGGAGAAGATTGACGACCAGATGCACGTCATCGACCTGGTGCTGCGCGCCATGCAGGAATGCGGCGTAGCGCCGAAGGTAAAGCCCATCCGCGGCGGTACGGACGGTGCACAGCTGTCGTTCAAGGGTCTGCCCTGCCCCAACATCTTCGCTGGCGGCATCAATTTCCACGGACCCTACGAGTTCGTACCCATCCAGTCGATGGAGAAGGCCATGCAGGTCATCGTCAAAATCTGCGAGATTACGGCAAACTATAATAGTTGAGAGTTGAGAGTTTAGAGTTGAGATGGCTTTCCGTCGTACGACATCCATACTGAAGAACAAGGTGGTGCTGAACATCATCCTGGCTGCCATCGTGTTGGAACTGATATCCGGCGCACAGTTCTTTTACTTCCAGAAGATTCTGGCCGACGAATTGGACGTTCGGGCAGAATCGGAGCTGACCATGAAGGCCATCGTCATCAAGAGTGCCCTGAACCTGTCGGAGAACTCGCTGCGCGGACACCTGTGGGACATGGAGCACAACATCGCCACGCCCGACTCGCTGGATGGCGTGATGGAACGAGTGCTTCGTTCGCACCCGAACCTGGTGGGCTGCTGGATAGCCTTCGTGCCGAACTATTATCCGGACAAGGGGAGGCTGTTTGAACCTTATGCCTACTGGGACCATGGAAAGATTGGGACGAAGGTGATTGGAACCGACGGGCACGACTATTCCGAGTCGGTATATTTCCAGCGCGTCATCTCGACAAGAACCAGCTTGTGGGTGAATCCTTATCTTGACTACAATACGGGCATCAACATGGTAAGCTATGCTGTGCCCATACACGACCATAAGAAGAAACAGACCGTGGCGGTGTTCGGACTCGACGTGTCGACAAATTGGCTGGGCGACACGCTGAACCACAGACACATCTACGAATCGTCGTACGACTTGCTGCTGACCAAAGACGGACAGCTGATAGCAGGGCCAAGACCGGAGAAGGTGAAGCAATCGGACATGGACCATATTGTCAGCATCATCAACGACAGCAGCGTCACCAAACGTGTGAGCAAGACGGGCAGAAGCATGGTGGCCACCTTCCACGACCAGGACGACCACGAGAAAGGCTACGTATACTATTCGTCGTTCAAGGGTAAGCCCGAATGGCAGATTGCCGTAGTATGTTATGACGACGAGATTTTCGGACCGTTAAGACACGTGCACATGACGATTCTGCTCACCTCGCTGATCGGTCTGATTGTATTAGGATTCATCGTCAGCTACTTCATCAAGAACAACCAGAAGCTGGCGGACACGAAAAAGGCGAAGGAGCGCATAGACAGCGAGTTGCGCATTGCCAGCAACATACAGATGCAGATGCTGCCGGAGCAAACGCTGTCGGCCAAACGGGACGACATAGACATCTATGGCTCGCTGTTGCCGGCCCGCGAAGTGGGTGGCGACCTGTACGACTATTTCATCCGCGACGAGAAACTGTTCTTCTGCATCGGCGACGTCAGCGGCAAGGGCGTTCCGGCTGCCATGCACATGGCCAGCACCCATGCCTGGTTCCGTGCCGTCTCTTCCCATCAGAGCAACCCTGCCCGCATCATGCAAACCATCAACGAGACGCTGTGCGAGCGCAACGAGACCAGCATGTTCATCACCCTGTTCATCGGAATCCTCGACTTGCCCACAGGACGTCTCTGCTATTGCAATGCCGGACACGACGCACCCGTGATATTAAGGGAAAAGGGAAAAGTGAAGAGTGAACAATTTGCTACCGCACTTGACGTGAAGCCGAATCTGCCTGTTGGCATCTTTGACAACGTGCAGTACGAGATGCAGGAAACCATGCTGGCCAGCGGTGCAACGCTATTCCTATATACCGACGGACTGACGGAGGCTATGAACATGCAGCACAAGCAGTTCGGCATAGATCGCGTCATGAGTCTGCTGAACGGTGCCACAGACCTGACACCCAGACTGCTGTTAGGCATGATGAACATGGAGGTGCACTCGTTTGCGGGCGGTGTGGAACAAAGCGACGACCTGACGATGCTGGCCATCCGGTATACCCCCAAGCAGTTTGAAAGCACATTCACCGACGAGCTGACGCTGAAAAACGACGTCCATGAAGTGACACGATTCAGCAGTTTCATCAAATCGGTGATCGAGCGGCTGGACATCGAGAAATCGCTGGGCCGCCAGCTGCGACTGGCTGTCGAAGAGGCCGTCGTCAACGTCATCAGCTACGCCTACCCTGCTGGCACCGAGGGCGGCATCACCGTCAAAGTGATGTCGGACGGCGAAACACTGCAATGCCAGATCATCGACAGCGGCATACCCTTCGACCCTACGACCAAGGAGAAAGCCGACATCACACTATCGGCTGCAGAACGCCAGGTGGGCGGACTGGGCATCCTCCTGGTGCGCGAACTGATGGACTCGATTAATTACGAGCGCAGCGATGGCAACAACATCCTTACGCTGACGAAGAAGATTAAACTTTGAACATTCATAATAAATATTAAAAAGATGAATACGAAAATTGAAGAACTCGACGACAAGTATGTTGTCACGCTGGAAGGCGAAATGGACACCGCAGCAGCTACTGAGGCTGAAGAAGTTTTGAAACAACTCTACGAGAACGAAGGCAAGGAAGTGATTTTCGAATGCCAGGGACTGGAATATATTGCATCCAGTGGTCTGCGCATTCTGATCAACATCCTGAAAGCCACGATGTCGAAAGGAAACCGTGTGGTGTTGCGCAACGTGAACGACGACATCAAGAATGTCTTTAAGCTCACAGGATTCCTCAACATCTTTGAATTCGAATAACGATGGGCAGGAAAGTCCTTGCGATGGCGGTCCTGTTGGCGTCATCGCAATGCATGATGGCACAAACCGACTCGCTGGACAAGGAGAATAAGCTCAGCATCGGCATGCAGTTTCTGACGCATGGTGAGACGTGTGCAGGAGGACTGCCGAGGAGCGAAGAAAACAAAGACGGCGTAGACAACAAGTCGGAGGAGCGCTCACACTTCCTATTGGGGCGCTTCCGACTGAATGTGGACTACGAACGGCCAGGCATACAGGCTCATGCAACGATTCAGAACAAAGCCGTATGGGGTACCAGCGGCAGTAATGCACTGTCGCTCTATGAGGGTTGGGTGAAGCTGACTGCCCGCAACGGACTGTTCGCACAGTTGGGACGTGTGGCCCTGTCGTACGACGACGAGCGCATCATCGGCCTCAACGATTTCGCCATGATGGCACTCTCGCACGACGTGCTTCGCGTGGGCTACGAAGGGCACGGCCACAAGGCGCACGCCATACTGGCCTACAACCAGAATGCACAAAACGTCTATTCAACGACCTATTACAAGGACGGCTCCCAACCCTATAAAACGATGCAGACCTTGTGGTACCACTACGACGTGCCCCGGTTCCCGCTGGGTGCCTCGCTGCTCTTCATGAACGTAGGTCTGCAAGCGGGCGAGCCCGACAAATTGAACAATCAGCCCAGAACAGAATACCAGCAGATGTGGGGCGGCTACGTGAACTATCATTCCGATTTCCTGAAACTTGAAGGCTCGTACTACCGGCAGACAGGGAAAGTGGTAAATGCCGATATGTATAGCAAAGAGATTGATGCCTGGATGGGCAGTGTGCTGGCTACCGTCAACCCCTCTGACAAGTATGGCGTCAAGGTGGGCTACGACTACCTGAGCGGTGACAACTATGTCCCCGTCATCTATGGCGGTCTGGGAATGGTTTACCACGATAAGGAAAGAGGATTCAACCCGCTGTTCGGCTCGAAATTCCAATTCTACGGCATGATGGACTTTTTCTATGAGAGTGCCTACACGCAGGGATTTACGCCTGGTTTACAGAACGCCTGCATCGGCGTTTTCGGCAAGCCCACCGACAAACTGACGTGCAGTGCCGACTACCACTATCTGGCAGTCGCCACCGACCTTGCAGATCTGAACCGCACGCTGGGCCACAGCATTGACCTGCAAGCCAGCTACCAGTTCACGAAAGACATCTCGCTCGCGGCAGGCTACACCTTCATGGTGGGCACAGAGACCATGGATCGACTGAAACAAGGCAACAGCAGCAAGTATGCCCGCTGGGGCTGGTTCTCGCTGGTCGTCTCGCCCAGCCTGTTTACCACCAAGTGGAAATAAAAACTGATTAGCAACAAAGAATAACCTAAGAACAAAAAAATATGAAAACTTCCGCACCATTATCAAAAGTACAATACGGCCTCTATGTGGAGTGTGTAGCCCACCAGGGAGAGGCGTGTTACAACCTACCTTATTTATATGTGCTCGACCGTACGCTCGACGAGGAGCGACTTTGCAAGGCCATTGAGACTGCAGTGGCAGCACACCCGACGCTGTTTACACGCATCGAACTGGACGAGCAGGGAGACCCCCTGCAGACCATCGACGATACGGAGACGTTTACATTGAACGTTGAACAAGTCAACGATTTCAAACTTGAAGGAAAGTCGTTCAACGAACAGCTGTCGACGCTCAACTATCTCATCGTGCCGTTCGACATCTATAAGGACCGTCTGTTCCACATCCGCCTGTTGAAGGATTCCGAGCATTTCTATTTCTTCCTGGATATCCACCACCTCATTGGTGACGGCACCACGCTGAAGGTGATGCTGGGCGACCTGGAGAAGGCCTACGCAGGCGAAGCACTGGATCCCGAGGCGATGACAATGGCTGAGGTGGCTATTGCAGAGGCAGAACTGCGCAAGACGTCGGCCTTCGACGAAGGCAAGCAGTGGTATGCCGAGAACTTCGACTGCAGCGACTGTTTCACACAGCTCATACCCGACTTGGAGGAACCTGAGCACTCAGAAGCCAGTTTGGTGCGGACACTCGACGTGGATATGGCCGAGGTGGATGCATTCTGCAAAGACAACGGCATCTTCAAGAGCAATTTCTTCACGACAGCCTACAGTTTCCTGCTGGCTAAATATAATAACGAACAGGAGTCGCTGTTTACCACCATATACAACGGTCGTACCGACAAGCGCTTCCTGCACTCAGTAGGTATGACGGTGAAGTCGCTGCCCGTCTATGCCAAGTTCGATAACGACACCAAGGTGCTGGACTACCTGAAGGCAGGTCAAGACCAGATGGGCGGTGTGCGCAAGCACGAGGCCTACGCTTTTAGCGATGCCGTGAACGATCTGGGCATCCAGAGCAACTCTGTGTTTGCCTGGCACGGCATGATGTTCGCCGACGAACAGCTGTGTGGCAAACCGATGAAGACCATCCGACTCTGTAACAGTACGCTGGAGGCTTCGCTATACTTAAAAGCCTTTATCCTAAACGGCAAGTATCAGGTGAAGGCCGAGTACAACAGCAACGAGTACAGCGAGGCGATTATCCGTCAGTATCTGGAGAGTTACGAGGCTGTGGTCAAGGGATTCCTTGCTGAGGAGTATCTGCGCGACATCAATATTACGACGGCAAATCAGATAGAAGTACTCGACAGTTTCAATCAGACCGATGTTGATTATGACGACACGCAGACCATCGTGTCGCTGTTCCGCCGTCAGGCCAAGGCCACACCAGAGAATATCGCCGTGGTGTATCAGGACAAGCGGTTTACCTACGCTGAGGTAGATGACATCAGCGACCGTATCGCAGGTTATATCGCTGCGAAGGGCTTGGGAGTAGAGGATGTGGTATCGGTGCTGATACCCCGCTCGGAGTGGATGCCTATCGCCTCGCTGGGTGTGATGAAGGCCGGGTGTGCCTATCAGCCGCTGGACCCCACGTATCCGAAAGAGCGTCTGAACTTCATGATGCAGGATGCCAACGCCAAGCTGCTGATTGCTGACGAAGAACTGCGTCCCATTGTCGATGAATACCAAGGCGACGTGCTGCTCACAAAGGATATCGCTGCGTTACCTGCAGCAGAGGCTCCTGTAGTGGCCGACATCAAGCCCAGCAGCCTCTTTATCCTGCTTTATACCTCTGGTTCTACGGGTACGCCTAAGGGCTGCCAGCTGATGCATAGCAATCTCGTTTGCTTCTGTCATTGGTATCAGAGGAATTACAACTTGAAGCCTGGTAACAAGGTGACAGCATACGCCAGCTATGGCTTCGATGCCTGCATGATGGACATGTACCCTGCCCTAACCTGTGGCGCTACCGTATATATTATTCCTGAGGAGCTGCGCCTCGACCTCATCGCGCTGAATGATTATTTAGAGCATGAGCAGATTACCAATGCTTTTATGACGACGCAGGTGGCCTACCAGTTTGCCACCAGCATTGAGAACCACTCGCTGAATTATCTTTCTACCGGAGGTGAGAAATTAGCTGGTCTCACCCCGCCAAAGAACTATAAGCTCGTGAATGTCTATGGGCCTACAGAGACCACGGTGCTTGTAACCTCCTATTCAGTAGACCAGAAGAAGAAAGATATTCCTATCGGTCGTGCTATTGATAATACGCATCTGTATGTCGTTGACCCTCAGGGGCATCGTCTGCCTGTGGGTGCTGCAGGTGAACTATGGATCAGTGGTCCACAGGTGAGCCGAGGCTATCTGAACCGACCTGAGAAGACGGCGGAGGTGTATATTGGCAATCCATTTACTGATGAGAAAAAATATGCCCGCGTCTATCGCTCTGGCGACATCGTACGCTATCTGCCCGACGGCAATATCCAGTTCGTAGGTCGCAAGGACGGACAGGTGAAGATTCGTGGCTTCCGCATCGAGCTGAAAGAGGTGGAGAGCGTGATCCGCGAGTTCCCTGGCATCAAGGATGCTACCGTGCAGGCCTTCGATGAGGAAGGAGGCAACGGAAAATTCATTGCTGCCTATATTGTCAGCGACGAACAGGTGGACATCGAGGCACTGAACAACTTCATTCTCGACCAGAAGCCACCCTATATGGTTCCTGCCGTAACGATGCAGATTGACGCTATACCGCTGAACCAGAATCAGAAGGTGAACAAGAAGGCACTGCCAAAGCCCGAGAAGAAAGCTACTGTCATAGAGGAGTCGAACGTACCGATGAATGTCCTGGAGCAGGAATTGCACGAGATGATAGCAGGCATCGTGAACAACACCGAGTTTGGTATCACCACTGTATTAGGCTATGCTGGTCTGACGTCTATTTCTGCCATTAAGCTGGCCGTACAGGTGAACAAGCGCTATGGCGTGGCACTTGACTCGAAGTCGCTGGTCAAGACGGGTACCTTGCAGAGCATCGAGAACGAGATATGGAGAAGCCTCACCTCCAGCCCCTCTCCAAAGGGCGAGGGGAGTGATAACACTCAAAAGCAAAGTCTATCTACGCCCCTCGCCACTCGGAGAGGGGACGGGGGTGAGGCTGTGCCCCTCTCCTACGCTCAGACTGGTGTCTATTTCGAATGCTTGAAGAATCCAACTTCGACTATCTATAATATTCCTTATCTGCTCAGTTATCCTGATGGTGTAAAGGCCGAGCAGTTAGCTGATGCTGCGAAGCAGGCCGTAGAAGCCCATCCTGAACTGAACGTTCATTTCACTACCGAAGGCGATGCCATCGTACAGACTCTTGCAGACAGTGTTCCTGTGGAGATTCCCATTACGGAAATGACAGAAAAAGAGCTGCAAGATTATAAGACAGAATTTGTACGCCCGTTCAATCTCCAGAAGCCACCGCTCTACCGATTGGAAGTTGTAAAGACAGAGCGTGGAGTACATCTTTTATTGGATGTACATCACCTCGTGTTCGACGGTGGTTCTGCCGACTTGTTGATTCGACAAATCGGTGAAATACTTGACGGTAAGGGCATTGAAAAAGAGAGCTATACATACCTCGACTTTGTGAGCGACCAGCAGCAGGCTGAGGACAGCGATGCCTTCAAGGCCTCGCAACAGTTCTTTGCCGAGAAGTTGCAGACATGCGAGGGTGCCAGCGAGATTCCTGCAGACCTGCCTAAGACAGACCAGCAAGGTTTTATTGGTGAGGCTGTTTGTAAGGCAGACTACGACAAAACCACCGCTTTCTGTCGTCAGAACGACATCTCTCCTGCTCATCTCTTCCTGGCAGCAACGAGTTATGTCATCTCGCGCTACACCAACAACCGCGAGGTTTACCTCTGCACCGTCAGCAGTGGACGCTCGAATCTGAAGATTGCCGACACGGTGGGTATGTTTGTCAATACCTTGGCCATCGGACTGAATATTGACGACATCTCTGTTAGCGAATACTTGAAAAAGACCAGTGAGACTTTTGACGAGACACTACGCCACGAAGACTATCCTTTTGCACGTATCGCTACAGATTATGGTTTCCGTCCTGCCATCGCTTATGCCTATCAAGTGGGTGTTCTGTCGGAATACACCGTCGGCGGTAAACCTGTCAGTCAGGAGTTGTTGGAACTGAATGTCCCGAAGTTTAAAATCAATATCAAAATAGAGTCACGCGGTGTAGTAGTGCAGTACGACGATTCTCTCTACTCCGATCGTTTAGGCAACGCGCTGGCTGAGAGCATCGCAATTGTTGCCGAACGCATGACAGCTCAGCCGCAGGCAAAAGTACGCCAACTCTCTATCGTCAGTAAGAACCAGGAAGAGGAACTCTCACACCTGCGCCAGACAGCCACAGGGGAAGCACCTTTCAAGTTCTTCCATGAGTGTATCAGTCACTTCGCACAGAAACAGCCTGAGCAGGAGGCGCTGATAGCCTGTGATGCCACTTACAACTACAAGGAGATGGACGAGGCTACCAACCGTATTGCCAATGGATTACGCCAGCGTGGTGTACAGACGGGCGACCGCGTAGCTCTGCTGCTGCCGCGCACCAGCCGACTGATTCTCTCGCTCTTTGGAGTGCTGAAAGCCGGAGCTGCATATATTCCCTGCGATCCTGATTATCCGGCAGATCGCGTGAGACTCATCCTCGAAGACAGCGAGGCGAAGTTTATTATAACCGAAAGCCTCACCCCCGACCCTTCTCCGAATGGCGAGGGGAGTGAATACACTCTGCCCAAAGAAAAGATGCTGGATATTGAGGAACTCCTGGCTTGCACGGTAACTACGCCCCTCTCTTTGGGAGAGGAGTTTGGGGGTGAGGCTCTGGCTTACCTCATCTACACCAGTGGTTCTACTGGTCGTCCCAAGGGTGTCATGCTGCGCCATGCAGGTATCTGTAACTACCTGTATGGGCACCCGGCAAATGTCTTCGCCAATGGAGTGATGACCGATGCCACACGCATTCTCAGCGTCACCACCATCTCGTTCGACGCTGCACTGCAGGATATCGGTATGGCCTATTATAACGGGAAAACGCTGATTCTCGCTACTGAAGAACAGGCCAACAACCCGCTTGACCTGGCCCAGCTTATTAAGAATCAGCATATCAACATGGTCTCTGGCACACCATCGCGCTGGCAGACCTGGCTTACCAGTGAGGACTTCTGCCAGGCTATCAGCCAAGTGAAGATCTGCCGTGCAGGCGGTGAGAAATTCTCCGACCAACTGCTATCGCAAATGCGCAGCGTTACCAAAGCTCGCATTTTCAACTGCTATGGTCCTACTGAGATCACCGTAGCCTCTAACAATGCCGAACTGACGAATGCCGAAATAGTGACCGTTGGTAAGCCGCAACTGAATGTCAAGGAGTTTATTGTCGATGCTGATGGCAACGAGCTGCCCGTTGGCGTGGTCGGTGAGCTGTATATTGGTGGACGTGGTGTGGCCCGTGGCTACAACAACCTCGATGATATGACCCGTGAACGCTTTGTGGAGTATCATGGTGAACGTATCTACAAATCGGGCGACTATGCCAAGTGGTTGCCCGACGGCAATGTCGTTATCCTTGGACGTACCGACCACCAGATTAAGCTTCGCGGCTTGCGCATCGAGCTCGGTGAGATTGAAAACGTGATGCTGAAGGTAGAGGGTATGAAGAAGGTTGTCATCCTCATTCGAAAACTGAACGACAAGGAACATCTCTGTGCCTATTATACCGCTGAGCGTGAGATTGCTCCCGATGCGCTGAAGGCTGAAATCTCCAAGAGTCTGACACAGTATATGGTGCCCACGGCTTACCTCCAGCTGAAGGAGATGCCTATGACACCCAACGGCAAGACCGATGTGAAGGCGCTGCCCGAACCGCAGCTGGCCATCAGCTCTGCCTACGAGGCTCCTGCCAACGATACCGAACGTACCTTCTGTGACATCTTCGCTAAGATCTTGCAAATGGACAAGGTGGGTGCTACAGACAACTTCTTCGAACTCGGCGGTACCTCGCTCGTTGTCACCCGCGTCATCATCGAAGCCGATAAGGCAGGACTTCACGTGGCTTACGGCGATGTCTTTGCCAATCCGACACCACGTCAATTGGCACGTCTTATTACTGGGGATGCAGGATATTCCGGGCAGGACGACCCCGTGACATCTTTCGACTATACGGCTATCAACAATCTGCTCCAGCGTAACACGCTCGCCAATTTCCGTAAGGGAGAGCGTCAGCCATTAGGTAACGTCCTGCTTACTGGAGCCACAGGTTATTTGGGCATCCACATCCTTCGTGAATTGATTGACAGCGATGCCGAAAACATCTTCTGCCTGGTGCGTGGAAAGACACAAGAGGCTGCTGAAAGTCGTCTGCGTACGTTGCTTTACTACTACTTCGCTGATTCCTTCAAGCAATTGTTTGGCAAGCGGTTGTTTGTAGTACTGGGCGATGTCACAGAGGACCTCTGTTCCGTGTGTTCCAACTCAGTCGCAACAGACATCAACACCGTATTCAACTGTGCTGCCATTGTCAAGCACTTCTCTGAAGGCACTGAGATTGAGGATGTGAACATCGGCGGTGCCCAGCGTTGTGTGGACTTCTGTATCAAGACGGGGGCCAAACTCGTTCACGTTTCCACAGCCAGTACCCGAGGCCTGTGGGCAGGCGAAATCAAGGAAGACGTCTTCACCGAACAGAAATTCTACATGGGCCAATTCCTTGGCAACAAGTACATCTACTCGAAGTTCATGGCCGAACGACTCATCCTCGATGCCGTTGCCCTACACGGACTGGGCGCAAAGATCATGCGTGTGGGTAACCTCGCAGCCCGTTCTACTGATGGTGAGTTCCAGGCCAACTTCAGCACCAATTCCTTCATGGGACGCATCAAGGTCTACAACATGCTGGGCTGCTGCCCATACGAAATGCGTAACAAACGTGTTGAGTTCTCGCCCATCAACGAGGTAAGCCGCGCCATTGTCATGTTGGCCACGACTCCGAAGGACTGTACCGTATTCCATCCATACAACATCCACGGCCAGTTCCTCGGGGATGTGCTTATGGGACTGAAGGTTGTTGGTGAAGGTATACGATTTGTGGAGCAGGAGGATTTTGCCGAAGCTATGGACAAGGCGAAGGACGACCCACAGAAAGCTCGTCAGTTGGCTTCGCTGTTGGCTTATCAGGATATGGCCCACGGACAGAAGACTGCAGATGTAGCTCGCGACAACGACTACACCACACAAGTGCTCTACCGCCTCGGTTTCGCATTCTCACCAACATCGTGGGACTATGTAGAGCGTATGCTCACCGCTATCGGTGGCTTTGGATTCTTTGAGTAATAATAGCAAAAACAAAATAGTACAAATATGAAAACAATAGAATTGAGCGAAGCAAAACGCCTTGTGGCAGAAGGACTGACCATGTCGCATGAAGAAAGAATGAATGTGCAGTTGGAAAGGCTACACGAGTTAGTAGCATATGCAAAGGAAAACTCGCCGTACTTTGCCAAACTGTACGCCAACATACCGGAGAATTTCAAGTTGACCGACCTGCCGGTAACGCAAAAGAAGACGCTGATGGAGAATTACGACGACTGGGTAACCGACCGCCGACTGAACAAGGACGATGTCCTCAATTACGTCAGGCGCGACCCGTCGCAGGACCAGAGCTTGCTTCTTGGACAGTACACAGCACTTTGTACTTCAGGCTCCACAGGAACACCATTGCCCATGGTGCGCGACGACTACCGCAATAAGATTCACGGACAGCTCATCGCCCAGCGACTTTTGGGAGGAGTAGACATGGACGTACTCGACATTAGCAAACATAAACGCGCTTCGATTATTCATCTTTATAATGGCGCTTCCAGCTATGGCGCATTCAACCGCATGAAGGCTGCCCATCCAGAAAGTGCCGATAACCTGTTAGGTGTGTCAGCACTCGACAGCATTGACAATATCGTCAGACAACTGAATGAGTTCCAGCCTGAGACGATGGCTGGCTATCCCTCGGCAATAGTTTCGTTGGCGGTGGAGCAGATGAAGGGGAACCTGCATTTGAACCTCAAACACGTTGCCACATCGGCAGAGTTGTTGAGCGAGAAGAACTTTAATCTTTTGCGCGAGGCATTCCAATGCCCTGTGGCCAACAACTACTGTATGACTGAAGGTGGCGAGGTCGCCATGACCCACAACTGTCCGCACCTGCACATCAACGAGGACTGGATCATTGTGGAGCCCGTCGACAAGAACATGCAACTGATAGACAACGAAGAAGAATGGAGCGAGGGCATATTGGTGACCGACCTCAGCAACTTCGTGCAGCCCATCATCCGATACTATGTAAGCGATGTGATTCGCATATATCATCAGCCTCTGGACTGCTGCTCATTGCCACGTATGGAGATACGCGGACGATCGTTCGAGTCTTATACCATCTGCGGCAAGACGTTCACCACCATAGGCATCGACTCCAAAGCAGAACTGTGGCCTGGGCTCATCAAGTATCAGTTTATTCAGACCAGCCCCACATCACTCGAGGTTCGCGGAATCTGTGCTGCAGATACAGATGCGAAAAAGGTCATGAGTGGTTTGGCAGAAACCCTTCAACATTATCATGACGAGCAGGGTTGCGACGGGGTTAAAATCACATGGTCTACCGAGCCGTTCATCCCCAACAAGCAAGGTGGAAAGATTCCTCTTTACGTAAAACTTTTCTAAAGATGATATTATGACAATAGAAGAGCGTAAAGCATTCAACAAGGAATTCTGGCGTTTCCTCGTATCGTCAATCCTGATATCCCTCTCCGCCTGTCTGGGCAATGTTGTCGATGCCATCATCGTGGGTAACCTGATTAGCGAAGATGCCGTCAGCGCCATCAATCTGACGCGCCCCGTAGTACAGTTCATGTTTACCCTCAGCATGCTCGTTGCCACCGGTGCTGCCATGCTGGTAGGCATTGAGATCGGTAAGAAGGACATGGCACGGGCTGCGCATATCTATACCGTCTCCGTAGGTGCGAGCCTTGCCATAGGACTATTGCTCATGGCGATGGGATTGTTCATGCCAACTACCGTTACAGGATGGTTATGCGACAATGAACACCTCTTCACACTGACTCACGACTACCTGAGAGTTATGCTCATCGGTGCACCCGCTTACATGGTGGTATGGGGCATCGACATGATGGTCGGTGTAGACGGCAGTCCACGACTGGTATCAACGGCCATCGTGATTGACAATGCTGTCAACCTCTGCCTCGACATCGTATTCATCCAGCTACTCGGTTGGGGGATTGAAGGCTCCTCTACAGCAACCGTCGTAGGTCATATCGTGGGAATCTTGGTGATGTGTCGCCACTATATGTACAAAGACAATCATCTCAAGTTGAGGTTAGGTGCTGAAAAGCTCATGCTAACCATGAAGAATATCATATCGCAGGGTGCGCCATTGGCCATTGCCTCAGTCTGCCTGACATTGCTCCTCTTCTGTGCTAACAGCATCGTGCTGGGCTCTGTGGGGCGCACAGGTATCTTCGCGTTCGCCGTGTGCATGAACCTGCTGCAAATCTATAATCTTTTCCTCGCCGGTTGTTGCCGTACCATCCAGTCATTGGGTGCCATTCAGGTGGGTAAGGGCAGTAACGAGGGGTTCAATTTGGTACTGAGCAAATCGTTCTGGTTCATCACCGTGGCCATGCTTATCACCTGTGTCCTCACCTGGATTGACCCACAGTTCGTTGCCAAGTTATTTGGTGCCTCAACGCCTGAAATTCTAGAGGAGTGCAATGTCGCATTACGCGTATTTGCCCTAAGTTTCATTCCGTTCTGTTATATCTACGCCATTATGATTGTCTACAAGCTCTACGGCCACCACAAAATGGCGTTATTCATCTCCTTCGCGCTCTCGCTGACGGTAATCCCCGTACTCTGGGCCGTTTCCAAGTTGGCACCCGAATACCTATGGTACAGCTATCTCATTGCTTACGTTATCGAGGTCCTGCTTATTGTGATATTCCACAAAATGTCCAAAATCAAGTTTGTATTACCGAAAAATGAAGTATAAGCGTTATACGTTGTTCCTATTCATAGCCGTCTCGTTATTGGCACAGGCACAGAAACACGATTCAATCACCGTAGCCCAAGCGCCATCCGATGACCGTAATGTGATGCTCGATGCCTCAGCGTCAGCCAAGCCTCGCGACATTCCCATTGGTCTGCCCGGCGAAGCAGGCGGCACGATGATTATGGAGGACGGTGTCCCTGTGGCGACGACGTGGAGCCCTATCTATCCCTACGTCCACTGGGCGGGTGGCAGCAGCTACTCCAAAGTGGGGCTGATGGGTATAGAGGAGACGGCTCTGCGCTCAGCAGTGCTGGGTTTCTCCGTTGACAGCCATACTGCACTGGGAACCGACGAACTACATGGCACGGTGACGGCTAAGACCAACAATGACGGACTCATCCTGATAGACGGCAACCTGAACGGAGCACTGACAAAGGGGTGGTATTTCACCGCTGGTGTCTACGCCAACCTCGACCCCACATCGGTGCATCCCAAGCACGTGACATTTGTCAACAACACGCAGATCTACAAGGCAGGGCTGACACATCGCTGGAACCAGTCGGAGGCATCGTTGCTGTATAAGCTCACGGTGAATCACGACGGATTGTTCGGCTGCGACCGCGCACCTTTCATCTACAATGGCGATGGAAGCATCAGCAAACTGAATGGTTTCAGCATGGGACGCGACTCATACATGCCAACTGATGTGGCGTTCAGCTATATGGACCTGGAAACGGGGCAGATGCACGACACGAATATCAACGACGAGAACCGGCGCTTCATCCACGACCTGACCTTTAAGATGACCAACAGACTTTGCGACAAATGGAGCGTGGAAAGCCGTGTGCACCTGACTGGTACGAAGGACATGGCCATGATTGGTTTCTCTGAGACAGGTATCGACGAGATTACGAACGGACGGGATGCCAAGGGGCGACGTATCACCACGGCCAACGGCTCCGACTACACGGGACTGATGCAACAGCGGTTGCTGTTTGCCCAGCATTTCGACTTCTTTGATACACAGGTGCAGACCGAACTCGTGCGCAAGATGCACAACCGCACTACCAATCTAGGACTGAGTTACTGGTTTACCTATCAGTATGCCAAGGCTGCCAACGTCACCATCGCCCAGTCGGTAGAGAACAACCCGCTGCGGTTGCTCAATAACGGGCAACGGCAATGGGACTATAACACCTCAGCCAACTATGGACGTGGACGCGAGCATTTCGTTAGCCTCTTTGCCATCGACGACTGGAATTTGACTCCGCGCCTGAACCTCTACTACGGGGTACGTGCCGAGCTGTTCCACCGCAACTACGACATCGCTGTGAACGAGGACGGTCAGACCAACAACACCCGCCACGACGGATTCTATATCAACGACGGCACGGTGACCATCAGCAACCATAAGCGCACGAAGATGAACTTCATTGGCGTCGTGCGTGCTAACTATCAGCTGGCACCCCGCCTCTTCCTCACAGGAGAATACCTCTATCTGAACCAGCAACGGCGCTTCGACCAGTTCCGCTTCGAAACCTTGCCCAGCGAGAAGCCATACGTCAAACAACTGCTACGAGGCGGCATCAGCTACGAGAACGAATGGTTGCACGCATCGGCAATGATCAGCTACATCAACAGTCGCAACATCGGTTCCACGCAGTACTTCACCAAACAGGTAGGCGGTGTGAGCGAGACGCAGGGCAAGAACACCACCTACGACATCGGCACACTGGGCATCACTGGCGACGCGACAGCCACATTCGGTGGATTCTCCATGCACGTGCTCGCCACCTACCAAGGGCCTAAATACCGCAACTTCAGCGTGCCCCTGACCTTCAGTGATGGTTCAACAGAGGTGCTTGACTATACCGGCAAGTATGTGACGGGGATGTCGAAGGTATTACTCGAACTGGATCCAAGTTATCGTATACGCAACTGGCGTGTGTGGTTCAGCGGTCGCTATTATAGTCGGCAGTATGCATCGCTGGTCAACAACGTCTATTTCGACGGCCATTGGGAGACCTTTGCCGGAGTAGACTGGGAAGCCAGTAAGAAGCTATCGCTGCTGCTCAGCGTCACCAACCTGTTTGGACAGACGGGAGCCAACGGCAGCATCGCAGCAGCAAACACTATAACAGACGACTCTCTGTTGAAGGGGTATTATACAGCGGGAACGTTCATACGCCCCTTTACCGTTAGTTTGTCAGCAACATATAAATTTTAAATACAATGTCAGAAATTCCTGCACTTATCAATGATTTGGCGTACATCCTGATGTCGGCAGGCATCGTAACGCTGATTTTCAAGAAGTTGAAACAACCCTTGGTGCTGGGCTACATTGTGGCTGGTTTCCTCGTAAGCCCGCACATGCCGTACACCGCATCGGTAGTAGATACTGAAAACGTCCACCTATGGGCTGACATCGGCGTCATGTTCCTGTTGTTCTCATTGGGTCTTGACTTTTCGTTTAAGAAGATTCTGAAGATGGGAGCCTCGCCAATTATCTCGACCATCACCATCATCTTCTGTATGTCGATGCTGGGCTTCATGGTGGGCCAGGCGTTCCACTGGACCAAGATGGACTGCATCTTCCTCGGAGGTATGCTGGCCATGAGTTCGACGACGATTATCTACAAGGCTTTCGACGATTTGGGACTACGCCAACAGCAGTTTGCCGGACTGGTCATGTCGGTACTGATTCTGGAGGACATCCTGGCCATTGTGATGATGGTCATGCTGAGTGCCATCGCCAGCGGCAACGACCCTGACGGAGGACAGATGTTGGGTTCGGTGGTAAAGATTGGATTCTTCCTGGTGCTATGGCTGGTGGTGGGTATCTTTGCCATACCGGAATTTCTGCGCCGCATCCGCCGACTGGTCAACAACGAAGTGCTGCTCATCGTGTCGCTGGGCCTCTGCTGTGCCATGGCAGTATTCTCGACAAAGGTAGGCTTCTCGTCAGCATTCGGTGCCTTCATCATGGGTAGCATTCTGGCAGAGACCATCGAGGCCGAACATATCGAGAAACTGGTAGAGCCCGTAAAGAACCTCTTCGGAGCCATATTCTTCGTGTCTGTGGGTATGCTGGTCGATCCACAGATTCTGATCGACTATGCCCTGCCTATCCTCATGCTGGTACTGACCATCCTCATCGGACAGGCCATTTTCGGCTCCGTCGCCTTCATGCTGGCAGGCGAGAGTCTGAGGTCGGCCATGCGCTGCGGATTCTCGATGGCTCAGATTGGTGAGTTCTCGTTCATTATTGCCTCGCTAGGTCTGTCGTTAGGCGTCATCAGTGATTTCCTATATCCGGTTGTGGTGGCCGTATCCGTTATTACCACTTTCCTCACACCTTACATGATACGGCTTGCCACACCGGCTTATAATGCTATCGAGCACCGGCTTCCCTCACGCTTCATCAAGTTGCTGAACCATCTCAGCATGAGCCATCCTGAAACCACAGAGAAGAGCACCTGGAAACAGCTTTTGACGCAGATGGCTGTCAACACGCTCATCTACTCTATTCTGACTGCTGCGACCATTGCCGTCATGTTTACCTTCGCGCTGCCCTTCTTCCACGAATTGCTGCCTGGCGAAAACCTGCACATCTGGGGCAACATCATCACAGGCCTGCTCACCGTATTGCTCATCTCGCCCTTCCTGCGGGCGATGATCATGAAGAAAAACCGCTCGGAGGAGTGGAAAGCGCTGTGGGCTGAGAGCAACCGCAACCGTCTGCCCCTGCTATTCACCATCTTGGTGCGCGTCATGATTGCCGTGGGCTTTATTTTCTTTATCTGCCACCATCTCAGCCACCTGACTAATGCCATCATGATTACTATTGGTCTGCTGATTGTAGCACTCATCGTGGTGTCGCGCGGCGTGAAGCAACGCAGCATCAAGCTGGAGCGACTGTTCATGCTGAACCTGCGTTCACGCGACATCGAGGCACAGGTGCATGGCAAGAAACGTCCGCTCTACGAAGGGCGCTTGCTGGACCGCGATATCCATATTGCCGACTTCGACGTGCCCATGAACTCACAATGGATGGGCAGCACGCTGAAACAACTCAATCTGGGCCGCAAGTACGGCATCCATGTGAGCAGCATCCTGCGTGCCAACTTCCGTCTGAACATCCCCGACGGCGACTACGTCATCTTCCCAGGCGACAAGTTGCAGGTCATTGGTAGCGACGAACAGGTGTCTAAGTTCTCGAATGCCATCTCGACCGAGGTCATTGGCGAAGACTTCGATTTAGAGAACCGCGAGATGAAGCTGCGCCAGCTCATCATTGGTGAGGACAGTCCGTTTGTTGGCAAGAACCTGAAGGACAGCGGTATCCGCAACCTCTACAGCTGCATGGTGATTGGCTTGGAGGAAGGAAAGCAGAACCTCAGCCCCATCAATCCCAACCGTCTCTTCGAGGTGGGCGACATCATCTGGATTGTTGGTGAACAGGAGTCACTCGACGCTTTGTTTAGCAGTTAGTACCACTGCACGGCATTCGTATAGCCGCTGCGCTTATCGTATTTCAAAGCATCGGTAAGCGTGGCGGCATTACATCTGAACGAGAAGTTATAGCTGGTGTAAGGCGCCAGCACCACCTGACACGACATATTGAAGCAGTGCAAGTCACGCGACAATGATGCCGTCGTCATCGATATCTTCTTGTTCTCAAAGTCATAGCCCGACGAGAACGAAATGTTCCAACCTTCCGACAGGCGGATATTACCCGAAATGTTCAGGTTCTGCGTAAAGCCATACGGATAGCGCATCTTGTCGTAATTGAAGTTTCCGTTGGTGTTTTCACGCATCGTGATACCATATCCAATGCTCAGCGACCAAGGCATCGAGAACTTCATATATCCGTCCTCGTCCGTTTCGGCCATCTCGCCATTGCCGTTTTCAGCGCCATGCTTGCCTGCCTCCATCTTGTTGTCGATATTGGTTTCCACGCCTGTGTCGTACTCGTCGTCCTCGTCCGTCTCGTTCTTCTTGTCTTTCTTCTTGTCGCGTTTCTCGCCACGCAGCCACTTGAAGAAGTCACTGACCTTCTTGTTATCCAGCGTATAGTTCAGGTTCTGCGACATACCTTGGAAACGGCCGAAGCGTCCGTAGCTGTACTCTGTGCGGTTGCCCACATAAGGTCGTGCGCCCACCGAGTCGGCCTCATAGGCATAGGTGGCGAATACGGCACTCAGGTTGAACGTATAGCTCTTGGTCAGCTTCAGACGCAGCGTCGTACTCAGGTCGCTCCACGGCTTCTCCTTGGCAGCAAAGTTGTACGACATCGAGGCACCCAACTCATCAATCAGGCTGACCTTTACCAGCGAGTCTTCCTTATTGCGGTACTTCATTTCGATGTTATTCGAAATCGACATCGACAACGAACCTCTCATCTGGTTGCTGGGCGGCGAATAAAGCGTTCCCGTATAAGGTGAGTATTCCACCAGCGACGTATTGCCTTGGGCATCTGTTTTCAGATACGTGTCATAATACCCGTATCGTGCAGAACCGAAGCTGGGTGCATAGCTGAAACTAACCGTAGGCGTCACCACGTGGCGGATGCGATCTATCTTGTCACCGAAAATCTTGCGGCTCGGAATGTAGAATCCATACAACTTGGTCGATGCCGACAGGCTCAGGTCCCAGTCGTACATATTATAGAATCCCTGCACCGTGTCGACCTTCTCACGCTGCTTTTCCGTATCCCATGAGCGATTATACTTTCTGGTCAGCATCTTGTCGTTGAAGTTGAAGCTCGGCGTCAGGTTCAGATAGCCAAACAGCGTGAAGCTTCCTGACGTCTGCAGACGATGTTCCATGCCGTTACGCCAGTCCTTCGTCAGACTTGACTTCAGCAGTTTATCCTCCTTCGTATCAATGCTGTTGGTCAGGTGACCCGTATACTGCATCGAAATCTTTTCGTACCAGCGTTCCTCGCCCACCCCGCTCTTTCGCTTGAAGGGATAGAATCGCGAAATGCTGATGTTCAGGTCGGGCAACGTCAGCGCAATGGTCGAGTCGCGCATGTTCTGGTTCAGGTTCATCGTCGAACTCAGACTCATGCCGATACTCGAGAAACCGGTGCTCCAGCTGACTGACGATGTACGCGTCGACTGCGTCATCGACTGGGGATTATACATCGAATTCAGATTGTTGGGCTCAAAGTTCGTCGTGGCGAAATTCACACTGGCCGACAGCGTGCTGTACGGGTTGGCCTTGGCATCCTGACGATGGCTCCACTGAATCTTGAAACTCGTCGACTTCGAATAGTCTGGCATATTCTTGTCGCCCGTCACCGAACTCTGGTAGCTGGCAAAGAACGAGCCGCTGTAACGGTAGCGCTTACGATAGTTCGATGCTGCCGAAACGCCCCATGAACCCTTGGTGAATATCTCGCCGATAAGTTTCAGGTCCATCTTGTCGCTGATGGCAAAATAGTAGCCACCATCGCGCAGATAGAATCCTCGCGAGGTCTCGTCACCATAGGTCGGCATGATGAAACCGCTGGAATAGCTCTTGGTAAACGGGAAGAATCCATAGGGTATGGCCAGTGGCAGCGGCACATCGGCCACCACCAGGTATGCAGGTCCGAACACCACGTCCTTGCCAGGACGCACCTTGGCACGCGACATAGCGAAATAGAAGTCGGGATGTGGCTGGTCGCAGGTGGTGTAGCGTCCGTGATAGAGATACATGTTACCGTCAGCGTCGCGCTTCGAAATCTCCGAGGTCATGTATCCATCGTCCTGCGCCGTATAGACATTAGTGATGAGTCCCTTCTTCGTCTTGAAGTTAAAGGCCATCGTGTCGTTCTCATAGGTGTCGTTACCCATCTTAAAGACGGGGGTTCCGAACTTCTTACCCGTCGAGTCGCGCGAACCCGTGGCATGCACCAGGCTCGAGTCCATCGACATATAGATCTGGTCGCTCTCCAAATCCATGTTTTCATATTTCACGTTCGCCTGACCAAAGAGATAGGCCAACTTCGTGTCGCCCATATACACCATCGAGTCCTCAGCCGAATACTCCACGGGAGCATCGATACCATTCTTGCGACGGCGGTTCAGCGAGTCGGCACGGAGTGAGTCGTCAATCTGTTTGTTGTGCACCCAAATGGCCTTCTGCAGCGAGTCCATACCCGCTGTGTCGGGCAGCAGGGCCTTGATGGAGTCCAAATAGCCCGGAATGGCATATAGCGAGTCCAGTGAGTCCTGCTTGGCCTTGACGGCCTTCAAACTGTCCTGTCTGCGCAGAAATTCCACAGCGCGTCGGGCTGCTTCCTGAATCACCGAGTCAGGCACTACCGAGTCGGCAGCAATAGAATCCTGCCGCTCGCCCAAGCCGGGAAAGCGCAGATGAGGCACCTCTGCCACCACAAAAACGATGACAAAAAGCAACAGAAATATGAGCGTTTTTCTTCTCACGGCTGCAAAGGTACGAAAATAAGTGAAAAGTGAAGAGTGAAAAGTGAAGAATTTGCTACCGCCTTAATGTTTTTTCATGTTTTGCAGCCAACTTTTCACGTTTCATGCGTCACTTTTCACTCAAACTGCTCTGCCCAAGACAGGAATTTCAACACCCCTTCATGGCCGAATTTCTCGAGCGACTGAGCCGTTTCGGCCACCGTACGCACGTGGTCGGGATTCGACTTCGAATAGAATTTGTCCGCATAGCACACAATCTGTTCCTCCAGCGTCTCGGGTTCGTAGCCTGGCAGTCCTGTTCCCGTATGGCGCTCGGCCACGCGGGCATGACGTGGGAAGCCCTCCTGTCGCAACAGGTCGCCACCTATCGGGCCGTGTTTGATGTACGGTTCCTGACCGCAACAGTGGATGCTGGGCGCATCGCATTGGTATATGCCAATGTCGTGCAGCATGGCAGCCTCCTCCAGGAATTGCACGTCGACGGGCAGTTCCTTGTGCTTACGGACTATTTGCAGGCACCTGTCAGCCACTTGTCGGCTATGCAGCAATAAAACCCTGCGGAGCTCATCGTCCGCAGGGTAATACTTATCTATAATGGCCTGATAGTCCATTTCTCATTTTTCATTTAGGGCGAAGCCCGTCATTCCTCATTTCTCATTTCTTTGACCTAAAGGTACAAAGTGTGGCGTTGCAATCTCATTTCTCATTTGGCCGGAGGCTTTAAGCCTCCTGCCTTTCAATCCAGCCCAGGTTGTCGCCACGGCGCACCTTCGCACCTTGCTTGGCAGCCACTTCGACGAGCTTGCCGCCCAGTGCAGCGGGAATGGGCACGATTTCGCCCCACGGAGCCTGAATGTAGCAGTAAGTGTCGCCTTCCTTGTACTTCTGGCCGATGAACGGTTCCAGACAAGGCTCGCAGGCACCCTCGCCCGAGAACTCGTAGTACACCTGTCCGGCAACGGGAGCTGTCAACGGATCGGCCTTGGCATGCTTGAAGGCAGCGATGTCGGCGGGAGAACCACCGACCACAAGCTTGGCGTCCTTGGCCTTCTGGATATCGGCCAGCAGCTGCTTCTTGGCCTGACCGCTCTTGAACGGACGATACTGCTCGGGGTGCATAGCCAGCTCGAACAATTCCTCGTTGTCCTGACCATAGTCCCAGCCGTTCTCGTCCATCTCCTTCTTGAAACCTTCCAGAGCATTGGGAATCAGCGTGTGCGGGTCGGCATCGGTAAATTCGCGGCCCTGCTTCTTGGCCAGCTCCACGAATTCGGGATCGATAGTGCCAGGCACCTTGCCGCTCTTGCCCAGAATCATGCCCCAGATGGCATCGTCCATCATGACGTAACGGCCCTTGCCCTGCTCGATGGTCAGCAGGTTCATCAGCGCAATGTTCTTCGTGTACTGCGAGAACGGCGTTACCAGTGGGGGATAACCCACCTTTGGCCATACATACTCTACCTCGTTGAACAGCTTTACCAGCATGTCGTCCATCGATAGCGTGGCCTCGCCCTTCTTTTCGCGCAGCTTGTTGATCATGGTCTGGATGGGACCCAGGTCGGCCATCATCGAACCCATCATGCCACCAGGCAGACCGCTGCCCAGCAACAGGCTCGACATGTGCTTGTTGGCAGGATTGATGAAACAGCCCAGCCAGTCGTCAATAAACTCCTGCGTCAGCGAACGGGCCTGCATGTATGCGTTCATATTAATATCGGCTACCTCGAAGCCTTCGTTCTTCAGCATCGACTGCACCGAGATGATGTCCGGATGCACCTTACCCCACGACAACGGCTCAATGGCGGTATCGATGATGTCGGCACCATTGTTACAAACCTCCAGAATCGAGGCCATCGACAGGCCTGGACCCGAGTGGCCGTGATACTGAATCACGATGTCGGGGTGCTTCGTCTTGATGGCTTTCGTCAGCGCACCCAGCAGGGCGGGCTGTCCGATGCCGGCCATGTCCTTCAGACAGATTTCCTCTGCTCCGGCAGCAATCACCTCGTCGGCAATGGCGCTATAGTACTCCACCGTGTGCACGGGGCTGGTGGTGATACACAGCGTGGCCTGCGGAATCATGCCCGCAGCCTTGGCCCACTTGATGCTGGGAATGATATTGCGCGTGTCGTTCAGACCGCAGAAGATGCGGGGGATATCCACACCCTGCGCCTTTTTTACCTTGTACATTAACTCGCGCACATCGTCGGGCACGGGATACATGCGCAGTGCGTTCAGACCACGGTCCAGCATGTGGGTCTGGATACCCACCTCGTTGAAAGGCTTACAAAACGCACGAACGGCCAGGTTGGGGTTTTCGCCAGCCATGAGGTTCACCTGTTCGAAGGCACCACCGTTCGTTTCCACACGGGCAAAACAACCCATGTCGATGATGACCGGTGCTATGCGCTCCAACTGGTCCTTACGAGGCTGAAACTTACCTGACGACTGCCACATGTCGCGGTAGACGAGACTAAACTTGATTTTCTTCTTCATAAGTGAGTTGTTAGGTTTTTGTTTTCAACAATATTTTTGCAAAGGTAGGAAAAAAATATGAATTACGAATGCGGAATGATGAATTATTTTTCGTATCTTTGCAAATAATTTCAGAATCTATGAAGAAAACGTTCTATTTTATCGCTTTTGCAGTATTGCTGACGGTCAGCTGCGGCCGCCAGGGAGGGAAGGAAACGGAAGATGCGAGAATCGCCGCGATGCACGAGTACCTGCCTGGCGACTCGATGTTCTACGGGCTGGCGTGTGACGGATGTACCGACTCGATGCTCGTGCTGCTGCCCTACAGCGGCGAGGACCCTGACACGTTCGACATCATCAAAGCCTTCCAGCAGCGGCGGGTATTCGGACTGCCGAGCATCGGCGACGAGGTGGCGGTCATCGTCAATCCCGACGACCGTGACGAGGCACTGGTGGTGATCAATACGGAGGTGCTGAAGGGGACGTGGTGCTACATGGTAGAACCCACGCTGCGACATATAGACGACCTGCCGGAACGGGTACGCAACCGCATGATGGGCGAACTGTCCGACTCGGTGCGCCAGCAACTGCTGGTGCCGCGTGAGTACCTGTTGAAGCTGAAGCGTGGCAACACGGCGGCAGCACTGGGCGATGAGTGGCGGCGCCATGCGTCTGAGGACTACTCTCTTGTGGAATATCCCGCCTTGCGCCACTATACGGAGTGGTACCTGTACAACGGACGGCTTATCCTGAAGGCCGACACCATCAGCGGTCTGACCGAGGAGGGTGCAAAGCCCGTCATCGATACGGCAGACATCTGCCTGTTGATGAAAGATACGATGGTGCTCCGTTTTGCTGACAGAGAACAGCACTACTACCGGCAGCGTCAGATGCCGACGGAGTAGCCGGCGATACGTTCCAGTTCCTGCTTGAGGAACTGTGGCGTATAGCCCTTGGTGCTGGCGGCCACCTCCTGTGGCGTGCCTGTGTTGAGCACCATGCCGCCGCGCCGTCCGCCCTCAGGACCCATGTCGATGATGTGGTCGGCCTGACAGATGACATCCATGTTATGCTCGATGACGATGACGGTGTTGCCACGGTCTACCAGCCGCCGCAGCACCTGCATCAGGATGCGGATGTCCTCGAAGTGCAGGCCCGTCGTCGGCTCGTCGAGGATGTAGACGGTGCGTCCTGTGTCCTTTTTCGACAGTTCGGTGGCCAGCTTCACGCGCTGGCTCTCGCCGCCGCTGAGTGTGGTGGATGGCTGCCCGAGCTTGATGTAGCCGAGGCCCACGTCCTGGATGGTCTTGATCTTACGCAGGATGTCCGGCACGTTCTCGAAGAACTCCACGGCCTGGTTGATGGTCATGTCCAGCACGTCGGCTATCGACTTTCCCTTGTAGCGCACCTCCAGCGTCTCGCGGTTGTAACGCTTGCCGTGACACTCCTCGCAAGGCACCTGGATGTTGGGCAGGAAATTCATCTCGATGGTCTTGTAGCCGTTGCCGCCGCACGTCTCGCAGCGGCCTCCCTTCACGTTGAACGAGAAGCGGCCGGGCTTGTAGCCGCGAATCTGAGCCTCAGGCAGGTTGACGAACAGCGAGCGGATGTCGCTGAACACGCCGGTATAGGTGGCGGGGTTGCTGCGTGGCGTACGGCCAATGGGTGTCTGGTCGACGTTGACCACCTTGTCGACATGCTCCAGTCCCTCGATGCTGTCGTAGGGCATGGGCTGCTGCAGCGAGCGGTAGAAGTGCTTCGACAGGATGGGGTAGAGCGTCTCGTTGACGAGCGTCGACTTGCCGGAGCCGCTGACACCTGTCACGACGATGAGCTTGCCTAAGGGGAACTCCACGTCGATACCCTTCAGGTTGTTGCCGCGACAGCCCCGAAGGAGAAGACTCTCCCCCGGCCCCTCCCTGTGAGGGAGGGGAGTAGATAGAACCTGCGCTGATGCCCCGCCTTGAGAGTAACCACTCCCCTCCCTCACAGGGAGGGGTTGGGGGAGAGTCTGTTGGGTGGTAGGCCTTAAATACTGCGCCGTCAGCGTGTCGCTCTTCAGCATGTCGGCGACGGTGCCTTGGAACACCACCTCGCCGCCCTTGCGGCCGGCGCGTGGGCCGATGTCGACGATGTAGTCGGCGTTGAGCATCATGTCGCGGTCGTGTTCCACCACGATGACGGTGTTGCCGATGTCGCGCAGCTCCTTCAGCGAGCGGATAAGCCGCTCGTTGTCGCGCTGGTGCAGTCCGATGGACGGCTCGTCGAGGATGTACAGCACGTTGACCAGCTGCGAGCCAATCTGTGTGGCCAGGCGGATGCGCTGGCTCTCGCCGCCTGACAGCGATGCCGACTGGCGGTTCAGCGACAGGTAGTCCAAACCAACGTCAAGCAGGAAGTCCAGGCGGGTGCGTATCTCCTTTAGAATCTCTGACGCTATCTGCCGCTGCTGGTTGTCCAGGTGTTGCTCGCAGTCGTCGAACCACTGGCGCAGTTCGCAGAGATCCATCGATGCCAGCTCGGCGATGTTCTTGTCCCATATCTTGTACGACAGGGCCTCGCGGTTCAGCCGCTGCCCCTTGCACTCAGGACACTGGCACTCGGCCAGGAACTGGTCGGCCCACTTCTGGCCTGTCGTGGAGTCGTCGTTGTCGATGACGGAGCGCAGGTACTTGACCACACCGTCGAAGTCGGTGAAATAGTCGCTGGTGGTGTGTACCAGCTCCTTGTCGATGCGTATGCTGTGCAGCGAGCCGTAGAGTATCTCGCTGAGAGCCTCTTCGGGGATGTCGGCGATGGGTGTCTTCAGCGTACATTCGTACTCCTTGAGGATGGCGTCAATCTGCCAGAATATCAGCTGGTTCTTGTATTTCCCCAGTGGTGTGATGCCACCCTCGTGGATGCTTAGTTTGCGGTTGGGGATGACTTTCTCAAGGTCTATCTCGTTGATGTAGCCCAATCCCTTGCAGCGTGGACAGGCTCCCTGAGGCGAGTTGAACGAGAAGTTGTTGGGGGCGGGGTCGCTGTAGCTGATGCCCGTCGTGGGACACATCAGGCGGCGCGAGAAGTATTTGGCCTCGCATGTCTCGTAGTCCATGATCATGATGAGGCCCTCGCCTTGCTTCATGGCCGTCTGAACGCTTTTTTTCAGACGGTCGGAGGGTGTCTTCTGGGAATTCTCGCCCGCTTCAACCTGCAGGCGGTCGATGACCACCTCAATGTCGTGGTTCTTGTAGCGGTCGACCTTCATGCCGCGAACAATCTCCTGCACCTCGCCGTCGACGCGGATGTGCAGGTAACCCTTGCGGCGCATCGACTCAAACAGTTCGCGGTAGTGGCCCTTACGGCTGTGTACCAGCGGAGCCAGTATCAGGATTTTGCGGCCTGCGTAGTCGTTCGTGATCATGTCGATGACCTTCTCCTCGGTGTATTTCACCATCGGCTCGCCGGTCATGTAGCTGTATGCCCTGCCGGCACGGGCAAAGAGCAGACGCATGAAGTCGTAAATCTCCGTCGTGGTGCCCACCGTGGAGCGTGGGTTCTTGTTGGTAGTCTTCTGCTCGATGCTGATGACGGGCGATAGACCGGTAATCTTGTCGACATCAGGA